>OGCL01002681.1_pt1 | contig 11899 bp, 8 predicted proteins | sample 1570041 | NCBI WGS metagenome assembly OGCL01 (sample SAMN06266162, study PRJEB24511) | hot springs metagenome | isolation source: Hot spring water | place: South Africa: Limpopo | collected 2015-06-22 | reverse complement strand
TGGTCGCCGCCAACAACCTCGCCTGGATCTACGGCGAACTCAAGGACCCGCGCGCGCTTCCGCAGGCCGAGGCGGCCTATGCCCTTGCCCCGGACCACCCGGCGACCCTCGATACCCTGGGTTGGATATTGACCAAGGAAGGCGAGTTGAAAAGAGGGCTGACCCTGCTGGAAAAGGCGCACAAACTCGCTCCCAACTCCCCCCAGATCCTCTGGCACTATGCTGCGGCCCAGGCAAAATCCGGCGATCGAAAGAATGCGCTGGCAAAATTGGAGGGGCTGGTGGACAGCAAGGTGGATTTTCCCGAACGGCAACAGGCCGAACAGTTGTTGGTGAAACTCAAGCAGGCACCCTGACCGACCGGGTCGCCAGTCGTCATCACGCACCCGCTTTCTGGAATCGCATTCCCATACTGCCATGGGTCGGTGAAGCACGACACCGGCAGCCCGAGCGAGACACCCCTGACTCATTTCGACCAAGACCAGGTGAATATTCGGATGAGGCCGATGCAGGGCATGACCGGTCAAGCGTTTTTTCAACCCTTGCGAGGGATGTCTGCCTGCTGGCTAGTCGACGTCAACACGGCGCTGCGCAACATCCTGCGTCAGCGCCGGCGCAGCGCCGTGGCCCTCGTCGCCATCGGCTTCGGGGTCGTCGCCATGATGCTGGCGGCGGGATACATCGAATGGATCTACTGGGCCAACCGCGAGGGCCTCGCGGTCAATCAGCTCGGCCACATCCAGATCACCAAGCCGGGCTATCATGAGGAGGGGCAGGCCGATCCCCCGGCCTTCCTGCTCCCCGTGGAGACCCCGGTGCCCGAAGTGTTGGCAAGGACTCCGGGCGTGCATTCCGTCGCCGCGCGCGTCGCCTTCAACGGGCTCATCAGCCATGAGGAGAACACCCTGTCCTTCATCGGCGAGGGCGTGGAGCCCGGCAAGGACCCCTACACCCGCAACCTCAGCATCGTTGCCGGCGAGCCCCTCTCAGCCCAGGATCCCAAAGGCATGCTGCTGGGCTTCGGCCTGGCCGCCAACCTCGGGGTGAAGACCGGCGATACCGTGGTGCTCCTGGCCAACACCGCGACCGGCGGCATCAATGCCGTGGAGGGCTATGTGCGAGGCCTCGCGGCCACCAATCTGAAGGCCTATGACGACGTCATGCTGCGTGTGCCGATCGCCACCGCCCGCGAATTACTGCGGGCGCAGGGCACCCATCTGTGGGTGGTTTCCCTGCACAGGACCGAGCTGACCGACACCGTCTCGGCCCGCCTGCGCCAAGAATCGGCCCTGAGCCCCTACGCCATCGTACCCTGGACCCAATTGGCGGATTTCTACAACAAGACCGTCGCCCTCTTCTCCAGACAGGTCGGTGTGGTCAAGCTGATCATCGCCGTGATCATCGTCCTGAGCATCAGCAACACCATGATGATGAGCGTCCTGGAGCGCACGCGCGAGATCGGCACGGCCATGGCCCTGGGCCTCAGGCGCCGGCGCATCCTGGGCCTTTTCCTGCTGGAGGGGGTGTTGCTGGGCGGTCTGGGCGGGGTCATCGGCATCATTCTGGGCTATCTGCTCGCCAGTGCGATCTCGGCCGTCGGCATCCCCATGCCGCCCGCCCCCGGCATGTCCCGCGGCTTCATCGCCAGCATCCTGATCACGCCGGCCATCGCCCGGGACGCCCTGCTGCTGGCCGTATCCACCACCCTCATCGCCAGCATCTACCCCGCCTGGCGTGCCTCCAGGCTCAACATCGTCGATGCCCTGCGACACAACCGCTGAGCGCCGGACACCATGTGGAAACTCGCCCTGCGCAACGTGCTGAGACACAAGGCCCGCAGCGCCTTCACCCTCCTGGCCATCGGCGCGGGAGTGGTGGGCATCGTCCTGAGCGGCGGCTTCGTGCAGGACATCTATGTGCAGCTGGGGGAGATGCTCATCCACTCCCAGTCCGGCCATGTCCAGGTCAGCCGCACCGGCTACCAGGAAAGGGGGGCGCGCAGCCCCGAGAAATACCTGCTGGAGGATACCGGGCCCCTGCGCCACTCGATCACCTCCCTGCCCCAGGTGGACGACGTGATGGGGCGCGTCTTCTTCTCGGGTCTGCTCAACAATGGCCGCTCCGACCTGCCCATCATCGGCGAAGGGGTCGAACCGGACAGGGAACGCCGTCTGGGCAGCACGCTGCACATCACCGCGGGTCGGCAACTGGAGGATGGAGACACCGGTGGCATCCTGATCGGCCACGGACTCGCCCAGGCCCTGCAGCTTGAGCCCGGCGACCGGGCCATCCTGCTGCTGAACACGACCGGCGGTGCCGTCAACAGTCTGGATGTGGATGTCATCGGCGTGTTCCAGTCCTTCTCCAAGGACTACGATGCCCGCGCCGTTCGCATCCCCCTGGCCACCGCCCAGGACCTGCTCGCCACCGCCGGGGTCAACACCCTGGTGGTCTCCCTCAAGCGCACCCAGGACACCGACGCCGTCCAGCGCGTGCTCAGCGAGCGCCTGGCGGGGCAGGATCTGGAGGTGAAGACATGGCACGAGCTCAACGACTTCTATGCCAAGACCGTGACCCTGTACGAGGTCCAGTTCGGGGCGTTGCGCCTGATCATCCTGCTCATGGTGCTGCTCTCCGTAGCCAACAGCGTCAACACGAGCGTGTACGAACGGGTGGCCGAATTCGGCACCATGATGGCACTGGGCAACCGCAGCCGCGTGGTGTTCCGGCTCATCCTGGCCGAGAACTGTCTGCTGGGCCTGGCCGGGGCAGGACTGGGCGTGGTGCTGGGCGTGATCCTGGCGCTGGCCATCTCGGCCGTGGGCATCCCCATGCCGCCGCCGCCCAACTCGGACCTGCCCTATACGGGCCAGATCCGCCTCGTCCCCTCCGTCGTGGCCGGCGCCTTTGTCGTGGGATTCCTGGCCACGGTGGGCGCCGCCCTCATGCCCGCCCTCAAGGTACGCCGCATCCCGGTGGTGGATGCCCTGCGCCAGGCCGTCTGAGCGGCCCGGCTCCCAAGTGTTTTCTCCAGCCCCTCGCGGGGGGCGGGCTGGGCAAAGCCCGGCCCTGGGGGCGCGCTCAAGAAACACGCCGGGCCGCCCCAAGTGTTTCTTGCACCCCCTCGGGGGGCGGGCTGGGCGCAGCCCGGCCCTGGGGGCGCTCAGAAATCGTAGCGCAGATCGGCATAGACCCGGTCCTGCTTGTCGTACTGACCGAACAGGCCGGTGGGGGGGCCGCCAAAGACATCCAGCCCGACGCTCAGCCGCAGATCGGGCCGCGCCTTCCAGCTCGCCTTGGTGCGCAGCAGCCAATCGCTGCGATTCAGGCTGTGGATGAGCAGGGCCTCTGCCTCCCAGTTGCCGGACAGCTTGCGGTTGGCCAGCAGGGATAGGCCGTTCTCGTAGCGATCCGGCACGATGTCGGGGTGATGGTCGAAGAAGACCCGCTGGAAGACCTGGGCGTTCAAGCGGGTGTCCGCATCCGGATTGAAGTCCAGACCGACCACCCAGTCCAGGTTGTTCTGCTTCACCACGCCATCGCTGTCTGTCGAGTTGACGACGTTGTAGCGTCGGCCCTGGGTGTAGACCATTTCCGCCTTGAGAACGTAATCCACCAGGTCCTTGGCCAGGGTGCCCCCCACTTGTCGGATGCGATCATGCCGCGGCGTGAAGGTATGGACCTGGGGCACGGACGGCAGCACCGGGTCGCGGTAGAGGGTGGGGGCGCTATTCATGCTGGAGTAAAAGAAGCCGGAGAGGTCCCAGCCCTGGATCAGCCGCGACAGTCTCGCCCCGTAATTGGTGTGGGCCAGGCTGCGCGAGGGCTTCACCTCGCCCCGGATCACCGGGATGCCAGGCGGGCTGGCAGGATAGGGATAGAAATCGGCACCCCGGCCGGGCTGGCTGAAATCCGCGGGCCGTCCCAGTTTGTCGTAGCTGGGGTAGGGGATCCACAGCAGCTCGGCATGCCAGTCATCCCGGTAATACTCGCCCCGCACCGCCCACTGGGGGATACGCAGGCTCTCGAAATCCGGCAGGATGAATTCGCGCATATCCTTGGCCGAGACCACGTCGGCGAAGAACAGCCCCACCATCTCCCCCCAAACCACATGCTGGCGCCCGATGCGCCACTCCCAGTCCCCGGCGGGCAGATCCAGGTAAGTCTCGCGCAGCTGGAACTCCAGACGCTGGTCATTGCGCACCGCGGACTGGTAATGATCGTTGAGGTCATAGACGGCGTCATAGTCGAGCCGGCCGCTCATTTTCCATTGCAAGCCACCGCCCAGCCGCCCCCTGCCGGCCAGCTCCAGCCTGCCGGCGAGCCTGGACCAATGGTCGGGACGCCCGTAGGTGTAGGCCAGCCTGGTCAGGGCATGGCCCTGCCATCGTGTCGCGACCGCGTCCGCCTTAGGACCGGTCCCGGCGTCCGCGGGCAGGGCCTGCCTGCTTGCGCTCGACACCGCCTTCTCGCCCTTGGGTTCAAGCCCGAACAACGCCTCCCGCGATTCCTGTTCAGCCGGCTTCGGCTGCCTCGTCCCTGCCTCGGCCGCCGGCGTTCCCCGGCCCACACCCTCCGCTGAGCCGGACGCCTTCCCTTCCAGGCCGAACAGCGCGTCCCGGCCGGGCGGCGGCTCAGAGCCGGGTTTCGCCAGCTTGTCCTCCTCCGGGCCCAGGTCGAACAAGGCCTCCCTGGACATGGGCAGCGCACCCCCTCCACCCGCTGCGACCACGGCCTTCTTGCCCGCCGGGGCACCACTGGCCGCAACGGCATGGCTCGTGGAGAGGGTCAGGGTTGCCATCGAAACGGCGTACAACAGCTGCATCCACTTAGCCTTCACTGTCTGTCCTCACCTGTCTGTGTATCATGTCCGTTACCGTGAAAGTCGCGAGAGCGACTCACGACGCCCCCCTCCACCTTTGGGGGAGGGGCTGGGGGAGAGGGACCGTTCATGGCCGTCCACTGAGTCTTTCATCCGCAGGGGTGGCCTTGGGGCCATGAACGGTAGGCCTGACCGTGCTCCAACGCTCGTCTCGCTTCATGCCCAGCATGGTGACCCGGCCATCCTCGATGCGGATGAGGCGATCCGCCATGGCCATGACATGCCGGTCGTGGGTGGAGAAGATGAAAGTGGTCCCATATTCGCGGTTGAGATGTTTCATCAGATCCAGGATGCCCTGACCGGTCTTGCGGTCCAGGTTGGCGGTCGGCTCGTCGGCGAGGATCAAGCGGGGCTCGATGGCCAGCGCCCGGGCGATGGCCACCCGTTGCCGCTGTCCGCCGGAGAGCTGGTTCGGGACATGATGGGCATATCGCTCCAGCCCCACGATGCCCAGGTATTTCCGGACCCGCGCCCGGCGTTCGGAGCGGCCGATCTCCGGCCGCTGCAGCAGGGGGTATTCCACGTTCTCGGCCGCCGTGAGCACCGGGAAGAGATTGAAGGTCTGGAAGATGAAGCCGATGCTGCGGGCGCGCAGATCCGCCAGTTCGTCGGGTGAGCGACCGGAGATCTCCTGATCGTCGATATACACCCTGCCTTTGGTGGGCGTATCGATACAGCCGATGATGTTGAGCAGGGTGGTCTTGCCGCTGCCCGAGGGCCCGGCGATGGCCAGGAAGACCCCTTCCTCGATGGCGAGTGTGATATCGTTCAGGGCGAGCACCTGCTGTCCGCCGAGCTCGTATACCTTGGTCACCCCCTCGACGCGGACCAGGCTCATGGGCGCTCACCATCGTTCATCATAGGGAGGCAAAAGGACCGATGCAGGTGTGCAAGCGCTGGCTGACGGTGGCCCTAGTGAGTTTGGCGGCCCTCATGCCCACGGCCTTGCCGGCGCAGGAGTGGGATGAACCCCAGGAGGACGAGGCGCGCGAGATCCTTCGCCGCGCCGATGAGATCCGCTTTCCCGCCGAGGGCTTCCAGGTCGACGTCGATATCATCAGCACCTCACCGAATGCGGAGCCCGAATCGCGAAAATACCGGGTATTGTCGAAGGGCAACGAAAACACGGTGGTGATGATACTTGAACCTGCTTCGGAGCGGGGACAGATCATGCTGATGAAAGGGCGCGACCTGTGGGTCTTCATGCCCGACGTTGCCCAACCCATACGCCTGGGGCTGGCGCAGCGCCTCACCGGCCAGGTGGCCAACGGGGACATTGCCCGCGCCAACTTCAGCGGCGACTACACGCCGCGGCTGCTCAGGAGCGAACGTCTGGAAGGGCGTGACCATCATGTGTTGGAGCTGATGGCGGTGGACCGGGGGGTGACCTATCACCGCGTCCTGCTCTGGGTCGACAAGGCCAACCACCGGCCCCACAAGGCAGAGTTCTATTCCCTGTCCAACCGGCTGCTCAAGACCTGCAACTATCAGGACTTCAAACCCATGGCGGGTCGGGTCAGGCCGACCCGCCTGGTCATGGAGGACGCCCTCAAGCCCGGCCATGTCTCCATCCTGCAATACGGCCAGATGCGGCTGCGGGAGCTGCCCGACCGCGTCTTCACCAAGGAATACCTCAAGCGGCTGCAATGACGCGCGTCCGCATTAGCCGCTCATCACGCCACGGCAGAACATCATGGGTGTCAAGCCTTCCCGCGTCCTGATGAACAATCTGGGTTCAGCCCGGATTGTCCATTCGGCCTTAGGTCGGGCTTCAGCCCGACGTGTCCGCCTGAAGGCCGACCGACAATCCCTCGATCTGTCTGGAGTCGGCGTTCCCATGGACAATCCGGGTTCAAGCGGATGGCTGCGGCAGCCGATAACATGAGCAAACCACCGGTTCGGCAAGCCGAGCCGGCAGCCCTGTCGGGGAGCAAGCCGTCTTGATCAAACGCCATCACGCCTTCGAATTCTGCGACCTGCCCTGGATCCCGGCCCTGTTCAGGGAGGGCTTCATGGATTGTCTGAACAATATCCATAGGCTCATGGAGCCCTACCGCCACATCGCGCCCCTCATCAAGACCTGGTCCGCCCGCCTGGGGGCGACCCAGATCCTGGACATCGGCTCGGGCGGCGGCGCCCAGGTGGCCACCCTGCTCAAATACCTGGACGAGAAGGACGCCCCCCGTTTCGTCCTGTCCGACCTCTACCCTCAGCCCGAGGCCTACCGGGTGCTGCAGGCGCGCTACGGCGCCGAGCGCCTCGGCTATCTGGACGGACCGGTACCCATAGCCCAGCTGCCGCCGGAACACAAGGTCCTGACCATCTTCAGCGCCTTCCATCACCTGCCGCCCCAGGCCGCCGCCGAGCTGCTCAAGGAGGTGGTCGCGCAGCGCGACGGCATCTGCATCGTGGAATTCACCCGCAGAACCCCCCTGGACCTCCTGTCCATGTTCCCCGCCTTCTTCATCAACATGCTGGCCCCCTTGACCGCCGAACGCTTCAAACTCGGCAAACTGCTGTGGGGAACGCTCATCCCCGTCATCCCCGCCATGGTGTGTTACGACGGCTTCGTCAGCGCCCTGCGCAGCTACACGGCCAGGGAGCTCATGGACCTGTTGCCGCCCGGAGCCGGGGAGCACTTCTCGATCCAGCACGGGGAAGTGCGATGGGGCAGGCTGCCCCTGTCCAAATCCAGTTATTTCATGCTGTCCCGCAAGGAAAGGCTGCACGCCACCGCCTGAGCCAAGGTCCGACCTACCGACACCCAACAACCCAATACAACCCCACCCCGTGCCGGGCCCCCAGCCCCGGATCCGATCTACCCATGAGGTCCCCAGCCATGAAGTCCAAGTCCTGCCACCGTCTGTTCCAGCTGACCGCCCTCACCCTGGCGCTGGCCGCCTGCGAGGCCAATTACACCGCCGAGCAACACCTGCGCCGCGCCCAGGAGGCCGAGGCCAGGGGGGATCTGCAGGCCAGCCTGATCGAACTCAAGAACGCGGCCCAGAAGGACCCCAAAAACGCCCAGGCCCGCCTCCTGCTCGCCCGCTACTACCTCAAGGCCGGTCAGGGTGCGGAGGCCGAGAAGGAGCTCAAACGTGCCCGGGAACTGGGTCAGGACTGGGAGGCCCTCAAGCCCCTGTATGCCGACGCCCTGTTGCAGCAAGGCGAATTCCAGCGCGTGCTGGACGAGGTGACGCTCGGCATCGCCACCAGCCGGGCCGACCGGGCCAGCATCCTGCGCGCCCATGGCGACGCGAACCTGGGCCTGCGCCAGGCCGAACAGGGCTGCCCGCTCTACCAGGACGCCCTGAAACTCGACCCCAAGCAGGTAGAGGCCTACTGGGGCCTGTCGCGCTGTGCCCTGCTCGAACGCAAGCCGGAGCAGGCAAAGGCCCAGCTGCAGGCGGCCATACAGGCCGTGCCCGACGACCCCGGCAGCTGGGTCAGGCTGGGCGACCTGGAACGCGGCCTGAACAATGCCGCAGGCGCCATCGAGGCCTACAGCACCGCCCTGCGGCTCGAGCCCAGGCACCGTCAGGCCCTCATGAACCGCGGTCAGCTCCATGCCCTGGGCGGCAAGACCAAGGAGGCCCAGGACGATCTGGCCGCGCTCAAGAAAATGGAGCCCGACTATTACGGCACCCATTTCCTGGAGGCGCTGCTGCATTACGCCGCCGGCCGCACCGACCCGGCGCTCGAATCCGTGCAGCGCGTCATCAAGGCGAGGCCCGACTACCTGCCGGCCCAGTTGCTGCTCGCCCACCTCCAGTACGACAAGGGCCAGCTCCAATCCGCGGTCAGTACCCTGAACGTCTTCCTCCAGGCCGCACCCGGCCACCCGCAGGCGCGCAAGCTGCTGGCCGCCGCCCACATCCGGCTGAACGAGCCGGAGCGCGCGCTGGAACTGCTCCGGCCGATGATCGCCGCCAACCCGGGGGACGCCCAGGCCCTGGCCCTGGCCGGGGAGGCCCGTCTGCGCCAGGACGACCCCGCCGCCGCGCGGGAACTCTATGCCCAGGCCGCGGTGAGCGCCCCCGACAACCCGGTCCTGGCCATGAAACTGGGCTTGAGCGCCCTGGCCGCCGGCGATGAATCCCAGGGTGTGCGCACCCTGGAGACCGCCGCCCGCGCCGGCAACAACCCCCTGCCGGACCTCGCCCTCGCCTATCATTTCCTGGCCGAGAACCGCCATGATCAGGCCCTCGCCATCCTGACCCAGGTGGAAGGCAAACTGCCCGACAACCCGGGGGTGCACAACCTCAAGGGCATGGCCTACGCCGGCATGAACGAGCTTAGCCGGGCGCGCCAGAGCTTCGAGCGCGCCCTGAATCTCAAACCCGACCTCACCTCCGCCGCCTTGCGCCTGGCCAGCCTCGATCTGCGCGAGGACAAACCCGATCAGGCACGCGCCCGCTACGAGGGCATCCTCAGGCACGCCCCGGGCAATGTGCCGGCCCTGGTCGGCCTGGCGGAGCTGGCCGCCCGTCAGAACAGGGAGAAGGACTACCTTGCGCGGCTGGAACAGGCCGTCAAGGCCGACCCCGCCGCCCTGATCCCGCGTGCCATGCTGGCCGACTACCACGTCGGCAGGAAACAGCTGCAACAGGCCCTCACCCACGCGCGCGAGGCCGCGCAACGCAACCCCAGCCGGCCCGAGGCCCTGGCCCTGCTGGGCAAGATCCAGCTGGCGGCGGGGGAGCGGCAAAACGCGCTGTCCACCTACAACAAGCTCATCACCCTGCGCCCCGACTCCGCCGAGGCCCACTACCAGCTGGCCCAGGCCCAGGCCGCCCAGGCCGACGAGAAGGCCGTGCGCGCCAGCCTGATCAAGGCCCTGCAGCTGGAACCCGGCCACCTGGGGGCACGCGCCGCCCTGTCCGGCCTGGAGGCCCGTACTGGCAGAACGGCGGAGGCCCTGCGCCTGGCGCGGGAACTGCAGAGCCGCGCCCCTCGCCTGCCTCTGGGCTACGCGCTGGAGGGCGATGCCCTGCTCATCGCCCGGCGGCCGGCCGAGGCCGCCAGCGCCTATGAGAAGGCCCTGGAGCGCGGCCGGGACAGCGGCCTCATCATCAAGGCGCATCGGGCCCTGCAGCTCGCCGGCCAGAACGCCAAGGCCGACGGCCTCCTGCACGGCTGGCTGCAGGCCCAACCCGAGGATGCCCGCGCCCGCGCCTATCTGGCCGAGGCCCACATGCAGCGCGGCCAGCTGGCAGAGGCCCGGCGCGAGTACGAGACCCTGCTCGCCGCCCGGCCCGAGGACGCCCTGGCGCTCAACAACCTGGCCCTGATCCACCTGCGTCAGGGCGACCCCCGCGCCCTCGAGCTGGCGGAGCGCGCCCACCGGCTGCAGCCGGCAAGCCCCGTCAGCGCCGACACCCTGGGCTGGATCCTCACGCGCCAGGGCCAGACCGAGCGCGGCCTCAAGCTGCTGGCGCAGGCCTACGCCGCCGATGCGCAGCACCCCGAGGTGCGCTACCACTATGCCTATGCCCTGCACCAGGCGGGCCAGACCGCCCAGGCCCGCCAGGTGCTCGCCCCCCTGCTGAGCGCGAAGCTGCCGCCCGAGCTGCAGGCGGCGGTGCGCGAGCTCGCCCGGCAGCTGCCCTGAGCGGCCCGCCCCCCGCAGCGCAAGGCGGGCCCCCACCGTCCGGCAGGGTCCCATCCTTGCGCGCACGCTGCCCCGGAAATGAAAAACCCCCTCCGGGGAGGGGGTCGGCTGCCGGGGCGATGCCCGTTGCGGGGGCTTAGCCCTGACGGCGGCGCAGCAGGCCCAGACCCAGCAGGCCCAGACCCAGCAGGCCCAGGGTGGCGGGCTCGGGCACGGCCACGGCCACCAGCTTGCGGGCATCGATGTCGTCGCGGCCGACGGCGCCGTTCACGAGGTCTGCACCGCCCAGGATCGTGCCGCTCATACGCACTTGAACGCAGTCGTCGTCGTGAGCAAAGGTGGCGCCCGCACAATGAACACCCGTGATGATTTTCTGGAAAACCACCGGCTCGACGACGTTGAACAGGTTGCTCAGACCGGCGGTGATCGAGGCGAACGGGGTAGTCTTGGCGCCGCTCTTCACGTCGTCGTACGTGATGCCAGTTAACAGCGCTGTAGAGGACCAAAAGTTATCCGGATCGTAGCGATCCGTCGGGTCCACGCCCCACAGACCGTCCACCTGGAACAGCGAGCCGAGGCTGGCCTGGTTGAGGCAGTCCACGAGAGAGTTGCAGTTGGTCTCGTCACCGTAGGTGGGATCGGCCGCGTCCAGGATCAGGTTGCGGTCGCCAACATAGGTGTGGCTATCTGGACCTACGTCGTTGAGCCACATGGCCGCCACGGCGCCGCCGCCGGCATTGCCGCCCACCACACCCGGATGCCCAGCCAAGGCCAGGATGCTGTTCATGCCGCCGGTGTAGGGCAGAAACGACCAAATCGGGGTGGTAGACGGATCCGCGGTGGCGAGCTGGATCACCGACACGCCGGTGAGCTCCTTGCCGGCCGGGATGAGGCTTACGCCCGGGGGGCTGGCGGAGGCACTTTGGAACTCATAGATGGCGACGAAGATGTCACCCAGTTGCGGGGCTCCGCTGGTCACGACAGTGAAGCCGATCGGCGACAATGGGTTGACGCGCAGGATGAAGTCGATGGAATCGTCCTGGAAGTCCCAGGCCTGGACGGTGTATGCCTGGGCGGTGGCGGTCGCACCCATCAGCCCCAGACCGATTACGGCTGCAAGTTGTTTCAGTTTCATGGTTTTACCCCTATGTACGGTTGAAGGATACGGGCGTTGGAGTCCGCCGCAACCCTGTGTTAGCAGGTAGCATGCCAACTCCGGGCCTCAATTCATATCTATCTGATATAGATGACCTTTTTTGTATGCCGGGCGGGGCGTGCCGGCCATGTTGGGAGCGCGTGGACAACACCATGTAAAAAAAATCGACACTACTCCGGCCCCTGCGCCCGCCCCATACCCCGCGCCCGCCGTCCGATCCGCTCCGCCACACCGGCCCGAAGACATAACC
>OGCL01002680.1_pt1 | contig 11906 bp, 14 predicted proteins | sample 1570041 | NCBI WGS metagenome assembly OGCL01 (sample SAMN06266162, study PRJEB24511) | hot springs metagenome | isolation source: Hot spring water | place: South Africa: Limpopo | collected 2015-06-22 | reverse complement strand
ATTAACTTCTCTCAGTTGCTGAGATTTCAATAGCATTTATGAGTTAGATAATTTAGCATTTGGGTTAGGCTGGAATAACTCTATCTTTTCCAGCAATTACTGATCGTAAATCCAAGATCATAGCTATAAGCCATATCTGTATCATCCACCCACCAAGGGAACACAGGTAAAGAACCTTTTGGTGAAGAATCAGAAGGGTCTATTTGATCAGGCGAAAGCAACTGTTGGTTTTTGAGCCAGCCAACCTTCTCCAAAAACCTGCGCCCACTTTCACTATCAAATCTCGTAGAAGAATTACCAGCTTCCTGCCAAATTTGGGCTTGCACACTCAAACCAAATCTGCCGTTACTATACTTCAGCTAAAGTTGGTCAATAGGTCTTAAGAACTCACACACTAACTCATCTGACCCTGAATACTCTCTAATCAAGCGGGATGTTTCTTTATCAGCCCCTTTCCAATTTTTAGCTTGTAAAAGTTTTTCTAGTCCAGAATAATTGGCTAAAAAAACACCACCCACATTGTTCTGACCCTGAAACAAAGATGATCCTTGAATTATTATCAATACAGCTAGGGCAGTCAAAAGAATCCGCTGTGGTTTTCCTGAAAAGAGACTACCACTACTGTCTGCGTTCATCTTCACTGCCATGCCTGTAACAAAACCGATCGCCCCTCCCAATAGTTCAAACCACCACACAACTAGGAACCCAACCAGAAACCAAGATAAGAGTAGGATAATAGAGCAAATCCCGCCAATAGTTTTTTCTTGAAATACTCCAGCAAAACCTGCCACGATCGAGACCATCGCTAGACCGATTCCCAGCCAGCCAAATGCAGTAACTGCACCGCTCAAAAGCCACGCCAAAAAAACGATTATGATGGCTACAAGCACCAGGGTGGGAATTTCTGCGCTACTAAAGGCTTGGGAACTAGCGGTATTCACTTTAGAAGACTTAGCAGAAGTATTGCTGGTAGGCTGTCTATGGGTTTTAGTAGTACTAACTACTGCAGAAGATTTATTTTTGTCTTTGGCAGAAGTTTTTGGGGAGCCAGTACCTTACTGTTTTAAGCGATGGGGAGCAGAAATGACATCACTACTAATTTCTCTGATGGTTTTGTCAGTGTCATAGCAGTAGCGGCTAAGCCACACCTTGAGCGATCGCTGTAATTCTTTATCGGCGTGCATTTCCCCTACCCATGCCCGTGCTTCGCTGGATAATTGAGCATCTGCCGTATCTGGGTTCTCAAACCATTTTTTGAGGAATTGTAAGAGTTCTATTTGTTTAGTTCTATCCCAACTGTGAAAAGTTTTCAGTTTATCAACCACTGCTTTGTTGGGGCGATCAATATCCCCTTCCACCAACTGGCGGTTACGACTGAAACAGAAACTACTTAGTTTGATTTCTTGGGTAACTGGGGGAGTAGTAGGTTCAAGGTCTAGGCTAAATTCTGCTCCAAAATTACTAGACTCTATACCCGACTAATTAGAGTAACGGTAGTAATCTCAGGAAATTCGTTTTTCAGCCTGTCTGTAAGCATTGGCACTAAATCGGGACAGTCAGGTGCCATGCCTTGGGGACGGTTCAAATAGATGTAGATTTGCTCTGGTACAACTAATACTTGGACAACTACGCCAAAAAAATCTGCTTCCTGTTGTAGAACTTGAGTTAAGCGATCGCCTAGTTCAAGGTTTCCCATACTTCCCCCTCTCCGCTAATCTAGGGCTTGATTTAGCTTTAGGATTTCTATGTTTCTTCTAAGTTTTTCTCCGATGTTAGATACATATTATCTCAGCCAGTTTAAGGCATAGTTAAGTTTGCATTAAGCAATTGATCTTTCTCCTGTTATTTGATCACAAAGCTAGCATGGATGGATTGCTTGCACAGCAGATTTACGGGCAATCACAAAACCTTGCCCTTGAGCAATTGAGGATGAAAAGCTGAGAATATCTGTGAGCTAAGTGCCTACGGATTGAGCGGATTTTTGTGCTGTTTTCAGGTTGCCGCTAAAGAACATGGGTATGAACTGCTCAATAAAAGCTTTGGGATCTCGTTCCCATGCCTTCTGCACCAGCTCGAGGCGAGTTTTTTGCAATTCTGGAGCAAATAGAGTTTGGGGCAGATGCTCTAAGAAATACTGCGGTCTTTGCCATAGGGGAAGGGTTTCGGCAATTTTGAGCAGATTGTTCACCCTGCGGAACTCCGCCCCCGCTAGGATATCCATACCCGATTCAAAGGCGGCTTGTTCGATCGCCGTATATTTTGCCTTGGCAGATTCCACCTTGGCGCGATGTTCGGGGCTTCGCTTGGCAATTTCCGCCAGACGGCGATTACCCCAGCGCACATGCCCTGCCTCTTCTGGCATGATCTTAGCGATTGTTTCACAAATCTTCACATTCTCTGCGGTTGGCTCGCTGTGCTTTAGTGCCTTGATATGTGCCGAAAAGTACTCACAACCCCGCTTTTCCGTAACATTGATAGCTGACAATGCTTCAATCAGCATATCTTCAGGGTTCTCCACGGCGCTGTAGTCTAGCAGTCTTTCAAACTCATCAATGTAAGAGACCCCAGGGGGAGTACCTACCTCTTCTCCCAGTTCATAGAGCAGATCGGTGAGCCATGCCGCATGGCGGGCTTCATCTTGCACATGATGGGATAGGTCTTTGATCAAATCGCGAGGCTGACCGTTGAGCCGCTCAATTAAATCCGTTAAATCCTTGCAACTGCGCTGTTCATTGAAGCGGTAGCGGTTGAGAGTAACCATGTGGATATCCCTCTGCTTGACCACTTGGTTGAGAATATCTTGGGCGCTCAGTTGGTTACGAAACTTGCGGGGATAGGCAACAGTCATAACAGCTTAAGTTTTGTGAAGAACAACTATATTCTAGATCAAAAAAGAGTAATCAGAGGGTTTGGGGGTTGTAACAGCTTGAAACTTGCACATCAGGGTTTGATCTTGACCTGAGAGCCGACTATGCTTGCCAGCAACCAAAACAGGGCAAATACTCTAGGTTCGTAGTGGGAAGTGTCATAAAAGCCACTAAGCAGGAAGAGTATTAGGCAAAGGCTGGAAATGAATGTCAAGGGGCGCAGTTCGCGGCTGGGAGATTGCCGTGCCGCGATCAGTAGCCAACCCAGCACACCCAGAAAAACTGCCAGAGCAGGAATGCCTGCACCAAGGGCGATCGCTAAAAAAAAGCTATGCTCATGCACCACAAACTTGTAGGGAAAGCCAAACTTATCACTCAGCAGTAAAAAACTGCGTAATCCCCACCCCTGCCATGGTCTTTGCTGAATTAAGCGCCAACAGAATTCGTATATTTCCAACCGCAGTTTGTTGGCGGCGATCAGTTCCTCTAGGCTAGTTCGCCCGATACGGAAAACGCTGGAATACCACACGGCGCCAGTGGTCAGGACAGTTAGCCCCCCCACCAACCACCAATACTGATAGTAAATCCCTTGCACAACCAGCCCGATAAACCCTACGCCCCATGTGTTGCGGGATTGAGCAAAGATTTGCATGATGGTACCCAACCCCAAAGCGATCGCCGCCAGTAGCTGTAATCGTCCGCCATAGGACTTCACCTTACCCAAAGCAAAATGTAGAGCCACAGGAAGCAGAAGCATGGTGTAGAGCGCTAGCTCATTGGAATGCCCAAACAGAGCAGTAATGCGATAGTCGTAACCCATGCCCAAGCTGATCTCATAGCTGTTGAACAGGCGAGGGAGTTTCCACTCAGGTTGATTGAGGATAATTTGCACCAAACCGAATAGAGACAAGGGAATCAAACTGAGTGTCAATAGCCACAAAATCTGCGCCTCCTGCCGAGCGGTGCGGATTAACTCAGTGGCGATCGCCAATAACAGCAAAAAAGGATAGAAGTTCACCAGCCCCGTAACCGCCGTACCTACATCCTCGGCTGTAAGCGTGGTGATCCCTAAAATTAAAGCAAACCCCAGCCAGCCCCAATTTATAGGAGTTCGTAAATACTTGAAGCCATGCTTTGCCACAAACAGCAACATTACAGATATGGACAGTGGCGCAGTCAAAAAAGTATTGAGGGGCAAGATGAGGCACAACAACTGTAGTCCGTACCACTCCCATCGGAACTTTTGGTCTGGATGCTGAGTGAAAATCAATGCGAACAACCCTCAACTTCAGGAACAGGATCATAGCCCCCCTGATGCAGGGGATGACAACGCAAAATGCGCTGGAGCGCCAACCAAGTGCCCTTTATTGCCCCAAAGCGGGCGATCGCCGTCATGGCATACTCCGAGCAAGTAGGCTGAAAGCGGCACCGCGGCGGAAACAGAGGGGAAATCAACCTGCGGTAAATCCTAATTAACCAGATCAGAAGTTGTGCCATACATCCATCTCAGAGTTGCACCTTGATCAAAGGGGGAATGGGTTGAGGGGATGGCTCTTGCCGCGAATCCGTAATCAACCAATCTAGGGCGGCGGCTTGCAGATCAATGGACTTGCCCGTTTTATCCACACAATAGCGACCAAAAACCAGTTTATCTACCAAATGCACATCCATCAAGCGGGAATATTCAAAAATGACACTGCGCTCGATTACTGCGCCACTACACACATGGCAGTTAGGACCAATCATAGTAGGACCAATGATCGTCGCGCCATTGTCAATGCGGGTCATACCGCCAACATAAACGGGACCTTTGATGTTAATCCGATCCCAATTGGCGCAGACATTTAAGCCAACATACACACCGTTATAGATGGATTGACCGGGGATGGGCACATTTTTGATTTTCCCTGTCAGCACATCTTGAATAGCTTGCCAATAGTCTGGCACTCTACCAATATCTACCCATTGGAAGTCCATTGACAGAGCATAAAAAGGAGCCTGATTGGCTACCAGTTTGGGAAAGAGATCTCCCCCGATATCATATACAGTATTGGAAGGTATATAGTTCAATACCTCAGGCTCAAAGATATAGATTCCAGTATTGATCTGATTACTGAGTGCTTCTTCTTGCTTGGGTTTTTCCTGAAATTTAATAATGCGATTTTGATCGTCTGTTACTACCACCCCATACCCAGAGACTTCTGCTTGAGGCACAGTTTTGGTGATAACAGTAGCTAGGGCGTTTTTTTGCCAGTGCCAGCGGATGGCTTTGGTCAAGTCTAGGTCAATTAGGGCATCACCACACAGCACCACAAAAGTATCATCAAAGAAAGGGGAAAAATCCTGAATTTTTTTGAGACCTCCTGCTGAACCGAGGGCTGAACCCACCAGTTCGCCATCTACCACCTTGCCCTCAAAGGAGTAAGCCATCTGCACCCCAAACTTAAAGCCATCGCGAAAGTAGTTTTCGATTTCTTCGGAGAGGTGGCTGACATTGACCATGATTTGATTGAAGCCATGTTTGCGCAGAAGTTCCACCAAAAATTCCATGACAGGTTTCTGCATGATGGGAATCATCGGCTTGGGCATAATGTTAGTCAAGGGGCGCAGGCGAGTCCCTTTGCCCGCCGCTAAAATCATGGCTTTCATCGCTGAATCACTCCTCCTCTGGATTGGGATGCCAACACCGAGATAGCTAATCTCTGTGATTTCAATTTATCATTATCTATCTCTGGGCTGGATCAAGTCTGTTAATTTGGCAACTGTGGGGACTTCCCCTGCTGGTGTTAGGATCAAAACTGAGTTCGTCTCTGCGCCCATGACCCAAGTTGTAGTTACTTTACCCAGCCCCGCTAGTGTGATTAGTTTGGCGGGCAAGCGAGAAGAAAACCTGCAACTGCTGGCAAAAATTACAGGAGCCAAACTTCTGCTCAGGGGGCAAGACCTATACATAGATGGCACTCCATCGCAGATTGCTCACTGTCAGTCGTTGCTTGATGCTCTGCAAGCTACATGGCAAACGGAGCAGATGATTACAGCCGTAGATATAGCCGCGGCACAAGCGGCGATCGCCGAACAAAGGCAAAAAAATTGGCAAGAACGAACTCCCATCAACCGCAGTCGTTCTGGAGCCAGCATCCTGCCCCGTACCAAACACCAGCAGGAATATGTGCAGTCTATGCAACAGTATGATCTGGTATTTGCGATCGGTTCAGCGGGTACAGGTAAAACCTATCTGGCGGCAATTATGGCAGTGCGCGCCTTACAGAGCAATCAATTTCAGAAAATTATCCTCACCCGCCCCGCCGTGGAAGCGGGAGAAAAGCTAGGGTTTTTGCCCGGGGATCTGCAACAAAAGGTCGATCCCTACCTGCGTCCCTTGTACGATGCTCTGCATGAGGTGATTGAGGCAGACAAAATTCCGCAGATGATCGAGCGGGGGCTGATTGAAATTGCTCCGCTTGCCTATATGCGGGGGCGTACCCTCAACAATGCGTTTATCATTGTGGATGAAGCACAAAATACTACCCCTGTGCAGATGAAGATGATCCTGACCCGTTTGGGAACCAACTCTCGCATGGTGATTACGGGTGATGTCAGCCAGATCGATCTGCCGCCATCGCAAAAGTCTGGGTTGGTGGTGGCGGTGGAGGTTTTGCAGAATATAGAGGGAATCGCTTTTCATTTTTTCGATCAGTCGGATATTGTGCGCCATCCCTTGGTGCAGAAAGTAATTGATGCCTACGATCGCTATGTTGTTTACTAGATTACAGCGGTATATCCACCACAGTACCTCAGGCAAATACCAAGCAGGGCAGGAGGTCAGCTATGACGAAAGGCTAGGCTTTGGGGAACTGCAACCGCAGATGTCCACCGCAGTTGTGCTAGAGCCACCTCTGCAAGCCCACTCCCTAGAGGCGATCAACCCGATGGATTCTCAATTCACCCATTTTTTGGATGGCATTCAGCGCAGTTGGCTGGTGTATATGGTGGACTATGTGCCTGTTTATTACGGCTATACAGCGGCAGTAATTCGCCAGAGGAGCGATCGCCTATTGCATACATGGCTACATCAGGTGCATGAAGCAATTTACTTGCCCTTTGACCACATCGCCCCAGCGGAGTTGGCAAATTTGCAAAGGCAGGATTTTTTGCTGATCGATACCCTGCCCAAGCAAAAACTGCACCCTTTGAGTTTACGGGATTCTGCCCGGGAGGCGATCGCCAGTCGCAGGCAGTATGGGGAAACCGAACTCGCTGAGCGGTGGATCGCGGCAAAAACTTCTGGTTGGCTGGTGATGGATGGAGCAATTAGTCAAATCCATCCTAGAGTGATCGGCGTTGTCAAAAGCCACAATACTCAATACTTCCCTTTCCCCGAACAGGGAGTAATTTTGGGATTGAAAGCGGGGCAACGCAGTTCCATGTTCCAGCCCGCCCAGCGGCAGGGGGTGTGTAGCTGGTACTTGCGGTTGCGGGAAAACAACAGTGATGACCCCTATTTTGGCTTGGTACGCATTGAATCCAGCCCCAAAAGCTCTGCTCAAGCCAATCAGATCAGCCAGTGGCTGATGGCAGAACGCCGCCCCCTTTCCTTACCCGATAATCGCTGGGATCGCATGATTTACCCCATTCGAGATTGTGAACAGTATTTGCGCAGTCATGAACCCCGCCTTGTCATTTGATGTGGGTAGGGATAAAATTAACCTATGGATAAGACAACCTTCATCACGATTTTGTCCTTGGTCTCGGTGATTATCTTGGCAAGTATGCTTCCCAACAGTTGGTACCCTGCCAGCGATCGCCAGTTTATTTGGGCAACTGTCATAACTTGTGTGCTTACGCTAATTGCCCTACTGCTATTTTTTGCGGCAACATGAACTTCCCCAACTTTACTTGTAGCTATTTGGCTTCGTCCTTGTTCACGCTGGGCTTAGTCCCCTCTATCATGGCACAAATCCGCTTACCCGATCCCTTTCCTCCCACCACACAGCAGATGTTATTCATTGGTGAGAGTCGAGGTGTAAAGGTTTATATTGACCCCAATAAAATCAGACGCCGTCCACCCTTTGTCCGCTTTTGGGTCTATGCCGTGCTCCCCCGTCCCAACAGCCGCAGGGTCAGCTCCCTAGATACCATGATGGGGATTGACTGCACTATAGGTAGTGTCAGAATTTATGAGATTATCCGCTATGACAGTGCGGGTGAGGTAGTTTCTAATTCCAGCTTTGGCATGGAGCGTCCCCCAGACAACCTCGCAATTTTGGGGGAGTTTGACCGCAACATTTTCAAGACGGTATGTGATCAGCCCAAGTCAGCGCCCATCTAGGGGGAGATAGTGGGCGCAACCCAAGCAAGGACCGAGGGGATTGACGGCACAGCGTAGCAGTGGCGATCGCGCATTGAATTGACAGTTGGCATCCCCAATTACCCACTCTCCTTCAATAAAAGTCGTGTCATCCAGAGAGTGCAGGGCTTCCACATACAAAACCATCTGGGTCAACTGATATTTACCTTTGCGAAATTGATAGCGGTGGCGGCGTTCTAGCACTCTGTAGGTTTGATCTTGAAACTCTAGGAGATTACCTGGTTGCGGTGTACCCGTCAGAGCAATCATCCCCAGTTTAGTTTCGGTTTGGTAACTGATCAACTCTGTAGGTAATGCTTGTCTATCCATTGAGTATTCACAAGTTCTGACTTGATCAAAAGTTAAGAGGTATTGTAGCAAGAATTAGAGTTGAAACTTGATCGGCTGGATCGGCTGGATAATTAAGATAAAGCCTCTGGAGTCTTCAATCGCAATTATCCCAAGACAAGGAAGTGGGCGATAGTCTCTTTGCCAAGGCTAGAGTGAATTCTAGGAGGGGCGGTTTGGGGGTGTGTTCAGCTTTTTAGCTAATAAACTCAATTAACTGAGTTTCTTGCCTTTCAATTTCTAGGATACTTTTCTGCAGAACTTCAGCAATGGTGTGTCCTTGCTCGATCTGTTGTAGCCATCGCTGTGCTTCGTTGCCTTGCTCCAAAATTTTCAGCAGAGGGGTGAGAAAGCACACCGCTCCAGATTCTTTGAGGATGGAACAGGCTTCTGCATAGAGATTTTTGAGCCAAGCTTTTGCGCCTATAGACTCTCCAGTCTGCCAGTGAGTTAGCTGAGCATCCAAACTGGAAGTAGCGGCTAGGATTTCATTGCGATCGCTGATTTGTACCAGTTCATCAGGGGTAAAGCAAGAATCAATATCCAAATTAGAGTCGATTATCTGCTGGATTCTGGCTTCCAGCAGGGCAGTGATGGCTAACAGAGCGATGGGGTCAATCACTAAGTCACAGATGCGTAATTCTAGTCGGTTCAGATCATAGGGGCGATTGGAACCGTTGGGGCGCACCGCCGACCAGAGATGCCTGACATTTTGCATAGTTCCTAGGGCTAACTGTTCATTTGTCCAATCAATGTAGTGCTGATGGGAGAGAAACAGGGGTACAATTCTAGGGGTTTTGGGGAACATCTGCCACCGTGAGGAATGGAAGCCTGTAACTTCTCCCCTAAAAAACGGTGAGGAGGCGCTTAAAGCTAAATAGAGTGGAGCTTCAAGGCGAATAATCCGACAGGCACGCATTAGGGTTTCTGTGTCTGTGATACCAATGTTGATGTGAATGCTGGCAGTTACTACCCGTGTACCATAGGTTTTTTCAATGTATGTGTGATAAGGGTTATGCGGATCGGAACGCAAAAAATAATCGTCATGCTCCAGAGGAATGGTACTGCCCGCCATGATTGTGAAATCACCCAATTTTTTGAGGTAGGCGCGCAGTTGTCGGCGGGGTTGCAGGAGTGCCACTAGCAAGTGTTCATACCGTGTGCAGGGAGGAGTAGTATATTCCACATTGCGGCTGTCTGGCTCGCGCACAAAGCCTTGTAAATCTCTGACGATGCGATTGGATAGACCTACAACTTCCCCTTGGGGTGTGGCGGTGTAAAGCTCTACCTCAAAGCCTTTGGACAGCATTACAGCACTTGGCGATTAGCGATCGCTGTCTGCATCTTTTCTATCACCGTACTGAGTGTCATGATTCCTAAATCACCGTGTTGCCGCGATCGCAAACTGAGGGAGTTGGCTTCTACTTCCCTTGCCCCCACCACTGCCATCAGCGGGATTTTTTCCAATTCTGCTTTGCGGATTTGCTTCTGCATGCGATCGCCGCTGGTATCCACTTCCACACGCAAACCTAGACTTTTCAATTCTTTAGCCACCTTCTGCGCGAATGCCAACTGCTGATCGGTAACAGGAATCAAACGCAACTGCACAGGAGCTAACCACAATGGGAAGTCCCCTGCATAGTTCTCGATCAAGACGCCGATGAATCTTTCCAAAGAGCCAAACAGGGCACGATGAATCATGATGGGGCGATGCCGTTCGCCATCTTCAGCTACATATTCCAAATCGAATCTTTCAGGCAGATTGAAATCGACTTGGATTGTCGAGCATTGCCATCTGCGCCCGATCGCATCTTCAATTTTGATGTCAATTTTAGGACCATAAAACGCCCCGCCACCTTCATCAACTTTGTAATTCCATCCCTTAATTTCCAGAGCATTCTTGAGGGCAGAGGTCGCCTTTTCCCAAATTTCATCGGCACCAACATACTTTTCAGGACGGGTCGATAAATTCACCTCATATTGCGGAAAACCAAAGGTGGAAAGAATCAACTCCGCCAAGTTGAGCACTCCCAAAATTTCCTCTGCCATCTGCGCTGGAGTGCAGAAAATATGGGCATCATCTTGGGTGAAGCCGCGCACCCGCATCAGACCGTGCATAGTTCCTGAGCGCTCGTAGCGATAGACTGTGCCCAGTTCGCACATCCTAATCGGCAGTTCCCTGTAGGAGTGCAAGCTATCTTTGAAGATCAGCACATGGAAGGGACAGTTCATTGGTTTGAGTTGATACAACCTTTCCTCTACTTCCATTGGTTGGAACATACTATCGCGATAGAAGTCATTGTGTCCCGAAATTTTCCACAAGTCCAAATCTGCCATGTGGGGGGTGGTTACGGGCTGATAGCCCTGCTCTAGGTGGGTTTGCTTCCAAAAATTCTCAATGATGCCCCGCAGAATTGCCCCTTTGGGATGCCAGAATACCAGACCACCCCCTGCCTGCTCTTGAATGCTGAACAGTTGCAAATCTTTGCCGATTTTGCGGTGATCCCTGCGCTTCGCTTCCTCTTGCAGTTGTTGATATGCCTGTAGTTGCTCAGGAGTTTCCCACGCTGTGCCATAGATGCGTTGAAGCATGGCATTGTTCTCATCACCGCGCCAATAGGCTCCTGCCACACTCTCTAGGGCAAAGGCATCGGGATGTAATTCCCCTGTGGAACTTAGGTGTGGTCCAGCGCATAAATCCCACCAAAATTCTTTCCCACTCTCAGGATCACCAATCGTGTATCTGGTAATCACTTCTCCTTCGGGGATGGCGGCTAATAGTTCCAGTTTGTAGGGTTCATTGAGGCGTTCAATTTCGGCTTTGATGACTGCTCGACTCATCTCTTGACGGATGACAGGTAAGTTCTGCCGAATGATTTTTTTCATCACCTTGGTAATTTCTTTCAAGTCCGCAGGGGTGAAGGGTTCTTTGCGGTCAAAGTCGTAATAGAAGCCATTTTCGGTACTTGGTCCAATGGTCACTTTGGCATCGGGGAATAATTTTTGCACAGCCATTGCCATGACATGGGAGCAAGTGTGCCGCAGACGGTGCAGGATTTTGGGATCAGCTTGGCGCAGGATTTCGGCTGGTGTCAGAGCTGATGGTTCGCTGGGTTTGTCAATTACGGCAGGCATGGCTAAAAGTGATTAGGGAAACTCTTATGCCATTGTACTTAAATCTTGTAGCCAGCTCCTAATTTTATTGCCTGTGCCTCTAGCGCAATGTATCTGTAGTTGGTCATCCCTCTGCCAATAGCCTCGCCAAATCACAATAGGTGCGCCGTTGATGCGGGCGGGCACAGCGCAGTTTGGGGGTAAACCATGCAAGCGGAAGGGGGGCTTGG
>OGCL01002679.1_pt1 | contig 11914 bp, 15 predicted proteins | sample 1570041 | NCBI WGS metagenome assembly OGCL01 (sample SAMN06266162, study PRJEB24511) | hot springs metagenome | isolation source: Hot spring water | place: South Africa: Limpopo | collected 2015-06-22 | reverse complement strand
GACCAGAGCGCTGAAGACAAAAAGGATCAGAACCCCTGGTGAAAACCAATTGGAAACCGCAACCAGAGACGAAAAGCTGAAGATGTAGAGAACATGCCCCAGCAGAAACGCGATCAAACCTCCCATAAAGGCTTTTCTCTGCGGTAGAGCAAGACACACATCACCCACCAGGCAGAAAATCAAACCAACGAAGAGATAATAGAAATAAGGAACCAGTCGAGGTTGGACCAGTGGGGTTAGTACAAAGAGCAATGAAAGAATGGACTTCGTGATCAATAAGGGCTGTCTGTTCTTCTTTCTCTCATGAAACAGCACCCCAAATAATAAGACAAGTCCCAGAACGATGATCAAACCGTTCATCAGGTCCTCCCCCTAACCATAACCTTTGATGGTTAAAGTTTATAAAACCTATTTAAAGGAGTCAACTAAATTGGTGAATAGAAAGTAGAGGGTAGAAAATGGAAGATAAATTGGGGAAAATCAAGAAGGAAGGGCCCCCCTTATTTTTGGTGTAAAAGAAGGATCCATCCTACCAAAGACAGATCTAACGAGGTGTCCCTCCTCAAGATCTTGAACATTTATTTCTTGGTCAATTCAAATGTTTTGGTGTACCTGATGCAGGCGTGGGCTGTGCCTGGCGACAATGGCTTTGCTCTCGCAATATGTCGGTCCTTACCCCCACCCGTAATAACTTTCCATTTTCCCGTTCCCAGCAGAAACTTAAACCTAAATTGAGCGATTTCTTTCACCCTTCACAAGAGACTGTGTCGTAATAAAAAAACCCGACTTTTTCAAGAGGGGAGGCGGTCAGGTGAAAAAGATTTAGAGCGGCCACCTTTAATAGTTTAAATTCAGGCGTCCCAATCATATGAAAACATTTGACATTATTCGAACAACCGTTTCCCATTCTCTAAAAGACCCGCATTCTAAATCTTTGGAACCTGACTGCCTCTCCCCTTCTCCTGCAATTATGACACAGTCTCCAAGGGAGGAGGGGAGGCCCAAATGCCTTTTAGAGTGATGACCTTTGATTGATTAAATTAACCGTCGGGCCTGTTCAATCATCACCCGTTGGGTGAGCGCTTAAGGTCCATGCCCCAGAGGTTCAAGGTATCGCATTCTAAAAGGGGTTAAGGCATTGCCTCCCCCCTTGGGAGATTGGGTGAACCGCTCAATTTAGCTTGTTAATTTTCTCAAAATGCCTGCCACATCTGCGACAACAAGGTCGCCATCAGTATCCAGTCGTTTGAGATATCTGTACCCGATTGGCTTTGGAGTGGTCTTCGTGCTGCACCCACGGTGTGGATATCGTAGTTCCTAAGTTCATATTCGGATGGTTGCTCATGGAAATGCCCCCATGCTCTATAGCAGCGAAGTTCATTTCTTCACCCGTTGATAAGAATGAGATCGTGCCTGATTGACGGACGGTGAAATCCAGAACCTCTGTTCGGGCAGTTGAAATAGAGAGAATCAAACAAACCACAACGCCTCATACCGCCATCATCCATTGTTTGAAGTCATGGCACACCTTCTTAATTAAACACAGGAATTGAAAAGTGAAAGGTAACCCCTCAGTTTCGCTGGTTAGCGGTGAGTTCAGTCGCCAAAAATAGGAAGGCTAAAGCTACCCCTCCCCAGCCAGGGAGAGCACCTTTAACTGAAGGGTTACAGGAGAAAGGAGAAGCGAGAATTACTGGGTGCTGGAGAGTTTGAGGCGTGTGATGGCCCTGAGGAGGGCGACTCTGGCCCGATCTAAATCCGTATCCGGCGATTTTTCAGAGAGCCGTTTTTCCGCTCTCTCTTTGGCCTTCTGGGCACGGGCTATATCAATCTCTTCAGGTCGTTCTGCAGCTTCTGCGAGGAGAATCACTTTTTTCCCATCGGTCATGAGGAAACCGCTACTTGTAAAGAGGTTTAGTTTTTCTCCATTGGGTTTGGTGATCTTTGTAACACCGACCTGGAGGCTCGACACAAATGGGGTATGGCCGGCAAGGATGCCGAAGTAGCCAATTGTGCCCGGGGCAATGACGGACTCGATCGGTTCACTGAAGACGACTCTTTTTAAAGTAACCACATCAAGGGTAAAAGGCTGAGTATCCATAATTTAAACATCATGGAATGATGAAATGTTGGAATAATGAGAAAAAATCAGGATGTCCCAGTATTCTATTATTCCAGTATTCCAATCTTCCTTGTATTAATGTATTCCTTCGCTTAACTTTTTCGCTTTTTCCGCGACCTCTTCGATCTTTCCTACCATATAGAATGCCTGTTCTGGAAGATCGTCGTGTTTTCCTTCGAGGATTTCTTTGAAACCTTTGATCGTATCGGGCAGAGGAACGTATCTTCCGGAGGACCCAGTAAACTGCTCCGCCACAAAGAAGGGCTGGGAAAGGAATCGCTGGATCCTGCGTGCCCGGTGAACGATCAGTTTGTCCTCCTCGGAAAGTTCTTCCATCCCGAGGATGGCAATGATGTCCTGAAGTTCTTTATAACGTTGAAGCACCTGCTGAACACCACGGGCGACCCTGTAATGTTCTTCACCGACGATGCGCGGGTCGAGAATCCTTGAGGTGGAATCAAGGGGATCAACCGCCGGGTAAATTCCCAACTCGGCCAATTGTCTGGAAAGAACGGTTGTGGCATCGAGATGAGAGAAGGTTGTTGCAGGAGCTGGGTCGGTCAGGTCATCGGCAGGCACATAGATGGCCTGAACCGAGGTGATGGAGCCCCGTTTCGTGGAAGTGATCCGCTCCTGAAGCTCACCCATCTCGGTTGAAAGGGTGGGCTGATATCCAACTGCTGACGGCATTCGGCCCAACAGAGCCGAGACCTCTGAACCTGCCTGAACAAAACGGAAGATGTTATCAATGAAGAGCAGCACATCCTGACCTTCTTCATCGCGGAAATATTCTGCTTGGGTCAGTGCGGAAAGCCCGATTCTTAACCTCGCTCCGGGAGGTTCGTTCATCTGGCCAAAGACAAGAACGGTTTTATCAATGACCCCAGAGGCCTTCATCTCAAGCCAGAGATCATTGCCTTCACGGGTTCTTTCTCCCACTCCCCCGAATACAGAGAATCCGCCATGTTCTGTGGCAATGTTTCGTATCAGTTCCATGATGAGAACGGTTTTTCCCACTCCGGCCCCGCCGAAGAGGCCAACTTTACCCCCTTTGGCATAGGGTTCGAGGAGGTCAATCACCTTTAGTCCGGTTTCAAAGACCTGTGTGGATGGAACTTGTTCTTCGAATGGTGGGGGATGCCGGTGAATGGGATATCGTTTCTTTGCAGGACAATCGCCAAGTTTATCAATGGGCTCGCCAAGAAGATTGAAAACCCTTCCCAGAGTCTCTCTTCCCACAGGCATGGTGATGGGCTCGCCAGTATCAATCGCATCCATCCCCCTGACCAACCCATCAGTAGAAGAAGTGGCCACGCACCGAACCACATTTTCTCCCAGATACTGGGCGACCTCAACGATCAGTTTCGTTCCATCGGGTTTATCAATCCGAATGGCATTGTAAATGGCAGGCAATTCCTCAGTAAAGTATTCTACGTCCACGACCGGTCCAATGACCCTTAAGACTTTTCCGACCTTCAATGTCGTCCCTCCTGTCATAATCCCCCCACCCCCCCTTTAGAAAAGGGGGCGAGGGGGGATTTTATTTTTTCTGAGCAAACCTTAAGGCTTCGGCGCCGGTAGTCACCTCGAGAAGCTCCTTGGTGATCCCAGCCTGCCGTGCCTTGTTGTAACTTAGCGTGAGCGTGGAGATCATCTCCTCAGCATTTTCTGTGGCCGACTTCATTGAAACCATCCGGGCCCCCTGTTCGCTGGCCACGGACTCCACCAGCCCCTTGTAGATTTGTGCCTCCAGATATTTAGGCAGCAGGAGCGCCATGATCTCTTCAGCGGTGGGCTCGAAGATGGGCTCCCCGCTCATTCCAGTTCCTTGTTTCGACACCTCTGAACTTTCGAGAGGTAAGAGCTTCAACAGGGTTGGCCGTGTCACCATCGGGGACTGAAAGTGTGTATAAATCAAATAGACCTCATCGTAATGGGCCTCTTCAAATCCTTTGATGATTGCTCCGGATATCCCTTTTACCTCCTGAAGGGAGATCTCTTTGGAGAGTTGAATCAGGGTGTGGTCAATGGGATAGGGCTTTTTCCTGAAGAAATCAAAACCTTTTCTTCCCACCAGGATTAAGCGGATCTCCTTGTCCAGGTGTTCATTGATAAACTTTGTGGCATGGGACAGGGCATTCGAGTTGTAACCACCACAAAGCCCCTTATCCGAGGTGATGAGGGCGAGGCCAATACGCTTAACCTCGCGTTTCATCAGCAAGGGATGATCCAGGCGAGGAAGGCAGGGTGCCAGACTCTCCATCAGCTCCCGGATCTTTTCAGCATAAGGCCTGGCAGAATGGAGGCGGTCTTCAGCCTTTTTGAGCCGTGAGACAGCGATCATTTCCATGGCACGGGTGATCTGCTGGATGCTGATGACACTTCGAATTCTACGTCTGATCTCCTTGGTCCCGGGCATCGAACTTAAACTCCAATGGAAGAATGGAATGTTGGAATACTGGAATACTGTTTAAATCCAGGTTGAAATCTCTCCACCCATCATTCCATTTTTCCATCATTCCTATATTCCCAATCTTATGTGGTTACAAAATTTTTCTTATATTCCTGGGCTGCCTGGTGAAGCAGGTTTGCAAGTTCCTCAGAGAGTTCTTTTTTCTCCCGGATTCCCTTTGGAATCTGCGGATATTTCTCCCGCACAAAGGGATAGAAACCTGCTTCAAAATCCTTGATCCGATCAATGGGAAGATCATCGAGATAACCATTTTCTCCGACGAAGATGATCATAACCTGATTCTCGACAGGCATCGGGTTGTACTGGGGCTGCTTCAAAACTTCCACCAGCCGCTCCCCGCGGGTGATCTGGGCCTGGGTGGCCTTATCCAGTTCAGATCCAAATTTGGCGAAAGTGACCAGTTCCCGGTATTGGGCAAGGTCCAGACGGAGCATACCAGCTACTTTCTTCATGGCTTTGATCTGGGCATTTCCACCCACACGCGAAACCGAAAGGCCGACAGAGACTGCCGGACGGACACCGGCATAGAAGAGATCGCTTTCCAAATAGATCTGTCCATCGGTGATGGAGATGACGTTGGTTGGAATATAAGCCGAATAATCTCCTGCCTGTGTTTCCACAATGGGAAGTGCCGTAAGCGAGCCTCCTCCGAGGGAATCGTTGAGTTTGGCCGCTCGCTCAAGAAGCCTTGAATGGAGGTTGAAGATATCGCCCGGGAAAGCCTCACGGCCCGGAGGTCGCCTCAGAAGAAGAGAAACTTGACGATAAGCCACCGCATGTTTCCAAAGATCGTCGTAGACGAGCAGGGCATGACGGCCAGAATCTCTAAATTCCTCACCCATGGCACATCCTGCATATGGAGCGACGTATTGCATGGGGGCGGGGTCGCTTGCTGTGGCAGAAACGACAATCGTATATTCCATGGCCCCGTATTCTTGAAGGGTGTTTACCACGGAGGCGACCGTGGACTGTTTCTGCCCGATGGCCACATAGATGCAGATGACATCGCCCCCTTTCTGGTTCAGGATGGTATCTACGGCGATGGCGGTCTTTCCAGTCTGGCGATCACCGATGATCAATTCCCTCTGTCCCCTTCCTATGGGGATCATTGAGTCAATACATTTCAACCCAGTCTGCAGGGGTTCTTTCACGGGCTGGCGCTCTACGACATTGGGAGCTGTCCCTTCGATTAAGCGGAACTTTTCAACGTGGATCGGTCCTTTTCCATCAATGGGCTGTCCCATGGCATTGACGATCCTTCCAATCAAGGCGTCTCCTACTGGAACAGAAAGGACCTTGCCGGTTCGCCTGACCGGATCACCCTGTTCGATTTGAGTAAAATCTCCAAGGATCATGGCACCGATGTTGTCCTCATCAAGATTGAGAGCCATTCCATAGATGCCTTTTGGGAATTGAAGCGTCTCAGAGGCCATACAACCTGGAAGGCCTTTGATCCGGGCAATCCCGTCTCCGGCTTCGATGACCTCTCCGATCTCCTCAGCCTCCATCTTGACCTGGTACTGCTCGATATGGCGTTTCAGAATGCTCGATATCTCTTCCGGTTTGATCTTCAGTTCCACTTTTTCACCCCTTAATAGGTTTTCACCATCTCCTGTTTGATCTCTTCGAGACGATGTTTGATGCTTCCATCTATGATCTTATTTTCGATCTTAACGATGACTCCTCCCAGGATGGACTCATCAATCATGGGTTTGAGAAAAACCTGCTTCTTCGATGCCTTTGAAAGTTCCTTTTCAAGGCGCTGGATGAGCTCCTCGGTAAGAGGAACGGAGGTGATGACCTCTGCCGTTACCTTTTCACGGGATTCCTGAGCCAGCGTGAAGAAGACCTCGATAATTTGGGGGAGTCTCCGTTGTCGGCCCTGGTCAATCACGAGATTGAGCCAGTTGAGGGTAATCGTTGAGACCTTTTCGCCAAAGATCTGGGCCACGGCATTCTTCTTTCCCTCAGAAGAGATCTGAAGATTGCTGAGAAATTCTCTTACCTCGGCATTCGATTCAAGAGTGTTTTTGAGCCGGGTCAGTTCCTCTTCAATTCGGTCGAGCATTCCCTCAGCCTGTGCTATCTGAAACAGGGACTCCGCGTAGCCTTTCACCACCGGATCACTTGCCATAGAGTTCACCTACCTTTGAGACATACTCTTCCACGAGACGACGATGGTCATCGGTATTGAGCGATTTATTGATGACCTTCGAGGCAGCCATAATGGAGAGATCAGCAATCCTCTCCTGGATCTCAAGGATGGCCTTCTGCTTCTGGAGTTCGATCTCCTCCTGGGCCCTCTTGACGATCTGATTCGATTCCTGCTGGGCCTTCTGGACGATCTCCTTCCGCATGTTTTCGCCCAGCTCCTTTCCTTCGTTTATGATCTTCTGCGCCTCCGCACGGGCTTCGGAGAGCTGGCGTTTATAATCTTCGAGAAGGGCTGTCGCCTCCTGCTTGGTTTTTCTGGCTTCTTCCAATTGCTGTTCAATCGTCTCCTCTCTCTTCTTCAATCCCTTCAGGATAAGAGGATAGACCAGCTTCGCCAGAAGGATGAGGAGGATAAAGAAAGAGACCAGAGTCCAGATGATCAATCCGGGTTCTGCTTTAAACATAATATGCTCCCTCTTCGTAAAGAATTGCGTGACCAAGTCACGTGTCTGTGATCCTTAAAGAATCACGGTTGATTATTTAAAGATCAACAAGAAGCTGATGACCAAAGCATACAGTGCGAGCGCTTCGATAAAGGCAATACCGATGATCATGGTCGTTCGAAGCAATCCTGAAACTTCCGGCTGACGGGCCATTCCCTCAACCGTCTTCCCGACCATGATTCCCATGCCAACGCCTGTTCCGAGGGCTCCCAAACCGATGCTCAATCCACCACCCAGATAAGCAAAACCGATAGGATCCATTCGTAACCTCCTTTTGAAATGATGAATTTATGGAAGAATGGAATGTTGGAATAATGGAATAGCGAGCGTTCCAGCTCATTGATCATATCTTTTTCATTTTTGTTGCAATATTCCAGTATTCCACTTCCCAATATTCCATTATCTATTAATGTTCCGCATGAAGGGCCTCGGCTATATACATGGAGGCCAGAATCGAAAAGATAAACGCCTGAATCAGCGCGACAAAGATCTCGAAAGCCATCATCACTACGGCCATTGCCAGCGGAAGGGGAGTGACGATGATGCTCTTAAACATGATGATCATTGAAAGAAAGACCAGGATGACCAGGTGACCCGCGGTCATATTGGCAAAGAGCCGGACGGCAAGAGAGAAGGGTTTGGCAAACTGGCTGATGATCTCAATGGGGAGCATCAGGGGGATGATCCAGAGGGGAACTCCCTTGGGAATGAACTTTTTCAGATAACCGAAAGGCCCGTGTTTATAGATTCCCGCTCCCTGTGTGCAGAGAAAGACAATGACAGCCAACGAAGCGGTCACATTGATGTTGGAAGTGGCGGTAAATCCCTTTGGGATGAGTCCAAGGAGATTGCAGAAGAGGATGAAGAAGAAGAGGGTGGCAATAAAGGGAAACCAGGCCATGCCTTTCTCACCGATGGTTTCATAAATGAGGTTGGTCCTCAGATAATCCACGACCGATTCCATCAGGTTCTGCAATCCTTTTGGCACCAATCTTCCAGCCCTTCCGGCTAAGAAGAGCGTAAGGAAGACCAGGATGCAGGCGATCCACATCATGACCACCGCATTGGTGATGGAGAGGTCGAGATTTCCAATCTTAAGAGGAACAATGACGTGAGGATGGAGGTGCCCCATTAAGTCTATCTTTTCCATATTCGAATCCTTACCTCCCGATATGCTTCCATGAAATCGAACCTAATTTTCGATAGAACCGCAAAGTTTTAATAATAAGGAAGAGGGTGAAGCCAGTGGCAAAGGAGAGGAGGGTTGTTTGAAAATGGATCTCCTTTATCCAGGTTAATCCGTAGAAGATGAGGCCGAGGGCTGTAAGCCTTGTTAGAAAACCGCCCAGGGCAATGAGAATAGAAGTGAGTTTAGAACGATGAATAACCTTCGAAGAGATGAAGGTGGAGGCTAAAAAATTGAGAAAAGCCAATAGTAACCCCACCATCGCACCAGAAAGAAATGGATTCATCTCAATCCTTTTTCTCTTGATCCTGATTGATAAGCCGAAAGAGACTTCGGAAACCGGCGGCTGACCCAAGGATGAACCCCACAATCATCAACCACGGCCGGGTGCTGAGAAGGTAATCCAAACCATACCCTCCAAGAGCACCGACCAGAACCGAGGCCAGCATCTCTACACCGATGCCACCATATCTGAACCAATCCTTCATAAACTTTTCCGTTTTTCGATTTTGTGGCATCGGGAGTTACAAAATGTGAATTTCTTAACATACCTAAAATAAGTTGTCAATCAAATTTTCAAACCCATTTTAATCCTTTGATCAAGCCTGCGTAAAAGGGCTGATGATTAGCGTAACTAATTGATATTGTTATGAAACGGAGAGAGTTGAATTCAAGTTTGGAGGGTGGGGATGAAGTTCTTTTTCAGTTGAGGATCCTGTCTCCATCTTGCAATGACCATTGAGCATTCCACCTTCGTGGATGATGAGCGAAGGGGTGATAAGGGTTCCATAGAATTTGCCTGTTGAATGGATTTCAGTTCGCTCAACCGCGTCAAGTTCCCCTTCCACATAACCGTTGATGATGATTATCTTTACTCCGATCTTCCCTTTGATGTGAGCGGATTCGCCTACGATGAGAGTGCCGCTGTCGAAGATCTCTCCGTCAAATCTTCCATCCAGACGGAAAACCCCCCGAAAGGTCATCTTCCCCTCAAATAGCGTCTCTTTTCCAAGAAAAGCGCTGATCTCTTCAGGTGCCGAAGAAGGTTTCGGGGTTGTTTTGGTAAACATATTTTTTCCTCCTGACATGGGGTGCTCCTTTCAAAAGGATAAATCCGAAGCACGAAATCCTAAATTCGAAACAATATCAAATGACCAAATTTCGAATGTCCCAAACAAAAGAGTAGGGAACGCATATATGCGTTCCTTACAAGAATTTTGAACATTCGAATTTGTTTCGGATTTCGATATTCGAATTTCGAGTTTATTATTTTCCTATGATCGTCTCTATAATCCTTTCCAATTCTTCAAGGGAGTAGTATTCGATTTCGATCTTTCCTTTTTTCCCTTTTGAATGAATCCGGACTTTTGTCCCAAGATGTTGCCTTAGGCTGTCTTGCAGACTCTGAATCTGATTTTGAAAGTCAACCTGTTTCCCTTCATGTACCCCCTTTCGCTTCAGTGTCCCAGACCAACGTTTTGCCCATGCCTCAGCCTCTCTTACCGAGAGTCCTTTCTGGATGATCAGGTTACAGAGTTCTTTCTGCTTCTCCTTACTCTCCAAGCTAAGGAGTGCCCTGGCATGGCCAGCGGTGATCTTGTTCTGAATAAGGTGGTTTTGGATTTCAGATGAAAGCGTGAGAAGCCGAAGGGCATTGGTAATGGTCGTCCGGTCCTTTCCCACGCGTTTGCTTGCCTCTTCATGGCTGATGCCAAACGTTTCAATCAGGTTTTTGAAACCTTCGGCTTCTTCAATCGGGTTGAGATCTTCCCTCTGAAGGTTCTCAATCAGGGAGATTTCCAGAGCTTCTCTGTCATCGGCCTCTCTTAAGATGACAGGGACTTCCTTCAATCCCGCTTTCTGAGCAGCCCGCCAGCGTCTCTCGCCTGCGAGAAGTTCATAGCCTCCCTCGATCCTTCTCACGGTCAGGGGTTGGAGAATGCCCTTCTCCTTGACGGTTTCAGCCAGTTCCAGGAGGTTCGATTCATTGAAATGTTTCCGGGGCTGAGACCGTCGGGGACGAATCTCTTCGATCCCGCAGTAAAAGAGCCTTTTCTCCTGAATTTCGTCAGCTTCGGGGATAAGCGCTCCCAGGCCCTTGCCTAAAGCCATCCTCTTAGTTGCCATTGCTTTCTCCGTTTCCCATGATTTCTTTAGCCAGATTTAAATAGCTTTCAGCACCTTTCGAATGGATATCATAAAGCAGGGCAGGCTTCCCATGGCTCGGGGCCTCGCTCAGCCGGATGTTTCGCGGGATGATCGTCTTGAAGACCTTATCCTTAAAATGGTTTTTGACCTCATCGGCCACCTGATGGGACAGGTTGTTACGGACATCGAACATGGTGAGAAGGATCCCTTCAATCTCCAGTCCTGGATTGAGGGATTGTTTGATCAGACGGATCGTCTTGAGCAATTGTCCCAGACCTTCGAGTGCATAGTATTCGCACTGCAAGGGAATGAGGACAGAATGGGCTGCTGTCAGAGAGTTGATCGTCAAAAGTCCAAGGGAGGGAGGGCAGTCAATAAAGATGTAGTCGTATTCGGATTCAACCTCCTTGATCAATTGCTCCAGCCTTCTTTCACGGTTCTTCTCCTGAAGGAGCTCCACTTCGGCGCCGATCAGATTGGTATTAGAGGTGACGACATCGAGATGGGCAAGGGAGGTCTTCTGGATGGTATCTCTAAGCCCAGAACCCCGAAGCAAAGCCTGATAGATCGTGCCGTTGGACTCCTCTTTGCTGAAGCCGATTCCGCTTGTGGAGTTGCCCTGGGGATCGATGTCAATGAGAAGAACTCTCTTCTCTGCGACAGCAATGGAGGCGGAAAGGTTCACCGCGGTGGTCGTCTTTCCCACCCCTCCCTTCTGGTTGGCAATGCAGATCACCCTGGCCATATCAAAACCCATGGAATGGTGGAATAATGGGTTGAACACTTTGAGGTTAAGGTCGAGATTTTCTTAACCTTATCCTTCTATTTGTCGATTATTCCATTTTTCCAGTATTCCAAATCAGGTTCTTTATAGCACAAAATGGGGAGTGAGGAAAAGCCCAAAGTTAAATCTTCTCGAAGAGGAGGATGGATCGCCGGAGGGAGCCAAATGGAAGGGTGAAGAAGGCGGCCTTTAATAACCGGTATCCGATTTCTTCTGCTGCGGGGAGAGAGTCCCATTCCTCTTCGATAGATTTTCCTTTCATTGTTAAAACCACCCCGTTTTTTTTCAGGAAGGGAAACGTTAGGAGTAAAGAGGTCTTGAGATCGGTAAACGCCCTTGCAATGGCTGCGTCAAATTTGTTTCCCAGGCGTTGAAGGATCTCCTGATCCTGAATGCGGCCATGGATGGCAGCCATCCCTTGGAGTCCAAGCGTTCGGATGATATGTCTCTGGAAATCCACTTTCTTCTGGACCGAATCGATGAGGGTGACCTCGAGAGAGGGTAGGATGATCTTTAAGGGAATTCCCGGAAAGCCTGCGCCTGA
>OGCL01002677.1_pt1 | contig 11916 bp, 11 predicted proteins | sample 1570041 | NCBI WGS metagenome assembly OGCL01 (sample SAMN06266162, study PRJEB24511) | hot springs metagenome | isolation source: Hot spring water | place: South Africa: Limpopo | collected 2015-06-22 | reverse complement strand
AACTCCACGAGTCCGAAGGCTTCGATGGTCAGGCCGAGAGGTCCGGAATGGGAGAAGAGGGCAAAGGCATGATCTCCATAGTTTTTCTTCCAATCTTCCATCATTGCTCGATTGTATCGTTCGTCGAGTTTGAGTGGCGGAGAATATTTGAGGAGCTCTTCCCGGTTTGTCACCGCCCCCCCGACATATCTGCCATGTTCCCATCTCCTTCCAAATTCGTCCACCCCATTCCATCCAGCATAGATGGCGCCTCCCAAAGAATCTTCAGGAGGAGGTGGATCGGGTGAATACCCCATGCCCGAAGGTTTTCCTTCACACCAAGATCTGCGTGCTATGATGAAGACATCCACCCCAAGGTGTTTCCAGGTTTTAATCATATCGCCTTGAGCAATCGCCCGGGCGAATTTTGCCTCAATGGAGTTAAAGAACAGGGGGACCCGGTCTGGTTCCTTGTGGGCGAGGGTGGTGAGCACTCTCTGTCTTGCGTTCATGGCAGGCTCCTTTTTTCTCTCTTGATCCTTCAATCCCAGCGGGCAGCATAGAGATAGAGATCGGTTCCGTTGACATCAAACCCTAAGGCTCCGCAGGGCTGGAGGGATTAATTCGTTTGATGTTCCGTGAGAGGTGATATAAATTTGAGAATATAGGCAAAGGTCAAGATGACCTCTGCATTTCTGCAGAGCGCAGGATTATTTTCAGCCAGGGTCTGTATCTTCTTGGCGCTTTCTTCAATCTTTTCGATTTCGTTCCTTATCTGTTCATTCATGATTGTTCTCCTTCCCTTAGGTCTTTAAATCTTTTTGCCTTCAGCGTATACCGCGGAAGTGAGCCGGGGGGTTCCATGATGACATTGAACGTCAGGTTGGTTGCAATCTTGAGGCTCTCATGCATCCGCTTTTTGATCTGCTCAATAGAACTGACCGAGAGGCTCGGATTGGGCTCGGCCCTGAGCGTGATCACATCCATCAAACCCCTCCGCTCCACGATGATTTCGAACTCCTCGATTTCCAGGAAGTCCTTACGGAGTACCTCCTCTACGGTCTTTGGAGAGAATAGAACACCACGAACTTTTCTGAGGTCATCGGTCCTTCCAACCACCTCCGTGATCTTTTTGGAAGTCCTGCCGCAGGAGCAGAGGCTTTTCCCTTTGATCACGAGGTCTTTGGTATTAAAACGGATCAAGGGAAAAGATCTTCGACCCAGAGGGGTGACTACGGCCACTCCGATTTCTCCTTCCTCCACTTCGCGCTGAAGGGTTTCACGATCGAGGATCTCAACCAGAAAGAAAGGCTCAATGATGTGCATGCCATCTTTAGCCTCGCACATGCCGGCCCAGGCACAGGGTTCGGTTCCACCAATATGATCAAAGACATGGCACTGGTAGAGCTCTTCAAGCCTTTTTCGTGTGGCCGGCGGCATGGGCTCTCCGGCACAGAGCATCCTTTCGATTCCAAGAGAGGCTGGATCAATGCCCATGGCTTTTGCTTCCTCGGCGATGTGCAATCCGTAGGTCGGCGTGTTCATCATTCCGTTGGCTTTTATCTCAATGATCTTATGAATCCTTCCTTTGGTATCAAGAGCACCGCCCGGGACGAGCTCGCAGCCAACTTTTTCCGATGCAAAATGCGCTTCCCAGAAAGCCACATAGACATTATACCCAAAAGGCAGAAAAACTCGGTGACGGGGTCTAAACCCTGCCATGTAAAGAATATGGCACCATGATTCGACTCTCCATTGCCAGCTCTCATAGGTCTCAGGAACGTAGATCGGTTTTCCTGTGGTCCCGCTGGTCTGGCGGAATGTGGTCACTTTTTCGATGTCGGTTCCGAGAAGGCCTCCGTAAGGGAAAGGCTCCATCTCTTGATACTTCCGCATCTCCTCCTTTTCGGTGAACGGGATCTTCTTGACATCATTGAGTGTCCGGATACTTTCAGGATCTATATCTTTCAGTTTGTCCTGATAGAGTTTGGAGTTTGCCTTTGCATAGGCCATGATATTTCGGAAATAAGAGATCTCAATTTTATCCGATTCCTCTCGTGGTAATGTCTCAAGATAGGGGTTCCAGTATTTCATTTCTTTGCTCTTGGTTTGTTGGTTGAACATAATTTCATATCCTCCTGAACTCATTGTCTTTCAATAAAAATTTTGATTCCTGCTTTGTGGGATAACGATTGTCCCTTTTATTCTAATAGGTGATAAAACCCGGCAAAAAGGTGGCTATCTGAGGGAAAATCATCAGTATGATCGCAACCATAATCAATGCCACCAGGAAGGGGAATATCCCTTTAAAGATGGACTCAAGGGGTACATTAGGAGAAATCCCTTTTATAACAAAAACGTTAACTCCAACCGGAGGGGTAATGACCCCCATCTCGCCCAAAACCACAATCATGACCCCGAACCAGATCGGGTCAAAGCCAAGCTTTCTCACTAATGGATAGAAGATAGGGATGGTCAGCACAATGAGCGCCATGGAATCCATGAAAAAGCCGCCGATAAAGTAGATGATAATGACGATTGTAATAATGGCCATCGGGTGTATGGGGAGTCCTCCAAGCCATTCCGCTAACTCGAGAGGTATTCTCGATACTGCCATGAATTTTCCAAAGATGATTGCTCCGGTGATAATGAATAACACCATACAAGACGTTCGTAGTCCTTCTTTACCCGCGTCAAAAAATGACTTCCAGCTTAATTTTCGCCGGGCTAAACCGATAAACAATGCTCCACCAGCTCCGATGGCTCCGGCCTGAGTGGGGCTGAACCATCCTAAAAAGAGACCCCCAATGGCTAAAAGGAAAAGGATGAGTGTCTCGGTTACTTGCGTCATTGCTCGCAGTTTCTCTTTCCGTTTCGCTGGGGGGCCGGGGGGGCCGATATGAGGCTTGCGCCAACATAGAAAGACAACGGTTCCGGCAAAAAAGATGGTCAGGAGGATTCCTGGTAATACTCCGGAAATGAAAAGCTTGCCTATGGATTGTTCGGTCATGATGCCATAGACTATAAAAACAGTGCTCGGCGGAATAAGAATGCCAAGTGTGCCGGCAGCCGCAACCGTGCCTGTGGCGAGCGTGTCATCGTATTTATATTTCTTCATCTCCGGAAGCGCAATCTGGCCCATCGTTGCGGCCGTGGCTGTGCTCGATCCGCAAATAGCGCCAAAGCCTGCACAGGCAAAGACCGTGGCTATGGTCAGGCCTCCCCGAAGGTGGCCGACCCAGGTATAGGCGGCCTTATAGAGCCTTTCGCTGATTCCAGAAGCAAAGGCAAAGGTCCCCATCAGGATGAACATGGGGATCACACTTAATGGGTAAGAGGAGAAAGTGTCGAAGATATCACGGCTCAAAACGGCAAGAGCCGCATCAAAGGTTGTCAGATAAGCAAAACCAGCAAATCCAACCACAGCCATGGCGAAGGAAACCGGCAATCGGAGAAGAAAGAGAACGATGAGAAGACAGATACCGATGATGCCTATGACAACAGGGTTCATTTCTGTGCAATCCTTCCTAATGATTTAAGAAATTCCAGCAGGAATATCAGGCAGACGGGAATACTGGCAAGGGCAATGCCATAAGCAAAGGGATAATATGGGATACGGACTGTTGCGCTCGTTTCGCCATGCATTTGAAATGAATAACCGAGCACGCAAAGCTGCCAGACGATCAGGCTGAAGAGTCCGAGCCCAATAAGAAAAACTACGCTATTGATCACGGACTGGAGGCGCTTTGGCAGCCGATTGATAAAAAAATCTACCCGGATATGCCTGCCAAGAATCAGCGCCATGCTCGCTGCAAAAGCAATGGCTACAATCTGGCATAGCATCACGATGTCAATGGCGCCGAAGAGACGCCATTGAAAAACCTTGGCTCCCACGACATCAATGCAGGTAATGATCATCATCACCAGCATCGCCATGAGCCCTATCCATTCAAACAGACTGCTCAACTGGCGATTAAACTTTTCAAATTTAACCAGCACGGAGGCTTCCTCCTATGAGTGGTGGGGCAGGGGGAGCCCCTTGCCTCCACCACCGGGTTGTCATATAAAATGGCAAATCATCCCAAAACCTCAGACTTGACTTCCGCGTTCGAACGCCTCCTTCCTCCAAAAGGCTGGAAAAGGCTTTCCGTAAGGAGATGGTTATCTCCTCGGTCTTAACTCTGGAGGCCCAGCAGCTGAAGGGATACGAAGCGCTATCTGTTTTTTGGTCCAGAAATCAATGCGATCCCTGATGAATTTGATCCAGCCTCTCACCTCTGCTTCTGTGAAACCCGCCCCAACCATCTTTTTTACGTAAGCCTCAATGACCGGATCAACAGCGGCCCGCCACCTTGCTGCCTCCTCCGTGGAAAGCTCAGAAAATTCTACGCCCTTCTCCACACCAAAGTCTCTGCCGGCAAAATCTACGGCATTCCACATGGCAATGTATTGTTCCTTGTATTCCCCGACAAGGCCATCAAAGATAGGTTTGATGTCTGCCGGTAATTTAGCATAGCTGTCTTTGTTCATGATCAGGTAAAATGGAAAGGGATTGGTGATTTGCCAGACAGATATGGTATATTTCACGACTTCGGCAAATCGGAACGTTCGAAGGGTTTCAAAGTTTGACGCCTCGCCATCGAGCACCCCTTTCGAGATCGCATCATAAACTTCAGGCATCGGCGTAGGAGCAGGGGTTCCGCCCAAAGCCTTAATCACGTCGCCAGCAACTCCAGGCGCTCTTATGGTGAGACCTTTGAGGTCTTCCAGTCTGCGAATTGGTTTCTTAGCAGTAGCGATGGCGCTGGGCGGAGACGTGTTCATCCAGAGCACTTTGACCGCATCAAATTCCTTTGGTCGAAACTGTCTGTAAAAATCATTCATCACCTGGCCGCTTACCCATGCGCTGGGATAACCAAGAGGCAGCCCGATGGCTTCGGTCACCGGCATGCGGCCTGTGGTGTAATAAACATGGGAATAGCCTATATCTCCCACCCCCCTTAACACACTATCGAACGTTGCCACAGGTGCAAACAAAGAACCACCAGCGAAGAAGTCAACCTTCACCTGTCCGCCTGTCCGCCTTTCTAATTCACGGCAGAATTCTTCTAACAATGTGGATTGGCTTGCCGGCGCAGGAAAATAAGTGGCTACCTTTAATCTTACAGCCTGCGCATGAGCCATTTCAGAAAACAAAACAGATGCCAAAAACCCCACACAAAAAGCCGTTACCAGAATTACCCTAAATACTTTCTTATGTTTCATTTTTTATTCCTCCTTTCTTAATGAATGGTTGAAGATTGGATAAAAGACCTGTTCCCCTGCTCCGATACCCTTTTGCCTTGATAGAGATGTTCTGCTTCTGCCCCAAGCTTAATAGAGACCTGTCTGGCAAGATTTGCCACAGCGCTTCCATATTCCCGAATCTTGCTTTCAGAGAAAGTTCCCATGAGGATAAGGCATCCGATGAGTTTATTCCGATGGGCAAACAGGGGAGCGCTTACCACATTGACTCCAGGGGTGATTTCTCCAATATCCTGAGCGAAGCCCGATTCCCTGCATTGTTTTAGTTCTTCTCTAAGACGATCTAACTGCAGATGCGATGGCTCCCTGTAGAAATAAGTTTTCTTTTTAGAGAGGATTTTTTCCCTTTCGGTCTCCGGCATAAACGCAACGATTGATTTCCCGTGAGCCCCCAGAGTGATATGGAAACGATGCCCCAGCTTCACGGTGAAACCAATGTTATGACTTCCCTCATGTTTGCCCACTACGATCACATGCTCACCGTCAATTAAACCGAAAAGAGCTGTTCCATTTGTCGCTGTGGCGAGGGACTGAAGGAACGGTGAAACCACTTCTGGGTAGCGCAGGTGATCGAGGAAATGGCGGGCTAATGAGAGAAGTTCAGGCCCAAGGGAGTAGGTCTTCGTGTGAGGATCTTTTTCCACCAGCCTAAATTTAGCACAGGTATTCAGGATAGAGAACCCTTTACTTTTGTGAATGGCGACTTCTCTGCAGATTTCAGTCAGCCCTAATTTATGATTCGAATTTTTACTCAAACACAGCAGGATCCGGCAAGCCTGCTCTACAGCGGGAACCGTTGAATGGTAGGATAGGACTTTTTTATTGGCTTTTTTGACTTTCTCTATGGTGTGTTTCAAGATAGGTGATCCCTTGGGTGACGTTCTGTATAGAGAACACTGTTTTAAAAAGCAGTGTTATTTTAACGAAACAAACTTTTATTGTCAAGAAAAAATTGCCATTTGGTTCCACATTATTTTCAAAGAGGAATAGAGGCTTCAGAAATAGGTTTCGAATGGGACTTCCGCCCTCAAGGGGTGAACGCGAAGGAATCTATCAAGACGGATCCTTTTCCTCCTCAGCGATACATTCATTCAGAATACGGATGGCTTCATCAATCTCTTCTCTGCAGATGATGAGTGGAGGAGCAAATTCAAGGGCTTGCCCCATGGTTTTAATAATCAGTCCTTTTTTCTTTGCTCGATCGGTGATACGGACCACCCGACTGGGTGGGAAGGAGGCCTTTGTCTTCTTGTCAAGAGTGAAGTCAAGGCCAGCCCACAAACCCGTGCCTCTCACTTCTCCGACGATGGAATGCGTTTCAAGTGTTTTTAATCCCTCTAAAAAGTAGATTCCCATCTCATAGGAGCGGTCAATCAGGTTCTCATTCTTCATGATTTCGAGGTTCTTCAATGCGGTTGCGCAGGCAACGGGATGATTCGAATAGGTATGGAGATGCTGAAAAATCTCTATGGGTTCCATGACTTGATCCGTACATCCTACTCCTCCAAGCGGAATATAGCCGCTTGAGATTCCTTTGGCCATGGTGATCATGTCAGGTTGAATGTCAAAGTGATCAATACCGAACCACTTTCCAGTTCTCCCGAAACCGCAGATCACCTCATCAATGATGAGAAGAATCCCGTGCCGGTCGCAAATATCACGGACGATCTTCCAGTATTCTTTGGGGGGAGCATAAGCCCCAAATCCCTGTTGGATGGGTTCGCCGATAAAGGCGGAGATCTGTTGAGGGTCTTCAAACTGGACGATCCGTTCGATATCCCTGGCACAGAGGAGATCACAGGCTGGGTAGGTGAGATGAAAAGGGCAACGATAACAATAAGGTGATTCCACGAATACGGTTCCCGGCGAGAGAGGCTCCATGATCTGCCGCATGGGAAGCACTGTGCCCAGGGCATTTAATGCTCCACCCGTGACTCCATGATAGGCTCCCCGTCTGGAGATGATCTTATAACGTTTTTTATCTCCTCTGAAATAATGATAGTGTTTAGCAAGTTTAATGGCTGATTCCACAGCTTCGGAGCCGCTTGAAACGAAGAAGAATTGATTGATCTTTCCTGGAGCGATTCCGGACAGGACTTCTGCCAGTTTTAGAGCGGGTTCATTTGCATATTCCATTGGCGTGAAGTAACAGAGTTTGACCAGTTGATCATAGGCAGCTTGGGCGATCTCTTTGCGTCCATAACCCACATGAACTGGCCGGGTCATTCCTGCCTCAAGATCAAGATAGCGCTTGCCATCCTGATCAACAACCCAGATGCCTTCCCCTTTCGTAATCACTGTAAGCCCATCTTTGATCCGGTCTCTGTGGGTTCTTGCCAGAATGAGATGGTCTGCTGGATTTATTTTTGCGGTCATCAATTTTCTCCTTTTGTTGTTAATCCTTGAATTCAGAATAAGTCACTCTTTCTGCCCCCTCTTAGCTTAAGAGGGAATATCCCTCCCCTTGAGATAAGGGGAGGAAGGTAGGGTTATGAATCATTGAAGGTAGGGTTATGAATCATTGTATGTATTAGAGGCGGTAAAATAAATAGGCCATTCTGAGAATCTTATCAACTCCAAATTCCCGGGATTTTTTCATTGCAGAATGGGCAACGGCCATCTTTAATGGCGTTCTTTAACATAATGAAATGGCTCCGTTCAATCAGCTTTTTATTGCATTTAGAGCAATAGGTACTATTGGCAGGATGGCCGATTACATTTCCGACATAGATATACTTTAAACCCTCTGCCTTGGCGGTTTCATAGGCCTGTTCGAGTGTTCGGATGGGGGTATGGGGAAGATGGGTCATCTTGTATTGAGGGGAAAATCGTGTGAAGTGAATCGGTGTCTCCTGTCCGAGATTTTCTATAATCCATCGGCACATCTTTCTGATGTCACTCATGTCATCATTGAGGGTCGGAATGATGAGATTGACGATCTCGAGGTGTTTGCCGGATTGCCGAATGGTTTTAAGAGTCTCCAAAACGGGTTCAATCTTTGCCTCTGAAATGTCTCGGTAGAATTTTGGGTTGAAGGATTTTAAGTCCACGGTCACGCCATCCAAAAATTTGAGGAGCTCCATCATCGGTTCTTTTGCCATGCCTCCATTCGTATGGCAGAGGGTGAGAAGGCCTTTCATCTTGGCGATCCGGACCACATCATACATCAATTCGAAAAAGACTGTTGGCTCGTTGATGCTGTGGGAGATGGAACGGCATCCCTGTTTTAAGGTCTCTTTCACAATCTCTTCTGGAGTCGATTTGAAAGACCGAATCTGTTCTGGGGCAGACTGAGAGATCGTCCAGTTCTGGCAATGTTTGCATCGGAAATTGCAGGATGCGGTATAGACACAGAGGTTCTTATGACCAGGAACCATATGATACATGGGCTCTAATTCAATGGGGTCTATCTGAAGTCCGGCAGGCTGTGCATAGACAAGGCTTCGTAGTTCCCCTTTCTGGTTTTCCCTAACACGACAGAATCCCCTTCGGCCTTCTGGGATGGTGCACCTCCGAAAGCAGAGCTCACAATAAACCAGATTTTGATCCCCTTTTTTATAAAACATGGCCTTGGGTTCCATAAAATGCTTGGCAGAGGCGAGGTGGCCAGAGGCCGGGGAGGCTGCAACCAGCGACACGCCATAGAGCAGAGAATTTTTTAGAAAATTTCGACGATTCAGGGTTATGTCCATTGACCAGCCACCGTAAAGTTGCAGAACTTACATTTTCCATTGGTCACATTCATCTCAAGGATATCAAAATGGGTCCGATGGATGATCCTTCGGCCACAAGATGGGCAGAAGGTCGAATTCCGGAGATGACCCGGAACATTCCCAATATAAACATACCGCAAACCATTTCGGATGGCAATCTCATAGGCTTTTTCAAGCGTTGAGACAGGTGTCGGAGAGAGATGGGTCAATTTATAATTGGGAAAGAAACGGGTAAAGTGGATGGGTGTGTCAATCCCGAGGTTTTCCTTGAGCCATCGGCACATTTGGTCAATCATCTTTGGATCGTCGTTTAACGTAGGGATGATGAGATTGACGATCTCAAGCCAGGTACGGTTCTTTTTAACAGTCCCAATGGATTCGAGCACTGGCTTAAGGGATGCAGAACAGATCTCTGAATAAAATTCTTCGCTAAACCCTTTTAGGTCAATCTTGACAGCATCGAGGACGTCAAGGAGCTTCTGTAAGGGGTCTCGGTTGATGTAGCCATTTGAGACGATCGAAGTCTTGATTCCGTGTTTTTTAGCCTGGAGGGAGATGTCATAGATATATTCATAATAAACCGTGGGCTCCGTATAGGTAAAGGAGATGGAGGTAAGCCGATGTTTTTTTGCTTCCCGTATGATTTCGTCAGGTGAGTAGTTGGCGTGTGATAACTCTTCCACACTCTTCTGGGAGAGATGCCAGTTGTGGCAATATTTGCAACGGAGGTTGCAACTGGCACAGGTGAGACAGAGCCTGAAATGGCCAGGCACAAAATGGTAAAGAGGCGCCTTCTCAATCGGCCCAATGTCAACGACTGCGGGTTTTCCATAAACGAGTGTGATCAATTTCCCTTTCTGATTTTCACGGTTTCTACAAAAACCTCTTTTACCATCAGCAAGGGTGCACTCTCTCGGACAAAGCAGACACTGGACGGTTTGGGCATCAAGATTCTTGTAAAACATCGCCTCCTTAAGAGGAGGTTTTCCTAATGCTTCATTCTTCATGGAGGCCGAACTTTTCATGCCGGAAATCATTACGGCCATCGCTTTAAGAAATTTTCTTCGATCTAACATTTAAGGAAAACCCTTTAAGGGATTGAACGCTTTGCATCTATGATGCACGCCTAACAGCAATTAGCGGCCGAATAATAAGCTCTACCCATAACAACCCATTACCAATATAGGGGAAAATAAATTTAAAATCAATTGAATTTATTCACGATTTAACCTAAATTCATCTTGACAGGGCGAATGGTTTTTCATAGTATGTCAACCAATATAGAAAATAATGTTTGGTCGAGCAGTTCTGAAAGATGGGTAATGATCGAAACTACGCAGAAAAAGCTCCGTTAAGCAATAAAATAAAGCCTTATAGAAAGGTTAAAATTTATGTCTGCAAAAATCAGAAAACGGAAGAGGGATATTGAGAAGGATTATCCGGCAAAACAGTTTGCGAAAAAATTAAGACGATTAGCTGATTGTGTTGAAAAAGGGAAACGGTTTCGGATACAAGTGGCCGGAGAAAGAATCGTCATTCCACCTGATGCCACGATCAATATTGAACACGAGCGTAGTTCTACAGAGGAGGAAATCGAATTTCAAATCAAGTGGCCGCTTAACCGCTAATATTCACCTAAATTGAGCGATTTTTTGTGCGAAAAATGGAGAAAACTTACTTACATGGCCATGGTTATTTGTTATAATGCATTTGCCGAAAAACAAAAACCATCACCCTGTAAGTGAGGAGATTATGAATCAATTAAAGTTCAAGAGGGTGTGCTAATCTTAGTTGAAATTTGAATAGAGTGGCTCCTAAAATGGTGGTAATGTCTTAATCCGGTAAGAAAAAGAAAAACCACCAAGAAAGGAGCCAGTGATGAAGAAGATATTACGGATTGGAAAAGGTGTAGTGCGACCCTTCTGTCAAGACATTTTTAGGTACTTAAAGGTGTAGAGGTCTCATCCATCAAAAAACGACCTCACCATTTGCGCCACAATCCATTTTCTCAGGTCGATCCATATCCCAGCATCCCCCTTTAAGCCGCTTCCTTGAGGAAAATCTGTCTCAGATACTGCTCCTCAAACTCCTCCGGAGAGAGATATCCCAACTCCGAATGAACATACAGCTTGTTATAATCTACCTCAATCCAGTGGCCAATCTTTTCCTTTGCCTCCTCAAGAGAGGAAAACTCATTGAGCCAGATCACCTCCTCCTTGATCGTCCTCATCATCCGCTCCGTCTCCGCATTGCCCTTCGGATGATCATAGGACGTAAAGATCTGTTCGATCCCCAGGGTAACCCTGTCTCTCATAAAGGAAACCGACGTGGGCTGAGACCCATTGTCACTGATAAGTTTCAATCCTCGGTCTCTCACCCCTTCGGGATATTCTCGGTCGATCCCCATCTCCAACGCTCTCTTCCATTCCCCAGACCGGCTCCTTAACGAAACATCCCACCCCACGATCTTCTTCGTATACCAATCCAAGACCATCACCAGATACACCCACCCCAATGCTGGAATGATGAATTTCGTCATATCGATGCCCCAATACTGCCTCGGCCTCTCCGCCCGGGGCTTGCTCCTCTGAGACGTCCGCTTCGCCTTATGAACCGTCTGGGAAACCATTAAACCATTTTCCCTCATGACCCTCCGTACCCTCTTCTCATTGACCCCCATCTTCTCCCGATGCACCAACCACGCCCGCACCCGCCGATACCCCCAAAAAGGATGCCCCGCCTTGATCCCCTCAATCCGCTCCAAAAGATCTCGATCTCTCAGCTGCCGGCCAGTCTCCGCTTTCCTCCCAGAGGGCTGCCTGTAGTAGCTGCTCCGAGATACCTCCACAGCATCACAAGCATCCTTCACCGTATAGCCCATTGCCCTCAGAACCTTGACCGCCTCTAACTTCTCCCGAAC
>OGCL01002673.1_pt1 | contig 11944 bp, 14 predicted proteins | sample 1570041 | NCBI WGS metagenome assembly OGCL01 (sample SAMN06266162, study PRJEB24511) | hot springs metagenome | isolation source: Hot spring water | place: South Africa: Limpopo | collected 2015-06-22 | reverse complement strand
GGGCGTGTAGCGATCTCACCCCATCGGTGAAGTCGAGCGAAGGCTGAAAACTCAATGTATCCAACATGCTGCGAAGCCATCTAAGCGGTCAACTGCGGTTTTTAGGATAATTACACCTCGAATTGATGCCTGCGGCCCGATTTCCGACGCTGTGAACAGGGCCGCCATCACCCGCATGTCAGTCAATGTAACCTCTCAATCACCTCTCAACCCGTGCCATGGCAGATCCCGCCGCCTCCACCACCTGGTCCGGTCGCTTCAGCGAGCCGGTGGACGAGCGCGTCAAGCGCTACACCGCCTCCATCCCCTTCGATAGGCGGCTGGCCCCGTTCGACATCCAGGGTTCGCTCGCCCATGCCGCCATGCTCAACAAGACCGGCATTCTGAGCGATGCCGATCTTGGCGACATCCGCCGCGGGCTGACGGAAATCCTAGCCGAGATCGATAACGGCAGCTTCGTCTGGAATCTTGACGACGAGGACGTGCATTTCAACATCGAACGGGCCCTGACGCGCAAGATCGGCGACGCCGGCAAGCGCCTGCACACCGGCCGCTCACGCAACGACCAGGTCGCCACCGATGTGCGCCTGTGGCTGCGTGATGCCATCGACCGCATCCAGGCCATCCTGCGCCGCGCCCGTCTGGCCTTGCTGGACCAGGCCGAGGCCCATGCCGCCACGGTGATGCCCGGATTCACCCACCTGCAGGCCGCCCAACCGGTCACCTTCGGCCACCATCTCATGGCCTGGCAGGAGATGCTCAGGCGCGATGCAGAGCGCCTGGCCGACTGTCGTCGGCGAGTCAACCGCCTGCCACTGGGCGCGGCCGCCCTCGCCGGCACCAGCTTTCCCATAGACCGCGATTTCGTCGCGCGCGAACTGGGCTTCGAAGCGGTGTGCGAGAACTCCCTGGACGCCGTCTCCGACCGTGACTTCGCCGTCGAATTCCTGGCCGCCGGTGCCCTGATCATGACGCACCTCTCGCGCATGTCCGAAGAACTCGTGCTGTGGATGACGCCCCGTTTCGCCTTCATCGATCTGCCCGACCGCTTCTGTACCGGCTCGAGCATCATGCCGCAGAAGAAGAACCCGGACGTGCCCGAATTGATGCGCGGCAAGACCGGGCGCATGAACGGACACCTCGTCGCCCTGCTCACCCTCATGAAGGGCCAGCCCCTGGCCTACAACAAGGACAACCAGGAGGACAAGGAGCCCCTGTTCGATGCAGCCGACACCCTGGTCGACTCCCTGTCCATCTTCGCCGAGCTGATCCCGGGTATCCGGGTCAATGCAGCAGCCATGCGCCGGGCAGCCGTCGAGGGCTATGCCACCGCCACGGACCTGGCTGACTACCTGGTCAAACGGGGCCTGCCCTTCCGCGAGGCGCACGAGGCGGTGGCACAGGCCGTTCGCCTGGCGGAGTCGCGCGGCTGTGACCTGGCCGAACTGCCCCTTGCCGAGCTGCAGGCCTTCTCGAGCCTGATCACGGAGGACGTCTACGACGTCCTGAGCGTGGAGGGATCGATCGCCGCCCGTGACCATCCGGGCGGCACCGCCCCGGCGCAGGTGCGCGCCGCCATCGCCCGCGCGCGCGACGAACTGCAAACCTCCCGCCCTTGATCAGCCCGGATCGTCGGGCCTGGGCGCGCGCCATGGATCCTGGCGAGCAGATCCCGCAATGCCCGGTGACGATCCCGCAGATCGTGGGCGAGCTGGCTGGCGATGACGAACTGGAAGCGGCAGCCGATCTCCGAGTCGAGCTGATAGAGCAGCATGAAGGCGCTGAACGGCAGATGCGCCACACGGACCTGCCCGGCCGCGACGCAACTGGCCTCAGACGGCGCACCTTCGGCGAGAGAGAGCAGACCGAAGAACTCGCCGGGCCCCAGGGTCTTGAGGCAATAGTACTTGCCCGTCTTGCCATAGCGGCACACGGTGACCTTGCCCTCGAGGACCAGGAAAAGCTCCTTGGCCAGCCTGTCCTGGTAGACGAAGACATGACCGTCGGGATAGTCGTCCACCTGCATGGCGGCCGCGATATGCTCGACATCCTGCTCCGACATGTGCTCGAAGCCCGGCAGGGTGTGCAGATATTTCTTAAGCAGCATCCGCGCCCCCCAGCAGGCGTTTGAGGAAGGCCAACACACTGTGCCGGTGCTGGACGAGGTCTTCCCAGGGCACCGACAGATCCCCATGGATGTGAAACTGGCCATCGGGGTCCAGGATGGGGTCGTTGGCCGTCACGCGCAGGCGGCGGATGAGCATGAGGATGAAGCCATGCATCAGACGACAGGCGGCGATGGGATCCTCGGCCACCATCGCCTCGAAATCCCGATAGGACAGACGTGCCAGCTTGGCCTCGCTCGTGGCGGTCACGGTGGCGCAGGCCGTCGGCGAGCCGGACAGGTAGGCGACCTCGCCCACCCAGTTGCCGGGCCTCAATTCGCCCAACTGGATGGTATGACCGTCGAGTTCGATGGACAGGGCCAGCGTACCCTCCAGCAGGAGATAGAACGCATCCATGGGGGCCTGGTCACGGATCAGAACCGTGCCCTGCTCGATGCCGCAGGGCTCGACACGAGCGACCAGCGCCTGCACGTGCTCGGCGCCGAGCTGTTCGGTCAGCTCGGGGAGATGGGCAAACAAGGCCTCATTCGACATGGCGCTGACGCTCGAGTAACATGCAGCATCCTCCGGTCAGGTAAACCGAACAATGCCGGCACCTTGTTCAGCCAGCAGGCGTTCGAGGGCGGCGAACAATTCCTCCCCGGATCGGGTATCACGCCACTGGGTACCGTCCCAGCGATAGTGAAAACCACCTGAACGCGCCGCCACCCAGATCTCCCTGGCAGCGGCCTGTCTGTTCACCACGATCTTGGCGCCATTCGCACACGCGATCTCGAGCACACCGCCGGCGGCCAGTTCATAGTCGATATCGCCCCCGGCCGCGTCGAGGCCGGCCTCGATGCGTTGCATCGCCTCATCGGCCAGGCGGCCGTACTCGCTGTCATCCATGTTCTGCCCTCATGCTAGACTTTCCAGGCGCCAACCGCTCGCGCTGTCCAACCCCATTGTATCCGTTCCCCCGATGCGATCGACCCTCCTTCTGCTGCTGGCCATGGGCTTGCTGATCGGCTGTGGCAAGCGCGGCCCACTGTACCTGCCGGACAGCCCCACTCAAGTCCAGGGCACACAGACGACTGCTCCGGCAGGCGAACGCCGATGAGCCCCCTTACCCGTATCGATGGGGTGCTGCACTGCGAGGGCGTTTCGCTGGAGCGCATCGCCGCCACTTGGCACACACCCTGTTACGTCTACTCGCGCGCCGCCCTGACCGAGGCCTATCAGGCCTATGAACGGGCCCTGGCGGGACACCCCCATCTGATCTGCTACGCGGTCAAGGCCAATTCCAACCTCGCCGTGCTCAACGTGCTCGCCCGCCTGGGCGCCGGCTTCGACATCGTCTCGGGCGGCGAGCTGGCGAGAGTCCTGGCGGCAGGGGGCGACCCCCGCAAGGTGGTGTTCTCCGGCGTGGGCAAGACAGAGGCGGAGATGCGTGCGGCGCTCGATGCCGACATCCTGTGCTTCAACGTCGAATCGCAGAGCGAACTCGTCCATCTCAACCGAGTGGCCGGCGCTGCCGGGCGCACCGCGCGCATCTCCCTCAGGATCAATCCCGACGTGGATGCTCGCACCCACCCTTACATCGCCACGGGGCTGAAGGAGAGCAAGTTCGGCATACCCTATGACCAGGCCTATGCCCTCTATGCGGAGGCTGCGGGCATGCCCCACCTCCGGGTCACCGGCATCGACTGCCATATCGGATCCCAGCTCCTGGATACCGGACCGTTCGCCCAGGCGCTGGAGCGTATCCTCGCCCTGGCAGACCGCCTCGCAGACGCCGGCATCCGACTGCAGCACATCGACATGGGCGGCGGCCTGGGGGTGCGCTATGGTGAGGAAACGCCCCCGGCGGTAAGCGACTACACACAGGTCCTGCTGCGCCAACTGGCTGGGCGCAGCGAGCATCTGGTGGTCGAGCCCGGACGCTCCCTGGTGGCCAATGCCGGTGTGCTGATCACCCGCGTTCTGTATCTCAAGCATGGCGAGAGCCGGGACTTCGCCGTGGTGGATGCGGCCATGAACGACCTCATGCGGCCATCGCTCTACGATGCCTGGCACGATGTCCAGCCGGTGCGTGCGCACCAGGGCAGCCCTCGTCGCTATCAGATCGTGGGGCCGGTGTGCGAGAGCGCAGACTTCCTGGCGCGGGATCGTGACCTGGCCCTGACCGAGGGAGACCTGTTGGTCATCGGCTCCGCCGGCGCCTATGGCATGAGCATGAGCTCCAACTACAACACCCGTCCGCGGGCAGCGGAGATCATGGTGGACGGGGCGGATGCACACCTGGTACGCGCTCGGGAAACCATCGCCGAACTCCTTGCCGGCGAACATCTGTTGCCATGAAACGACGCAGTCAAGCCCTTTGAAGTGGGCTATGGAAACGCTGAAGAAAGCAGCGAGCGGGATGAAGCGCAAGGCGCACGGAGCGCAGCGACCGAGACATATCAAGTAGATAGGCGAGGGAGCGAGCACCGTGCAACGCAGCGATTCGCCCGCGCAGCAATTTATTCAGCGTTTCCCTATGGGCCGAAAAGGCGCATAGATCCTTGCAGTGGCCTTGATTTTTTGTTCTAGAATTACGGCAACGCGCAGAAAAGCGCGGAATCCCTTGAACTGCAAGGATTTTCGGCCTCATCCAGGGCCGCCATCAAAGGAGTGTGAGATGCCCGCAGCCAAATCCGCAAGCACCACCGCCGCCAAGGCAGCAGCCCCAGCCAAGAAGCCTGCCGCCAAGGCGGCCACCCCCGCCAAGAAGCCTGCCGCCAAGGCGGCAGCCCCCAAGACGGCTGCCGTGAGCGCGTCCACCGCCGCCAAGGCGCCGGCCGCGAAGAAGGCCCCGGCGAAGAAGGCCGCTGCGGCGCCCGCCGCAAAGGCCACCGCCGTGAAGACGGCCGCCGTCAAGGCGCCGGCAGTCAAGGCCGCTGCAACCACCACAGCCAAGGCCACCGCCGCCAAGAAGGCCCCGGCCAAGGCCGCCGCCAAGCCTGCTGCGGCAACGAAGACGGCAACGGCCAAGACTGCCGCAGCCCCCGCGGCCAAGGCCACCGCCGCCAAGAAGGCCCCGGCCAAGGCCGCCGCCAAGCCTGCTGCGGCAGCGAAGACGGTGATGGCCAAGGCTGCCGCGACCAAACCCGCTGCAGCGAAAAAGACCCCGGCGAAAAAGGCCGCGGCCTGAGACCATAGCTGCAAACAGCAAGGCGAGCCGCTGGCTCGCCTTTTTTTTGCGGATTTTCCCTTGGGTTGCAGCTCGGCCTTCAGCCCGACTTGTCGGCCTGAAGGCCGATCCACACATCCCTGATTGATCGAGAGCCGAGGTCCCCATGGACACACCGGGTTTATTGCAGCACGCTAGTGTCGATTTTCCGACGATCCTGTTGACGATCCGGCGAAACGACGTTGATCGGAGGTCATCAAAACTTCAAATGCCTTTGTTTTAATAAGGCCTGGCGGTGCATACGCGATTCCCATCCCTCTGGCATGTTTCATGCTGAAGTCGGATGCGCGAAGCAGACACTCAGGAGGGAGTAATCCATGTCATCACAGGTGACCCAGGTGCAAGTGGTGCTGACGACATCAGAAGACGGACAAGATCAGGTAGCCCTCACCCTGGAGGGCACACTCGGAACAGCCCTCGCCCTGACCCCCAGCCAGGCTCGCGCCCTGGCGACGGATCTCATCAAGGCCGTCAATCGCGCCGAGGTCAAGGCAAATCTCAAAGTCAGCCCCAACCTCTGGAGACGCTCGGGGGAGACCAGCCCCCGTCTGCAAGTGGCGGGGTGAACGCGCCTACCGCGTGATATGATGCCCAAGCCGACCGTTTGGTCGGCTTTTTCATTTCAGTGCCCCGTCGCGACAGCCCGGGGGATGGGCAAGCCACCGATCCGGCGGGCTATCAGACCAACTCACCATGAAAGACACCCATGGCCGTCGTCGAACTCAATCAAGCCAATTTTGAACAGACCGTCCTGAACAACGACTTCGTCATCATCGACTTCTGGGCCCCCTGGTGCGGTCCCTGCCGCGGCTTCGCCCCCGTGTACGAGGCGGCCTCGGACAAGCACCCGGATATCGTCTTTGCCAAGGTCAACACCGAAGAGGAGCAGCCCCTGGCTGCCCACTTCCAGATCCGATCGATCCCCACCCTGATGATCTTCCGGGAGAAGGTCATCATCTATGCACAACCCGGTGCCCTGCCCGCCAGTGCCTTGGACGACCTCATCGCGCGTGCACGTGAACTGGACATGGCCAAGGTGCATGAGGAGATCGCCAGGGAGCAGCAGCAGGCGGGCTGAGGCTGCTCTCAAGAAACACGCCGGGCCGCCCCAAGTGTTTCTTGCACCCCCTCGGGGTGCGGGCTGGGCAGTGCCCGGCCCTGAGGGCGCTCAAAAGGGCGGCTACCCAAAGAGCTCCAGCAGCTGCCCTGCCACCACCTGCGCGCCCGTCAGCCGGACCGGCGGGCGCCCCGGTTGGGCCCAGAGCCGCTCCAGGGCCGCTTCGATCCCCCCCTCGTGCCATGCGACCTCCTCGATTTCCAGGGCCCGGGCATTGCGGCACAGCCAATCCACCAGGTGCGGGGTCTCCGGCCAGTCCCGGCGGGGCAGGTAAAGCACGGGCACGCCGGCGCCCGCGGCCTCCACGAAACTGCCGTAACCCGGCTTGGTGACCAGGGCATCACAGGATGCCAGCAGGTCACCGAATGGCATCCCCGTCTCGGAAAAGCCGTACACACGACGCCCGTCGGTATTCCAGTCGTCTGGCACCAGCCAGGCCACCCCCCGCCCTCGACACCAGCCCTCGCCCTGCAAGCGGTAGGTGATGCCGCCCATGCCGACCAGTATCAGACGGCATCCGGCGGGCAACTGCAGCCGACGGCGCAGTTCGTCCCGCCGCTCGACGCCGGGGTGAGCGATAGGGGGGACGGCGCGGGCATTGGCCAGGTCGGCCATGGGCATGGACGGCGCCGGCCGAAAAAAGGCCGCGGCGGACTGATAGGCAGCCGCCATCTGGCCCATGATCACCGTCCCGTCCGGCGCGTCGCCCAGGTAATGGCGGAAGATGTCCAGCCAATTGAGGGAGCACAGTGCCGCGGAGCGCAGGCCCGCGGCCCGCGCGGCAGCGAGCGGAAGGTAGGCCACATTGCTCAGTACGCCATCGATACCGGCCGCAAGCAGGTTCTCGGCCTCCCTCGACACCCGCGCCTCCCAATCGGCATGGAAGGCGCGGTAGGCCTGCAGGCTCGCCTCGAGGTCGATGCGCAGGGCGTCCTGCATCAGAAAACCACAGTCCGCCGCTTGCGGGTCATGCTCGAACGGGCCATGGATACGCCCGGTCAGGACCGAATGGGGCAAGGCAGAACGCACGGTCAGCCTCAGACCTGGCCACAACGCCTGCAATGCGTTGAGCACCGGGGCGGTCTGGGCCAGATGGCCGCGCCCGTGATGACTGATGCAGGCGAGAAGGTGCATCGAAACTAATCAGCGTCGAGCATGGCTTTCAGCAGGGCCAGGGACACCGGGCGTTTCAAGCTCAGGGAATAGTCATCCAGGGCATCCACCAACGCCAGCAGGTTGGGCAGATCGCGCCGGCAGTGGCTGAGCAGATAACGCGCAACCTCCTGGGGCAGGTCCATGCCCCTGGCATGGGCCCGCTCAACGATGGCCATCAGCTTGTTCTCGTCGTCCAGAGGCAGCAGCGCGAAGACCAGCCCCCATGACAGACGGCTGGTCAGGTCCGGCCGCAGGGCCATGCGGGCGGGGGCAGCATGACCGGCAGCCACCACCACACCCTGACCTTCCCTGGCCGAGTTGATGCGGTCGAACAGGGCGATCTGCCCGGCCTCGTCCAAGTCCTGCACGTCATCCACGGCCAGCAGCCCGAAGGGCGCTTCCGGCAGAGGCTCGCCCGCCGGCACGTAATGGGCCGGACGACCCAGCGCGCGCGCCGAATCGGCCACGGCCCGCAGGAGGTGGGTCTTGCCGGCACCCGGCGGCCCCCACAGATAGATCACCGCCTCCATCGGGCTGCCGTCGGCCACGGCTCGCAATGCGCTCCAGGCCTCCCTATTGGCTCCAGGCAGGTAATTGCCGAGGGTGGGTGCCGCGTCGGGTCGGATTTCCAGGATCAGTTGTCGCATGACCAGGAAGTCTACCAACAGCGGCTAACGACGGGCCCTTGACAGGCCTGCATCCGGCCCCAAATCCGGCTAACGGACACGGCGACGGCCACCCCAGAGCATGAATGTCGCCGTGTCCGTTCCCTCTCCTTAAGCCCCTCCCCCCGAGGGGGAGGGGAGCGTCGTGAGTCGCTGTCGCGACTTTCACGATAATATGCAGTTATCCACAGACCTTTGGACCCGCTTCATCCATCATGACCCCTGCCACGGCCTCGCCCCCCCCCGCCCACCCGGTGCTGGACGTCCCACCGATCGTCGAGGAGACACTGGCCGAAGATGAACGGCAGGCACTGATCGCCCGCATCAAGCACCTGCTCATGGAGCAGGATGCCGTGCTGGTGGCCCATTACTACACCTCGGGTGATCTCCAGCGCCTGGCGGAGGAGACCGGCGGCTGCGTGTCGGATTCCCTGGAGATGGCCCGCTTCGGCCATGCCTCGAAGGCGAAGACCCTGATCGTGGCCGGTGTGCGTTTCATGGGCGAGACGGCCAAGATCCTCAATCCCGAGAAACGGGTACTGATGCCCGACCTCAAGGCCGAATGCTCGCTCGATCTGTCCTGCCCGGCGGAAGAATTCATCCCCTTCTGCGATGCCCACCCGGAGCGCACCGTGGTGGTCTATGCCAACACCTCGGCGGCGGTCAAGGCCCGTGCCGACTGGGTGGTGACCTCCAGCATCGCCGTGAAAGTGGTGCAGCATCTCGCCCAGCGCGGCGACAAGATCCTATGGGCACCGGACCGCTATCTGGGCGACTATGTGCAGCGCGCCACGGGCGCGGACATGATCCTCTGGCAGGGCGCCTGCGTGGTGCACGAGAAGTTCAAGGCCGAGGGGATCCGTGAGCTGAAGCGGGCGCACCCGCAGGCCGCCATCCTGGTGCACCCGGAGTCGCCCGCGGAGGTGATCGCCATGGCCGATGTGGTAGGGTCCACCACACAGTTGATCCGCGCCGTGCGTGAGTTGCCGAACGAGAGCTTCATCGTCGCCACCGACATCGGCATCTTCCACAAGATGCACGAGGTGGCCCCCGACAAGCTCCTGCTGGAGGCCCCCAGCGGCGGCAAAGGGGCGACCTGTGTGTCCTGCGCCCACTGCCCGTGGATGGCCATGAATGGTCTGAGGAAACTGGCGCACGTGTTGGAGACGGGGGAGAACGAGATTCACGTGGCCGAGGACATCCGCGTCAGGGCCGTGCGCTCCATCAACCGCATGCTGGAATTCGCCGGCCAGCAGGGCATACGCGTGGCGGGCATGAGCGGCGATTGAGCTGCTTCAGCGTTGCAGCAGCTTCAGCTTGTCTGGCTTGCCGTTCCAGTCGTCGGCGTCGGCCAAGGGAGGCTTCTTCTCTACGATCACCGGCCAGAGCTTGGCGAGCTCCGCGTTGAGCTGGATAAAGTGACGCTGCTCGTCCGGGACGTCGTCCTCGGCGAAGATGGCCTCGGCTGGACACTCCGCCACGCACAGGGTGCAGTCTATGCATTCATCGGGGTCGATGACCAGGAAATTGGGCCCCTCGTGAAAACAGTCCACCGGACAGACGTCCACGCAGTCGGTGTATTTGCACTGGATGCAGTTCTCGGTAACGACGTAGGTCATGCCTTTCTTCTCCGTGGCTTTTTCGCTAGCATAGCGTCAACTTTCCGCTGGCGCCGCACACAAGTCATTCGCCGGGCCGCCCCAAGAATGACGTGGCCCCCTCGGGGGGCGGCTCGGGCGATGTTTCCTGGCCGGGGGCACTGCTATCATAGCCTTAACGCCACTTCCTTCCCAAGCGAGGTCTCCAAGATGAGCGAACACATCCATTACGTGACAGACGACACCTTCGAGCAGGAGGTCCTGCAATCGCCCATGCCGGTGCTGGTGGATTACTGGGCGGACTGGTGCGGCCCGTGCAAGATGATCTCTCCCATCCTGGACGAGGTGGCCAAGGAGTACACCGGCCGCCTCAAGGTCTGCAAGCTCAACATCGACGAAAACCAGCAGGTTCCGCCCAAATACGGCATCCGCGGCATCCCGACGCTGATGATCTTCAAGAACGGCAACGTCGAGGCCACCAAGGTGGGCGCGCTGTCAAAGTCCCAGCTCACCGCCTTTGTTGACAGCAACATCTGAACTTCGCTAGTCTCCCCGCGCCCGGCTGTCCTTCCGGGCGCCCCATCCCGACCCGCCTCTCCCGCGCTCCCGGCTTCACGCCGGCCCCACCCCACAGCAGCATCGAGAACATGCATCTATCGGAATTGAAACAACTGCACGTCAGCGAACTGCTGGCGATGGCAGAGACCAACGGCATCGAGAATGCCAACCGCATGCGCAAGCAGGAGCTGATCTTCGCCCTGCTCAAGACCAAGGCCAAACAGGGCGAGATCATCTACGGGGACGGTGTGCTGGAGGTGCTGCCGGACGGTTTCGGTTTCCTGCGCTCGCCCGACACCTCCTATCTGGCCAACACCGACGACATCTACGTCTCGCCCTCGCAGGTGCGCCGTTTCAATCTGCGCACCGGCGACACCATCGAGGGCGAGGTGCGCACCCCCAAGGACGGCGAGCGCTATTTCGCCCTGACCAAGCTCGACAAGGTCAACGGCGAGCCGCCCGAGGCGCTCAAGCACAAGATCATGTTCGAGAACCTCACGCCCCTGTTCCCGAATGAGCCCTACAAGCTGGAACGGGACATCAAGGCGGAGGAGAACCTCACCGGCCGGGTGATCGACATCATCTCCCCCATCGGCAAGGGCTCGCGCGGGCTGATCGTGGCGCCGCCCAAGTCGGGCAAGACGGTGATGTTGCAGCACATCGCACACGCCATCACCGCCAACCATCCCGAGGCCGTGCTCATCGTCCTGCTCATCGACGAGCGCCCCGAGGAGGTCACGGAGATGACGCGCACGGTCAAGGGCGAGGTGGTGGCCTCCACCTTCGACGAGCCGGCCAGCCGGCACGTGCAGGTCGCCGAGATGGTGCTGGAGAAGGCCAAGCGCCTGGTCGAGCACAAGAAGGACGTGGTCATCCTGCTCGACTCCATCACCCGGCTCGCGCGCGCCTACAACACCGTGCAGCCGGCCTCCGGCAAGGTGCTCACCGGCGGCGTGGACGCCAACGCCCTGCAGAAGCCCAAGCGCTTCTTCGGCGCCGCGCGCAACATCGAGGAGGGCGGCAGCCTCACCATCCTGGCCACGGCGCTCATCGACACGGGCAGCCGCATGGACGACGTGATCTACGAGGAATTCAAGGGCACCGGCAACCTGGAGATCCACCTCGACCGGCGCATGGCGGAGAAAAGGGTCTATCCCGCCATCAACGTCAACCGCTCCGGCACCCGCAAGGAGGAGCTGCTCATCAAGCCCGAGATCCTGCAGAAGATCTGGGTGCTCAGGAAGCTGCTCTACCCGATGGACGACCTGGAAGCGATGGAATTCCTGCTCGACAAGATCCGCGTCACCAAGGACAACGACGCCTTCTTCGACTCGATGCGCCGAGGGTGAGTCAGGCGCTTCCAGGTCGCACCCCTCTGCGGGGTCGCATCCCCACTGCGTGGGGCCCCTGCTCCGCCCTCCGAAGGGCGCACCTTTCAGCGATGGAATTCCTGCTCGACAAGATCCGCGTCACCAAGGACAACGACGCCTTCTTCGACTCGATGCGCCGAGGGT
>OGCL01002671.1_pt1 | contig 11959 bp, 10 predicted proteins | sample 1570041 | NCBI WGS metagenome assembly OGCL01 (sample SAMN06266162, study PRJEB24511) | hot springs metagenome | isolation source: Hot spring water | place: South Africa: Limpopo | collected 2015-06-22 | reverse complement strand
CCAAGGCAGCTACGGAAAGTTTCAGAGCGTTCATGATCATCTCCCGGAAAGGGCTTGTGTGTCTTTGCGGCCGTTGCGGCGTCTCCCGAGCAGCGGCGACTGCGTTCTTAGCGGCTCTAGGCTCACGCTTTTATGTCAGTTCCGTGAAACATTTGTGACAAATAAAAATATTTAAATACAAATACTTAGGGCGTTCTCAGCTAAACCGACGACGCTTATATGTCAAAAACGCACCGTGAAGACACTTCCGGCCCCCAGATCCGACCGCACAATCAGTCGAGCGCGATGCCGGGTGAGGATGTGCTTGACGATCGCAAGCCCCAGACCCGTCCCCTTCTTGGAGCGACTGTCCTCGACATTGACGCGATAGAAGCGCTCCGTGAGCCGCGGCACGTGTTCCGCCGGGATGCCCGGACCGTGATCGCGCACGCTGACTTCCGTTGAGCCACCCTGCTCTCGCCGCAGGGAGACCTCCACCACCTTGCCTTCCTGGCCATACTTGCAGGCATTCTCAATAAGGTTTTCGAAGACCTGCACCAGTTCATCACGTTCACCCATAACCTCGATCTTCTCCTCGGGGAGGTCGAGCTGGATCTCAACACCCAGATCGGCCGCAAGCGGTGCGAGACTGTCCCGCACATGGCCAAGGATCGGCGCCAGCTCCACGCTCTGGCCCGGAGCCATGTGTGCCTTCAGTTCCAGACGCGATAACGACAGCAGATCGTCGACCAGGCGGCTCATGCGGTTCGCCTGATCCAGCATGATGGCGAGGAAGCGGTCCTTGGCCTTTGCATCGTCGCGCGCCGGACCCTGCATGGTCTCGATGAAGCCACGGAGCGATGCGAGCGGGGTGCGCAGTTCGTGGCTGGCATTGGCGACGAAGTCGCTGCGCATGCGGTCGAGGCGACGAAGCTCGGAAATGTCTCGGAACGAGAGCAGAAAATAGGAGGCGCCGGCGGTTACCTGAGGATCGACGGGCGCCACACGAACGATGTAGACCCGCTCGGAGGGATGACGCTCGGAGTGCTCGATCTGGTTTGGTGCACCGGTCTCGATCGTTTCCCGGATCATGTCGAGAATGCCGGGTGAGCGCCAACGCGCCGAAACATGCAGGCCCACGACCATGGCGCCGAAGACCCCCTCCGCCTCTCGGTTCTGAGCGATCAGTTCGGCCTCGGGGCCAAGAACGAAGATCGGCATGTCGAGCCCATCGAGGGATGCAAGGATAAGAGGGAGCGGATCGGCAGGCGGCGCGACGACTTCCACCGGCGGCAGCGCGGCAACGGTCACCTCCTCGACCGGCAATTGCCGGAATACCACGAGCAGAAACAGGAGAATGAAGAGGATAACCGCGTAGCCTGTGGCGGCGCCGGTTGCCCAGGCACCCAGCGACAGCACGGCCGCTGCCAGAATATAGGGCCAGGCCGACAAAACCCGCCTGAGATCGTTGCCCCAACCGTCGCCCATGTCCTCTGTCATTGCACGCTGACGCTCCGCGTTACCGTCGTTCAAGCCTGATATCTGCGATTCATGACAGAAGTTGCACGGCTCTGCCATTGACCTCTCCGCTTATCCCCGGAGCATGCCAAGAGCGCAATGAGGGCCAAGATGCTTGAACTTCATTTCGGCTTGGTCTCAAGTAGCGCAAGCGGAGACAAGAACGAAAGCGGGAGACGGGCATGGACGCACAGGCAGAGAGCAGGGCGGTCACACTGACGGTCGGCGGCAAGCAGCGGAATTATGACATCGACCTCCCCGACCTTCCCGACTGGGTGGAGGACAACGCGCTGAAGTCCGGCGGCTTCCCCTATGACAAGAAGCTCTCCGAGAAGGATTACGAGAAGGAACTGACACAGCTGCAAATCGAACTGGTCAAGGTCCAGTTCTGGATGCAGAAGACCGGCGAGCGCGTCATGGCGCTGTTCGAGGGACGTGACGCGGCCGGCAAGGGCGGCGCGATCCATGCAACACTCTCTTACATGAACCCGCGCTCAGCACGGGTCGTAGCACTGACCAAGCCGACGGAAACGGAAAGAGGCCAGTGGTATTTCCAGCGCTACATCTCGCATTTCCCGACGGCCGGTGAATTCGTGCTCTTCGACCGCTCCTGGTATAACCGCGCCGGCGTGGAGCCGGTCATGGGCTTCTGCACGCCGGAGCAGTATGAAGCCTTCCTCGATCAGGTTCCGCGGTTTGAGAAGCTGATCGAGCAGGAAGGCATCCGCTTCTTCAAGTTCTGGCTCGATACTGGACAGGAAATGCAGCTCAAGCGTTTCCACGATCGCCGGCATGACCCGTTGAAGTGCTGGAAGCTCTCTCCGATGGATATCGCAGCGCTACACAAGTGGGACGACTATACGAAGAAGCGCGACCGGATGCTGAAGGAAACGCATACCGATCGGGCTCCCTGGACGGTGCTGCATGCCAATGACAAGAGACGGGCCCGGCTGAACCTGATCAGGCACATGCTGCTATCGCTGGATTATGAAGGCAAGGATCCGGAAAAGATCGGAAAGCTCGACAAGAAGATCATAGGCAGTGGGCCGAACTTCCTCCGGTAAGAGGGTTCATCCGGGCGACCTCTCTCAGTTGCCCCGCCTCACTGCCCCGGCAGAACGCGGATCGCATAGAGGTTCACACCCCGTCCGTCACCGGCAAGATCCGCGTTGATCAAGAGACGGCCAGGCGTGGAGGGCGCCATGCCGTTATCAAACGAGACACGGAACAAGGCGTCCAGCTTTTGCGGGTTCACCGTGAAGCGGTGGCGCGGGCAGTCGCCCATGCGCGGGAAATCGCATTCGACCGATATCTGGACCGGCTTGTCGTCGGTCGACTGCACAGTCAGCGCGATGGTCGACGTGCGACCAGCCATCTCCCGCAGAACTTCTGTGGGAACGGTCACCTCGACCGCACCCGCTGCATCCTTGCTGCGAGACACGATCTGCGCCGCGTTCCCATCGCTCGCCGTGACGATATCGACAAGGGCGTTAGCGCGCGGGCGCAGAGCCGAGACCTGCTGCGGCGCGAACACTTCGATCCAGTCGTCGGAGAAGCCGCCGCGGGCGTCGATTGCCTGCGGACCTTCGGTTGTCTGCGACGCTTCGGAATCGGGCGTGCCGGAGAAATCCTCCGACTCGACACGCGGCGGCGGGTTGGGGACGGAGGTGTCACGCTCGGCTTCCGACAGAAGCAGGCCGGAGGAATAGACCCACCAGGCACCAATGCCGAGCGTTGTGAGGAAGATCGACAGGATCAAGAGGCGCGCCACCAGGCCGCGGCGACGGCGGGGCGCGCGCAGCGGACGCTCCGAACGCATGTCGGGCAGTGGCCCTTCGTCATCGGCATGTGCGTCTTGTGCATCCCTCTCGACACGCGGCGAAACCTGCACGTCATCATCGAAGGAGGGCTCCCGCGCCGGCTGCGTGGGGCGGTTCGCAGGCTCGACTGCTGCAAATCCGGGCTCGACCCGCCCCCCAGAGCGCGATGCCGGCCAGGACAAGGTCGGTTCCGACGCGACTTTCGGAGGCTCAACTGTCGGCGTCACTGCCGCCGACATGGGCTGGGATAGAGACGGCTCCGGCCTCACCTCGAGCCGATTGCGTTCCTCAAGCTCGATTTCATGAATCAGGGCCTCCAGCCGGCGGCGCTGATAGTTCACCGCTTCAGGATCATCGATGTTCTGTTTGCGCAGACCTGTCTCAAGCGCCTGGCGAGCCGACTGGTAGACGCGGGCGCGCGCTTCGGCATTGGTCCGCTCGGTGCGCTCCAAGGCGTTTCTGATGGCCGTTTCCAATCCGCTCATTGGCCGCCATACTCCTTTTGGGGTCGCCCCAGCCACATCGTCATCATCGTTCAGATTCGGTAAACGCTCGATTTTTCCAGCACAAGCCCGGAAGATCGCTATGGAGCGTAATTAACACAGGAATGAGGCCGCGCAGACTGATAGCCCCGCTGATATAGGTTGCAAGACCGTGGCCCTCCGGCTTGACCAAAGAGAACGCCTTTCCTCGCGTCGAAGGATCTGATATTTGACGTTTGCGTAAACGTAAACTTCATGGGAGGTGAAGTGATGGCCCTGCCGTCGATCCTGAAAGACAATCTGAGGCTGCCTGTCGTCGCCTCGCCGCTCTTCATCATATCACATCCGAAGCTGACGCTCGCCCAGTGCAAGGCCGGCATCGTCGGTTCCTTCCCGGCGCTGAATGCGAGGCCGGAAGCGCAACTCGACGAATGGCTGGCGGAGATCACGGAAGAGCTCGCTGCCCACAATGCGAAGAACCCGGATCGCCCGGCAGCTCCCTTTGCAGTCAACCAGATCGTGCATATGTCGAACAAGCGGCTCGAGCACGACCTTATGATGTGCGTCAAATACAAGGTGCCTGTCGTCATCTCCTCCCTCGGCGCGGTGCCGGAAGTGAATGCTGCCGTGCATTCCTACGGCGGTATCGTGCTGCATGATGTGATCAACAACCGCCACGCCAATTCGGCCATCCGCAAGGGTGCAGACGGCCTGATTGCGGTGGCCACCGGCGCAGGCGGCCATGCGGGCACGCTCTCACCTTTCGCGCTGGTCCAGGAAATTCGCGAATGGTTCGACGGGCCGCTTCTACTCGCCGGTGCGATCGCCAATGGCGGCGCAGTTCTCGCGGCCCAGGCCATGGGCGCAGACATGGCCTATATCGGCTCTCCCTTCATTGCGACGGAGGAGGCTCGCGCGTCTGACGAGTACAAGCAGGCGGTCGTCGACGCCCATGCCAATGACATTGTCTATTCCAACTATTTTACCGGCGTGCATGGCAACTACCTGAAGCCGTCCATCAAGGCTGCCGGCCTCGACCCGGACAACCTGCCGGTGGCTGATCCTTCGAAAATGGACTTCGACAAGGCAACCACAGGCGCCAAGGCCTGGAAGGATATCTGGGGCTGCGGCCAGGGTATCGGCGCCGTCAAGGCGGTCGAGCCGGTTGCCGCCGTCGTCGATCGGCTTGAGCGGGAATATATAGGTGCAAAAAAGGCGATTTGCGGCTGAGGCTGCCCCTGCTAGCGTCCCCGCAGATCTGATTTGCGGGGACTTCTCATGCGCCTAGTTTCACTCAGCCTCACGCTCGCGGCCCTGATCGGGCCCGCCTCCACCAGCCTCGCCACCGAGAGCGGCTTCAAGGAGTTCAAGTCCTGGCAGGTGCTGTGCTCCCAGACACTGTCCTGCAGCATGCGGCAGTTCCTCTCCGACAACATGATTTCCGGCTTTGAACTGCAGCGCTCGGGCACGCCGGAAGCGCCTGTGGTGCTCGTCCTTTCCCCCGCTGATAGCGCCATCGTCGAGGGAGACGGTGATGCCGAAGTGCAGATCGTGATTGACGGCGGTGCGCCGACCGTTATCGGCAGTGCCGATGTCGGCATTGACGCTAATGCCGGCACCTTGTCGCTTTCCGGAGACTTTATCGGCAACGGGCTGGTGGCCAGCCTGAAGAACGGCACCACCGCGACGATCACCGTCTCGCGTGGGACAAAGACGATCCAAGGCGAGATACCGCTTTCCGGTGCAGCCGCAAGCCTGCTTTTCATCGACGAGTTTCAGAAGCGCGTCGGCCATGTGGATGCACTCAGTGCCAAGGGCGACAAGGCGCCCAACCCCGCCCCGCCGCTTAGCGACATCCGCCGGCTGAGCGATTTCCCCGAGACAATTCGCGCCCGCTTTTCCCCCGGCGGCGAATGCGGTGAAACCGAAGAGACTGTGCTCGACGGCAATGCGCTCGCGCACAAGCTCACCGAAGAGCAGACGCTTTATGTCACGCCCTGCGGCATGGGAGGCGCCTACAACATGCCGTATGCCGTCTTCGTGGAAGCCTATGGCACGGTGTCCACGCTGGCCTTCCCGGTGATGGAAGACGGGGCGCCGAGCGCCACAACCGTGGCCTTCAACCTCAGCTATGACTACGAAGCGAAAAGATTCTCCGCCTTCTTCAAGGGGCGGGGGATCGGTGACTGCGGGACCTACAGTGAATGGAAGCTGGGCGAGGGCGTTTTCGGGCCCCAACTCATTCTCATCGAGGAAGCCTTCCGCGACTGCCCCTCCGAGTTCAACGAGAACGATGCGGTCGATCCGGCAGACTGGCCGAAGACTTGGCCGCTCAGATAGATTGCGCGCTTCTGGCTGGTCGGGGGATTTTTTCCCCGGCTGCCGAAATCCGTCTTGAAATCAGCCAGCAATCCCTGTATCAGCCCCTCACCAAACGCGACGGGAAAACCGGTTCGCAGAAGCCGCTTTAGCTCAGTTGGTAGAGCACGTCATTCGTAATGACGGGGTCACGTGTTCGAGTCACGTAAGCGGCACCATTTTCATCCAGCTCCCGTAGCTTTCCCCTTCCCCGCCTCGTCTTTCTGTGCCAAGAGCGCCGTCGGGCGCGAGTGCCGTAAACTTTAGTACGGGCTCGGGCGGGTTGATTGACGTCTCTCCTGCTGCAGCGCGACTACGCTGCCGTCCACCTCAGCGCGCCCTGCAGACCAGAAAAAGGGCCCCGCTTGACGAGGCCCTTCGAAGACGATTGTGCCGAACTGGTCAGATCCAGTAGGGCGGGACACCATAATAGTCGTAAACCGAGCGACCGTTGTTGCGATACCAGTCCTCGCTGTCATCGCGATGGCGCGGTGCACCTTCCACCTGTTCCTTGGTCAGATCGATGCGATAGCCATCGAGGCTTTCGTCATAGGTCAGCTTTTCCCAAGGCAGCGGATAATAGTCGTCGCCAATACCCCAGAAACCGCCGAAGCTCAGGACCGCATAGGCCACGCGGCCGCCCCGCTTTTCGAGGATGATGCGCTGGATGGAGCCGATACGCTCACCGTCACGTCCATAGACGGCCGTACCCTCGACTTTGTCGCTGGCAATCAGGCTTGCGGTGTCCTTGACGTAAGGGTCCTGACCGGTGGCGGCTGTTCGATTTTCCTGCAACATGGGGATATCCTCCTTTTGTTTGTGGATGCAGGGGTAACGGCATGGCTCGACTCTTGGTTCCGTCTTGAGGCACCCAGACCAGACAGGATTGTTGACGTTTACGTCAAGGTTAGATAGCCTTTGCTTTAGTTGCACTGCCGACGCGGAAACGCGTAAGCTTTCGGGGCCTGAGGAGGAATCGGACCCGCAACGGGCATGCAGACATTGAAGGTTTCGGGAGGAAGATATGACGGAAACCATGAGCGGCCTTAGCGGCCGCGCCGCCGAGAAGATCTGGGTCCAATCCTATCCGGCGTCGGTGCCGGCCGAGATCGCGCCGCATGCCCACCAATCCCTGGGCGCATTGTTCGAAGCGAGCTGCGCGAAATTTGCCGACCGCCTCGCATTTTCGAGCATGGGCCGCGGCATGACTTTCCGCGAACTCGAACAGCAGTCCCGCAAGGTCGGAGCCTGGCTGCAGTCGAAGGGCCTCGTCAAGGGTGATCGCGTCGCGGTGATGACACCGAACATTCTGCAGAACCCGGTCGCCGTCTACGGCATCCTGCGCGCCGGCATGACGGTCGTGAACGTCAACCCGCTCTATACGCCACGCGAACTCGAGCACCAGCTCAAGGATTCCGGTGCCAAAGCCATCGTGGTCTTGGAAAACTTCGCCCATACGGTGGAGCAGGTCGTGGGCCGCACCGACGTCAAGCATGTCGTTGTCTGCACCATGGGCGACATGCTGGGCCTCAAGGGCCACATCGTCAATCTGGTGGTGCGCAAGGTAAAAAAGCTGGTGCCGGCCTGGTCGATCCCCGGCCATACCGGTTTCAAGGCGATGCTGGCGGAAGGCGAGAAGCAGTCGCTGAAACCGGTCGAGGTCGTGTCTGGCGACGTGGCATTCCTGCAATATACCGGCGGCACGACGGGCGTTTCCAAGGGAGCAACGCTCACCCATGCCAACCTGCTTGCGAACAAGCAGCAGATCGCGCTCTGGCTCGAAGCGGCCTTTGCCGGACAGTCCCGTCCTGACGTGCTGAACTTCGTCTGCGCCCTGCCCCTCTACCACATCTTTGCGCTGACGGTGAATTCGCTGATGGGTATCGCCCTTGGCGGCCACAATCTGCTGATCGCCAACCCGCGCGACATCCCCGCCTTCATCAAGGAGTTGCAGAGCTTCAAGGCGCATGTCTTCCCGGGCCTCAACACGCTGTTCAATGCGATGATGAACAATCCGGACTTCAAGAAGATCGACTTCTCCTCGCTGATGCTGGTGCTCGGCGGCGGCATGGCGATCCAGCGGCCGGTGGCTGAGCGCTGGCTGCAGATGACGGGTCGACCGATTACCGAGGGATACGGTCTGTCGGAAACCTCACCCGTTGCCACAGTCAACCGGCTCGATGCCCGCGAGTTCACCGGCATGATCGGCCTGCCGCTGCCATCGACCGACATCGAGATCCGTGACGAAGACGGCAAGACGCTGCCGATCGGCGAAGTCGGCGAAATCTGCATCCGAGGCCCGCAGGTCATGGCCGGCTACTGGCAGCGCCCCGAAGAAACCGCCAAGGTGATGAGCGACGACGGCTTCTTCCGCTCCGGCGACATGGGCCTGATGGACGAACGCGGCTATGTGAAGATCGTTGACCGCAAGAAGGACATGATCCTCGTCTCCGGCTTCAACGTCTATCCGAACGAAATCGAGGAAGTGGCCGTCATGCATGCGGGCGTGCTTGAATGTGCGGCTGTCGGCGTGCCGGACGAGCATTCGGGCGAGGCAGTGAAGCTCTTCGTGGTGAAGAAGGATGAAAATCTGACCATCGATGAGTTGAAGGCGCATTGTGCTGCCAACCTCACCAACTACAAGCGGCCACGCTATATCGAGTTCCGCACGGAACTGCCGAAAACCAATGTCGGCAAGATCCTGCGGCGCGAGTTGCGCGACGGAAAATAAATCGATTTAAACTTGGGGAGGCTTCGGCCTCCCCTTCGTCTTGATCCCGTCTCAACTCGCTAATAAGGTCCCCGGCATCATCGTCGAACCAGGGACATTCCGATGCAATCCATCATCGACACGCTGACGAGCACGGTCGCCGCCACCCATGCCGAAGACCTGCGCGCCGCCTTCGCCGCCGATCCTCAGCGTTTCAGCCGATTTTCGGCTTCCCTCGACGACCTGTTGATGGATTATTCCAAATGCGCCGTGAATGACGAAGTGCTCGAGCTGCTCGAGCAGCTGCTGGTGACCGCCGGCGTCGCAGAAAAGCGCGACGAAATGTTCTCGGGCGCCCCGATCAATTTCACCGAGGGGCGTGCCGTTCTGCATACTGCTCTGCGCAACCGCTCCAACCGTCCCGTCCTGGTCGATGGGCGCGATGTCATGCCTGATGTGAACGCCGTTCTCGCAGCAATGGGGAAGTTTGCCGACGGTATCCGCTCGGGCGAGATGAAGGGTGCCACCGGCAAGGCCATCACCGATGTCGTCAATATCGGCATCGGCGGCTCGGACCTCGGCCCGGTCATGGCGACGCTGGCGCTCTCGCCCTTCCATGATGGACCGCGCCTGCATTTCGTCTCCAACATTGACGGCGCGCATATCGCCGACACGCTGAAGGCGCTTGCCCCCGAGAGCACGCTCTTCATCGTCGCCTCGAAGACCTTTACCACCATCGAGACGATGACGAACGCCCAGACGGCGCGCGCCTTCATCGCCGATGCGCTGGGCGAAGCTGCTGTCGGTCACCACTTCTGCGCCGTCTCCACCGCGCTCGACAAGGTCGCGGCTTTCGGCATCGATCAGGACCGTGTCTTCGGCTTCTGGGACTGGGTCGGCGGTCGCTATTCCATCTGGTCGGCGATTGGCCTGCCGCTGATGATCGCAATCGGCCCGGACAATTTCGGCGATTTCCTCGCCGGCGGCCATGCGATGGACGAGCACTTCCGGAACGCCCCCTTCCGGCAGAACCTGCCGATGCTGCTCGGCGCGCTCGGCGTCTTCCACCGCAACGTGCTGAACTACGCAACGCGCGCCATCCTGCCCTATGACCAGCGCCTGTCGCGCTTCCCGGCCTACCTGCAGCAGCTCGACATGGAATCGAACGGCAAGAGCGTGACGATCGACGGAAAGCCGGTCCAGGGCGCGTCAGGTCCCGTTGTCTGGGGCGAGCCCGGGACCAATGGCCAGCACGCCTTCTACCAGCTCATCCACCAGGGCACGAGCGTGATCCCCGCCGAGTTCCTGGTCGCCGCCAACGGCTTCGAACCGGAACTGCGCCACCAGCACGAACTCTTGATCGCCAATTGCCTGGCGCAATCGGAAGCCCTGATGAAGGGCCGCACGCTCGCCGAAGCCAAGAGCCAGCTGACCGCCAAGGGCGTCTCCGACGAAGAGGCCGACTTCCTCGCTCCCCACCGCGTCTTCTCCGGCAACCGCCCGTCGATCACCTTCGTCTACGAGCAGCTCACCCCGTTCACCCTCGGCCGCCTGATCGCGCTCTACGAACACCGCGTCTTCGTCGAAGGCGTCGTCTTCCGGATCAATTCCTTCGACCAGTGGGGCGTGGAACTCGGCAAGGAACTGGCGACGGGGCTGTTGCCGGTGGTGCAGGGCAAGGTTGCCGCAACCGGGCATGACAGCTCTACGGCAGGGTTGGCCTCGGCGCTGGCGGAGCGGAAGATGGGATGAGTGCCCGAGAATGCAACGAAATGTGACGCTAATTCTGAGCAGCTTCACCAATCCTAGTCAGATAAGAATTGCCTGAATGGTGCCAAATTTTTCGATGAATATGAACACCTTACGGGGCCCGATCATCGAAGGGTAATGAATGACGCGGGAACACAGTATCAAAAGATTGAAGACCTTCGCTGTGCGGGCGACGATCGGCGGCTTCTTTTGCCTGTATTTCATTCCACTCGCCATCTGGGTGATTTATCCCGAAACTAAGCTATCCGTATTTCTGGTTTTCACGATCATATACTCGTTCATCGGGTTCATAATTCTGAATCTTCCCAACGTTGTCAGGGTTGTCTACTCAGGTTGCATCAGCTCGTTTGGCCTTCATCGACTTGGGGATGGACGTTTTGAAGAATTATGCAGATCGCCAATTCGTTGGTTCATTTGGGACGACCTCGTGTCCGAAGCGAAGGCGCTAAGAGCTAAAGCTCAAATTTGTAAAACAACTCTGGAGCATGTTGAGGAGTTCGAACAGCCAATCCGCAATCGACGCTAGGATCTGCAAGGCTTACCGGGTAACAGAGGCGTCACCCGTATATACCTTCATAGAATGCATATCGTCGGAGAGGTTCATGCGTATCGCCAAATGGGGCAATAGCCTTGCTGTCCGCCTTCCCGGCAGCGTCGGCGAAGCGCTAAACCTGAAGGAAGGCGATGACATCAAAATTCGCGTCGCAGCTTGGCGCGAGCTTCAGGTCGCTCGCAAGCCCACGCCGCGAGACCTTCTTCAGCGCCTGAGCGCCTTCCGGGGACGATTACCGCGCGACTTCAAGTTCGATCGGGACGAGGCGAATGGCCGGTAGGTTCGTCGACACGAACTGGGCTGCCGCCAGTCGCCGACCTCAGAACCCGATCTCCGCCGCGGTCGGCGGATTGGCCCCTGCCCGCGACACGGTCACGGCCGCAGCCTTCGCCCCAACCGTCAGCGCCTGACGCACCGCCTCTTCCGACAGCGTCGCGACCTTGTCCTTGGTCAGCAATCCCTGACGCTTCAGTGATGCCAGAATGCCGGCGTCGAACGTATCGCCGGCGCCGACGGTGTCGACCACCTCGACCTTGTTCGAGGGCACGGAGACCTTGAAGTTGGCCGTATAGGCCGTCGCGCCTTCGGCGCCCTTCGTCAGCACCACGAGCTTTGCGCCGCGCGTCAGCCAATGGGCTGCGCGCTCGTCCTGAGTGCCCGGGAGATCGAACCAGTCGAGATCTTCATCTGAAAATTTCAGGATGTCGGACATGTCGGCCATGCGGGCGATGCGGGCCTGGTGGGCGGCCTTGTCCTTGATGAAGCCGGG
>OGCL01002670.1_pt1 | contig 11967 bp, 11 predicted proteins | sample 1570041 | NCBI WGS metagenome assembly OGCL01 (sample SAMN06266162, study PRJEB24511) | hot springs metagenome | isolation source: Hot spring water | place: South Africa: Limpopo | collected 2015-06-22 | reverse complement strand
GAAGCTCACCGGGTCGCGCGCCTGCGACAGGCCGTAGAGCGCGGCCGCCGCCAGCACGCTGCCGAGGCTCATCATCGCCCGCGTGCCGTAACGGTCGATCAGCTGGCCGGAAAAGGGCGCCGCCATACCGCCGGCCAGCAGCCCGGCGGCAAAGGCGCCATAGGTCCATTCCGGCGCCCAGCCGAAGCTCTTGGTGATCTCTGGCGCGAGCACCGCAAACGCATAGTACAGCGTGCCATAGCCGGCGACCTGCGTGGCACCGAGCGCAAGGATGAGGCCCGGACCGCCTTGCGCGGCGGTCTGGGGCAGTGGGGTGGGCACAGTCGTCATCAGGCGGTCGCGAGCTCCGGGGCCTTGGTTGTGCTGCCGCAACCGCAGCCGGGTTCGCCCGCCGCCTTGGCGTCATGATCCTGCGCGCAGCAGGCGGTGCTGGCGGCGGGAGCCGGCCCGCCGCAGCAGCCCGATGAAGCCGCGCTGCTGCCGCCCGCCTTGCCGCCCGGCGTGGCGCTGCAGACGCCCGTCTCCGGCAGCACCAGTTCGACCCGCCGCGCCGCCTCATGGTCGCCCGCGAGCGCCGCCACGATGGAGCGGACCTGCTCATGGCCGGTCGCGAGCAGGAAGGTCGGCGCCCGCCCGTAGGACTTCATCCCGGCGATGAAGAAGCCGGACTCGGGATGGGCGAGCTCGGCCGCGCCATGCGGTCGCACCGTGCCGCAGGAATGCTCATTCGGGTCGATCAGCGGCGCCAGAACTGGCGGGCATTCCAGCGCCGGGTCGAGCGCAACCCGCAATTCCCTGAGCGGGCCGAGGTCCGGGCGGAAGCCGGTGGCGACGATCAGTTCGTCGACCAGGACCGTGCGGCCGTCATCGGCGATCAGCCGCAGGCCGGCCCTCTCGTCCTCAATGCGCTCGAGCCGGTAGCCGGTCTCCACCGCCAGGCGCCCGCTCTCGACGAGCTGAGCGAGGCGCAGACCGAGTTCGCCGCGCGCGGAGAGCTGGTCGGCGGCGCCACCGCCATAGGCCTTGGCGACATCGGCACCGCGATAGAGCCAGGTGGTGGCCGTCGGAGCCGGGGCGTCGGGCAGGGCGGCGAGCGCGGTCAGCGTGCCGATGGCGCTGTGCCCCCCGCCGAGCACGGCGACTTTGCGGCCGGCATAGCGCGTGCGATCGGTGCCGAGCACATCCGGCATGCCATAGCGGATTCGCCCGGCGTTCTGCGCCTCACCGATGGCGGGAAGCCCGCCCGAGCCAGCGGGGTTGGGCGAGAACCAGGTGCCGGAGGTGTCGATCACGGCATCCGCGAAGAGCGTCGTCTCCTCCTTGCCGGTGCGGCAGCGCAGCGCGAAGGGCGCGTGCTCGCGCCCGGCGGTGCGGACCTTGTCGAAGCCGCGGCGCGATACCGCCAGCACATCGGTGTCGAGGCGGATGCGCCCGCGCAGGGCGGGGACATCCGCCAGCGGAGCGAGGTAGCGCGCGACGAGATCGCCGCCTGTCGGATAGCTGTCGCCGTCCGGGCGCGTCCAGCCCGCCGCCTTCAGCAGCCGCTCGGCCGCCGCATCGACATTGAAGGCCCAGGGCGAGAACATCGGCACATGCGCCCACTGCCGGACGGCATGGCCGACCGCGGGTCCCTTCTCCAGCACGACCGGATCGAGCCCGCGCTCGAGCGCATGCGCGGCGGCGGCGAGTCCCACCGGTCCCGCACCGATGATGGCGATGGTCTGGCTCATGGCTGTTCTCCCAATCACATATTGCTTGCGCCGTCAGGCGGCGCTGGCACCCGACGTCTCGCAGCACTCGTCGCGGCAGCACTCCGCCACGAGGAAGTCGACGAGACCGTTCATCACCTCGAAATTCGCGCGACAGACGAGGGTGCGGCCCTGCCGCTCCTGCGTCACCAGCCCGGCCACGATCAGCGCCTTCAGGTGAAAGGAGAGGGTCGACTGGGCGATGCCCAGCCGGCTCTGGCAATCCCCGACCGAGAGCCCGCCATGGCCGGCGCGGACGAGGGCGCGGTAGAGCGTAAGCCGGGTCGGATTGCCCAGCGCCTCCAGCCGCGATGCTGCGATGATCGTGTCCATGCCGCGAGCATGATCGACCGTCTCAAAGCCGTCAATCGATATTTCCGGTTTTATCGAAATGAAGCGTTGCTGCGGGTGCGCCCGTCAGAACCGGTAGATCCGACGCGCATTGTCATGGAACAGGCGGTCGCGCTCGCTTTCGCTCATCGCCGCCGTCGCGGTGAGGAAGCCGGTGAAGATCGTGTCGAAATCCCCCACGAGCCCGTCGACCGGGAAATTGCTGGCGAACATCGCCCTGTCCAGCCCGAAGATCGCGATCGCGTCGCGGATCACCGGCCCGTTGGCCTCGACGGTCCAGGGCCGGCCCGGCAGGCCGATGCCGGAGATCTTCAGGGCGATATTGGGCTGCGCGGCCGCCCGCTCCAGCGCGCGGCGCCAGGCGGCGAGTGCTTCCGGGCTGCGGTCGGCCGGCAGGCCGGTGTGATTGACGATGATCTGCGTCGCCGGGAAATCCCGGGCCAGATCGACCGCCGCATCGAGATGCCACCAGGGCGTCTGCACATCATAGGACAGCCCGTGGCGCGCCAGCAGGGCATAGCCCTCGCGCCAGCGCGGATCGTCCATCGAGCCCGGTGCGCCGCGGCGGGCGTCCGCTGGCTTCGCCGCTGCGGCGGGCTTGTGCCGCACGCCGCGCACGATCGGCACGGCCGCATGGGAGGCGAGCAGGGCGCCGGCCTCAGGGGCCGCGAAATCGCACCAGGCGACGATGACGGAGGGCACGCCCTCGCGGGCCGCGACCGCCGCGACCCAAGGGCTCTCCAGCGCCGCCTTGCCGCGCGCCCACTCGGCCTCGACATAGACCGAGCCGGTAACCGGCCAGCCCTTCGTATCGGCGCGATAGTCGGCCGGCAGATAGTTGCGGCAGATCGGCGAATAGTCGCCATAGCGGAAGGGGATGCGCTCCTCCTTCAGCCAGGGCAGGTCGTGGGCGAGGTCCCAGATATGGTGATGCGCGTCGATCACGGCGCGCGGGCGGGCAGGCAGGGGGCTCGGCGCGGGGCTCATGGCTGGGCCTTTGCGCGCGTAGCGGCCTCGTGCTCGTAGAGCTTCACCACGGCCGCCGAATCCGACATCTCGTGGCCGAGCGCGACATAGTCCTTGTAGCGCTGCACCCCCTGCTCGATGACACCGAGATCGAGGCCCAAGCCCTGAGCGAAGGCGGAGACGGCCTTCAGATCCTTCAGCAATTGCCGCGCGTAACTGGAGGGCGGCTCAAAGGCGCGCTGCTGCATCTGCGGGTAGAGCCGCTGCAGCAGGCTGCTGTCGGCATGGCCGCCGGCGAGGCATTGCGGCAGCCGGGCCGCGTCGATGCCCGCGGCCTCCGCCAGCATCAGCGCTTCCGCCATCAGCACATAGCCGGTGCCGACGATCGCCTGGTTGATGACCTTCGTCGTCTGCCCCGCGCCGACCGGCCCCATCAGCGTGACGTTGCCCGCCATCTCCGCGAGAAGGGGCTTCGCCGCCTCGAAATCGGCGGGGTCGCCCCCGGCCATCACCGTCATCTGGCCGGTGCGGGCGAGCTGCGGCCCGCCCGAGACCGGCGCATCGACCCAGCCAGCGCCCGTCAGCGCTTTCAGCTTCGCCGCGACACGGCGCGTCCCCTCGGGATCGGCGGTCGAGAAATCGATGACGAGCTTCGGAGCAGGGCTCGCCGCAGCAATCCCGTCCGGCGCCAGGACGCTGCGCTCGACGGCCTCCATATGCAGCACGCAGAGCATGACGATGTCGCTCGCGGCCGCGACAGCCGCAGGAGACTCCGCCGCGACGGCACCGTGCGGGAGAACCGTCGCCAGCCGCTCGGGCTCGAGGTTCCAGACGGTCACGCTGTAGCCGAGATCGAGCAGGCGGCGCACCATCGCCTCGCCCATGATCCCGATGCCGATGAAGCCGATCCGCGGGCGAGCAGCCTTCGCGTCGGCGGGGAGGCCTGCTGCCTCCGGCGCGAGCAGGCCGCGCGCGACCAGTTCCTGCCGGATCTCCGGGCCGTGCTGGTCGAGCAGCGGTGGCGGCAGGCGCATCTGCTGCGGCGTGGCGCTGAGCTTCACCGGAAATCCCAGCGCCTTGAAGGCCCCTTCCACCGGATGCGGCACCATCTGCACCATTTCGCGTGCCACGGCCTGCTCGCTGACCACCGCCTGCGCATAGTCGAGGATCGGCGCGGCTGGAACGCCGGCTTCCAGCAGCCCGTCGATCCAGGCCTGGCGCGGGCGCGAGGCAAAGGTCGGCGCCATCGCGTCGATGAGTTCGAGACGGTTGGCGATGCGCGCGGCATTGGTCGCGAAGCGCTCATCCGCCTGGAGATCCTCGCGGCCGAGCACCTTGAGCAACTTCATCCAGAGGCCCTGATTGGCGGCGCCGATCACGAACCAGCCGTCGGAGGCCGCCACCGCCTGATAGGGCGCCGACATCCGGTTGGCGGAGCCGATCGGCTCCGGCGTCCTGCCGGTGCCCCACAGCTCGGTCGTCTCCCAGACGGACAGGGCGAGCGCGGCCTCGAACAGCGAGGCATCGACGAACTGCCCCTTGCCGGAGCTCTGCCGCCCGATCACCGCGCTCAGCACGGCATAGGTCGTGAACAGTCCGGCCCCGAGATCGGCGACAGGAATCGAATTCTTTGCCGGCTCCATGTCGGGTAGCCCGTTGGCGCTCAGCACGCCCGAGACAGCCTGGGCGATCAGGTCGAAGCCCGGTCGCTGCGACCAGGGGCCCGTCTGGCCGAAGCCTGAAATGCTCGCGAAGATCAGGCGCGGATTGAGCGCCTTCAGCGTCTCGTAGTCCATGCCGAGCCGCTTGGCGACACCGGGGCGCGCGTTCTCGATCAGGATGTCGGCCGTCTTGACCAGCGCGTAGAGAACGGCCCGGCCGGCCTCGGATTTCAGGTCGAGTGCGATGCTGCGCTTGTTGCGGTTCAGCGCCAGGAAGCCTGGGCTGTCGGCGCCCTTCAGCCGAAAACCCATCGACTGCCGGGTGGAGTCGCCCGTGCCCGGCGGCTCGATCTTGATGACGTCGGCGCCCATGTCGGCCAGCAGCATGCAGCAGAAGGGGCCGGCCATGACCTGCGAAATGTCGAGCACCCGGATGCCCGCGAGCGGCAACGCCATTCTACTTCTCCTCCCTGTCCGGGCCAGGGTCGCGGACGGTCTCGTCCGCGCCGGCCTCTTCGGTCTTCCGCCTGTGCGGCGTGCCGGACGCATCATTTCCCGTCATGGATCGGTAGACCATGGTGCCCGGCGCGTATGCAGTATGCACGAATGCGATGGCCGTACTAAGGGGTCCGTCGGAACCGGGCGTTCTCCTCCACGTTCCCAGGAAACGGGGCCGCAGCGGGGGCCGGGGCCTGCGCGGGCACGCGCCCCTCGGGCCGCCGCGACAAGTCCGCCAGGCGCGCAAGCATTCGAAACCCGAAAGCAGGTTTGGTTCCCTGCGATGGGCGGGCGCCACGGCTGCGAAGAGGACGAGGCGATCCTATCCCAGGTTAATGTGGTGGATTGAACCGTGACTACTCTGGCAACAACCGCAAGCTGAACAGAGATGATCGGAGCAACGTGTGATGTCGGATGAAATCAACCCGATCCGCGCCCTCGAATCGGCCGCGGAATGGCGCCGCGCGAAGATCGGCCCCCGCCCCTCCACCCGGGTGCTCAAGGCAAGCGAGCTCTGCGTCGATCCGGCCTATCAGCGCGACCTGTCGTCCAAGTCGATCCGTCTCATCCGCAAGCTCGTGGAGGAGTGGGACTGGCGGCGCTTTAAGGTACCGGTCGTGACGCAGGTCGACGACCAGTGGCACGTCATCGACGGACAGCATACGGCGATCGCTGCCGTCACCCATGGCGGGATCGAGGAACTCGAGGTGCTGGTCGTCGAGGCGGGCGATCGCAGCGACCGGGCCGGCGCCTTCATCGGCCACAACAAGGACCGCGTGCAGATCACCAACAGCCAGCTCTTCTTCGCCGCCGCCGCGGCCGGCGATGAGGATGTGCTGACGGCACTGCAGATCTGCGAGCGCGCCGGAGCCTGCATCCTGCGCAATCCCTCGCCCGGCCGGCCTTTCCGCCCCGGCGAGCTGATCGCCATCGCCGCGCTGATGCAACTCGTGAAGCGCCGGACTACGGTCAAGGCGCGCACCGTCATCGAGACGCTGGTGCGGGTGCGCGCCGCGCCGATCACCGCGGATCTGATCAAGGCGGTCGACATGGTCCTGCACGACCGCAACTACGGCGAGGTTGATCCGGAGGAGATCGTCGCGGCTTTCGAGAGGTACGGTGCCGTTCTCACGGCCAAGAGCGTCGAACTCGCGCTCGCCAAGGCTATCCCGCGGGCCCGGGCAATGGGCGTCGTGCTGTATCAGCACACCCGCAAGCGCAAGCCGGCCCGACAGCCGGATGCCGCTGGCGGGCATGATGCGGTCAGTGCCCTGCAGGCCTGAGCCGATGACGCCGTCCTCTGACGCCGCGCTGCCGGGAAACCGGTTCGGGCGTGGCCGGTAATGGCCGCGGTGGACGAAACCGGCCAGCCGCTGGCGCCCCTGCTGCGCAAGCTGATCGCGCTCGGTCCGGTCAGCCAGGCCGATGTGGCGGCGGTCGAATCGCTGCCGCTCATGCTCCGGGACTATCCGCCGGGGCAGGAGATCGTGCGGGAGCGCGACCGGCCGACGCAGTCCTGCATTCTGCTCAGCGGGATGTGTTGCCGCTTCAAGATCGTCGGCGAGGGAGCCCGCCAGATCAACTCGTTCCACATCCCCGGAGACATGCCGGATCTCCAGAGCGTGCTGCTCCACCAGATGGATCACGGCCTGCTGACGCTGACGCGGGCCAGGGTCGCGCTTGTGCCCCATCCGACGATGCTTCACCTCGTCGAGCGCCATCCGAGGCTCGGCCTCCTGCTCTGGCGCGACACGCTGATCGACGGCTCGATCTTTCGGGAGTGGATGTGCAGCATCGGACGCCGCACCGCACGCGTGCGGGTGGCCCATCTGCTCTGCGAACTCTTTTTGCGCTACCGGAATGTCGGTCTGGTGGAGGACATGACCATGCCCTTCCACCTGACGCAGAGCCAAATGGGCGACGCGCTGGGGCTGTCCGTGGTTCATGTCAACCGCGTCGTCAAGACCCTGCGGCGCGACGGGCTGATCAGCATCGCGAGCCGCCGGCTGACGGTGATCGACTGGCCCGGGCTGACGAAGATCGGCGACTTCGAGGGCGGCTATCTGCACCTGACGTCGAACAGCTGATCGCGCGGCGAACGGCATTTCCCTTTAGCCTAGGTTAATGCGGCGATCGGTCGCCCTGCCATAGTGGAACCTTGCTGGGGGGGCCGAACAGCGAAAGGAGCCGGGAATGGCCACCGGCGAGACGAAGACGGTTGTTCTCCCCTGCTACGACCCCGCCGAGTTCGGGACGCCCCGAGGCGACCGCCTCGTCACCGGGGCCTATGAGCGCTGGCGTCAGGCGGCGCGCCGCGCGGTGGCGAGCCATCTCGCTGCCGGATACGCCGTCGAATTGGTTTCGATCCGCCATCACGAATTCAGCGCATGGCTCTCGGCCCACGCCTGTCAGGACGGACCCCAGGCCCGCCTCGACTACATCCGCGCCGCGCGGAAGGAGGCGCGCCAGACGCTGCGTCCGCGAGCAGACGGCCGCCTGCGGACACTGGCTTCGTGATACGGTCGCCATCGACCCGTTCCTGGGCGGATGCGGCGAAGGAGGGGGAGCCGATGCAGGCCGAGACAAAGACGCCCGGATCGGTGCGGGGGGAGGCCCTCTGTCGGGGGCGCGCATCGGCGGAGCGTCGCATTTGAAAAAGCGCCTCTTCCTCCTGGCGACCGCGGCTCTGGCTCCGGGCGTCGGGCTCCTCGCAGTCAACGAGGTGACCTACCGCGCCGAGCGCGAGCGGGAGGTTCACCGGATGGCGCAGCAGGCGGGCCGCCAGGCGGCTTCTGAAATCGAGCGCCTCATCCAGGGCATGGACGGTCTGCTGATTGCGGTGGCGGCCAATGCCGCGGTGTCGGCGGCCGATCCGCTGGCCTGCGGCAAGGCGCTCGCAGCCGTGGCGGCTTCGGTGCCATCGATTCGCGTCATCTTCCTGATGTCGGTCGAGGGACGCGTCGTCTGCGACAGCGCGGGTTCGTCCATAGGTCACGACATGTCCGACCGGAGCTACTGGAGAGAGGCCCTCACCGCCGACCGCTCCGTAGTGGGCGAATACACGCAGAGCCGGATCACAGACACCGCCGTCCTGCCGATCGCGCGGGCCGTCCGGGACAGTGAGGGGGTGGCCCGCGCGGTTCTGGCCACGGGAATTCGGCTGGACTGGCTCGGCGAGCGTCTTCGCGAGCGGGGTGTCACCCCCTCGGGCGCGCTGACGGTGGCCGATCGCAACGGAGTCATCCTGGCACGCCATCCGGCTCCCGACCGGTTCGTCGGCACGCGGATCCCGGACAGCTTCCAGCATCTCGTGCGGGCGCCGCAGCCGGGGAGTCTCGATCTCGTCAGCCAGGATGGCGAGACTCGCATCGTGGGTTATCAGCCTGTTGGTTTGCCCGTCCCGGGGATTTATGTCAGCGCCGGCCTCGCCCGTTCCGAGGCCTTCGCCGCGATCAACCGGTCGAGCCTCATCGGGGCGATCATCGTCGGCCTGGGCGCGCTGCTGACCTTCGCCGCGGCCTGGTTCGTGGGCAACGCCTTCGTGCGCCGCCCGATCATGCGGATCAACGAGGTCCTTGCCGCCTGGCGCCGGGGCGAGAGCAATCGCCGCACCGGGATGCGGGTGGCGCAGGGGGAGCTCGAAAGCGTCGGCCATGCCGTCGACGACCTGCTCGACGAGCTGGCGCTTCGGGAGGCGGCCGCCGCTCGTGCCGGCGAGCAGCGCGACCTGCTGACGCGCGAACTCGGCCACCGCGTCAAGAACCTGCTGACGGTCCTCCAGGCGATCGCGCGACAGACTTTCGGGCCCTATGTCGATGCCGACCGGTCACGGATCTTCTCGGAGCGCGTCGTCGCCCTGTCCGCGGCGCTCGACGTTTTACTGTCCGACGAGCAGCGCGAGGGTTCGGTCGCTGAGGTGGTGGCGACGACATTGCGACCCCATGTCGACCGCATGAGCCGCATCGAGACATCGGGGCCGCCCGTCAGGCTGGAGAGCAAGACGGCGCTGGCGCTGTCGATGATCGTGCATGAGCTCTCGACGAATGCCCTCAAATACGGCGCGCTGCGGGACGAGAATGGCGTGGTGAAGATCGAATGGAAGGTGGATGCGGACGGTCGCTTCAGCTTCCTCTGGCGGGAATGCGACGGTCCGCCGGTCGTTCCGCCGGATCGCCACGGGTTCGGCAGCCGTCTGATCAAACGGGCGCTGCCCTCTGAGTGCAATCCGCAGGTGGACGTGAACTACCTCCCGTCGGGCGTCGTGCTCCGCCTGTCCTTCGATATCGGCAAACGGCCGGCAGCGCAGCATGCCGCATCGGCTGCGGCCGGCTGACTGTGCCGCCGGCTGTGATCACGTGCTGAGCCGCTGCCGGGCTTCGGCCGCGTCGATCAACAGCCTCACCTCTTCGCCTTCGATGGCGGCGATCGTGGCGACGTCGAGGTAGCGATGCGGCCCGAGCTTCGGGTCCCCCGCCTCCAGTGCAAGCACGCTGCCGGCGAGCCCGCTGACCCGTCCGACCGCCTCCCCATCGGCGCCGACGACCTGCTGGCCGGCCCTGATGCGCTCGCTGATGGTCTTCGAATGGCCAGCCATGCCGGGTCTCCTTCCATGGCCGTTCGGCGTGACGCCGAAGCCGGCTCCGCCTCTGGTGTCGCGCGCCCCAGAGTGCCGATCGCACACCGGGGCAGCGCCGTCAGCGCCCCCGCGACAGATCGGCCTCGGCCGCGACCTCGCCGCGGTTCAGCGCCTGCATGAAGGGGATGATCTGGTAGAGCGCCGAGAGGCCGACCGCGATGTAGACGATGCGGCTGAGCGTCGAACCAGGCCCGAAGATGGCTGCGACGAGATCGAAATTCGCGGCGCCGACGAGGCCCCAGTTCACGCCGCCGACGATCACCAGCAGCAGGGTCAGGATATTGAGGAATTTCATCGTTTTGATCTCCGGACAGGAATGATGTCAGTCCAACCCGCCAGCGGGCGCAAGGTTTCCCCCTTCCGCCGGACCAAAGCTTGGGCCGGCCTGGTGCGGCGTGGTCGAGCGCGGCACGGGCGTGGCGACGGCGCGCAGCCGCCGCCACGGGGAGCGTCGCCGCGCCTCAGAGGTTGCGCTCGATCGCGCCCTCGATCGAGCCGAGGACGCCGGTGGCGCCGGAATTGGAGGTCTGCGCCGCCTGGGCGCCGCTGTCCGGGCGGGCCGGAGCGAGCACAGGCTTGCCGCCGAGCGGCTCGGAGACCTGCGCGCTGAAGCGCCCCTTGCCGTCGAGGCTTTCGCCCTCGCTCCAGCGACCCTGGGGGATCGAGCCGTCGGTCATGTGGCCGAGATAGACATAGGAGAATTCTGTGTTCTCCTGGTCCTGCGGGAAGCTGTCGGGGATGGGCAGGTTGGCGGTGCCGCCCATCTCCTCGATCGCCGCCAGCCATTGCTGCTGGTGCATCGTGTCGCGGGCGATCAGGAAGGACAGCATGTCCTTCATGCCGGGGTCGTCGGTCATGTTGTAGAGCCGGGTGGCCAGCACGCGGCCGGAGGCCTCGGCCGTGACATTGGCGTACATGTCCGCGGCGATGTTGCCCGAGGCATAGACATGCGAGGCATCGAAGGGCACGCCGTTGGCGTCGGAGGGCAGGGCGCCGAGGCCGGTCGAGAGCAGGTGGCGGAAATCCATCCCGTTCAACACCGAGCCGGCGACCATATTGGCGGAGGCCTCCTCCTGCAGCGAGAGGGGCGCGCCCTCGAGGTTCAGCGCCACCGCGGTGGCCAGCATCTCGATATGGCCCAGCTCTTCCGTCGCGGTGTTCAGCAGCATGTCCCGGTATTTCGACGGCCCGCGGGCGCCGAAGGCCTGGAACATGTACTGCATCGCGACGCGGATCTCGCCCTCGACGCCGCCAATCGCCTGCTGGAGGGCGCGCGCGAAAGCGGGGCTCGGCTTGTCGACCCGCACCGGGTATTGAAGCAATCCGTCGGTGTAAAACATCCTGGTCCTCATGCGTTCGGCGCCGCGGCGCCCTGAAAACGGCTCCGCGCGGGAGCGCGGCGAGGAAGCATCCCCGTTCTGGCGCAACAGACCGGGCCGGGCGCGGTTCCGGCACCAAGCGGCCAAGGGGGGTCAAGCTTTGGCGGCTCGCCTGCGTCAGATGCCCCGCGGCGCCTTGGCCTCCGCGACCCGTGCCGCCAGTTGTGAGAAGGCAGCGCCCTGCGCGCCCGGCTCCAGCGCGCAGGCTAGGTAGCGGGCGGGAAAGAGCAGGGATTCGCGCTGGCTCGGGCTCAGCTGGGACGAGGGACCGCCCGGCCCCGGGTACCGGCAGACGGAGCGGTCGGACACCTACCGGGCGCATGCCGAGCGGCTGCTCGCCGAGGGCCGAGCCTATCGCTGCCGCTGCACGGCCGAGACGCTCGACGCGCTCCGCCGGGCCGCCCAGCAGCGCGGGGAGACGTTCCGCTATCCCGGCACCTGCCGGGACGCCGCCGTGCCCGCCGGCGAGCCACACGCGCTTCGCCTCCGGACGCCCCGGGACGGGCAGACGGTGGTGGAGGACGTGATCCACGGCGCCGTGGCCTTCGACAATGCGCAGCTCGACGACTGGATCCTCGTGCGCTCGGACGGCACGCCGACCTACAACTTCTGCAACGTCGTGGATGACGTGAGCATGAAGATCACGCACGTGATCCGCGGCAACGACCATCTGTCGAACACGCCGAAGCAGTTGCAGTGCTACGTCGCGCTCGGCTATCCGGTGCCCG
>OGCL01002669.1_pt1 | contig 11970 bp, 12 predicted proteins | sample 1570041 | NCBI WGS metagenome assembly OGCL01 (sample SAMN06266162, study PRJEB24511) | hot springs metagenome | isolation source: Hot spring water | place: South Africa: Limpopo | collected 2015-06-22 | reverse complement strand
GGAAACTTTATCCCCGATCACCAGATGCCAAATTCCATCGCACGCCCGGGTTCCCCCAGCGCCTTTACCCCCACTGCCAGTTTTGCAGTGATGCACAAGGCGGTCATGTTCGCCCGTTCAGGAGGCGCTGAATGTCGCGCGCCGTCAGCATCCGACCCGTCAACTCGATCATCTTCATCCACGGAGGCGGCGACTTCGATGTTCCGGCCGACAAAATTGACCGGAGGAGGAGCCTAGTCGCGGCCTCCGACGACTGCCTGATCGTCTGTGTCCATCCGGAGGTCGATGGTCCGACCGAGCTAACGATCGGCCGTGCTGTCGATGTTGACCCAGGTCGAGCGCCAGACTTCATCGGGCCGCTATCGACGCCAAAGCGCCGCGTGATCATCGATCAGGTCGATGGCCATATCGTTCACGACCAGATCGTCAGCTCCCATGCGCCGACGATCCGCCTCTGGTTCAGCCATCCGCGCTGGCCGGAGCGGGTTCTGATCGGGATCGACTGACTGTCCGGCGTGCCTCAGGAGCGCCCGCCATCCACCGAGAGCACCTGGCCGGTGATCCAGCCGGCCTGCTCGCTCAGGAAGAACAGGCTGGCGGCCGCGATGTCGGCGGGCGTGCCGAGGCGGCGGGTGTGGATGCCCTCGATCAGGCGCTTTTGGCCTTCGGCCCCGTAGCTCTCCCATTGCCGCTCGGTCGCGGGGTTGGAGCGCACGAAGCCCGGCGCCACCGAATTCACCGTGATGCCATGCGGCCCGAACTCCCAGGCGAGCTGCTTGGTCAGCCCGACCAGCGCATGCTTGGCGGATGAATAGGCCTGGATGCCGGTCAGGCTCGGGCGCAGGCCCGCGCCCGAGGAAATGGTAACGATCCGGCCATGGCCGCAGGCCTTCATCGCCGGGGCCGCCGCCTGCGCCAGGAAGAAGGCGGAATCGACATTGGCCGCGAAGATCACCCGCCAGTCGGCCTCCGAGATTTCTTCGATCGGACGCCCGACCTGGCCGCGCACGCCACCCGCCGCATGGACCAGAAGCTCCAGCCGGCCGCTTTGCGCGACGATGTCGGCGACGAGCTTGCCCGCGGCCTCGGCCGAGCCGAGATCGACGGCATGCGGGATGGCGCCGATCGCGGCCGCCGTGGCGGCGACGCCCTCGGCGTCGATATCGGCGAGATGGACGGTCGCGCCGGCCTCGACCAGGGCGGTGGCGATGGCGCGCCCGATGCCCTGGGCCGCGCCGGTGACGAGGGCTACGCGGTCATCAAAACGGATTTGCATCGGTCGATCAGCACTTTCAGGGTCTCGAAGGATTGCGGCCGCCGGCCGTCCTCGATGTCGTGGATCAGGGTCACCAGCGTCTCGACCGCCGGCGTCGGCACGCCGGCCTCGCGCCCGAGCGCGGCGATGATGCCGATCTGCGGATCGACCTCGGTCTTGCGCTTGCGCACGGCGAGGTCGCGCCAGATGCCGGAATGGGTCTTGGCGGTCTTGGAGGTGTAGTCGGCGAGCCAGGCGATCGTCTCGATCTGCGGATATTCCGGCTGGCCCGGCGCGAACACCATCGGGTCGAATTCGCCGAAACCCAGCGTCTTGACGCCGCGCGCCGCCGCCACCGCGGCGACCTCCTGGCCGAGCGCCAGCCAGACCACGAGGCGGTCGGGATCGGCGAAATTGGCTGACATCGAATCCCCTGTCAGCGCGGTGCCGAACAGCATCGCGCCATAGGAGAGCTTGCCCCAGAGATAGCCCCAGATATTGGTGGTCAGGATCGATTTGGGCTCGAAACCGAGCAGAAGCTTGTGCATCTCGATGGCACGCGGCGTGATCTGCCCGTCGATCTCGCCGACGACGACGGCCCCCTCATTGCCGTAGAGGATCTCGCCGGGGCCGTGCCAGTCGGCGCCGAAATTGACGAAGCAGCCCATCGTCCGCTCCGCCCCGACGACGGCCGCGATGGCGATTTCGTTCAGGCCGTTCTGGGCAGAGAGCACATAGCCGTCCGGCGCGAGATGGGGCTCGAGCGCCGCGACCGCCTCGTCGGTGGCGCCGGCCTTCACGGCGAGCACGATGCGCTTGTAGGTCCCGGTCAGCTCGGCCGGGGTGACGGCGGGGATGACCTGCGTGAAAGTGTCGATCGGCCCGGTGATCGAAAGCCCCGTCGTCCGGCAGGCCTCGACATGCTCGGGCACGATGTCGACCAGCAGCACGGGGATACCGGCGCGGGCCCAATAGGCGCCGAGCGTGCCGCCGATCGCGCCGGCGCCCCAGATCAGGATCGGTTCGGTGGTCATGCGACATTATCCTCCGCTGTCATCCCGGGCGCAGCGCAGCGGAGACCCGGGATCCATGCCGGAACGTTAATTCGGACAGGCTCCGGAATGGATCCCGGATCAGCGCTGCTGCGCAGCTTGTCTGGGATGACCGGGAAAGGGTGGGGCAGCGGGCCAGCCATCACGCCTGACCCGCAATCTCGACATCCGTATGGGTCGCGACATGGACGGTCCCGTCCGGCGTCACCCAGCCGCGATACATGCCCTGAGTATTGTAGGGCGCGACGATGGTTCCTTGAGCGTCGATCGCCACCAGCCCGGCGCCGATCTTATGCGTCGTGAGTTCGCCGAGCACGGTGGCGCTCGCCTCCTCGAGGTCGAGACCCTTGTAGCCGATCAGCGAGGCCAGCTCGTGGCCGACGCAGTAGCGGATGAAGAACTCGCCTTTGCCGGTGCCCGAGACCGCGCAACGCCCGTCGCGAGCATAGGTGCCCGCGCCGATGATCGGGGAATCGCCGACGCGACCGACCGGCTTGTTGGTGTAGCCACCGGTCGAGGTCGCCGCCGCCAGATGCCCGGCCGCATCGAGCGCGACGGCGCCGACGGTGCCGTGCTTCTCGGCCTCGCTCGCCTCGCCGGCGGTGCCGACCAGTTCGCGGATCTTCATCGAGGACAGGTTCTTGCGGCGCCGCTCGGTCGAGAAATGCCCGTTCTCGACCGTGTCGAGCCCCTCATGGGCGGCAAAGGTATCGGCCGCGGGGCCGACCAGCAGCAGCGGGTCGCCGCGCTGCATCAGCGCCTTGGCGGCGCTGACCGGGTTGCGGATGCGCTTGGCGGCCGCGACCGCGCCGGCCGCGAGCGTCGCCCCATCCATGATCGAGGCGTCGAGCTCGTGCTCGCCCTCGGCGTTGAAGGCCGCGCCATGGCCGGCGTTGAAATGCGGCGAATCCTCCATCACCCGCACGGCTGCCTCGACGGCATCGACCGCCGTGCCGCCCTGGCTGAGAATGGCCCAGCCGGCCCGCAGCGAGGCCGCGAGATCGGCCCGGGCCTCGGCCCATTCCGCCTCGCTCATTTCGGATTTCGGCAGCGTGCCGCAGCCGCCATGGATGGCGAGGGCGATGGTCATGACGGGTCTTTCTGGAACGGCGCGAGAACCGGGCCCGTCATGCTCGCCCTTGTGGCGAGCATCCACGTCTGCGCCAAGCGCGATGCGCGGAGGCGTGGATGGTCGGGACGAGCCCGACCATGACGGCAGTGGCTCGCCTCACTTCTTGGCGGGCTTGATGTCCATCGCCAGCGTGTCCTCGTCGACGCGCGGGGCGATCGTCACCTTGTCCTTCTGCATCGCCCAGGCCGAGCCGACGGCCACGATCGGCAGGCGCGGCCGGTCCTTGGCGACGATGGCGTTGGCCTGCGCGAGCAGGTCGTTGCGCTTGGCCTCGTCGAGCTCGACCGAAGCGTCCTGGATCAGCTTGTCGAGATCGGGGTTCTTGTAGCCGAGCACGTTGAAGGCGCCGAGCTTCTTGGCCGGGTCGTTGGAGTGGACCACGGAGGACAGCGTGTAGTTCGCCTCGCCGGTCAGCGTGCCCCAGCCGGACATGGCGAGCGAGAACTCGCCGCGCGTCCGGGCCGGGAAGAACACGGCCGCCGTCTGGGCATTGGCGGTGACGTCGAGGCCGATGCGCGCCAGCATCTGCGCCACCGAGGTGCCGACCTGGCGGTCACCCGGCAGGCGGTCATTGGTGAAGGAGAAGGTGGTCTTGAAGCCGTTGGGGTAGCCGGCCTCCTCGAGCAGCTTCTTGGCGCGGGCGAGATCGACCTTCAGCGGCGGCAGGCTCTTGTTGAAGCCGGCGATGCTGGAGGTGACGAGCTGGTTCACCGGCGCGCCGAGGCCTTCCATCGCGATCTCGACGAGGGCCGGCCGGTCGATGGCGAGATCGATCGCCTCGCGCACGCGGGGGTCCTGCAGCGGGTTCTTCGGCAGGGGCGAGCCGTCCTTGGCGCTGACCTGCGGGGACTTGTCCCGCATGTCGATTTCCATGTTGAAGACATAGACCGTGTCGATCGTGGCGACCGAGAGCTTCGGGTCGCGCTTCAGCGTCGCGACGTCGGAGGCCGGCGCGCGCACGATGATGTCGACCTGGCCGGCCTTCAGCTGGGCGACACGGGCGGCGTCATTGGGCAGCTCCTTGCGCACGACGCGCGCCCAGGGCTCCTTCGGGCCCCAGTAGCCGTCGAAGCGCTCCAGCACGAGCTGGTCCTTCGGCGTCCAGGACACGAACTTGTAGGGGCCGGTGCCGATCGCGGCCTTGCCGGAGTTGAAGGTCTCGTTGGCATTGTCCTTGGTCAGGCCGGCGGCGGCCTTGGACGAGACGATGAACAGGCGGATGAAGTCGTTGGGCAGGTTCGGCGCCGGCCCGTCGGTGACGATATGCACCGTCAGCGGGTCGATGATCTTCACCTCCTTGACGCGGCGCGTGTAGATCGTCGTCGGATTGGGGCCCGAGACGACCGGGATGCGCTCGATCGAGAACTTGACGTCCTCGGCCGTGAAGTCCGAACCGTCATGGAATTTGACGCCGGAGCGCAGCTTGAACTCCCAGGTGTCGGGCTTGATCGCCTTCCAGCTGGTGGCGAGGCGCGGCTCGATCTGCAGCTTGTCGCCCGACCAGGTCAGCGTGTCGAAGATGTGCTTCAGCGACTCGGCATGGGTGCCGGTCGCGGTGAAATGCGGGTCGATCGAATCCGGGCCGGCGCGCACGCCGATGGTCAGGTTCTGCGCGAGCGCGGCCGTCGAGACCGAGGCCCCGAGGACCAGGGCCAGGGCGGCGACGCGGGCGATATGGATGTTCATGATGCGGTTCCCTCTTTTTCGAGATCGTTGGGCCAGGTCGGTGAGGCGATCACCAGCTTGTCCATGAGTTCGCAGAGCTGTCGCTGCTCGGCCTCGGTCAGCGCAGACAGCATCGCCGTCTGCTGCTGGATCATCAGCGGCATCGTCTCCTCGAAGATCGCGCGGCCCGGCCCCGTCAGATAGAGCACGAAGCTGCGCAGATCCTCCGGATCGGTCTCCCGCCGCAGCAGGCGCCGCTGCAGCAGCCGCTGGATCGCGCGGCTGAGCGTATTCTTGGGCAGGCCGGAGGAGGCGACGATGTTCTTGGCGGCGACCCCATCGCGCAGGCCGACGGCATAGAGCGCCACGAATTCCGGGCGCACCAGGCCGTAGCGGGTCTCGATCCAGCGATAGACGGGGTCGTTGAAGCGGAACGCAACGAAGTTGAGCCGGAAGGACAGCCAGCACGGATTGTCCCAGAGCTTGGTCACCGTCAGCGGGTCGAGCTCGCTCAGCGCCTTCTCGCGCGCCGTGCCGACCTGCGAAACAGCCGTCGGCGCACGCCGCATAGCCACCTCCCCACCACTTAGTTCCAAATGGAACTTGACGCTGTCCGGCGCCAGAGTCAAGGATGAGAAAGACGAGGATGGTGGAGCCTTGTCGCGCGGGCAATGCGATTCTTGCGAACTCTGCGCAATATCACCCTAGCAAGGATCAGGCCGTGCGTGTCGCCGAGATGAACTGGATGCAGATCGAGGCGCAGGCGCAGCGCGACGACCGCTGCGTTCTGCCGCTGGGCTGCGTCGAGCAGCACGCCTATCTCAGCCTCGCGACGGACGCGATCCTCGCCGAGCGTGTGGCGGGCGAGGCGGCCGAGCCGCTCGGCCTGCCGGTCTTTCCGGTGCTGGCCTATGGCATGACGCCGGGCTTTGCCGCCTATCCCGGCACCGTCTCCCTGCGCATGAGCACCTATGTCGCGGTGATGGAGGATTTGCTGGAGGGCTTCTATCGCTCCGGCTTCCGCCGCATCGTTCTCGTCAATGGCCATGGCGGCAATTCGCCGATCATGACGCTGGCGACCGAGTGGATGGGAAAGCGCGCAGACGCCAGCGTGCGGCTGCACAACTGGTGGGCGGGGCCGCGCTTCCAAGCTGCGGTCCGCGAGGTCGACCCGGCCGCTTCCCACGCGTCCTGGATGGAGAACTTCCCTTGGACGCGGCTTGAGGGCGTCGCCATGCCTGATGCCGTCAAGCCGCCCTTCGACGCGCCCGCCTACCAGGCCGCCTCGCCGCCGAAAAAACGCGAGATCCTCGGCGACGGTAATTTTCACGGCCGCTACCAGCGCTCCGACAACGAGATGCTCGCCCTCTGGCAGGTCGGCGTCGAGGAGACGCGCGCCGCGATGGTGGAGAGCTGGCCGTGAGCGCGATCACGTCATTGCGAGCGCAGCGAAGCAACCCAGGCAACGTCGAGCGAGCCCTTCTGGATTGCTTCGCTGCGCTCGCAATGACGAATAGCTTCGGCCCTCACGTGGCTGTCGCGCCATGCTAGCCCATATCCTCGGCAGGCTGGGGCAGGCGCTCGTCGTCATGCTCGTGATGTCGGCGCTGGTCTTCGTCGGCGTCTACGCCATCGGCAACCCGATCGACGTGCTGATCGGCCCCGATGTCAGCCAGGACATCCGGCTGGAGACGATCGCGCGCTACGGGCTCGATCAGCCGCTCTACGTCCAGTACTTCACCTTCCTCGGCCGCATCCTGCAGGGCGATTTCGGTCGCTCCTTCGTCTTCGGCATGCCGGTGCTCGACCTCATCCTGTCGCGGCTGCCGGCGACGCTGGAGCTGACGCTGGCGGCCGTCGTCGGCGCGGCGCTGATCGGCATTCCCGCTGGCATCTATGCCGGCTATCGACCGGACGGCTTCGCCGCCAAGGCGATCATGACGATCTCGATCCTCGGCTTCTCGGTGCCGACCTTCTGGATCGGCCTCGTTCTGATCATGACCTTCGCCGTCGAGCTGCAATGGCTGCCGGCCGGCGGGCGCGGCGCGACCCTTCCGCTTTTCGGCGTCGAGTGGAGCTTCCTCACCGCCAACGGCCTGAGCCATCTCCTGCTGCCGGCGTGCAATCTGGCCTTCTTCAAGCTCGCGCTGATGACCCGTCTCGCCCGCGCCGGCACCCGCGAGGCGATGCTGTCGGACACGGTGAAATTCGCCCGCGCCGCCGGCCTGTCCGAATGGACGGTGCTGCGCCGGCATGTGCTGCGGCTGATCGCGATCCCGCTCGTCACCGTCTTCGGGCTCGAATTCGCCTCGACGCTGGCCTTCGCCGTCGTCACCGAGACGATCTTCTCCTGGCCCGGCATCGGCAAGCTGATCATCGACTCGATCACCTCGCTCGATCGGCCGGTGATGGTCGCCTATCTGATGCTCGTCTCCTTCGTCTTCATCATGATCAACTTCCTCGTCGATCTCGCCTATGTCGGGCTCGATCCGCGGCTGCGCCGGGCGGGCTCGCGATGAAACAGCCGCTTCCCGCCAGAGAGATCTCCCCGGTCGCGCGCTTCTGGGCCGAGTTCCAGGAGAGCAAGGTCGCCGTCGCGGCGCTCGTCGTCGTGCTGCTGATGCTCGGCGTCGCGATCTTCGCGCCGCTCGTCGCCCCGCAGAACCCTTATGATCTCGCCAATCTCGTGTTGATGGATGCGCGCCGGCCGCCGGGCTATGTCGGCTCGGCCGGCTACACCCATATCCTCGGCACCGATGCGCAGGGGCGCGACCTGTTCTCGGCCATCCTCTACGGCCTGCGCATCTCGCTCCAGATGGGGCTGATCGCCGGTTCGCTCGCCTTCGTGATCGGCGTGGCGCTGGGCGTCGGCGCGGCCTATCTCGGCGGGCGCTGGGAAGCCTTCATCATGCGCGTGGTCGATCTGCAGCTGGCCTTCCCGGCGATCCTGCTGGCGCTCGTCCTCTCGGCCCTGCTCGGCCAGGGCAAGATGCAGCTGATCGCGGCCCTCGCTGCCGCACAATACGCCTATTTCGCCCGCACCGCCCATGGCGCGGCCTCCGCCGAGCGCGGCAAGGACTATGTCGAGGCGGTGCTCTCGACGCCGCTGCCGGCCTGGCGCGTGGTGGTGAAGCACATCTTCCCGAACTGCCTGCCGCCGCTGATCGTGGTTGCGACCGTCCAGGTGGCGAGCGCCATCGCGCTGGAGGCGACTTTGTCCTTCCTCGGCGTCGGGCTCCCGGTGACCGAGCCATCGCTCGGCATGCTAATCTCCAACGGCTTCCAGTACATGCTGTCGGGCCGCTACTGGATCTCGATCTATCCCGGCATCGCCCTGATCGTGCTGATCGTCGCCATCAACCTCGTCGGCGACCGCATCCGCGACCAGGTCAATCCGAGGCTGAAGCGATGAGCGACGCGCCTCTCCTCGAGGTCACCGACCTCGCCACTCATTTCCACGCCCGCGCCGGCGTGGTGAAGGCGGTCGACGGCGTCTCCTTCAGCCTGAAGCGCGGCGAGGTCATGGGCCTCGTCGGCGAATCCGGCTCGGGCAAGAGCATCACCGGTTTCTCGATCATCGGCCTGCTCGATCCACAGGGGCGCATCGAGCGCGGCTCGGTGAAGCTGGAGGGGCGCGAACTCGTCGGCCTGCCGGCGGACGAGCTGCGCGCCATCCGCGGCAAGGCGATCTCGATGGTCTTCCAGGACCCGATGATGACGCTGAACCCGATGCTGACCATCGGCGACCAGATCGGGCTCGCGCTGGAGGCGCATGAATCCGTCTCGGGGGCGGAGCGCCGCCGGCGCGGCATCGCCGCGCTCGCCCAAGTCCGCATCCCCGAGCCCGAAGCCAAGATCGACTTTTACCCGCACCAGTTCTCCGGCGGCATGCGCCAGCGCGTCGCCATTGCGATCGCGCTGCTGCACCGGCCGCGGTTGATCATCTGCGACGAGCCGACGACGGCGCTCGACGTCTCGATCCAGGCCGAGATCCTGGCGGAGATGAAGGAGCTGGTCGCCGAACTCGGCACCGCCCTGATCTGGATCAGCCATGACCTCGCCACCGTCGCCTCGATCGCCGACCATGTCTGCGTGATGCGCTACGGCAAGATCGTCGAGGCGGGGCCCGTGCTCCAGGTCCTGACCCGGCCGCAGCATCCCTATACGCAGGGCCTGCTCGACTCGCTGCCCTCGCGCGCCAAGCCGGGCACCTTGCTGGCGCGCGGCGCAGGCACCGATGCCGCGCCGCCGCCGCGGCTGCCACGCCAGGCCGAGACCGGCCGTCGCGCCGCCGATCTGCCCTATGTCGTCGCGGAAGGGGTCGCCAAGCGTTTCCAGCGCAAGTCCGGCATCCTGCGGCTGCTCGCCCAGAAGGTCGGCTTCGCCCGCCCGCTGCCGGCGGTGCAGGCGGTGGACCATGTCACGCTCTCGATCGCGCGCGGCGAGGCGCTGGGGCTCGTCGGCGAATCCGGCAGCGGCAAGTCGACGCTCGGCCGGATCGTCGCCGGCATCTATGCGCCCGATAGCGGCCGCATCCTGCTCGATGGCGAGCCGGTGATGAGCGACGGCGAGCGCCCGCACAAGATCACCACCCGTATCCAGACCATCTTCCAGGACCCCTTCGCCTCGCTGAACCCGCGCATGCGCATCGGCGACAGCATCGCCGAGGGGCCGCTCGCCCACGGCCTGATCTCCCGCGCCGAGGCCGGCACCTATGTCGCGCAATGGCTCGCCGCCGTCGGGCTCGATCCCGCCTTCGCCGCGCGCTATCCGCACCAGTTCTCCGGCGGGCAGCGCCAGCGCGTCGCCATCGCCCGCGCGCTCGCCATGCAGCCGGATGTCGTGGTCTGCGACGAGCCGGTCGCCTCGCTCGACGTCTCGATCCAGGCGCAGATCATCAACCTGCTGCTGCGGCTGCGGCAGGAACTCGGCCTGACGCTGCTCTTCATCTCCCACGATCTCTCGGTCGTGCGCCATCTCTGCGACCGCGTCGCGATCATGCATCGCGGCAAAATCGTCGAGAGCGGCCCGGCCGGCGAGGTCTACGACAACCCGCGCGACGCCTATACGAAGCGCCTTCTGGCGGCCGTGCCCGTGCTGCCGGTGGCGTGACGCTCTTCCGTCATTCTCGGGCGAAGCGCAGCGCAGACCCGAGAATCTCCGGCCAGAGATGCTCGGGTCGAGCCCGAGCATGACGTGCCTCGACAAAAGGAGAGACCCCATGTCCGAACCCGAACTCCTGCCCTGGCAGTGGCCCGAGGAAACCTGGCGCGCCAAGGTCGAGCGCGTGCGCGCCGGCCGCAACCTGAAGCCGGCTCAGTGGAAGGGCGGGGCGCGCTGCGCGGTCGCGCTCTCCTTCGACGTCGATCACGAGACCAATGAACTGCGCGACGGCGGCAAATCGGTCGGGCGGCTGTCCTGGGGGCAGTACGGCAACCGCGTCGGCATGCCCCGCATTCTTGAACTGATGAAGAAGGAGGACATCCAGGCGACCTTCTTCGTGCCCGCCGTGACCGCGCTGCTCTATCCGGACGAGCAGCGCCGCGTCATCGCCGAGGGCCACGAGATCGGCCTGCATGGCTGGATCCACGAGGTCAACACGGCGGTGCCGCCCGACGCCGAGCGCGAACTGCATCTGCGCTCCGCCGACACGCTGGAGAAGATCACCGGCGTCCGCCCGGTCGGCATGCGCACCCCCTCCTGGGACTTCTCGGAGGTGACGCTCTCGGTCGAGCGCGAGCTCGGCCTGCTCTACGATTCCTCGCTCTTCGCCGATGACGACCCCTACGAGATCATCGAGAAGGGCGAGCCGACCGGCATGGTCGAACTGCCGGTCGAATGGATCCGCGACGATGCGGTCTATTTCAACATGAACCGCTTCCAGGCGCTGCGGCCCTATACGCCGCCCGAGGCCGTGTTCGACATTTTCCGCCGCGAGTTCGACCGGGCCTATGAGGAAGGCGGGCTCTTCCTCTTGACCATGCACCCGCATGTCATCACCTATCGCTCGCGCATCTGGATCCTCGAGAAGCTGATCGCCCACATCAAGGAAATGCCGGGTGTCTGGTTCGCCAGCCATGCCGACATCGCCGCCTTCGTGAAGGAGCAGGCCGGCATCTGAGGGAGAAGACGGCCCGGTCTGCGCGGAACCGGGCCAGATTTCCGCCGTTTTTGGTTCAGGACGGGTTCAGCGCATCCGGCGCGTTCTCGCTCGCAGTCGAAAACGGAAACGGATTTCATGACGCGCACCAAGCACTGGCTTCTGGTCGGCACCATCCTCCCCGCCCTCGTTCTGTCGCAGGCCGGCGGAGGCATTGCCGCCGCTCCGGGCGGCTCTCCCGAACTCGCCCAGGCGCCGCCTCCGGCCGATGCCCCCGATGGTCCGCCGCGCCGTGATCGCGGCCCGGCCGGCCCGCGCGGCCCCGCTGCCGATGGTCCCGCCGCGCCGCGCCCGCCGGGCGTCCCGCCCGCCGTTCAACGCCCGAACGCGCCGCAGCCGCCGGCCGCAGCGTCGTTCCGCTTGCCGATGGCTGGGCCTTCCGCTTCGGCGACGCAGGCGACGACCAGGCGGTCGGCGGCGAGCTTGCGGTCGAGCGCGTCGAGCGCCGAGCGGCCGGCGGCGTCGACCAGCCCGTTCTCGTCGAGCAGTTTGGCGAACGCCGCCAGGCGCTGCCGCATCGCCCGCCGCCAGACCTGCATCGAATCGAGCGAACGGGCCAGCGAAGGGGTCATGCGGCGGGTCGGATCGGGCATCGAGGGCTGGCGGGGCATGCTAGCGCAGCCCCGTCAGGCGAAGCGAGCAGCGAAACGCTTGCTGACCGGTGCGGCGTGCAGCTTTGCGCGCCGGCGCCCGTTCAGCGCCGCTG
>OGCL01002668.1_pt1 | contig 11973 bp, 10 predicted proteins | sample 1570041 | NCBI WGS metagenome assembly OGCL01 (sample SAMN06266162, study PRJEB24511) | hot springs metagenome | isolation source: Hot spring water | place: South Africa: Limpopo | collected 2015-06-22 | reverse complement strand
AAACTTTGGAGCGTATTGTCAGCAAATGCCATGCTCAGGGTGCAGTCTGCAGATTATCCTCGCGTTTTACAAAAACCTGATAACCCCACGGACTCAGTTTCACATCGCCTTTGGTAAAAATGGTCAGCCTTTGGGTGTTGAAGATGCTGTGGTACTCTCCACTGATGTTTTGCAGGAAGTCAATCTTCTGAGGTTTGTCGGAAAAATTGAGAATCGTAATTACGCTGCTGCCGGACGAAGTGCGCATAAAGGCAAAAATTTCATTGTCGGAAGAGGTGGGCAGTCGTTTGATTTGGCCGCCAAATTCACCGTTCCACAGGGCCTCGAAGACCTGCTTGGCGAGCTTACCGGAGAGGGTGTTGTCTTTAATGCGCAGGATCAGGCCGCCGAGCTGTTGCGGGCTCACCGGGGATTGATCGATCTCGCGGCCCTCCTTGTTAAGGGCGGCAGCCAGGTCGCCGTTGACCCAGTTGGCGGCCAGTTTGGCGTCGCCGGCGGCCTTGGCGGTATTTTCAAAGTAGTCGGCCAGGGCGCGGGAGGCGGTGAGCTGGGCGGCGTCGGTCTCGTTCAGGCCATAGTCGGCGGTGAAGCGGTGGCGCTTGGCGTCCGGCAGCTCCGGCAGGTCGCGGGTGGCCTCGGCGATGAAACTGTCGTCCAGCTCCACCGGCAGCAGGTCGGGGTCCGGAAAGTAGCGGTAGTCGTTGGCCTCCTCCTTGGAGCGCATGGAGCGGGTCTGGTCCTTGTTGGGGTCGTAGAGACGGGTCTCCTGCACCACCTGGCCGCCGGACTCGATGAGTTCGATCTGCCGTTCCACCTCGAAGTTGATGGCCTTTTCGAGAAAGCGGAAGGAGTTGACGTTTTTGATCTCGGCGCGGGTGCCGAACTTTTCCTGTCCCTTGGGACGGATCGAGACGTTGGCATCACAGCGGAAGGAGCCCTCCTGCATATTGCCGTCGCAAATCCCCAGATAGCGGACGATTTGATGGATCTTGCGGGCGTAGGCGACGGCCTCTTTCGCCGAACGCATGTCCGGCTCGGAGACGATCTCCAACAGCGGGGTGCCGGCGCGGTTGAGGTCGATACCGGTCATCCCGTGGAAGTCTTCGTGCAGCGACTTGCCGGCGTCCTCCTCCAGGTGGGCGCGGGTGACGCCGACGGTCTTCACCCTGCCATCCTCCAGCACGATTTCTACTTTCCCCTTGCCCACGATAGGCAGCTCATACTGGCTGATTTGGTAGCCCTTGGGGAGATCGGGGTAAAAATAGTTCTTGCGGGCGAACACCGACCGCCGCCCCAATTGGGCGTCGATGGCGGCGCCGAACTTCACCGCCATACGCACCGCCTCGCGGTTCAGCACCGGCAACACGCCGGGGAGGCCCAGGTCAATGGCGCAGGCCTGGGTATTGGGCGCGGCGCCGAATTGCGTCGAGGCGCCGGAGAATATCTTGGACTTGGTGGCGAGCTGGGCGTGGATTTCAAGCCCGATTACGGTTTCCCATTGCATCTGTGGTTCTCGCTGTCGTTCAGGTTGTGCGTTGCGCCCAGTTCGGCAATACTGTTGAGGCATTCTATCCCACGAGGAGCAACCCATGTTGGTGACCGCCAAGGGCCAGGTGACCATCCCGCGCCCGATCCGCGAAAAACTTGGGCTAACCCCCCATTGCGAGGTGGAGTTCCTGGAACAGGGGGACCGGATCTATATCCGCAAGGCGCAGCCCGCCCCGCAACCCAGCCCATCGCTACGGGCGCTACGGGGTTGCGCTACGGTCCCCATGACCACAGACCAGATCATGGCCTTGACCCGTGGGGACGAGGCCTAGGTTATGGACGGGGTGTTGATCGATGCCAACGTACTGCTCGACCTGTTCACCGACGATCCCAACTGGGCCGCTTGGTCCGAGGAGAGGCTCCAGGCATTGATGGGGCGCGAACCCCTCCACATCAATCCAATAATCTATGCCGAGGTCTCGGTCGGCTTTCAGCGCCAGGAGGAGCTGGACGCCGCCCTTGCCGCTATTCAGCCCCTGGTGCTCCCTCTGTGCAAGACATCGGGCTTCCTGGCCGGCAAGGCATTTCTGCGCTATCGTCAGGCGGGAGGGACTCGTCGCAGCCCGCTGCCTGATTTCTACATCGGCGCTCAAGCAACCGTTCAGGGGTTGCGTTTACTCACCCGTGACGGCACCCGTTACAAAACCTACTTCCCCGATGTCACGCTTATCGAACCGGAGTCATTCGAGTCCTGAATAATCAGCGAGACGGCCCCACCAAGAAGACTGCACTTACACGCCTCCACCGTCCGACCCAGCCCATCGGCGCCGGGAATCTCGCCGCGGAAGCCGATATTTCACCCACCGTCTTGTTCGATGACCGAGAGGTGAATTCGTGGCGCATCTCAATACCCCCCAGGCCCCTGCCGATGCCATTCGGTGGCCTGCTGGAAACGATGCGCCACGTTCAACAGCCGCGCCTCCTGGAAGTAGTTGCCGATGAGCTGCATCCCCACCGGCAGGCCGCCCACCGGCGCCACCGGCAGGGACATGCCGGGCAGGCCGGCGAGGTTGACGGCGATGGTGTAGATGTCGGAGAGGTACATCTGCACCGGGTCGTCGGCCTTTTCGCCGAGCTTGAACGCCGTCGTCGGGGAGGTGGGCCCCAGGATCAGGTCCACCTGCTCAAAGGCCCGGCGGAAGTCCTCGGAGATCAACTGGCGGATCTGCTGCGCCTTCAAATAATAGGCGTCATAGTAACCGGCGGACAGGGCATAGGTGCCGATCAGGATGCGCCGCTTCACCTCGGCGCCGAAGCCCTCGGCGCGGCTGCGCTCGTAAAGGTCCTTGAGGTCCTTGGGATCGGCACAGCGGTGGCCGAAGCGGACGCCGTCGAAGCGGGCCAGGTTCGATGAACACTCCGCCGGGGCCACCACATAGTAGGCCGGTACTGCCAGGTGGGTGTTGGGCAGGCTGATCTCGACGATCTCGGCGCCCAGGCGTTTGTACTCCTCGATGGCCGCCTCGATGGACCTGGCCACCGCCGGGTCGAGCCCTTCGCCGAAGTACTCCTTGGGCAGGCCGATCTTCAGACCCTGGATGTCCGCATTCAGCCCGGCCATATAGTCGGGCACCGGCGCCTCGGCACTGGTGGAGTCGCGGGGATCGAAGCCCGCGATCACCTGGAGCATGGCGGCACAATCCTCGGCGCTGCGGGCCATAGGGCCGGCCTGATCGAGCGACGAGGCGAAGGCGATCATGCCCCAGCGGGAGACCCGGCCGTAGGTGGGTTTGAGGCCGGTCAGATTGCACAGGGCCGCCGGCTGGCGGATGGAACCGCCGGTGTCGGTGCCGGTGGCGGCCACGCAAAGCCGCGCCGCCACCGCCGCGGCCGAGCCGCCGGAGGAGCCGCCGGGCACCCGCTCGCGGTCCCAGGGGTTGCGCACCGGGCCGTAGAAGCTGGTCTCGTTGGAGGAGCCCATGGCGAACTCGTCCATGTTGGTCTTGCCCAGCATCACCGCCCCGACCTGGTCGAAGCGCTCGATCACCGTGGCATCATAGGGGGCGACGAAGTTGTCCAGCATCCGCGAGCCGCAACTGGTCTTCACCCCGTTGGTGCAGAAGATGTCCTTTTGGGCGAAGGGGATGCCGGTGAGGGGGGTGGCGTCGCCGGCCTTGAGGCGCTCGTCGGCGGAGCAGGCCTGCGCCAGCGCCCGCTCCGCGGTGACGGTGACGTAGCTGTTGAGGGCGCCGTCGTGGGCGGCGATGCGGTCGAGGTAGTGGCGGGTCAGCTCGACGCTGGAGAAGGCGCCGGCCCTAAGGCCCGCGGCCAGTTCGGCGATGGTCTTTTCGTGCAACATCTATTCGATCACCTTGGGAACCAGGTAGAGGCCGTTCTCGGTCCGCGGGGCGATGGCCTGAAAGCAGTCGCGCCCGTTCGGCTCGGTCACCTCGTCGGCGCGCAGCCGTTGGGCCATGTGCAGGGGGTGCGCCATGGGCACGACGCCCGTCGTATCCACCGCGTTCATCTGCTCCACCAGATTGAGGATATTGGTAAGGGAACTCGCCACCCCGTCCAGCTCCTCCTCGCTCACCGCGAGGCGGGCCAGGTGGGCGATCTTTGCCACATCGGCTCTCTGCAAGGACATCTCTCGTTCCGCCGCTCTGCCACGAAAAGGCGAAAAATAGCATATTCGCGGGCCGTTTTCAGTGGTTCCTGCAACCGTCCACAGCTAACCTCTTGTTTTTCCGTAGAGAGGCCATTTCTTCGAGAAATGGCCTCTCTACGGGGCGAGCTTTCGCGGTAAAATGTCCCCCTTTACCAAGTGGTCGGCAGCGCCGGCCCTTCGATCACGAGACCCAACCATGATCCAGCTCGACGACCAGTGGTTTACCGAGACCTGCAAGGAGTGCGGCACCGCCTTCTCCTTGTGCATTGAGGAAAAGGTGCACGATGTGCAGACAAAGTTCCAGCGCATCGAGGTCTATCGTACCGCCAAGTTCGGCCATCTGATGACCATCGACGGCTATGTGATGCTGAGCAGCCGGGATAACTTCCTCTATCACGAGATGATGTCCCACCCCGTGCTGTTCACCCACCCCGACCCGCGGAACGTGGTGATCATCGGCGGCGGCGACTGCGGCACCCTGCGCGAGGTGCTGCGCCACCCGGAGGTGCAGCGGGTGACCCAAATCGACATCGACGAGGGGGTGACCCGCGCTTCGGAACGCTACTTCCCGGAGCTGTGCGAGTCCAACCAGGATCCGCGCGCCACCCTGCTGTTCGAGGACGGCATTCAGTGGATGCGCGAGGCGGCGCCGGAGTCGGTGGAGGTGATCATCGTCGATGGCACCGACCCCATCGGCCCCGGCGAGGTGCTCTTCACCGCCGAGTTCTATCGGGCCTGCTTCAACGCCCTCAAACCCGGCGGGCTGATCGTGCAACAGAGCGAGTCGCCGCTGCTACATATCGAGATCCTCAAGCGGGTCTATCGCCACACCAAGGACGCCGGCTTCGCCGACGTGCGCACCCTGTTCTTCCCGCAACCGGTCTATCCCTCCGGCTGGTGGAGCGCCACTATGGCGAAGAAGGGCGGCAGGATCGACGGCTTCCGCGAGGAGGCGGTGCGCAACTGCGGTTTCCCAACCCAGTACTACAACGAGGAGATCCACCGCGCCGCCTTTGCCATGCCGCAGTTCTTCAAGCGGGAGCTGGGGCTCTAACACCGCAAAGGGCGCGGAGGGAAAAAAACGGGAACGATCATGGGTGTCGGGGCCGCCACCCCGGAAGATGAAAGTCCTCGTGGGAGCGGCTTGCAGCCGCGACTGCCGCACGTCGATCAGGCGCCGCGGGTCGCGGTTAAAAACCGCTCCCACAGGCCCGGCGGTACCATGGCTTTCACGGTAACACGGAGGACGCAGAGAAACACGGAGAACACGGAGAAAACCCGTTCAAGTTGTTCCTCCGTGTACTCCGTGCCTCTGTGAGAGAAGATTTTCAGCGAGCCTCCCCTCCGTGTTCTCCGTGTTACCTCTGTGCTCTCTGCGTTCCGCTGCTCGGTCCATGTCATGGGAATGAACCGCCGCCCCCCCGCCGCCCTGCTTTGGCCCCGTTACTGGCCGGTCTGGCTCGGGGTCGGGCTGTTCCGTCTCACGGTGCTGCTGCCGTACCGCCTGCAGCTGATACTCGGCCGGGCCTTGGGACGGCTGCTCTATCTCGCCCTGCCGCGCCGCCGCCGCGTCGCCGCCATCAATCTCGCCCTCTGCTTTCCGGAACTGGACGAGGCGCAGCGGACCCGCTTGGTCAAGGAGCACTTCGCGTCCCTGGGCTGCTCCGCCTTCGAGATCCCCATGAGCTGGTGGGCCTCGGACGAGCGGCTGGCGCCGCTTTGCCATCTGCAAGGACTCGAACACCTGCAAGCGGCCGCGGCCAAGGGGCGGGGGGTGATCTTGCTCTCCGGCCACCTCACCGACCTGGAGATCGGCGCCCGGCTGCTGCTGCCCCATGCCCGCTTCCATGCCATGTACCGACCGCAGCGCAACCCGGTGATCGAGTGGGTGATGGCCGGCAGCCGGGAGCGTCACTGCGAAAAGGCCATCTCCCGTTATGCCGCCAAGGGGATGATCCGCAGTCTCCGGGAGGGGCATACGGTATGGTATGCCCCGGACCAGAACGCCAATCGCAAGGAGGGGATCTTCGTAGAGTTCTTCGGCGTGCCGGCCTCCACCAACAGCGGCACCGCCCGCCTGGCCAAGATGACCGGCGCCCCGGTGGTGCCCTTCTATGTGGGCCGGCGGGAGGACGGCAGCGGCTACGACCTGATCCTGGAGCCGCCGTTGACGGACTTCCCCAGCGGCGACCTGCACGCCGACACCCTGCGCATCAACCGAGTGATCGAGTCGCACATCCGGCGCAGCCCGGCGCAGTATCTGTGGATCCACCGCCGCTTCCGCACCCGGCCGGGGCCGGACGATCCCTCGCCCTATGGCGAACTGGGCGGGAAGAGAAGAAAAAAATGAACCGTCCCGTGCCTCGCAGGGAAACCGCGGAGATGCAGAGGAGGTTATTTCTCTCACAGAGGCACAGGGCACACGGAGCAAAGCATTCAAATAACTCCTCTGTGTTCTCTGTGCCTCCATGAGAGTTCTCCGGGTCGAGGGTCTATAAATCAGGAATGGAAACGATCATCCAGATCGCGGTCCCGTCGCCGCTCTATACCCCCTTCGACTACCTGCCGCCAACCGACGTGACAACGGTCCCGGTGGGCGCGCGGGTACGGGTGCCGTTCGGGCGCGGGGATCAGGGAAGGGTCGGGGTGGTGCTCGGCCAGGGGACAAGGGCGGAGGACGGCCGGGTACTCAAGACCATCCTGGAGGTCTTGGACCCGCGGCCCCTGCTCGGTGCGGATGAGCTGGAACTGCTGGCCTGGGCCGCCCAATACTACCGCCACCCCATCGGCGAGGTGGTGCTGAGCGTGCTGCCGGCGCGGCTGCGGGAGGGCAAGCCCCCGGCGGAAGGAACGCTGCACGGCTGGCGGATCACGGCGGAAGGGCGCGCCGCCGCGCCCAAGCGGGCGCCGCGCCAGCAGGAGGTGCTGGCCCTGCTGCGCGAACGCCCCGCCGGCGTGGGGCGGGAGGAACTGGACACCCGGCTGGAGGATTGCGGCAGCGCGCTGCGCAGCCTGGAGCAGAAGGGCTGGGTGGAACGCTGCCCCATCGAGGCGGGCGCCGCCGCCGGCGTGGCGGAGACCCCGCCGCCCCTCAATCCCGCGCAAGCACAGGCGGTGGCGGCGGTGACGGCGCAGGGCGGGGCCTTCGTCCCCTTCCTGCTGGACGGCGTCACCGGCAGCGGCAAGACCGAGGTCTATCTGCGCCTGACCGCGGCGGCACTGGCCCAGGGCCGGCAGGTGCTGGTACTGGTGCCGGAGATCGGCCTGACGCCGCAGCTGGTACGAAGGTTCCGCCGCCGGCTGGCCACCCCCATCGCGGTGCTGCACTCGGGCCTGGCGGACCTGGAACGCGAGGCCGCCTGGCACCTGGCCCGCCACGGCCGCGCCGGGGTGGTGATCGGCACCCGCTCCGCCATCTTCACCCCGATGCCACGGCTCGGCCTGATCCTGATCGACGAGGAGCACGACCTTTCGTTCAAGCAACAGGAGGGGTTCCGCTACTCGGCGCGCGACCTCGCCCTGGTGCGGGCGCAACGCCGGGGCTGCCCGGTGGTGCTCGGCTCCGCCACCCCCTCGCTGGAGAGCCTCTACAACGCCCAGCGCGGCCGTTATCGCCATCTGATCCTGCCGGAACGCGCCGGCGGCGCCGTCGCCCCGCGCCTGGAGTTGCTCGACATCCGCTCCGCCCGGCTGGAGGCCGGGGTCTCGCCGGCCCTGTTCAAACGCATCGACCAGGCCCTGGCGGAGGGCGGTCAGGTATTGCTGTTTCTCAATCGAAGGGGTTACGCGCCGGTCATCACCTGCCATGACTGCGGCTGGGTGGCGGGCTGCCGCCACTGCGACGCCCGTCTCACCCTGCACCTCCAGGACCAGCGCCTCTGGTGCCACCACTGCGGCGCCCAGCAGGCGCGCCCACCCCAATGCCCCCACTGCGGCAAGCGCGATCTGCGTCCCCTGGGCCAGGGCACCGAGCGGGTGGAGGAGCTGCTCGCCGCAAAATTCCCAGACCTCGGGGTCGTGCGCATCGACCGCGATTCCACCCGCCGCAAGGGCAGCCTGGAACGTCTGCTGGGGGAGATCCGCCGCGGCGAGCACCGGCTGCTGCTCGGCACCCAAATGCTGGCCAAGGGCCATCACTTTCCAGAAGTGACCCTGGCCGCCATCCTCGACGCCGACTACGGCCTCTACGGCAGCGACTACCGGGCCGCCGAGCGCATGGCCCAGCTCATCGTCCAGGTGGCCGGCCGCGCCGGGCGCGCCGAACGGCCGGGGCGGGTGGCCATCCAGACCCGCCACCCCGACCACCCGCTGTTGAACCTGCTGATCCATCAGGGCTACCACCCCTTCGCCGCCGCCGCCCTGGCGGAACGGCGGGAGGCCCAACTCCCCCCCTACAGCTTCCAGGCCCTGCTGCGCAGCGAATCCGCCGAGGCCGCCACGGCCCTGGAATTTCTGAAAGAGGCCGCGGTCTTGGCGAAGGAAGCCGGTCTGCCTGGGGTGGAGGCGCTTGGCCCCATCCCCGCCCCAATGGAACGCCGCGCCGGCCGTTTTCGCGCCCTGCTGCTGTTGCAGGCCCTGCGTCGGGGCGAGTTGCAAGAGCTGCTCGGCGCCCTGCTGCCGCAACTCTTGCGCCTGCCGGCCGGCCGCAAGGCGCGCTGGTCCATCGACGTAGACCCCCAGGAGACCCTGTAGCGGCAACTACCGCGGGGCCTTGATCGTCGTTTCGCGCCGTGCGGAGGGCAGCCCCGTAGGTTGGGGTGAGCTTGCGAACCCCAACAATTTCGATGCATGAAATCATGCGGATGCATGACACGGTGGCAAACGACGATTGGGGGGTCGGACGCGATTTGTTGGGGTTCCTTCGTCACCCCAACCTACGAGCCTCAGGCCCCAATAGGGGCCCGCCAGCCGCGCCCCGGATAGATCCCCCCCAGCATCACCCCCGCCCGCGCCCCGGTGACCGCCGGCAGGTTGCCGGCCAGGCCCAGCAGGGTCTGGCGCGCCAGCCAGGCGAAGGCGCTCGCCTCCACCGCGTCCGGGGGCAAGCCATGCAGGGCCGTGCTCTCCACCGCCACCCCCGGCAGCGCCTGGCGCAGCCGCCGCATTAGATCGCCGTTATGCACCCCGCCGCCACACACCAGCAGGCGCTGGCAGGGGTTGGCGTATTCCCGAATGGCCTGCGCCACCGCGGTGACGGTGAGGGCCGCCAGGGTGGCCTGCACATCCGCCGGCGGCCGCGTCGCCGCCTCGCCGAGCCGCCCCTCCAGCCAGGCGGGGGAGAAGTGCTCCGGGCCGGTGCTCTTCGGCGGCGGGCGGCGGAAGTAGGGGTCCGCCAGCAGTTCTCGCAGCAAGGGTTCCACCACCCGGCCGCTGGTGCCCCAAGCGCCGTTGGCGTCGTAATTTTGTCCCAGATGCCGGCGCGCCCAGTGGTCGAGCAGGGTATTGCCGGGTCCGCTGTCGAAGCCGCGCACGGGCTGCGCGGGGTCATTCGGCAGCAGGGTGAGGTTGGCGATGCCGCCGATGTTCAGTACTACCCGGTATTCCCGGACGTCGCGGAACAGCCCTTGATGAAAGGCGGGCACCAGCGGCGCCCCCTCCCCGCCGGCGGCCATGTCTCGGCGCCGGAAGTCGGCCACGGTGGTGATGCCGGTGCGCTGGGCGATGCGGTTGGGGTCGCCGATTTGCAGGGTGAAGGGGGGATCGGCCTGGGGGCGGTGGCGGATGGTCTGGCCATGACTGCCGATGGCGGCGATAGCCTCCGGCGGGAGATTATGAGCCGCCAGCAGGGCCAGGGCGGCGTCGCCGAAGGCATCGCCCACACGGGCGTCGAGCCGGCCCAGACGCTCGATTTCGTCGGCGCCGGGGGCCGCCAGCCCCCGCAGCGCCGCCTGTTCCGCCGCGGACCAGGGGTGGTGATGGCGGCCCAGCAGTTCCAGGCCGGCATCTTCGAGGCGCACCAGTACGGCGTCGATGCCATCCATGCTGGTGCCGGACATCAGGCCGACGTAGAGCCGCCCCCCCATTGGGGCCCCCTGCCTAGCGAATCTTGGTGGCGCCGCCGCTATCCGCCGCGGCGTACATGGTCTTGGAGAGGGTATCCAGCCTGGCCAACAGCTGCGCGCTCTGCTGCTTGAAGGCGCGGCGATATTGTTTTTCGATGGGCTCCGATTTGGGCAGCTTGACGGTCAGCGGGTCGCGGTGCTCGCCGTTGACGCGGAACTCGTAGTGCAGATGCGGGCCGGTGGCGAGGCCGGTGGCCCCCACATAGCCGATGATCTCCCCCTGTTTGACCCGGCTTCCTTCCTGGAGGGAGGAGGCGAAGCGGGAGAGGTGCCCGTACAGGGTGGTGTAACGGTTGTCGCTGTGCTGGATGATGACGGTATTGCCGTAGCCGCTCTTGTTGCCGCGGAAGACGATCTTGCCGTTGCCGGCGGCCTTCACCGGGGTGCCGGTGGGCGCGGCGTAGTCCACCCCCTTGTGCGGCCTACAGACGCCCAGGATAGGGTGGCAGCGTTCCTTGGAAAACTTGGAGGTGATGCGCAGGAAGTCCAGCGGGGTGCGGATGAAGGCCTTGCGCATGCCGTTGCCCTCCGGCGTGTAGTAGCTGGCGTGTCCCTGTGGATCCTCGAAGCGCACCGCCCGATAGACCTGCCCCTGGTTGACGAACTCCGCGGCCAGGATCGGGCCGTTGCGGAGTTTCTGGCCCTCCAGCCAATCCTCCTCAAAGATGACGCTAAAACGGTCTCCTTCGCGGATGTCCAGGGCGAAGTCGATGTCGTAGCCGAAGATGGCGGCCAGTTCCAGGATCATGGCGTCGGACAGCCCGGCGCGCTTGGCGCTGAAATAGAGGGAGTCGGAGATGCTGCCGCCGGCCTCGCTGGAGCGCTTTTCCACCGGCTTCTGGATGGCCTGACTGGCCAGCTTGTCGCCGTTGCGCCAGATGCGCACCCCCTCGTCGAGGCTGCGCTGGAAGAACATCTCCTCGAATTCACCGTCCGCGTCGAAGGTGATCTCGATGGACTCTCCGGGCCGGATGCCGGTCAGGGTCTTGGCCGCCGGGCCGGAGGCGAGGATGTCGTGCAACAGGTTGGAGGAGAGGTTCAGGCGGGCGAACATCTTGGCCAGGGAGTCTCCCGGCTGCACCTGTTCCTTGATGAGGCCAACGGATGCGACGGGATCCAAAGCGGCCGTCTCCTCCCCCTCCGCGACAAAGGCCGCCTCGCCTTCGCCCCGGGCGGTCTCCTCGGTGGCGGCGAGCGCGGAGGTGGGTTCCATCAGATCCTCGGCCGGCGCCGCTTCCGCCTCCACCGCCTCCGTCAGGCCGGCCTCTCCGACCACCGCCTCGGCAGCCTGGACCGCGACGGGCTCGGCAGGCGCGGCCCCCGCCGCCGTCTCGGTCCCGGCCAGCGCCTGGGGGGCCGCCGGCGCCGCGAGGTCGGTCGGGGCATCCTGGAAGGTAAAGAAATTTTGCACCTCGACCGCCAAGGAAATATCGGCAACGTCCTTGATGCCCAAGGAGGCATAGAGCGCGGTGGCGCAGAAGGTCAATACGGGTAGGGCCAGCAGTCTGATCGGCGAGCGGCGTTTGCGGCGATAGCCCATGATCTCGTGACGGGTTCGGGAGCGCAGACGGTAGATCTCGACGGTGTTGTAATTCATATTGCCCCACGTTTCGACGGATTTTTGGTTATAGCTCACGCCGTCGGCGTGTCCCAGCCGGAAGTGCCTTAGCCTCTAACTTTACCACGGCTTACCTTGGAGGTTGTACCCCGATTTTCGCCCTTTTGGCATCCGTTCCGGTTTTTCCGCCCGACGTT
>OGCL01002666.1_pt1 | contig 11975 bp, 8 predicted proteins | sample 1570041 | NCBI WGS metagenome assembly OGCL01 (sample SAMN06266162, study PRJEB24511) | hot springs metagenome | isolation source: Hot spring water | place: South Africa: Limpopo | collected 2015-06-22 | reverse complement strand
GACATGAAAGACCTAATTCGCTTTGGCGTTTCAATGGAAAATACTCTCCTCGAACAATTCGACAAACTAATTTCTCGGAAAGGATATTCCAACCGCTCCGAGGCTATACGGGATATTGTACGTGATAAATTAGTTGAAGAAAATATACAAGACACTAATATTGAAGTCTTTGGCGCGCTTGTTTACATTTACGACCATCATAAACGAGAACTTGAGAAAAACTTAGCCAATTTACAGCATGAAAACTATCGGAATATTATTTCAACGAATCACGTACACATCGACCACGACCATTGTTTTGAAGTTATCCTACTTCGTGGTAAAGCGGGATTGCTTAAAAATATTGCTGATAAACTTCTAAGTTTTAAAGGTGTAAAGCACGGAAAGTTAACACTAACAACATCGCTCAAGAAAACTCACAAACATCATCATTAATCAAAATAATAAAGGGAAAAACTCATGAAAAAACTATTTTTAAATCTTTCTCTACTTGCGATATTTGCTGTTAATGCTTATCCATGTTTCGATACTTATCTTTTTCTTAGAAAAGGCTCGATGGTTTATCCACACAAATTATCTGTCTTGGAATTGAACGGCGAATATTCAATTAATAATGTAAAAAATCCACAAAACGATGCGTTCTTTTCAAATGGAAATTTTTATTATGGCTTAACACAAAATTTCTCTATTCAGCTTGGTGTTGGTTCTGGCGAAAAACCGAGAGGGGAATTTAAAGTAGATACATATATAATGCGTGGTGTTTATAATCTTTTTAGTTCTTCAACGAATGATTATACCCTTGATGTTATAATTGAGCATGTCGGTCAATTTGATGAATCTCAAAATGAAATTGGATTATCATTGCCTAATATTTTCCATTTTTCAGATTTAACTTACGTACTTCATCCCACAACGAGTTACACACTCCAAGAAAAAAATCTTACAGTTGGTGGACATTTAGGTGTTTTTTATGATTTCAACCAAACTGGAATTGTTGGCGTTGGTGCAGAATATGCAAGTGTACAAAGTAGCAGTTATGCGGGCAGAAGAATTACTCAAAGCGAAGTATCTACAAGTTTATTCTTTGGTGCATACATCGGAAAAAACATTTATTTCCAGAATGAAATAGCAAAAGGACTTGCAAATTCACGCGATTTCGGATTTGCACTAACAACTAAGGTGATATTGTAAACTTAGTGAACCTAAGTGTTCTTCGTGTCTAAGTGGTGAAAAATACCTTTGAGTAACCACTTAGACACAGAGAATATAGAGATTTATATAGATCTTGAATTTTCTCTTTTATCATTGCTTGCTTTTAACACAATCAAGTGAACTGTTACAGCAACTCCTACCCCAATTAGTATAATCTTGAAAGTTTGATCTTCTAATAAATAGATTATCGAAAATCCAATTGCAAGCCAAAGAAAAATGATTGAAAAAATCTTGGCACGAAGAGGTACGGATTTCTTTTCATAATAGTCAATAATAATTTTGCCGAACCATTTATTGTTCAAGAGCATGTAATAAAGTTTAGTGGAACTTCTCGCAAAACAATAAGCGGAAAACAACAAAAGTGGTACAGTAGGAAGTAATGGAACAAATATTCCGACGATTCCAACAATTATCGATAAGAAACCGAATATAAAATAAAATAGTCTTTTCGTGTAATCAGTAAACTTTGATAATCTCATACAAAGTTGTTCTTTGTGCAGGTGTGAATCCTGAATCTCGGATCAATTGAATTACTTCTTCAACATTTGTTTTATTTATGTAATCTGCAGATGCGTGGACATTTTCTTCGTAAAGTGTTCCGCCGAAATCGTCCGCACCAAAGTGCAAAGCAATCTGCCCAATCTTTTTCCCTTCCGAAAACCAAGATGCCTGGATGTGATCAAAATTATCTAAGTAAATTCTTGATAAAGCAATGATTTGCAGATAACGTGTAGGCGAAGCATGATATGGGATAATTTTCTCAAGCGGTGTGTTGCCCGGTTTGAACGACCAAGGTATAAATGCTGTAAATCCACCAGTTTCATCTTGAAGCGACCGAATTCTTTCGAGATGCTCAATAATTTCTTCATCGGTTTCGATGTGTCCGTACATCATAGTTGCTGTTGTGCGAAACCCAATATGGTGGGCTTGTCGCATTACATCAATCCACTGCTCGGCGGATTCTTTTTTGTGAGAAATTTTTGTTCTGACTCTGTTAGACAAAATTTCTGCCCCGCCACCGGGAATTGACCTCATACCAGCATCCCAAAGTTTTTGAAGAATTTCTTCTATTGGAAGTTTTGAAGCCTCGGACATTCCGATAATCTCAGAAACTGAGAAGAAATGTGGATATATTTCAGGAACTTCTTTGCGAGTTCGACTCACAAGTTCTATGTAATATTCAAGCGGTAAGTTTGGATTTACTCCTCCTTGTAAAAGAACTGTTGTCACACCTTTCTTTGCAGAATCTTTGAACATTTGAATCATTTGATCAACTGTGTAAACGTATGCATCTTTTTCGTTTGGGTGTCGGTAAAATGCACAGAAGATACAATCAATGCTGCAGATGTTTGTATAATTCGGGTTTGTATCTACAACGAATGTTACTTGTGGTTTTGGATTTTTCCTAAATCGAATTTCATTGGCAAGTTCACCAAGGTCGAGAAGCTCTGCATGTTTCAAAAGCTCTAAGCCATCTTCGAGGGATATCCGTTGATTTGATTTGATTTTGATATTTAAAGAACCAAGTTCCATTTTTATTCATGTCCTTTGCGTCTTAGCGTGAAACAATTTCTCGCAAAGGCGCGAAGTACGTTAAATCCATTTATAAAATTACATTAATTTCTGTAAATAATTTTCTGAATTTTCTCATCGCTTCCATCTCTCTTTCTCCAAGTCGATAATTAAATCCTTCAAGATATTCTTTTGTTTCTTCCATCGTCAGTCCAATTAATTTACCATAAGGATAACCAACTTCACCGAAATCAACTGAGGATTTTTCAAGAGAATCTGAAATCAATTTCTGGAACAAATCTTTCTGCTCACCACTCACTTCTTTCTTACAAGCCCACACTGCAAAAACAAAAGGAAGTTTCTGCCATTCGTACCATTCGACTGCAAGATCAAAAACAAAAGTGAAACCGTTCAAACCAATTTTGTTGTACTTTAATGCATCATCTCCGATAAGCAAAACGGCATCGAGCGATGAATAATCGTTTACACCGGGATGAAGTTGTACAAACTCTGCCCTTACATTATACTTTTTGTCTAAAAGTACTTTCAATAATTTTACTGATGTTGATGTTGCATCAGTAATTCCAATTTTCTTTCCATTTAAAGCAGTCCAATTTTCTTTTGAGAAAAGCATCACGCTTTTAACTTTATTGCGCACTGCAATACACCAGCCCAATAGTTCAAGGGTCTCCACTTGTTCGAAATAATCCACCAATGAATACAATCCAGCATCGAGTTGATTTTTTTTACTCAACTCACCCATTTTTCTTGGCGTTAAAGGAAGAATTTTGTATCCGTTGAGTTTAGATTTTTCAAAATTTTTATAGAATGGAATCGAGTTTAGATATGGAATTTTTCCAATAATCTTTTCGCTGTAGATATTTAGGGGATTGTAAAATGCATCTCTTTCAACAGGAATTTTACCTGCATCCTTTATGATTCTGATGAGTTGTTCTTTAGCAAGTTTCATTGGACTGATTGCACCAGCATCGTGAGCGATGCGTTCGTGTCCAACGGTTCCATCAATGTCGTCTGCACCAAAGTTGAGTGCGACTGATGCAACTTCTTCGGTTAACATCACCCAGTATGCTTTGATGTGTGGAATATTATCGAGCATCAATCGTGAGACGGCAATTGTTTTTAAATCATCAATCGCTGAAGTAAATTGATTCTTAGGCTTAATGCCCGTATCACCGGGCTGAAATGCGAGTGGGATGAACGACAGAAATCCGCCTGTTTCGTCCTGTGCCTCACGAAGTTTAATCATATGAATTAAGCGCTCTTTAATTGTTTCGATGTGCCCGTAAAGCATCGTGCAGTTTGTAGGAATTCCGAGACGATGCGCTATTTTGTGAACTTCGAGGTAACCTTTCGCACCAATTTTCTGAGGGAAGAGTAACTTTCGCACACGTTCTGTAAAAATTTCTGCACCGCCTCCGGGTAAAGTTTTCACACCAGCCGATTGAAGTTGCTTTAGTATTTCCTCAATCGACATTTTAAATTTTTTGTGGAAAAAATCAATCTCAACCGCTGTGTATGCTTTAATGTCTGTTTCTGGAAATTTTTCGTGAATAGTTTTTACAATGTTGAGGTAACGTTCCCACCGCCAGTCGGGTGGCATACCGCCGGTGATGTGTACCTCGCGAATCTCAGAGGTGATGTGTGCAAGAATATTTTCAGTTGTCATCTCGTAAGCATCAGGCTTACCTTTCTTCTTGGCAAAGTCACAAAACTTGCACGAGAGTACACAGACATTTGTATGTTCTATTTTTTTATTGACAACAAAATAAACCGCATCACCACTTTTCTGCTGTTGAACAAAACTCGCCATCTTGCCAAGTGAGAAAAGATCATTGGTGTTGTAAAGTACAAGGCCATCTTCGAGGGAGAGGCGTTCACCGTGCTGGAGCTTGTCGAAGATAGGAATTAAATTTTTTTCACGAAAGTGTATCATTATCTGACTAAAAATGAAGATTTAATAATTTTTCATCTCTGGGTTTTTATTGACTTAACAATTTTGGTTAAAATCTTTATAAGTTCTTCTGAGTCCTTCTTTAAACAATAAAGTTCTTTGAATAAAAAAGTTGATTTTGAATCGGTTATCAATCTTAACCACATATAAATATAGATGTTTCCTTAGACAATTCTCGAATCAATAAAACTATTCTCATAGTAAAATTATAAGCTCTTTCGGTCATGTCTTTAGGTTTTTTAATTGCTTATTATTCATTTCCTCAATTCTTTTATATTTACCACTCTACACTTCTTGAGGTTCCAAATCCCGATCCTAAAAATATCGCATTAAGCAGTAGTCTTTCTGTACCGTGAAAATATGACCTAAAGTTTGGTTCTTCTGCAAATAAGATTATTTGACCATATCCCAGTGATTCACGCGTTAGGTAAGCTGTCTTTGCCCACCTTTCTTTCGCCTCCTGCCATACAAGTCCTGAAATCCTCAACTTTTCTTTTTCAGAAAATCTTCCTACAGTTTGTACAGGATCCTTCGACAAAAAAGCATTGCTACTGTAGAATATCGCAGGAACCTTTTTGCCTACTCCAAACGCTAACCAATGTTCTTCATCCAAATCTACAGAAAGAATCGCACCGCGAGGAGTAAAAGTACGCATCCACTCATCTTCTCGCTCCAGCGATTTAATATCTTTTGTTGTTTGTTTCTTCTCCTTTACAGTATCTTGCTTTCCACTTCCATTCCAAACTGATATACTATCGACTCGAATTTTTTCAAATTGATCTTCACGTTTCACCCAGTCAGAGTAAGGTTCAAGTTCAGCAAGTGCTTGATGTCGTAATCGTACTTTACTTAGCCCGGTTGATGTATCGGCCAAAAATGCAGCCGAATTATCAATTCCTATCAGTGTACTGCCGTTCTCAATCCATTTTCGCAACCTACTGATTCCATCTTTTCCTAATAATTGATTTAATGTCTGCGGCGAGTTTGTAGATGGAAGTATCAAAACATTATATTTTCTCAAGTCATTGAAGTTTAGTGCATCGGCAGTTATAATTGTCACCCTTTGTTTCATTCGATAGTCTAACAAATGCCAAATTGTTGAAAAACTCCCAATACTAATTTGAGAGCCAGTTACAAGTGCAATTTTTGGCATTTCAAGCAATACAAAATCGTTTCCACCGAGGTCTGGACCTCTTGTGCTAAGGGCTGTGTTGACTCCGTAAGTATCAATTTTGTAATCCACAGCGCATCTAGTTACTTCTTCAATGTTCAGTCCTGCATTCTCGATTAATCTGATAAGAATTGTTCCTCGGCTGAAAGAATTGCCTTCGATTTCGAACGGTTCTTTTGCAGAGCGAAGCTTAAATCCTTTCTCAAGAAGTTTTGCAACCAATTCTATTGCTTTATCATCATCTAATTTGAATAAGTATCCGTACTTGGGATTGGAATTTTTTATTTTAGCAGATGGAGAAAAAGATTCAGTGATTAATTTCGAATCTATATCGAGTTTCCCGTCATAAAAATAACATTCCACGCCGTATGCAACTGCAATTGACCATCCGGTTATATCGTACATCATTGAGCGTTTTTCTTTTTCTAACCGTTTCCTTTCTTTTTCGAGTGAGATATTATCTATTCGTGGATCAAATTCGAGTATTGCCTTAGCTAAACGTCCCATAGGCTGATTGAGTGAAATTATATATGTTCCTTTTGGTAATGTTTTAGTTAAAAGTTTTGAACTCCAATAATCTCGAAGATTCGAAACCTTAAAATCTTTTTCAGCGACTTTAATTTCAATATTTTGTAAGAGTAATTTATCAATAAGGTTATTAACTCTTGTTTTATTTTCACTTGGTAGTATGAAGAATTTTTGATTTTCTAATTTTTTCATATCAGATTTTTTTGCTTCAAAATATTCTTTCAGTAAATCTTTCCTATTCGATGCAGCAGTCGTTAGGTTCGCCATCGAACTAATAAATTGCTGATGAACTGCTTTTCGAAAATCGAAAATTGAACCATCTGGTCTTTTGATTATGCTACCATCTGTTTGAGCCTGCTCGTATAATATACCAACCGCACCAATGTAAAGCGACCAACCACTTCCATAGCCGGGGTACCACTCGTCGTTCCACTCACGAGTGTAATAACTCCAACCAAACTGGTCGAATGCTTTCGCTTGATCTTGAGCAAACATTTTTCTCCATTTGAAGTTGAACTCATTGATATTCGGATTCAGCGGTGGACCTGCAGGCGAAAAAAGATAAGTATCATAAGAACCCATCTCGTGTGCATCTACAAGTAGTTGTGGATTCCAGTGCAAGATTGCTTTTACACGAGCGCGGGTTTCAGGATGAACAAGCAAAAACCAATCTCTGTTCATATCGAACAGATAATGATTTCCACGCCCCCAGGGCCAAACACCCGTGTGTTGAATATGCTGTGCGTCCGAGTTAATAACTTCTCCACTCCATTGCTGTATCTGTGCGAGATATCGTTCACGACCATCAGGATTCTCCATTGGATCAATAAGAACAATAAGTTCGTTTTTAATTTTCTGTGTCGTAGAATCTGTTCCTGCTGCAAGTTGATAAGCAAGTTGAATTGCCGCATCGGGGCTTGATAATTCATCACCGTGAATTCCATAAGCCATCCAAGCGATTGCTGGCGTAGTCTCGGCGATTTTTTTCGCTTCCGCATCGTTAGTTTGTCGAGGGTCTGCAAGTTTTGCAATCGAATTTCGAATGTTCTCTTTGTTTATCAGATTTTTTTCTGAACTGATGATTAGATAATGTAATTTCCGCTTCTCGTAGGTTTCTCCAGATTCGATGAGTTCTACTTCTGCAGATTTTTCAGCGAGAAATTTAAAATAACGAATTGCTTCATCATATCTGGTTGGTTTTTCTCCAATTGAAAAACCAAGTACACTTTTTGGAGTTGGAATGTTTACGTTATAACTAATTGACCCAAAAAATTTAAAATCGTCAGGTTGTGTATGAAGATTATATTTTTGCAGAAATGTGATTGATATTATAACCAACAAAATAGATTTAAACTTATTCATTATTTTTCTCCGAAACTTTTAGAATATGATATTTAATGTTTGGTAATTAAACAAAACTGGTTTTTAAAAATAGTCTCTACTTTCATCTCCATATCTTTCCCCACTTCACATCAACTAACCTCACAATCTCTGCTTTCATCGTCAATGGTTCGGGGTAACCGGGTTTCCAAGTTGCGTCGATTCCCATCACTCCTTTGTAAACAGGTGAAATGCCTGTTAATTTTTGATCAGTGAAAATAACATCTCGCTCGCAATCAAATCGAGTAAAAATTCCCCAAATGTAGTTTTCTTTATCATGTATATCAACATCCGAACTGACGGTGGCGATAATTTTTAGATGCTGTAATTCAGGAAGTACAATTAATTTTTCCAATAGAGTTCTCCCAAGAAAAGAATTGGATTCGGGGATTGATGGAGTATTGAAGTTTTGTGGTGGTGAATCGACTTTGACGATGAGTACTGTGTCAGCTACAAGATTAAGGTCGATTACACGTCTGTCTGTAGATTTAAGATGTAGGATGTAGGATTTAAGTTGTTCATCTTGCATCCTACCTCCTGAATCCTGCACCTTTTTTCTCGTTGCATCTATAATCATCTTGCTCCCCAAATTCATCTTGTAACTTGTAAAGTCGAGTGTATCGAGTGGAACTTTTGGAATCATGATAAAGTCGTGATGCGGATCGAAATTGTTACGGATTTCTTTCAGCACTGCAAACCAATCTCGAACATCAACACCTGCAGAAACGAGGATTATGCACTTTGTAAGCGAGAGTTGGTCGGTTCCCATCATTCCAAGCGCTGCTTTGATTGCTTCTTTTTGATACCTTTGTTCAATAGATGCAACAAGAAGATTGTGAAAACCTGCTTCGTAGTATGCCCAGATGTCTCGAACTTCTTTGTGAATCAATTTAATCAATGGACCGATCATTTGCTGAGTTGCATTGCCTAAGAATTTATCTTCCATCGGTGGTTTGCCTACAACTGTTGCAGGATAGATTGGTTTTTTTCTATGCGTGATTATCTTTAGACGGAAAACTGGAAACTCAGATGCAGTAGAATAATGTCCAAAGTGATCACCAAAAGGTCCTTCTAATCTTCTTTCTTTTGGCGGAACAAGTCCTTCCAGAATAAATTCTGCTTGTGCAGGAACTTGAATCGAAATAGTTTTGCTTTTAACAAACTCTACTCGCTTGTTTTGGAGAAAACCTGCAAACATTGCTTCATCAATACCCTCAGGTAAAGCGGCGACAGTTGCAAGCGTCAGCGCGGGCGATGTGCCGAGTGCAACTGCAAGTTCAAATTCTTTCCCTAACATTTCTGCGTAGTAATAGTGAAAACCGCCACCTTTCTGAATTTGCCAGTGCATTCCCGTTGTTGAGCTATCGAACACTTGCATTCGATAAATACCGATATTTCTTTTGCCAGTAATTGGGTGATAAGTTATCACCTGTCCATAGGTAACAAATTTCCCTCCATCACCTTGCCAGCAAAGCTGAACTGGAAGTTCATCAAGATTAGGTTGTTTGACAATTTCTTGAGAAGTACCCTTTTTAACAAGTTTCGGACGTGTTTTCAAAAATCGTTTAGCAATAGTTTTATTTTCAAGAAGTGATTTTAGTGTTGGTGGAAATATTTTTTCAAAGAAGTCAATCAGCTCAATGCCGATTTGCTCTGGATGTTTGCCTAAGGCAATTTCAATCCGTTTCTCACTCGCGAAATGATTAATAACTATTGGGTATTTAGAGCCCTTAGGATTTTCTATGAGTAATGCTGGTTTGTTTTCTCTAATTGCACGGCGAGCGACTTCTGTTAATTCAAGCACAGGATCGATTTCAACTTGCGTTCGATGTAGTTCGCCAGACTTATCCAAAAACTTTAGGTAAGATTGTAAATCAAGAAATGACATTAAACCAATTCATTTATCCATCAATCCATTCAACCATTACTCCAACGCCCCATCACTCCAACTCTTCCCCTCTCCATCCCTTACTTTCTCCAAGATTCAATACTTTCAACAATCTTTCAGTAAACACACCAATGTATTCATTTAAAGTTTTTGGTTTACTATACATCGGTGGAGAGATAGGCATAATTATTGCGCCTGCTTGTGAAAGTTTCGTACAATTTTCAAGTGTGATTGTTGAGAGCGGAGTTTCGCGGACGCAAAGTACAAGTTTATACCTTTCTTTCAAAGCGACTTGGGCAGTTCTTGTAATTAGTGTATCGCCGAATCCAGATGCAATTTTGCCTACAGTAGAAGTTGAACAAGGAATTATAACAAACGCATCGAACTTATTCGAACCCGATGAAGTCGGTGCTGTTAGGTCATCGTCAGAAAACTGTTTTTTGACGAATTGCTGCAAATCATTTTCAGTAAGGATCAGTTCATCTTTCAATAAAACTTTTCCCCACTTGCTAATAATGAGGAATTTATCTGCATTACATTTTTTTAAGAAGTCCACTGCATAAATTGCACCTGATGAGCCTGTAATACCGACTACAATTTTCATCTTACTATCGCTCCAGTAATTATCATAGCAAAGACAACAAATCCAAGTCCAGCATTAATTTTAAAGAAAGCTAAATCAACGTTTTCTGCTTTTATATGTTCAATCCAAAGTAGCACACCTGTGAGAATTAAAAAAGGTAAAGCGTAAAAAGTCTGAATAGAGTTTACAAATAGTAATATCAGAGACAGAAATCCAAGTAGATGAAACAGAGCAGAGTATTTCAATGCTTTACTTCTTCCAAATTTAGACACAAAGGAATAAAGATTTTCTTTTTTATCGAACTCTTCATCCAGTGTAGCATAAATAATATCGAAACCAGTACCCCACATCATTGTAAAAAAACATAACAGAAATGGTGGAAGTAGATTACTGAATGAAGGTGAAACTGCAAACCATCCGCCGAGTGGTGCCATTGCCATCCCTAAGCCTACACCAAAGTGTGCGAGTATTGTGAAACGTTTCATGTATGGATAAATAGTAAAGATGATTAATGGTATTGGCGAAAGCATCAAGCAGAAAGGAGATATAAACGCAGCAGCGCCAAAATAAAGAAGAGAACCGACAACAAGAACACCAATTGCTTCGAGCAAAGTCATTTTTTCGCTTGGTAGTTCGCGATCTTTTGTTCTTGGATTACGAAAGTCAATTTCTCTATCAATAATTCTATTTAAAGCAAAAGCGACTGTACGCGCACCAATGGCGGCGGTAAGGACGAGGGTTAATAATATAATTGAAGGAAAACTATCTGAACCTAAAACAATTCCACTGTAAATCAATGGAAGTGTAAATAAGATATGTTCAAATTTTATGAATTTAAAGAATTTTTTCATACTATTTTTCTAAAGTTTTTCAAATTATTCCCACTCAATTGTTGCTGGGGGTTTTGAACTGATATCATATACAACTCGATTAATACCTTTAACTTCATTAACAATTTTATTAGATATAAAATGTTCAATAATGATATTTTTCCATTTGTAAAATTTAATAAAATATCTATGAAAAAAGTTATATTTTGATTTTTATTTTTAACTTTTTTAACATCTTGTTCTTGATGAAAAATGGAAATTCCTTTAGAAGACTGAAATGTTTCAATTTGAAGTTGAGAAATAAATTATTCTGATAAAAATTCTAAATGAAATTTAGAAACAATATTATGTAATAATAATTTATTTTTTTGTAAAAATAAATATAAGTCTCTCCATGATTTAGCTCGATTTTCTGCACTTTTATCAGGTATTTCTACATATAAGTTATTGATTAAGTCTTCAATATTAGAGGCAGAATTTCCTGAGATTGTGGCAGTAATAGCCAATAATTCTACGGTTGCTGGTATCGGATTCCAATTTTCTTCTGATTCACTAGGGCGACGGCGAATTTCTTTTAAAATATATTGACTCCATTTTTCTAATTGGGTGGCATAGGCTCGAAAATAACGATCGCCGTTAGGAAAATTCCAATGTTTATAATGCTTAAATAATAATATTCCTTGAAATGCGATCGCAGTTTCTCGAAAATCATTTGCCTCATTAGGATTAAGGGGTAACGATAAAACTATTCCCGAATAAGTATCACGATTAATTTTGGGACTATAAAAGGTAACATTTCTTTGTTTAAAAATAGATTTTTGACTAGCAAAACTTCCCTTTAATAAAATTTCTGCATCCCAATCAATTCTATCCACTACAGCAGGATAAATAAATTCTCG
>OGCL01002664.1_pt1 | contig 11977 bp, 10 predicted proteins | sample 1570041 | NCBI WGS metagenome assembly OGCL01 (sample SAMN06266162, study PRJEB24511) | hot springs metagenome | isolation source: Hot spring water | place: South Africa: Limpopo | collected 2015-06-22 | reverse complement strand
ATCACAAAATCAATCCTTGTAAAATAAGGCTTTTAGACAGGTAAATCCTCATTTTCAAAATCAGGTTGTCCCTTGCTGTTTTATTTTTTGTCATTATGCTGTCCAATTAAATGCCCCTTAAAGAAAGCTGTTCTGCATCAGGCACAAAAGGCAGTGTTTCAAAGGGTTTGTTTATCCATTCCCATAAATCCCTGTATGTAAAGAGATTATACCTTAGCATCGCAACAAGGTTGCTTAAAGACCAGTTGAATGCACAACAGAACTTCAGATACTTCAGAATAAGTATCGCTATTAATGCTGTCCAAATCTGTATCATTACCGCATTTGGGGATGTCCCTACAAATGTCTTTATCTTCAAATTCTGCTTGATGGTCTTAAAAAATATCTCTATCTGCCACCTGTCTTTGTATATGGCTGATATGGTCGTGGAGCCAAATGTCTGATGATTGGTTAACAGCGCTATAATCTTTTCATTTTCCTCATCCCAGACCTCTATCCTTCTTAACAGACAAGGACATTCTTTGCTTGCATAATAACCATTGAGCCTGATAATTTCATCCTTCAGAATAATGTTTCTGCTCTTAGGTAATGGCTTCTCTTGTATGACCGTATAATCGGCATTGTCCTTCTGCCTCGTTACAAAATATATCCCTTCCTCAGTCCATTTGCCGAATAACTCATAATCAGCATATCCCCTGTCTATTACAACTATTGAGCCTTTGGGAAAGGATAATCTCCTCGCTATATTGATTTCATGAACTTTGCCCCTTGTTAAGTCGGCAAAAACAGGCAAATACCCTTCATGGTCTAATAATAAATGTAGTTTTACCGCTCCTTTGGTCTGTCTGTACTTTGCCCACTCAAATAGACCTACACAGAGTTCTATTAATGTGGCATCAAGGCTGAATAGTTTATTCTTAAATCTGAACTTCTTTTTGCCATAAGACAGTGCCTTGCATTTGTATAACAGTTCGTAAAATATCTTCTGGTATAACTGCCACGGCCTGTGTTCATTGGCGTACGACAGTGTTGAGCGATTAGGGGCGCTGTCAACCCCAAGATGTTTTAGCTTGCCAAGACAGCTTGCAAGCCCTCCTGTTATCTCCCTCAGTGAATGCGCCTGCCCTATTTGACAAAATAACATCGCTACAAATTGCTGCCAACATGTAAATCCTTTTGCCCCTCTTTCTGCTCTTGTCTCTATCACTGCCTTATAAAACTCCTTCTTTGAAAATATTTGTAGAATTTGTCCAAAAATACTGCTAAACTTATTCATGCTTTCCTCCGGTTCGGGTTTATATGTTTTTTACAATTCTATACTACCTGAATCGGAGGTCTTTCTAAAATCTATTTTGGACAGATGTGGAGAAATGTCTTTAGTTCATCCCTGCTCCAGCCGCGCTCCATAAGCTGGAGCATGGAGTTGAATATCTGATGCGATATTGCGTCGGAAACTTCATCTGCATTTTTTATAAAGGCATTACGGTAAATGGATGACACAACAAGATATGTTGCGTTAAAACTAATATACTATGCTATCAAGACGGCGATGCATACAAAGGAGTTTAATCAGTACTGTTTCTGCGTTATTCTTTTAAAAATAGACACGCCTCAACCTCCCCTGCAAATATATTACCTTAAATCGAGAAATTTCTGCTTACAAATGTCGTACAATACCTCCATTCGCCTCTGAAAACTCATACTTGAACTTCTGCGGCTTTCTTCCGAAGCAGATGCCAAGGCTTTCAAAAAGGGCAACTTCCTTAATATCCACTTCCCTCCTCTTTATTGCCTCTGATGTGGGCATATAGTGGATCCTATTGCCATCCACATTAACCACCGTATTTGCAATCTTTCCCTCCAATAACAATACTACTGCTGCTGCTCCAGCCTTATAGCCGAAATTCACATCATATGCGGATGAGCCGCCGCAGCGCACCAGATGCCCCGGCATTACCTCCCTTACTTCCGGAATCTCGTAAACACCAGGTGCATACATTCCTGTCTTTTTCATAAATTCTACGACCTCCGGGTCATTCTTAAGCCTTTTCTCCAACTGCTGCCTGACATATTTACCTGCTCCTGCAAGCTTTTTGTGTCCGAATGCATCAACGCCTACCGATTCATCGAAAAGCATCTCTCCGCTTGCGTTTTTAAGCCCTTCGGCAACAACAATGATATATGTGCCTGCCTTCACATCGCTCCTCATCACCCTTCCAAAATATGTAGTCTTCATATGCTCATAGACAACATCAAAGTCAGAAGGTATCTCCGGTATCAATATGCAATCGGCCTCTGCACCTACGCCGCCCCTGAACGCCGTATGCCCAACATATCTCCCAAAAACCTCGATAACAAGCACACGATTGTGGCTCAACCCCGTTGTTTTCAAGTCCCTCGTAAAGGTGGCTATCCTGTTCACTGCAGAATCACCTCCAACACTGTAAGGCTGAAGGTCTAAGTCCATGGTCTTGGGCACATGTATGCAGGGAACTCCGTGGGATGCAAGGTCGACCACAACGCTTCCTGTGTCGTCGCCTCCGCTTATTATGAGTGCATCTATTCCGAACTTCTTGAGACCCTCCTTTATCCTTTCGTAAGTATTTGGGTCCTTTATCTTGCTCAGTTTTACGCGGGAGTGCCCTGCCTCGGAGCCTGCAAGGGAAGCCTCTATTTTGCTTACGCGCTCTGCATTAAGGGAGACAACCTTATCAAGGTCAATAAGGTTATAAAGACCTGCATAGCCATTGGGGATTACAACCGACTCGATTCCCAATGAATAGGCATGCCGTGCAACCCCTTTAATGACTGCATTAAGACCTCCGCAGTCGCCACCGCTTGTAATAACACCGATTCTTTTGATGGATGACATACAAACCTCCTTTTTACTTGTGATATTCCTGTATCGATTTTATGCTTAATTCCCTTTTCAAAAGCATCTCTATTGCCCTCAGCACAGCCTTTGCACCGGATATTGTGGTTGTGTAAGGGATATTATGCTGAAGTGCGCTTCTCCTGATAGACAACGAATCCTTCTGCGCCTGTGCACCGGTAACCGTGTTTATTATGAAGTTTACTTCCCTGTTTTTTATCATGTCAACAACATGGGGTCTTCCCTCCATGACCTTATTAATTAAGTCGACATTAATACCGCTATCCTCAAGGTACTGCTTCGTCCCTCTCGTTGCAATAAGCTGAAAGCCCATCTCGGATAAACTTTTTGCTATCTCAACGGTATGAGGCTTGTCTTTGTCCTTTACGCTGATGAATATCTTTCCATATGTGGGTATTTTATTCTTGCTTGCAGCCTGGGCCTTTGCGTATGCAAGCCCGAAGTCTTTGTCTATGCCCATAACCTCGCCTGTGGATTTCATTTCGGGTCCGAGGATGACATCGACTCCCGGAAATCTGTCAAACGGAAAAACCGCCTCTTTGACAGCCACATGCTTTATCTCCATTTCTTTAACAATGCCCAGTTCCTTCAATGTCCTTCCGAGCATAGCCTTTGCAGCCAATTTCGCAAGAGGAATTCCTATTGCCTTGCTCACATAAGGAATTGTCCTTGACGCCCTCGGATTAACCTCAAGGATATATATTTCATAATTCTCTTGTCTGTCTTCTGTCCTTTTAACTGCAAACTGGACATTCATTAAACCCACAACATTAAGCTCCTTTGACAGTTCTTTAGCCTGTCTCTTTATCTCATCCACAATATCTGAAGACAAAGAATACGGAGGGATAGAGCAAGCAGAATCACCTGAATGTATTCCTGCCTCTTCTATATGCTCCATTACTCCGCCTATAACAACATCTACGCCGTCTGATATAGCATCCACATCCACCTCTATTGCATCTTCAAGGTATTTATCAATAAGAATGGGATGCTCCGGCGATGCCTTAACCGCCCTTTTCATATAATCTGTCAGTGACATCTCGTTGTAGACTATCTCCATTGCCCTTCCGCCGAGGACATAAGAAGGTCTTACCATTACAGGGTATCCTATTTGATTTGCAACATGGATAGCTTCCTCGCATGACATAGCAGTTCCACTTTCTGGCTGCTTTAAGTTCAATTTATGCAGCAGTTCTTTGAATCTCTTCCTGTCCTCTGCTCTGTCAATAGAATCTGGAGATGTGCCGAGGATTTTCACCCCTTCTCTTTCAAGCGGCACAGCCAATTTCAGCGGTGTCTGGCCTCCGAACTGGACTATTACACCCTCTGGCTTTTCCTTTTCGATAATATTTAAGACATCCTCTATTGTCAAAGGCTCGAAATAAAGCCTGTCTGCTGTGTCGTAATCTGTGCTGACTGTCTCTGGATTGCAGTTAACCATTATTGTTTCATAGCCCAGTTCTTTAATTGCGAAAACAGCATGAACGCAGCAATAATCGAATTCTATTCCCTGTCCGATCCTGTTCGGGCCCGAGCCGAGGATGATCACCTTCTTTTTGTCTGTTGGATTTGCCTCGCATTCTATTTTAGAGCTGAGGGCTGAAGGCTGAAGGCTAAAGTACGGTTTTTCGTATGTCGAATAAAGATACGGGGTATATGCCTCAAACTCTGCTGCGCATGTATCAACCAGCTTGTATACCGGCATTATCCCTAATGAGCGCCTTAACTGTCTTATTTCAGCCTCTGTTTTGCCTATCAGTTCAGCAATCCTTTTGTCAGAGAAGCCGTATTCCTTCGCCTTTTTGAGCATTTCTGCTGACTGCTGATTGCTGATTGCTGACTCCTTTATTCTTTCTTCCATCTCCACAATCTGCCTTATATTATTCAAAAACCATGGATCAATCCATGTCAGTTCGTGTATCTCTTCTATACTCAATCCCTGCCTCAATGCCTGTGCTACATACCATATCCTTTCAGAATTCGGGGTCTTCAGCTTAGCTTTTATTTCCTCCAATTGGGCATCAATATTTTCAAAACCAGAAGAACCAACCTCAAGGCTTCTCAATGCCTTCTGAAGCGATTCCTTGAATGTTCTGCCTATGGACATTGCCTCTCCAACAGACTTCATCTGAGTTGTCAAAGTTGCATCTGCCTCTGGAAATTTCTCAAATGTAAACCTCGGGATTTTTGTTACTACATAATCTATTGCAGGCTCAAAAGATGCTGGGGTCTCTCTGGTTATGTCATTTCTTATCTCATCGAGCGTATATCCAACAGCAAGTTTTGCAGCAATCTTTGCTATTGGAAAGCCTGTTGCCTTGCTAGCAAGCGCAGAACTCCTTGAAACCCTCGGATTCATCTCGATAACAACCATCCCTCCATCCTTAGGATTCACAGCAAATTGAATATTTGAACCCCCTGTATCAACTCCAATCTCCCTTATAACAGCAATAGATGCATCACGCATCCTCTGATATTCCTTATCAGTAAGTGTTTGTGCGGGGGCTACTGTAATTGAGTCGCCAGTATGAACTCCCATCGGATCAAAATTCTCTATAGAGCAGATGATTACAACGTTGTCTTTTGAATCTCTCATAACCTCAAGCTCATATTCTTTCCACCCTAATACAGACTCTTCTACGAGAACCTGATGAGTGGGGCTGAGCTTTAAACCTTTATCGAGAAGTTCCTTATACTCCTCAATATTATATGCAATGCCTCCGCCTGTGCCGCCGAGGGTAAAGGCAGGCCTTAGAATAGCAGGAAATCCTATCTGCTCTATAATATCAAGCCCTTCCTGCATGTTCGTAACAGCAGAACTCTTTGGCACCTCAAGCCCTATTTTTTTCATTGCCTCTTTGAAAAGCTCCCTGTCCTCTGCCTTTTTTATAGCTGGCAATTTTGCACCTATTAGCTCAACACCGTATCTTTCGAGAAATCCGGACTCAGATAATTCAACCGCAAGGTTCAATGCAGTCTGTCCCCCCATTGTTGGAAGAATTGCATCTGGTCTTTCTTTCTTGATAATCAGTTCCAAAATCTCTGATGACAATGGCTCAATATAAGTTGCATCAGCTATCTCAGGGTCTGTCATAATAGTTGCTGGATTTGAATTCACGAGCACTATCTTATATCCTTCTTCTCTAAGCGCCTTGCATGCCTGAGTGCCAGAATAATCGAATTCGCATGCCTGACCGATTACAATAGGCCCTGAGCCGATTAAGAGTATTTTTTTAATATCCGTTCTTTTAGGCATCCTCACCTCTCTTAGGAATAAGGGGGACTTTGTTCCCCTTATGAATTTTTATAAAATTTTTAAATCTCACTACTATTTCATTAGCCACAGCAGGTTCTTCTGATGAAAATATGATAAACCTCTTACTATCTTTAAATTCTAACTCCACTGTATAAAACTCCGATGTCTTTCCAAAGCCTGGTATTATAGTGCCATGCTGAAGGGCAACCTGTTCCACAACTCTTACGCCATCAGGGTTTTCCGTAGCCACCGTTAGATAATCCTGCCTGACGCTGTGGAGTTCAGATATTGAAAATGATACCTTTTTTTTGCCAAATATTCTTTCCACTAAAATATCGATGTATCCTTTTTTTTATCGACAGTAATGCATAAAACAGGCTCAATAAAAATATAAGCCCTGAAAAAAATGAAAGAAATTGCAAACAACATTAAAGCTGAAATAAAGTGAACAGCAGTTGCCTCAAATCTTGAGGCAAAAAAAAATCCTATTATCATTACTAATGCACCTGCTAAAAGGCTTGAAGCAAGCTCACGATTATAAATGCCACTGTGAAGCATGCTTCCTTTTTCAGCCTTGAAGGAGCTTGTCCTGAATATGAGCATATTATCTTTTATGTTGATATGATAAGTTTTGTTATCCATAAAACCTTTTATTGTCATTCCTGCGAAAACAGAAATCCAAAGTGAAAAAAAACTGGATTCCGCATCAAGTGCGGAATGACAAAATTATTCCTTAAAGTAAACCATTTTTGCCCCGCTCAAATGAAGCGGTATCTCTGCTGCCTCTGTCCATGCGCCTCTTTTGAAATACTTTTCGTCTGCCTCTGCATGTACGACTTTCCCAAAAAATGCGTAACACTCACCTGCATCAACAGTCTTCCACAATTTGCACTCGATATAACCAATGCAATTAGATATTCTTTGTGTTTTTAGTAGGTTAGAACCATTTATTTCAAGTTTTGCTTTAGCAAATTTATCAGTATCCCTTCCAGATGTCTTCCCGCAAATCAGGAGTGACTTAAGCATATCTTTTGTAGGTATATTTATAACAAATTCTTTTGTCTGTTTAATTAGCTCTGATGAATAGCTCTCCTTTGAGACACAGACTATCATAATTGGCGGTTCTTCGCTGACAGGCGTTGCCCATGCGCATGCCATAACATTAGGCTTGCCGTCCTTTGAAATGCTTGTGAGAAAAAATGCCATCTTCGGATGCATAAGATGGTAAATGTCTGTTTTGATTTCCTTTAACATTTTGCCTCCATCATGTCCCTGAACCTTCTAAACAGATGCGTGGAATCATTTGGGCCTGGGCCAGCCTCTGGATGGTGCTGCACAGAGAATACAGGCAGTTCAACATGCTCCATGCCCTCTTCCGAACTATCAAAAAGATTTCTATGTGTCAACCGCACCTGTCCTTTAAGGCTATGGATGTCCACGCAATAATTATGGTTTTGTGAAGTTATCTCAACCCTTCCTGTATTTAAATCCTTTACTGGATGGTTTCCTCCATGATGACCAAATCTAAGTTTATATGTTTTTCCGCCCATAGCAAGTCCCAATATCTGGTGACCGAGACATATACCAAATATAGGTTTTTTGCCGAGTAATTTTTTTGCATTTTCGATTCCATATGTAACTGTTTGAGGATCACCTGGCCCATTGCTCAAAAGGATTCCATCTGGATTCATTTCTAAAACAGCCTCTGCAGGCGTATGAGCAGGGACCACATTAACAGTGAAACCAGCCTCAACAAGGTTTCTGAGTATATTGAATTTTACCCCAAAATCATAAACCACAACATTAAAAGCACCCTCTCCCTTTTCGACCTTGCACCACTTCCAGCAACCCTCTCTCCACAAGTAAGACTCTCTTGAAGTTACATCCTTCACAAGGTCAATGGCTGAGATACCCGGATGCCTTTTAACTTTTTCAAGGAGGCTCATGCAATCTGAATCTATGGTAGAGATAATCCCCATCTGAGCGCCTTTATTTCTCAGATGCCTTGTCAATGCCCTCGTATCAATATCCTCTATGCCTACTATATTGTTCTCTCTGAGGTATTGTCCAAGGGGCATTTGCAAGCGCCAGTTGCTCGGAAAATCAAGATATTCCTTAACGACAAATCCTTCGACCTTTGGACCACCTGATGATTCTATGTCTTCAGCATTAATACCATAGTTGCCCATCTGCGTATATGTCATGGTAACAATCTGACCCTTGTATGAAGGGTCCGTGAGTATTTCCTGATAGCCTGCCATAGAGGTATTAAATACCACCTCGCCTATGGCTTCTCCATCGGAGCCAAAGCTGTTTCCTTCAAAAACTGTCCCATCAGACAACACAAGCAATGCCTTATTCATCTATCCTCCAATCATGTATCTGCCCTTTGCATATTGTTATCACAGGCATTCCCTTCAGCGTCCATCCATCAAACGGCGTATTCTTGCCTTTTGACAGAAAATTTTCAGACTCGACCTTAAACTCTTTATTTATGTCCACAATCGTAATATCAGCAAGAGAGCCTTTTTTTAATATGCCAGCGTTAATGCCTAAAATCTTTGCTGGAACACATGTTGTCTTCTCAACAAGCTGCGGCATAGACAGAACACCTTCATGCACTAACCTCAAACATAAAGACAGTGCTGTCTCAAAGCCTGATATACCAAAAGGCGCCTTATCAAATTCCTGAAGCTTTTCATCCTTGTGATGCGGAGCATGGTCTGTGGCTATTACATCTATTGAGCCGTCCCTTAATCCCTCCTTTATCGCATCCACATCCCTTTGCGTCCTTAAAGGGGGATTTACCTTAGCATTTGTATTGTAACCTTTCACAGCATCCTCTGTAATTGTAAAATAATGAGGGCATGTCTCGGCAGTAACTTTAACACCCCTTTCCTTTGCCTGTCTTATAAGTCTTACAGATCCCTCTGTTGATACATGGGCAATGTGAAGCCTGCCGCCTGTCAGTTCAGAGAGGATAATATCCCTTGCAACCATTGCATCTTCTGATACATATGGGATTCCCCTCAGCCCCATCTGTGCCGATAGTCTTCCCTCATTCATCACGCCGCCATCAGAAAGACTTATGTCCTCGCAGTGAGAAATAATAGGCACATTCAATGCCTTTGAATATTCCATGGCCCTTCTCATTATCAGAGTGCTCATAACAGGCCTTCCATCATCAGAGAAAGCAACACAGCCTGCCTCGTGCATCATTGCCATCTCGGCAAGTTCTTCACCCTTCTGTCCTTTTGTTACAGCCCCTATAGGATACACATAGCATGAGCCTTCAGCATAAGTCTTTCTGAGTATAAATTCGGTAACCGTCTTGTTGTCATTAACAGGATTTGTATTTGGCATGCAGCAGACAGAGGTAATTCCTCCTTTCACAGCAGCCACTGTGCCTGTCTTGATTGTTTCCTTATATTCAAAACCAGGCTCTCTTAAATGAGTATGCATATCAACGAGACCGGGGAATATATAAAGTCCGGCAGCATCAATAGTTCGTAAAGATTTTTTTTCTTTATGCCTGGCTTCTGTCTTCTGACTTCTGACTTCTGTTATTTTCCCATCCTCGATCAGTATATCTCCTACCTCATCAATCCCTTGAGACGGGTCCACTATATGTCCGTTTTTTATAAGAATTGCATCAGGCATTTTCGCTTCTCCCGCTCAGTAAATACATGACAGCCATTCTAACAGCAAGTCCGTTTGTCACCTGCTCGAGGATTATGGACTGCTCTGAGTCTGCAACATCAGAGCTTATTTCTATTCCCCTGTTTATAGGCCCGGGATGCATTACTATAGCATCTTTTTTAGCAAGTCTTAGCCTTCTCATGTCCAGTCCCCAGTTTTTGAAATATTCGAGCGTGGATGGAAAAAAACCCCTTCCCTGTCTTTCCATCTGAATCCTGAGCATCATAATTACATCTACACCTTTAAGCCCTTCGTCCATTTCATAAAAGACTACGACATCATGGTCTGTCATGTCTGGAGTAAGGGTTGGAGGCCCTATGAGCCTGATTTCTGCACCGAATTTCGAAAAAAGGTATATATTAGACTTAGCAACTCTGCTGTGAAGTATATCTCCAACTATCGCTACCTTAAGACCTTCGAGACCACCCTTTTTTTCAATAATGCTGAATGCATCGAGGAGTGCCTGTGTAGGGTGTTCGTTTATACCGTCTCCGGCATTAATGACAGAGGCATTTACATTTCGTGCAATGAAATGCGGTGTTCCGCTTGATGAGTGCCTAATCACAATATAATTTATCCCGTAGGCTTCTATAGTTTTGATCGTATCGAGAAGACTCTCTCCTTTGGCAACAGCGGATGTAGGCGCTGAAAAATTCAGCACATCCATGCTCATCCTCTTTTCTGCAAGCTCAAATGATGTTCGAGTCCTTGTAGATGGCTCAAAAAAGAGATTTGCTACTGTCTTGCCTCTTAATGCAGGCACCTTTTTAATATCCCTTTTTAAAACATCTTTAAATGATGATGATGTATCGAGTATTAACTCAATATCGCTTCTTGATAGTTCCTTTATTCCGACTAAATCCTTCATGCCTTATGTCTGCAACAATACCCTGTCTTCAAGTCCCTCTTCCTCAAGCTGAACTTCGATGCTCTCCGACATCGAGGTGGGAATATTCTTACCCACGTAATCAGCCCTGATGGGCAATTCCCTGTGCCCCCTGTCCATGAACACAGCAAGCTGTATCTGGGCAGGCCTCCCGAAATCCATCAATGCATCCATAGCAGCCCTTATAGAGCGGCCTGTGAACAGGACGTCATCCACGAGGACTATTTTTTTATCGGTTATATCGCAGGGTATTTCGGTCTTTCTGACAACAGGCTGCTCCTTTCTTATCCCTATATCATCCCTGTAAAGGGATATATCGAGGGAGCCTACTGTAATATCCACATTCTCAATGTCCTTTATCCTGTTTGCAAGCCTTTTTGCGAGATGGACGCCTCCACGCTGTATTCCAACAATGCAGAGGTTTTCTGTGCCCTTGTTCTTTTCTATAATCTCATGGGCGATCCTCGAAATTATCCTCTCCATGTCTTTTTTATTTAAAAGTTCTTTCATCATGCCCATAAAAAAAGCCTTCCCCTGTCTTCAGAGGAAGGCATATTGTCTCGTATATGTGTTTCACAATGTCTCCTTACCTTTTCGCCTCACTGGGCTATCATTAAAGGCAATATATTAAACCATAAAATTTTTATATTGTCAAAATTGCCAAAAAAATTAACTCCTTAATCTGCTGCGCCAGCGCATCTTATTGCTTCAAAGGCGTGCAAAATCCTTTTTTCCTTAATACATCTATCTTCAGTGCATGGGAAGAGGGTAATGCTTTCCAATATCTTGCTGGCATCTTCTTTTGTTGGAATTGCATCAAAACTGTCTGACACTAGACTGCATTTAACAACATCCAGTATCCTGACTGTTTCTCCATCTGTTACAGCCGCATATGGAATCTGATAAGACTCAACAACCCTGCAAAAAGCAACCGAGTATCTCTCCCATGAATCTAAGGAATTCATTGCGCATTTCATAATTAAAAATATCCTGTCGTTTGCTTTAAGAACAATATCAGCCCTTACATGAAAAGGAGCATCAGGCAAATCGACTTTAAATTCCTTGTTTACCTCTATATCTTCAGCAGTATATCCTTTCTGATTGACCAAAAATTCAACAATACTCCTCTGCACTTTAGACAAACCAATACTGAAGAGACGGTACTCTGCCTCGACTATTTTTTCCAACAATTCACTTCTCTCATTAGGGCTTGATGGAGACTTGCCCAATGGAATATAGGTCG
>OGCL01002662.1_pt1 | contig 11984 bp, 11 predicted proteins | sample 1570041 | NCBI WGS metagenome assembly OGCL01 (sample SAMN06266162, study PRJEB24511) | hot springs metagenome | isolation source: Hot spring water | place: South Africa: Limpopo | collected 2015-06-22 | reverse complement strand
TTAAGGCGAAATTTCCATTTGTTCAGGATGTTCGTGGAAGGGGATTGATTTTGGGTCTCGAATTGAAGATGGAAGGGGCTGAGATCGTCAAGGAGATGATGAGGAGAGGGTTTCTCATCAACTGTACGATGAACCATGTGCTTCGATTTCTGCCACCCCTCATCATCACTCAAGAAGAGGTGGATCAGATGATCGAAGCGCTGACAGAAGTGTTTGAAAAGATTCAAACACCAACATCAATAACCAATAACCCAATCAGCTCCAATCCCCAATAACCCAAAATAGATTTAAAGTCTGGAAAATTGGTTCGTTGGTGATTATTTGGATCTTGCCTGCCTGACGCAGGCAGGGAATTTGGTTATTGGTGTTTGGCCAAGAAGGTTGAGAATTATCGGAGGTGGATTAAATGGAAAATAAAGTCAAGAAGGTTGTGTTAGCTTACTCAGGGGGCCTGGATACATCCATCATCCTGAAGTGGCTTAAGAATGAGTTTGGATGTGAGGTCATTGCCTTCACGGCAGATATCGGACAGGCTGAGGAACTGGATCATCTGGAGGAGAAGGCCATTGCAACCGGTGCGAGCAAAATCTACATCGAAGACCTTCGGGAAGAGTTTGTTAGAGACTATGTCTTCCCGGCATTAAAAGCCAATGCCGTCTACGAAGGGACCTATCTGATGGGGACTTCCATAGCAAGGCCCCTGATCGCAAAGAGGCAGGTCGAGATCGCCCAGCTGGAAGGGGCGGATGCTGTGGCCCATGGTGCAACCGGAAAAGGGAATGACCAGGTGCGATTTGAACTGACCTATTATGCTCTCAATCCCTATATCCGGGTCATCTCACCTTGGAGACAGTGGCAATTCAAATCGCGTGAGGAGTTGATGGCCTATGCTAAGGAGAATGGCATTCCCATTCCGGTCAGCAAGGAGAAGCCATACTCCACGGACCGAAACCTCCTTCACATCAGTTTCGAAGGAGGGATTCTGGAAGATCCATGGTCACCCCCACCGGAAGATATGTTTCTGCTCTCCGTCTCTCCTGAAAAGGCACCGGATCAGCCCACGGTGATTGAGATTGATTTTGAAGACGGGGTTCCGGTCCGGTTGGATGGCAAGCCTCTTTCCCCTGCCAATCTCTTGGCCCGGCTCAACGAACTTGGAGGGAAGAACGGGGTCGGTCGTGTGGATATGGTCGAAAACCGTTACGTCGGGATGAAATCGAGGGGGGTCTATGAAACTCCAGGGGGAACGATCCTCCATATCGCTCACCGAGCGATCGAATCGATCACTATGGACCGAGAGGTGATGCACTTCAAAGATAGTTTAATACCGAAGATTTCTGAACTCATCTACTATGGCTATTGGTTTTCGCCAGAGATGGAGGTCCTTAAGCATGCGGTGGATGAGATGCAGAAAGATGTGACAGGCACGGTCCGTCTGAAGCTCTATAAAGGGAATTGTACTGTGATCGGTCGCAAATCGGAGAAGTCACTCTATCATGGCGCATTTGCGACCTTTGAGAAAGACACGGTCTATAATCAGAAGGATGCAGAGGGTTTCATCAGACTGAATGCGTTAAGATTGAGAATAAGAAGGATGATGAGAGGATGACAATTAGACGATGGACGATAGACGAGAGACGATGGACGATTAAGCGGAGAAGGGTATGAATCAGAAATATAACCCAAAAGAGATTGAGGAGAAGTGGCAACAGATCTGGGAGGAGCAGAAGCTCTTTAAGGTGACAGAAGATGAGGGTCAGAAGAAGTACTACCTTCTTGAGATGTTTCCTTATCCATCGGGCAAGATCCACATGGGCCATGTACGCAACTACTCGATCGGCGATGTCGTTGCCCGCTATAAAAAGATGAGAGGATTTAATGTCCTACATCCCATGGCCTGGGATGCCTTTGGCATGCCAGCCGAGAATGCGGCGATTGAACATGGGGTCCATCCAGCCCAATGGACCTATGAGAATATTGAGTATATGAAGAGGCAGTTGAAACGATTGGGATTCAGTTATGACTGGGATCGGGAGTTTGCCACGTGTGATCCCTCCTACTATCGCTGGGAACAGCTCTTCTTCTTGAAGATGTATGAGAAGGGGCTGGCTTATAAGAAACGATCTACTGTGAATTGGTGTGAGATCTGCAAGACGGTTCTGGCCAATGAGCAGGTGATGGGCGATGGGACCTGCTGGCGGGGACATGCCGATGATCCGGGCGTGACCCAGAAGGAGCTGGAGCAGTGGTTTTTCAAGATTACCGACTATGCGGAGGAGCTGCTGGAGTGGTGCGACAAACTTCCAGGATGGCCAGAGCGCGTCCTCACCATGCAGAAGAACTGGATCGGAAAGTCGATCGGTGCAGAGATCCATTTTCCATTGGAGAATTCGAAGGAGCCGATCAAAGTCTTCACCACCCGGCAGGATACCGTCTTTGGCGCAACCTTCATGAGCCTTGCGCCTGAACACCCACTGGCCCTGATGCTTTCTAAGGGGACTTCTCAAGAGAGAGCCGTGCGAGATTTTGTGGAGAAGATGAGACGCCAGGACCAGATCAAGCGAACCGCTCCCACAACGGAGAAGGAGGGCGTTTTCACAGGAGCCTACTGTCTCAATCCGATGACTGGGGCGAGGATGCCGATCTTCGTTGCCAACTTTGTCTTGATGGAGTATGGGACAGGGGCTGTCATGGCTGTTCCCGCCCATGACCAGAGAGATTTCGAATTTGCCAGGCAGTACGGGCTTCCGCTCATCGTCGTGGTTCAGCCAGAGGGAGAGAGATTAAATGCGGATACGATGACAGAGGCCTATGAGGGAGAAGGGTTTTTGGTCAACTCAGGGATGTTTAATGGGATGAGTAGCCAGAAGGCAAGAGAGGCGATTGCCAAATACCTTGAAGAGAAAGGGTTGGGTGGAAAGAAAGTCGGTTACCGATTGAGGGACTGGGGCATCTCGAGACAGCGTTATTGGGGCGCACCCATTCCCATTATCTACTGTGAGCAATGTGGGACCGTTCCTGTCCCCGAGAAAGATCTCCCTGTCATTCTTCCATTTAATGTGGAGGTGACTGGAATGGGCGAGTCGCCTCTGGTCAATGTGAAGGAGTTTGTGGAGGTCCCCTGTCCTCAATGTGGCAAGATCGGTCGGAGAGAGACGGATACCATGGATACTTTTGTCGAATCGTCCTGGTATTTTGATCGGTTTGCCTGTCCGGATTTTCATGAGGGGCCACTCGATCGAAGTAGGGTCGATTACTGGATGCCTGTGGATCAATATATCGGCGGAATCGAACATGCCATCCTCCATCTTCTCTATTCCCGATTTTTCACCCGGGTTCTGAAAGAGATGGGATGGCTCAGCGTTGAAGAGCCATTCACCAATCTCCTCACCCAGGGGATGGTCTGCAAAGAGGTGCTTGAGTGTCCGAGGGATGGCTACCTCTTCCCTGAGGAGACTGAAAAGGAAGGAGAAATCTACCGGTGTCGAAAGTGCGGTGGCCCGATCGCCGTGGGAAGGCTTGAGAAGATGTCGAAGTCGAAAAGGAATGTGGTCGATCCGGAGTATCTGGTCGATAAATATGGAGCCGATACCGCACGGATCTTCTGCCTCTTTGCGGCTCCTCCGGAGAAGGACCTGGACTGGAGCGATCAGGGGGTGGAAGGGGCCTTCCGTTTTTTAAATCGGGTCTGGAGACTCTTTGCCGACCACTATTTGCGACTCAGAGGGGTTACCTGCCTTTCCTTCGGAACCCCATTGGATGGGGAGGCAAAGCTTTTTCGTCAGAAGATCCACAAAACGATCAAAAAAGTGACGGAGGATATTGAACGTTTCCATTTTAATACGGCCATCAGCGCCATCATGGAACTGGTCAATGAAATCTATGGTTCAGAGATCAAGGACCGGCACGATGAACTCTCACAGAAGCTCATGAGAGAGGCGATTGAGACGACGGTCATTCTTCTTTCCCCATTTGTTCCCCATTTTTCTGAGGAGCTTTGGGAGGCATTGGGAAATCAGAAGTCCGTGATCCATCGGGCCTGGCCAGATTATGATCCAGAGGCAGTTTTGGAGGACGAGATCCTGATCGTTGTTCAAGTGAATGGTAGAGTGAGAGATCGAATCGTTGTGCCCGCCTCTTATGGTGAGGAAGAGATTAAGGCCTGGGCTCTGAAGACTGAAAGAATTCAAAGATTGGTCGAAGGCAAGTCAATCAAGCGGGTGATCCTTGTTCCCCAAAAACTGGTCAATATCGTATGTTGATCGCTCGCAGAGGAGTCCTGTCTTACGGTTAGGGTGAGGAAGCCCGTCTCGTCAAGCGTCAAAGGGTGATATGAAAAAACCAATAACCTTACCTTTAAGCCATACGGGCGTCGTCGCCATCACCTGTTTATACCTTCTCCTTCTCATGGGTTGCGGCTATAAAATGGTTGGAAAGGAGACCCATCTTCCCCCAAATATCAACTCTCTTTGCATCCCCACGTTTGTGAATCAGACCTCTGAGCCGGGCATTGAGGTTCCCTTTACGCAAGGGTTTTTAAGGGAGTTTATTCAGGATAGAAGGGTGAAGGTGGTGGGAAGAGATGAGGCGGATTCCATTCTGGAGGGAGTCGTCAAATCCTTTCAGATCCATTCGATCTCCTATGACCGTTCGGGGATAGCGCTCGAATATCAGGCCACGGCTGTCGTGGATTTGACGTTGAGAAAAAAAAGTGGAGAAGTTCTCTGGACGGAGAAGGATCTTTCGGAGAGCAGGGTTTATCGAACCTCGCAAAATATTCTTGTCAGCGAATCGAACAAGGCTGCAGCCATCCAGTTGCTGGCAAAGTTTATGGCTGAACGGGTTCGAAATCGATTCTTTTATAATTTCTGATTCACGAATGACACGAATGATAACGAATGGCACGAATATTTTTTGATGTGTTCGATTGGGTGTCATTAGTTCCAATGGTGAAGATTAAAGGGGAAGGATAGATTATGTACACAGCATCGGATTTAAGAAAAGGTTTAAAGATCACCATCGATCATGAACCTTATATCATCACCGCTTTTGAGTTTTCCAAACCTGGGAAAGGACAGGCCCTTTACCGGACAAAATTGAAGAATATGATTACTGGATTGACGATCGATCGAACCTACCGCGAAGGCGATACCTTTGAACCTGCATCGCTGGAAGAGAGGCCCATGCAGTTCCTCTACAAAGAAGGGGATCATTACTATTTCATGGATAATCAGACCTATGAACAGATCATCATCAATGAAGAGACGCTGGGAGAGGCTAAAAACTTTCTCATCGATAATTTAAATGTGAAGGTGTTGATGTTTAGAGAGAGGGCCATCGGCATCGATCTTCCCAACTTTGTCAACCTTCGGGTGATCAAGACCGAGATGTGGGTCAAAGGGGATACGTCAAAGACCGATTACAAACCGGCCACGGTTGAGACAGGCTATGAACTGCGCATTCCTCCCTTCGTTCAAGAGGGTGAGTTGATCACCATTGATACCCGAACCGGCGAATATTCAACCCGGGTTAAAGAATAGGGACGAAGAAAATTAACCTCCGTCTTAGGCAGAGGCAATGAGGCCCGTTCCGTTCATAAAAGGTTACGTCTTTCGTGTTTTATTGTTTAAACGTAACCTTAACCCATTGCCCTTTTGGCAAAACGGCGAGAGTATTCCTCATCTGTGGATCATTTAAATTGTTCCCGCCCAAAGAGCTGGCCATTGGCCAGACGAAAAATTGCCCTTGAGAAGAGGGCGAGGATCATCCAGACAATCAGGCAATTCTTCGATGAGAGGGGATATCTTGAAGTAGAGACTCCTCATCGCATCCCTGCTCCTGCTCCAGAGTCTCATATCCATCCAGTCCCCTCAGGTCACTGGTTCCTCCACCCCTCTCCTGAACTCTGCATGAAACGAATGCTTGCCGCTGGCTATGAAAAGATCTATCAGATCTGTCGTTGCTGGAGAGAAGGGGAGAGAGGTGGTCAGCACATTCCAGAATTCACTCTTTTAGAATGGTATCGAACAGGTGCGGATTATTTTGCGCTCATGGATGAGTGCGAAACGTTGATCCAGTTTTTGGTTGAAGACCTGGGAATGGGAAGAACGATATCCTACCAGGAACAGGCTATCTCCATGGCGTCTCCCTGGGAGAGGATGTCGGTTGAGGAGGCGTTTCAATGTTATGCCAAGATATCCATGAAAGAGGCCTTACAGCAGGAGCTCTTTGATGAAGCCATGGTTCAGGATATTGAGCCCAATCTTGGAATTAAAAGGCCTACGTTTCTTTATGATTACCCTTCGGAGCGAAGATCCCTGGCACGATTGAAAAGAGAGAACCCGAATGTGGCAGAACGATTTGAGCTCTATCTGGGAGGTCTTGAGATCGCCAATGCGTTTTCTGAATTGACCGATCCTGAAGAACAGCGGAGAGCGTTTGAGGCAGAGAATGAGACCCGCCGGCTGTTGGGAAAAGAGATTTATCCAATGCCTGAGAGATTTTTAGAGGAATTAGAAGAGATGCCGCCCTCAGCGGGGATTGCCCTTGGAGTGGACCGATTGGTCATGGTTTTATTGAATGCCAAAACGATTGATGAAGTGGTCGCATTTACCCCAGAAGAACTTTGATGATGTGATCGATATACAATGTCGATTCCAAATATGACAATTAGCTATCAATCCCCATTTGTATCCAGGTATTTGACAATCTCACCAAGATCATTGCGAAGATAGAGGATATTTCCAACTCTTTTCAGATGATCAAGGGGAAACGGGACTTTCCCTTTTCCACCAGGGAGGTCAATGACATAGGAAGGGGTGGCCATGCCTGAAATATGTCCCCTCAATCGGGCCATGATCTCCATTCCTTTCTGGATGGGGGTTCGAAAATGGCCAGCTCCTTTGACCAGGTCCATCTGGTGGAGGTAATAGGGACGAACCCTGATGGTCAGAAGCCCCTGCATCAGTTGTTTCATCACTTCAGGGTCGTCGTTTACCTCCTTAAGTAGAACCGTTTGGTTTCCAAGTGGGATGCCCACATCTGCCAGAAGGCTGCAGGCCCTTGAGGATTGAGGGGTGATTTCTAAGGGATGGTTAAACTGGGTATTCACATAGAGGGGGTGATACCGTTTTAGCATCCCGCAGAGATTCGACGTGATGCGGTCCGGCAGGGTCACAGGGGTTCGGGTATGAATCCTGATGATCTGGAGGTGACGAATTTCCCTGAGCTTGACGAGAATCTCTTCCAATTGGTCATCCGTGAGCAGAAAAGGATCGCCGCCAGACAGGATGACTTCAGTAATGTCAGGTCTTGCTTCGATATAATCCAAAGCCGCTTTCAAGGAGTCGCGACCGATATGACCTCTCTCTTTCCCAATCCTATTTTTTCTTGTACAGAATCGGCAAAAGGTTGGGCAGGAGTTGGAGATGAGAAGGAGGACCCGGTCTGGATAGCGGTGGATGAGTCCTGGAGCAACGGTCAGGTTTCCTTCGTTGAGCGGATCGCTCAGAAGGCCGTCTTCGTCCAGTTCGCGCAGGTCAGGGATGCATTGCCGCCCAATCGGATCATTGCTCTTCTGGATGAGGTTTAAATAGTAACGGGTGATCCGGAGCGGATAACGTTCGATCACGGGTTGGAGTGATTCGGTGTCAAGGGGAAGAAAATGGGTTAACTCGTCGAGCGAGACGATACTTTCAGAGAGGGATTTTTGCCAGCTTTCCATGTTGATAACAATTTTTATTGAATTTTACCTTTTTCATGGATAGAATGCAAAAACCAAAGAGAATGGTTTTAAGAATGTGGTAAAATGTTGGGGATGCCTATGAATCTCTGGACTCAAAAGAGCAGAATCGTCATCACCTGTGCGAAGGCGATGCCTCCTTATCTAAAAGAAGAGCTTCGTTTACTTGAATATCCAATTCTATCGGAGGGTGCGGCCAGTGTCGAGACGGAAGGGACGATGCAAGATGCCATGAAGTTGAATCTCTTCATTCGCACTGGCCACAGGGTCCTTTTCTTCCTGGAACGATTCAGAACGAGAAATCCTGATGAACTTTATCGAGGGGTGACTGAGATGGGGTGGGAAGAGTGGATCCCGGAAGAGGGTTATATCTGCGTGACCTCAACCGTGGATAGCCCAACCATTAAGGATACCCGTTTTGCCAATGTGAAGTGTAAAGATGCCATTGTAGACCGGATTAAGAGGGTGAGAGGTCGACGCCCGGATTCGGGCTCGGAAAAGGATCGGACCGTCATCCATCTCTTCTGGAAAGACGAGACGAGTTCGATTTATATCGATACTTCGGGCCAGCCTCTCTCAAAGAGGGGATATCGTCAGATCCCCTTGGAGGCGCCCATGCAGGAGACGCTTGCAGCCGGGGTCATTCTGGCAACCGGATGGAGAGGAAACAACCACTTGATTAATCCGATGTGCGGAAGCGGGACGCTTGCAATCGAGGCGGCATTGATCGGCCTGGGAAGACCCCCTGGTCTGTTGAGGAGCAATTTCGGCTTTATGCACTTGAAAGGGTTTCACGAATCCTCTTGGCGCGAGATACGTCGGAAAGCAAGGGCCGTGGCGAGAGACTGGATGGATGGGAAGATCATTGCTACGGATATCAGCGCAGAGGCCATCCAAGGCGCAAAAAAGAATGCGGAGACGGCGGGTGTCGAGCGATGGATTGACTTCGGCATCTGTCCGTTTGAGGAGACGCCTGTTCCAGGCGAGGGAGGGGTCGTGGTACTTAATCCAGAATATGGGGAACGGATGGGCGAGAAGGAAGCTTTGAAGAAGATCTACAAAGGGATCGGAGATTTTTTTAAAAAGAGATGCCAGGGATATCGGGGATATCTCTTTACCGGCAACTTTGAGTTGGCCAAGCAGGTTGGTTTGAGGACAACGAGGAGGGTTCCCTTTTACAATTCCAATATCGAATGCCGACTATTAGAGTATGAGCTCTATGAGGGAAGCCATAAAAAGCAGAGTTAAGGAGGACAATTTCGCATTGACGAGATAAATCTTTTTTATAAGATAATGATCACCATAATTGAGCGATTCACTCTACCTCCCAAGGGGGCCGGTAATGCCTCAAACCCTTTTAGAATGCGATACGTTGAACGTCTGGGTCATGGACCTTAAGCTTTCACCCAACGGGTGATGATTGAACAGGCCCGATGGTTAATTTAATCAATCAAAGGTCATCGCTCTAAAAGGCTTTTCGGCCTCCCCGCCCCCCTTGTGAAGGGTGAAAGAAATCGTTCAATTTAGGGATCAGATAGTCTATCCTGAATAAATTGGGAAAAGATATGAAAATAGGTAGAGAGCAAATACTGAGGATTCTTGAAGAAAATCAAAATACCATCAGAAGTTATGGAGTTAAACGGTTGGGTTTGTTTGGCTCCTGTGCACGGGGTGAATGTTCCGAGGGGAGTGACCTTGACTTCGTGGTTGAGTTTCATAAAAAATCATTCGATTCCTATATGGATTTGAAAGTGTTTTTGGAGGGGCTCTTTGAATGTCGGGTCGATCTGGTTCTTGCCGATACCATCAAACCAAGACTCCGTTCAACCATCCTTGAAGAGGCGGTTCATGTCCCGGGACTATAAAGTCTATCTTGAAGATATTCTCGACGCCATTACAAAAATCCAATTATACACAGAGAGCCTTCCCAAAGAAACATTTATTGCCGATCCTAAAACCATTGATGCCGTCATTCGAAATCTTGAAATTATCGGCGAAGCCATCAAAAAATTACCCGAAGAAACACGTTTAAAATATCCTGAAGTAATAGGCATTAAAAGCCTTGAGGTTGCAGTTTGACTGAAGGCGGACTTCCAATACTGCCGTCCAAAGAAATTATAAGGATTCTTGAAAGGCTTGGCTTCAAGAATACGAGAAAGTCCAAAGGCAGTCACTTCAGATATACCCACCCTGATGGAAGGAAAACAACAGTCCCCGTTCATAAAGGGAAGACCATTGGTCGAGGGCTTCTAAGAAAAATCCTTCGCGACATTGAATTGTCTCCAGAGGAATTTCAAAAATTTCTCAAAAAGTAATCTGAGTTTCATTTAACTGAAGACATGGACATCTGAAAATCCTGCTGAAGGTTATTCATAAACAGGCTTCGCCTTTTTGTCCTTTTCCTCGCATTTCAAACACTCCATTCCAGAAGATTGATAGACGACATCAGAGGGCATGTTTTTTGTCTTGAATCCCATGGCTTTGCATCCATAAGGAAAGCCTTTGTCCCATGTGATATAGAAGTGTTTGCATTTAAAACAATCGATTTTTTGCTGTTCCATAGATAAATCTCACAGTAGGGCACATATGTCCTGCTGTATCACTAATCAGTCTTCCCCTTTGAGATATTGTATTTCTTTAACAGCGCATGGAAATTCGGCCTCTGCATTCCCACCTCTGCCGCAGCCTTTGTGATGTTCCAGTCATTGCGCTTAAGCGCGGCAATGAGAAAGCTCTTCTCTATATCCTCTATGGACCTTGTCCTTAAGTCCTTTTTCTTTAATTTCAACTCATCCAGTGTCTTCGGGATTTCTATCTCTTCTTCCCGATTCAGAGGTATCATTATATGTTCGGGTCTGAGAGTCCTGCCCTCGCATACTATTACTGCCCTGTGGATTACATTTTCAAGCTCCCTTACGTTGCCAGGCCAGTCATTGGCGATGAGCTGGCGCATGGCCTCTGCTGAAATGTGCGGGACATCCCTGCCAACTTCCTTGCTGTATTTATGGAGGAAATGATAAGCAAGGGCAGGGATGTCTTCTTTCCTGTCTCTCAAAGGAGGGATATCGACAGGAAATACATTCAGCCTGTAAAAGAAATCTTCCCTGAACTCCCCCTTTTTAACCATCTCAGACAGGTCCCTGTTGGTTGCTGCGATAAACCTTATGTCGATCTTCACTGTCTTTTTGCTGCCAACAGGCCTGAACTCCTTTTCCTGCAGCACCCTCAGAAGCTTCACCTGCATTGACAGCGGAAGATTGCTTATCTCGTCAAGAAATACCGTCCCTCCGTTGGCTGCCTCGAGCACACCCTTTTCTGTTGCAACAGCACCTGTGAATGAGCCTTTCGTATGTCCGAACAATTCGGATTCCATGAGGTTTTCGGGTATTGTGCCGCAGTCAACCACCATAAAGGGCTGCTCTCTCCTTGCACTGTTGTAATGTATGGCCCGTGCAACAAGCTCCTTTCCTGTGCCGCTCTCGCCTGTTATCAATACAGTGCTGCCTGTAGACGCGACAGTGGCTATGAGCTTGAATACCTTCTGCATCTCCTTTGATGCGCCTATGATATTGTCTAAGCTATACAGGGCATTGATCTCCTGCCTGAGCCTTATATTTTCGAGTTCGAGCTTTTTCTTTTCGAGGCATCGCTCGACAGAATTTAAAAGCGCCTCTGGAGTGAAGGGCTTTTCTATAAAGTCGTATGCACCGTATTTGAGGGCATCCACTGCGGTTTTTACTGTTCCATACCCTGTAATTATTATTACCTCTGTTTCAGGCCAATCCTCTTTAATTTTTTTCAAAAGGAGCTGGTTCTTATTTCATCATAAATTTAATTAAAAAAAATATATTTTTATAATTTTTTGCTGTTCGTAATCAATTCAGATGTCACATAGGAACGTGCCGGAACAATATTGCACAGTTTTGGGATTCAGAATCCCGACGTCGACGTGAGGATTCTGAAGCAAAGACCAAAAACGTCAATTTTTGCCTAATTTTTTGATTAAAAATGCTAAAATGACTAAAAATAAACTAGTTTGACGTCGATTTGACGACGAAAATTCAGATTCTGACGACGACAAGTGGATTCTGAAGCCAAAAATTGAAATTCTTTTTTGAGCAAAAATGCAGAAAATGGATAGAGAAATCATTCTAACGTCGAATTGACGACGAAAAATCAGATTTTGACGTCAACATGAGGATTCTGAATGTTAATTTATTCTGTTCAATGTATTTGACTTCCT
>OGCL01002655.1_pt1 | contig 12009 bp, 10 predicted proteins | sample 1570041 | NCBI WGS metagenome assembly OGCL01 (sample SAMN06266162, study PRJEB24511) | hot springs metagenome | isolation source: Hot spring water | place: South Africa: Limpopo | collected 2015-06-22 | reverse complement strand
GGCAATCAAGTTAAAATTCAGAACAGTGGGGTCGCTGATAAACCGCTGCATCCGCTTTCAACAAATTTTCCTTTTTTTGTCGTGTACAGAGATTGACACAGTCAAATTAGTGGGATTTTGTGAACGCCGCGCGCGTTGGCGCTTGCACGATCAAATCGGGTACGGCGGACAGCGATAAAATAACATCGACACCGCCTAATTTGACGGCTTCTTTGGGCATACCGTAAACGATACTCGATGCTTCGTCTTGGGCGACGGTCAACGCGCCGCTGTCGTGCATCTCTTTCATACCGCGTGCACCATCGTCGCCCATGCCAGTCAAGATGATGCCTACGGCGTTGGCACCCGCCGATTGCGCAGCCGAGCGAAACAGCACATCCACCGATGGACGATGCCGACTGACTAACGGGCCGTCTTTAATTTCTACGCGGTACTGCGCACCACTGCGTCGTAACAGCATGTGCCGCCCACCTGGTGCGATCAACGCCAAACCGGGAATCACCCGATCGTTTTCCTGCGCTTCCTTGACAGTGATCTGACAAATACCGTTCAAACGCGCGGCGAACGCTGCGGTGAATTGTTCTGGCATGTGTTGCACAATGACAATGCCCGGAGCGGTACGCGGTAAGCGCGTCAAGATATATTCCAGCGCTTGCGTGCCGCCGGTCGAGGTGCCGATCACGATCACCCGGTCGGTGGTTTCCGACAACGGTTTGTTGGCCAATGGAATCACACTATCGGCGGTTAATTTGTTTTGTACGGGCTTGAGCGCCGGTGCCGCAGTAGCTTTGAATTTGCTCAATCGCGCTTGTGCGGCGGCTTTGATGACATCGGCCAACATGGTTTTGGATTCTTGTAAAAACCCGCGTAGATTAATCTTGGGCTTGGTGATGATGTCCACGGCGCCACAGCTCATCGCTTGCATCGTCACTTCGGCGCCTTTTTCAGTGAGCGTCGAACAAATGACGACAGGTGTCGGTTTTTCCTGCATCAATTTTTTCAGAAAAGTAATACCGTCCATGCGCGGCATTTCGATGTCGAGCACAATGACGTCGGGCCATTCGACTTCCATTTTTTTCATCGCAAACAGCGGATCGGGTGCGCTGGCAATGACTTTCAAACCACCGACTTGATTCAGGACATCGGTGAGTACTTGCCGTACCACCGCGGAATCATCGACGATCATTACTTTGATATCAGACATGATTTTTTCTTCCGCCCTCTCACATTGTCACCAGTAATTGACTTGCGAAGTGGTCTTTTCTTGTTCGCGGAGATTCTTGTCCAAAAAGCGCTGTTCGATGGTTTTGATTTTTTCGGTTTTCATCGCTTCAATCGGTTTAACATAGACCGAGTAATCTTCGGGCATGAAATAAATCGTGCGTCCTATATTTCCACCCAAACTCGACGCCACCAGTGGAATTTGTTCATTCTTTAGAAACATGCGAATGAACACGCTATTTGCTTCTCCAATATTCCCACCTTGCGTACCTTGTTTGTTCAACGACAATACATTGCCGCCGCCGAATGCTTTCGCAAGTAAATTTGTTTTATTGGCGCCGCGCTTCAATAAGGCATTGATCAGCATTTCCATCGCGTAGATCCCATAGCGCGCGGCATCGCTATGCAATAATGCCGTACCATTGACCGGTTGGTGATAAGCCAACAAAAAATGATTCATGCCGAACAAACGGTTGACTGGATCATACAAACACGCCGCGACACACGAACCTAGTAGAGTTGAAAGAATCTCATCGCGGTTCGATACGTAGTATTCGCCCGGTTCGATGATCACTCGTGTTTTGCCTTGATAGGATTGCTTTCTCATGGTTTTTGAAAAACCGAAGGTTTCAACATCGTCAATCCGCCTGCGATGCCATGCAAACTTTCCGAGTGACTGATGAAAAAATAGCCTTTCGCTTTCAAATTGGAAAGCACTTGCTCGACGATGGCTTGTTTGGTTTCCTGATCAAAATAAATCAATACATTGCGCAGAAAAATTACATCGAACCGTCCTAGTGATCCGGGAAGTTTATTTTTCAGATTGACGACTTGGAACGATACCCGTTTTTTCAGTTGCTCGGTGATCCGAAAATACCCTTCGGCCGAACGCACGCCCCGCAAGCAATATTTTTCCAAATACACGGGATCCATGTGTTCCAGACGATCCAACGGATAAACCGCATCACGCGCGATCTGAATCACGCGCGTATTGACGTCGGAACCGACGACTTCCCATTTACGCGCACCAAGTTCTTCGGCAAGCACCATGGCCAATGAATAAGCTTCTTCACCCGTCGAACTCGCAGCACTCCATACCCGAAAAAAATCTCCACGATAAGCTTTAAGAATCTGATCTCGTAAAAAGATAAAATGCTGGGGTTCACGAAAAAAATACGTTTCATTGGTGGTCAACAAATTGACCATGATTTGAAATTCGTCGGCGTGTTGCGGATCGTGGATCAGTTTGAAGTATTCGGTGAACGTACTCAAGCCATAATGCTGCAATCGTTTGCTCAATCGACTCGCGACCAGTATCTTTTTGACCGGAGTCAACGCAATACCGGCGTGATCGTAAATCAGTTTGCGAAAAGCTTGGAATTCTTGATCGGTAATGGAATCCATGACGTTACACTTCAGTATTTTTTTGATTGAAGGAAACGCGCTGATAAACGTCGAAACGATAAGCAAACGGCACGCGCGGATCGTCGGTGATCGCTGTCGTCTCCTGTAAACACCAATCATGTACGGAAAAATCGGGAAAAAACGTGTCGCCGGGAAATTCGGCGTCAATCCATGTCAAATAGAGCTTATCGGCATAGGGCAATGCCTTGGCATATAGTGCTTCGCCACCAATGACGAATAAATCTTCAGCCTGACAAACATCAATAAAGGATTCCCATTCGGTGACAATCTCACAACCTGGGGCTTCGAATGTTACATCGCGAGTCAAGATGATATTGCGACGTTCCGGCAACGGACGTCCGATCGATTGATAGGTCTTACGACCCATGATGACGGTCTTGCCCAAAGTCAATGCACGGAAACGCTTCAAATCGGCGGACAGATGCCACGGTAACTTGCCACGATGACCGATAACTCGATTCTTGGCGATAGCTGCAATGATCGCCAACATCATCATACCGCGATCGGCGCTTTGATCGCCGGATGATATTGATAATTTTCCAGTACGATGTCTTCGAAGCGATAGTCCGCAAGTGTTGGAGGACATCTGGCCAGTGATAAACGCGGTAAAGGGTAAGGTGTCCGCGTCAGCTGTTCACGCGCTTGTTGAAGATGCATTCGATACACATGGACATCTCCTCCCACCCAGATCAGCTCGAAAGGTTGTAAACCACATTGCTGTGCAACAAGATGTGTCAACAAGGCATAACTGGCGATATTGAACGGCAATCCCAAGAACGTATCGCAACTCCGCTGATAGACTTGGCACGATAGTTTGTCTTTAGCGACGTAAAACTGGAATAACACGTGGCATGGCGCCAATGCCATTTTTCCGCACGCGACATTTTGTTGTGGCGACATGCTTTCGTCGGGCAAATCGGCGACATTCCACGCCGAAATCAACAAACGCCGGCTATTGGGGCGTGTTTTCAGGTTTTGCAGCACTGCTTCGAGTTGATCGATGTGGCGACCGTCGGGCGTAGGCCAGGCGCGCCATTGTTTGCCGTAGATATTGCCGAGTTGGCCTTTTTCGTCGGCCCATTCGTCCCAAATTGTCACGCCATGTTGGTGCAAATAATCGAGACTAGTATCCCCCCGCAAAAACCACAGCAGCTCATGCACAACCGATGGCCAGTGAATTTTTTTCGTCGTGACCAACGGAAAACCTTGCGTCAGATCGAAACGCAACTGCACGCCGAATAGTGACCACGTGCCATGACCAGTGCGATCGTCTTTCAACACACCTTGATCGAGGATGCGTTGCAATAAATCGAGATAAGTTTTCATCGATGCTCGCGATAACCGTAACCAATTAAAATCGCACCGATGATCACCATCGGCAACGATAAAATTTGTCCCATGGTTAGCCAATTCAATGCCAAATAGCCCAAGTGGGCGTCCGGAACACGGTAGAATTCGACGAAAATTCTAAACACCCCATACCAAAACAAACCCATTCCCGTCGTCGTCATGATGGGACGAGGTTTCATCGAGTACACCCACAAAATACCGAACAAAACGACACCTTCCAAAAATGCTTCATAAAGCTGCGATGGATGGCGCGGTATTGGTCCACCGCGTGGAAAAATCATCGCCCACGGCACATCGGTGGGCCTTCCCCATAATTCGCCATTGATAAAATTACCAATACGTCCAGTAAAAAGCCCGATCGGCGCCATCGGTGTCAAAAAATCGATTACTGCCAAAGTTTTCAATTGGTATTTACGCGCAAACAATGCCATCGCGACAAACACCCCCAACATGCCGCCGTGAAAGGACATGCCGCCTTGCCAAATTTTTATCAAGATCAAGGGATCGTCGAGAAAATAATCGAAGTGATAAAACAAGATGTAGCCAATTCGTCCACCGAGTATCGCTCCCATCGCTCCATAGAAAACCAAATCGTCGAGCATGTCACGTTTGACGACCAAATCGTCGCGCTTGGCGCGGATCTGCCCCAACAACCACACCCCGGCAAAGCCAATCAAATACATGATTCCATACCAATGGATTTTCACAGGTCCTATGGCGATAGCAACGGGATCGATTTCTGGATAGCGCAGCATGCTTCAGTTTCCTTTATGGTATGCGTGTCGAAGGAACATGGTTTTTATCTGGAGGGTATTTGTATTGGCGCAACCAAATATCATTCGTTTCAAATATCTAAGTTGGCAACATCCAACGCATTGTTGATGATGAAATCACGTCGCGGCTCTACCACATCGCCCATCAGCGTCGAAAAAATCTCGTCGGCGGCAATCGCGTCTTCGATTTTCACTTGCAACATAACTCGAGAATTGGCATCCAAGGTCGTTTCCCACAATTGCTCGGGATTCATCTCGCCCAAACCTTTGTAACGTTGGATCTGCTGTCCTTTTTTGATTTCCTGCATCATCCAATCGAACGCCTGTTTGAAATGACTCACCAGCGCGGATTTATCTCCCATAACGACTTTAGATTGTTCGTTGAACAAATCCAGCGTCTCTTCAGCGTAGCGCGCGATCGCTTGATAGTCTTTGCTATGAAAAAAACTAATAGGCACCACGAAAGTTTTCTCTACGCCATGTAAACGTTTATTAACGGTAAGCTGTTTGTTTTCGAGTAACTCATGATCTAAAGCGAGCTTAAACTTCACTTGCTGATTTTTGTCGTTCAACAGCGCTTGGAGTGTTTCGATCCAAGTCTGCATTGCTGTCGCGTTCGCCGACATGTCGCGCGTCACGGGTTGAATTTGCGTCAAACCCTCCAAAAAATCCTCATCGTAGCGGTTCGCCAAACGACGCACGATGCTCGTCACCGCGATGTAATCCTTCGCTAATTTTTCCAATCCTTGCCCGCGTATTGGAGGCGTGTTTTCGTTTAACGACAATTCGGTTTTGTCCAAAGCCATTTGCATCAAATATTCATGTAAAGCCGTATCATCCTTGACATAGTATTCTTGCTTGCCTTTTTTGATCTTGTACAACGGTGGTTGCGCAATATAAACATGACCGTGTTCGATCAATTCCGGCATTTGCCGATAGAAAAACGTCAACAACAAAGTACGTATGTGCGAGCCATCGACGTCGGCGTCGGTCATGATGATGATGCGGTGATAACGTAATTTGTCGGGATTGTATTCGTCCTTGCCGATACCACAACCCAAAGCGGTGATCAGCGTGCCGACTTCTTCCGAGGAAAGCATTTTGTCGAAGCGCGCTTTTTCGACGTTGAGAATTTTACCTTTGAGTGGCAGGATCGCCTGCGTGCGCCGATCGCGTCCTTGTTTGGCGGAACCGCCGGCTGAATCACCCTCGACGATGAACAGCTCCGATAGTGCTGGATCTTTTTCTTGGCAATCAGCGAGCTTCCCAGGCAAACCGGCGATGTCCAGAGCACTCTTGCGCCGCGTCATCTCTCTGGCTTTGCGCGCGGCTTCGCGCGCGCGCGCCGCTTCGATCACTTTGTTCGAGATAATTTTCGCGACATTCGGTTTTTCTAGTAAAAATTCCTGGAATTTTTCTGTCATCGTCGATTCGACGATCGGCTTGACCTCCGAGGAAACCAATTTGTCTTTAGTTTGCGAGGAAAATTTCGGATCAGGCACTTTCACCGACAAAATTGCGGTAAGACCTTCACGGGCGTCATCGCCGGTCGTCGTAATTTTATTTTTTTTCGCCAATCCTTCCTCTTCTAGATATTGATTAATAGTGCGCGTCAATGCTGCGCGAAATCCGGCTAAATGCGTTCCGCCGTCTTTTTGCGGAATATTGTTGGTGAAGCAATAGATGTTTTCGAGATAGGAATCATTCCATTGCAGCGCTACCTCGACGACGACGCGATCTTTTTCAGTGCTGAAATGAAATACTTCGCTAAACAGCGGTGTTTTGTTGCGATTGAGATATTCGACGAAAGCTTTGATACCCCCTTCGAATTGATAAGTGTCTTGTTTGGCGCTGCGTTCGTCTTGCAGCGTGATTTTGACGCCGGAATTGAGAAATGATAATTCCCGCAAGCGTTTCGCCAAAATGTCGTAGTGAAATTCGGTATTGCTGAACGTATTCTTACTTGGCCAGAAACGGATGATCGTACCCGATTTATTGGTTCGATCCACTGCCGTCAGCGGATGTTGCGGTACACCGTCGTGGTATTGTTGTCGATAAATTTGGCCGTGTTTATGAATTTCCAGATCCAAACGTTCCGACAGCGCATTGACGACCGATACGCCAACACCGTGTAAACCGCCAGAGACTTTATAAGCGTTGTCATCGAATTTACCGCCGGCATGCAGCACGGTCATGATGACCTCGGCGGCGGAGCGACCTTCTTCTTGATGAATATCAACGGGTATACCACGACCGTCATCAGCCACAGTTACTGAGCCATCATTATGTATGATCACTTTGACTTCTTTACAAAAACCGGCAAGCGCTTCGTCGATTGAATTATCGACCACCTCAAAAACCATGTGATGCAAACCCGTCCCATCATCGGTATCACCGATATACATACCCGGTCTTTTACGTACCGCATCCAAGCCCTTGAGTACACGAATGTTCGAACTATCGTAGTTGTCACTTTGCATGGTCATGTTTCATTTTGATAATAATGTTTCACGTGGAACTTCGATGGGAGCAATTTTGCCATGTTCCACGTGGAACACCGATCGGTCGGCAAAATGACTCTCTGCAAACGTAGGCGTGAATTGAGTAGAAGTAATGAAAACTTGCGCCGCACTTAAAGACAAAACATCGAGAAGCAAACGTAAATGATTGCCGTCCAATTCAGCGGCAATGTCATCGATCAATACGCATGGTCTGATGGATTGATTAAATGCTAGAGAAACCTGTGCCAATTTCAAAGCTAGAACCAATAGCTTTAATTGACCTCGCGAAACGAATTCGCTAACGGGACGTTCGGCGGCATACAACACAAAATCAGCACGATGTGGTCCATTATGCGTGAAACCATGACGCAAATCCTTTGCCACATCGTCGTGCAAGGATTGCAGTAGCATTTTGTCACGCGGCCAACCCGCCAGGTAATGCAAAGACAAACCGCGCAACGGAATCAGTTTTTCAGATAGCTCCAAAAAAATCGGTAGCAATCGTTGCAAATAGTGTTCACGATACTCGGCAATTTGCGAACCATATAAAGACAATTGTTGATTCCAACTCTCCAACGATGCGACGACACGAGTTTTCAGTAATTGATTGCGTTGTAACAACGCTAGTCGATAACGGCGCCAAAGTTGCAAAAAATCGGGGTATTCATTGAAGACTCCCCAATCAAGGAATTCACGTCGATATTGTGGCGAACCCGTAATCAATAAATAACTGCATGGATCGATCCATTGAATAGGCAAGACGCGAACCAAATCAGAACGCTTGGCGTGATGATTTAAACCGAGACGGACGGTCATTTCTTGGCTCGTCAAACGAATTCCCGCACGCAATGTCATCGCATCATCCTGAGTGAGATTGGCCGCGACAATCGCATCGTTTTGACCGTATTGGATGATCTGTCTGAATTGATGGGTTCGGAAAGATTTACCTCGACCCAACAAATGAATGGCTTCGAGTAAAGCGCTTTTACCGCTACCATTGGGGCCGAAGAATAAATTACACGTCGGCGAAAAATGTAACTCAGCGTGGTGGATATTACGGACGCGATGAACTTCGATTTGTGCCAATCTCATTCCGAATTAAAGAATCATCGACATCACGAGAAATTGATATTGATCGTGTTCGGGATGCAACAAGATGCAACAACTAGAATTCTTGGCGATCTGGTAATGAAGAACATCGCTGTCTAGATTCGCGACGGCGTCTTGCAGGTACTGCGCATTGAAAGAAATTCGCAATGGTTCGCCGATAAAACTAATTGGTATTTCTTCTTCCGCTTCGTCATGGTCAGGGTTGTGAGCGCTGATTTTCAAAACATCAGGTGTAAAATCCAAACTCAATCCTTTGATTTTCTCGTTGGACAACACTGCGACTCGATTCAGCGCTTCTTTAAATTCGATCCGTGGCAATGCAATGGGTTCATGAAAGGCTTGATTGACGACTTTGCTAAAATCAGGATACTTGGCGTCGATCAGTTTGGACAAAAAAACCGTGTCCAGACTGCTCACGCGAATGTGATTATTAGAAAATTGCACAATCACTGGGGAGTCGTCATTGGCGAGTAAACGCGACAATTCCAATACGCCTTTACGCGGAATGATGATTTTGTGTTCCAACCCGGTTTCTTGCTGCAAGGTTTCTTGATAAATCGCCAAGCGATGGCCATCCGAAGCGACGAATCGTAACGTCGAGTTGGAAATGATCAACAACAAGCCGTTCAGATAATAGCGCACGTCTTGGTTGGCCATGCAGAATAAAGTCTTGTCCAAAGCTTTTTTCAATTGTTGCGAAGTGATCTGAAACTCGCCTTCACTATTCGCTTGGGAAAAGTGCGGATAATCCTCGGCCGGTAAAGTCGATAAACTGAAACGACTTCGCCCAGAGACCATGCGTAGTTTGTTGTCTTGTAAATCGAGCTTGATTTCCGCGTGGGCGGGTAATAATCGACACAAATCCAGAAATTTACGCGCCGGTACGGTGGTCGCGCCATCTTCGCTTTGTTCTAAATATGTACTTGCGGAAATTTGTACTTCCAAATCGGTGCCGGTCATTTGCAATCGATTTTTTTCAAGACGAATCAATACGTTGGACAATATTGGCATCGTTTGCTTTTTTTCGACAACGTTGACGATTTGTTGTAAGGGGTTGAGTAAGGATTCGCGGTTGACGATCAGTTTCATGGTTCGACGACGAATTGATTGTATTAGAGATAATAGTTTTATTTTTTACGATTATTATAATGTTGATGCATCGTGTGAATAATCGTTTTTTCTATTTTTTATTCATGTAGTTAAGTTGTTGATGAAGCTGTGGATAAATGGGTGTTTGGGATGAGAGTGATTTGTGGATAAATCGATCGAAATGAAATCGAGCGTATTGATTCACCTTTTTTCACCCGTCATCCACAGTTTCTGTCACAAATTTGTCCACAAGATTCGTGGACCAAAAAATCAAAGCGAACCTGGTTCAAGCGTTCAATTTCTCTTGCAGGAGTTTGTTGACTTCGCCAGGATTGGCTTTGCCTTCGGTCAATTTCATCACTTGGCCGACGAAGAACCCGAATAATTTGTCTTTGCCGCTGCGATACTGTTCGACTTGGGATGGATTTGCCGCGATGACTTCATCAATGATCGCCGCCAAGGCACTTGTATCGGAAATCTGACGTAGGCCTTGTTGTTCGATGATGGTGTCGGCGCTATCGGAACTCGTCCATAGGGTTTCGAAAACTTGCTTGGCGATTTTTCCGGAAATCGTGTCATCGGCGATACGCCGCAATAAACCCGCCAAGCGCTCAGGTGAGACCGGTGAAGCGGTGATATCAAGATTGTCTTTATTCAAAGCTGCAGATAAATCACCCATGACCCAGTTCGCGCATAGTGTCGGGTCGACTGCGGCAGCGACCACAACAGCCTCGTAGTAATCGGCCAGCTCGCGCGTTGCGGTCAGCACACTGGCGTTGTAATCATCGAGCCCATATTGGTTCTGGAAGCGTTTTTTCTTCGCGTCAGGGAGTTCCGGCAGCTTGGCTGCGACTTCGTCGCGCAGCGCCGAGGTAATGACCAGTGGCAGCAAATCGGGATCGGGAAAATAGCGGTAGTCGTTGGCTTCTTCCTTGCCACGCATCGAACGTGTTTCGTCCTTGACCGAATCGTACAAGCGCGTTTCTTGCACGACGCGACCGCCGCTTTCGATCAGCTCGATTTGGCGTTGGATTTCGTAGTTGATGGCGCGCTCGACGAAACGAAACGAATTGAGATTTTTGATTTCGCAACGCGTGCCGAATGTGCTTTGGCCTTTTGGACGCACCGAGACGTTGGCGTCGCAACGGAACGAACCTTCTTGCATATTGCCATCGCAAATTTCCAGATAGCGCACTAGCGCGTGTAGTTTTTTCATATACGCTACCGCTTCTTTGGCTGAGCGCATATCGGGTTCGGATACGATCTCCAACAGCGGTGTGCCGGCACGATTCAAATCGATGCCAGAAAGTCCGTGGAAATCTTCGTGCAAGGATTTACCGGCATCTTCTTCCAAATGCGCGCGGGTGATGCCGATACGTTTCTCGACACCATCGACGTCGATATGCAAATGACCTCGCCCGACTACCGGCAATTCGTATTGACTGATTTGATAACCTTTCGGTAAGTCGGGGTAAAAATAGTTTTTGCGCGCGAAAATCGAACGCGACGCAATTTCCGCTTCGATCGCTAAACCGAACTTGATCGCCATACATACTGCTTCGCGATTCAAAACCGGTAAAACGCCGGGCATACCGAGGTCGATCGCGCAGGCTTGGCTGTTAGGTGCCGCGCCATAGGCCGTCGCCGCACCGGAGAAAATTTTGCTTTTTGTGGCGAGTTGGGCGTGAATTTCCAACCCGATGACGGTTTCCCATTCCATCGTCGAATCCTCTCGTTATGCGAATGCCGCAGGAGTGCGTTGATGCCAGTCGGTGGTTTGTTGATAGCGATGCGCGACGTTCAACAAACGCGCTTCGGAGAAATAATTACCGATGATTTGTAAACCTACCGGCAAATGATCGACGAAACCGGCAGGGATCGACATCGCCGGCAAACCGGCCAGGTTGATGGCGATGGTGTAGATGTCGGCCAAGTACATTTGTATGGGATCACCCGTTTTTTCGCCGAGACGAAACGCTGGAGTCGGCGACACCGGCCCCATAATGACATCGACTTCACTGAACGCGCGTTGGAAGTCGTCGCTGATCAATCGGCGAATTTTTTGCGCTTTCAGATAATAAGCATCGTAATAACCTGCCGACAGCGCATAAGTGCCGATCAAAATACGGCGCTTCACTTCCTTGCCGAACGCTTCGCCGCGCGAACGCACATAGAGATCGGTGAGGTCTTTGGGATCTCGACAGCGATAACCGAAGCGCACGCCATCGTAGCGCGACAAGTTCGACGAACATTCTGCCGGCGCGATGACGTAATAAGCAGGAATCGCGAGTCGTAAGGTTGGCATCGAAATTTCGACTAATTCAGCGCCGAGTGTTTGATATACCTTGAGACTTTCTTGCAACACATTGGCGACGCTGTGATCCAGCCCTTCGCTGAAGAACTCGCGCGGCAAGCCGATTTTGAGTCCTTGCAAAGAATCATTCAGTGTTGCGCAATAATCGGGTACGGGTAATTCAACACTGGTCGAATCTTTGGGGTCGAAACCCGCCATAACCTGTAACAGCAGCGCGGCGTCCTCG
>OGCL01002654.1_pt1 | contig 12010 bp, 7 predicted proteins | sample 1570041 | NCBI WGS metagenome assembly OGCL01 (sample SAMN06266162, study PRJEB24511) | hot springs metagenome | isolation source: Hot spring water | place: South Africa: Limpopo | collected 2015-06-22 | reverse complement strand
CGACCGGCGCGAGAAGAAGGCGAACCTGTTCTGCTCGCTCGGTGACGCAGGCGCGATGAAAGCCGGCGGGCTCGTGCTGTCCGGCCACACCGACACCGTGCCGGTCGACGGGCAAAACTGGGCGAGCGATCCGTTCAAGGCTTCGCACCGCGACGGCCGCATCCATGGCCGCGGAGCCGCCGACATGAAGGGCTTCATCGCGATCGCGCTGGCGTACGCGCCGCGCTTTCTCGCCGCGGCCGAGCGCACGCCGATCCATCTGGCGCTGACCTACGACGAGGAGACGACCTTCCTCGGCGTGCGCGGGTTGGTCGCGGATCTGGCCGAACGCGGCGTCAGGCCCGCGGGCTGCATCATCGGCGAGCCGACCGACATGCAGGCGATCGTCGCGCACAAGGGCAAGCGCGACTTCTGCTGTCGCGTGCGCGGCCGCGAGGCGCATTCGGCGCTCGCGCCGGGCGGTGTCAACGCGATCGAGTTCGCCGCGCGGCTGATCGCGCACATCCGCGGCATCGCGGACCGCATGAGCCTTGAGGAGCCGCGTGATCAGCGCTTCGGCGTGCCGTACACGACGCTGCAGACCGGAACGATCCGCGGCGGCATCGCGACCAATGTCGTTCCGCGCGACTGCGAGTTCACCTTCGAGGTGCGCAACGTCCCGGCCGCGTCGGCCGATGCGCTCGTCGACGAAATCGTCGGCTACGCGAAAAACGAGTTGCTGCCCGAGATGCGACGCGTGGCGGCCGACGCGGACATCGCGTTCGAGCCGGGACTGAACCTGCCGGCCTTCGGGATCACGCCCGATGCGCCGGTCGTGAAGTTCGCGCAGCAACTGGCGCGCACCGCGCATCTGGGCGCCGGCGCGGTGAGCTTCGCCACCGAAGCGAGCATCTTCATGAGCGCGGGCATCCCCACCGTCGTGCTCGGCCCCGGCTCGATCGAGCAGGCGCACAAGCCGGATGAGTACATCCGCTACGAGCAGGTCGCTGCGTGCGAAGCCTTCTTCGCGCGGCTGATCGAAGCGCCGCTGCCGCCGCTGCGGCGATGACGCGCCTTCTGCGATGACCGAAATCGTCCGCGCCGCCTGTCCGCACGACTGCCCCGACAGCTGCGCGATGCTGGTCACCGTCGACAAACGCGACGGCAGGCGCGTGGCGGTGAGAGTCGCCGGCGATCCGGCGCATCCGACCACCGCGGGCAGCCTGTGCACGAAGGTGAGCCGGTATCTGGAGAGGACCTATCACGCCGAGCGCGTGCTGCATCCGCTCAAGCGCGTGGGCCGCAAGGGGTCAGGGCAGTTCGTGCGCGTCAGCTGGGACGAGGCGCTCGACGACATCACTGCGCGGCTCAAGGCCATCGCGGCACGCGACCCTGAGGCCATCCTGCCCTACAGCTACGCCGGCACGATGGGGCTGGTGCAGGCCGAGAGCATGGACCGCCGTTTCTTCCACCAGCTGGGCGCCTCGCTGCTGGACCGCACCATCTGCGCCTCGGCCGGCGGCATGGCGATGATGTACAGCGTGGGCGCCAAGATGGGCATGAAGGTCGAGCAGTTCGCGCACAGCCGGCTCATCCTGATCTGGGGCGGCAACCCGATTGGCAGCAGCCTGCACTTCTGGCGCTACGCCCAAGAGGCCAAACGCCAGGGCGCGCGCCTGGTGTGCATTGACCCGCGCCGCACCGAGACCGCCGAGAAGTGCCACACGCACATCGCGCTGCGGCCCGGCACCGATGCGGCGCTCGCGCTGGCGATGATGCACGAGTTGGTCACCCACGACTGGCTGGACCACGACTACATCGCGCGCCACACCACCGGCTGGCCGGCGCTGCGCGAACGCGTCCTGCAGTGGCCGCCCGAACGCGCGGCCGAGGTCTGCGGGCTGGACGCGCAGGTGATCCGCGATCTGGCGCGCGACTGGGGCACCACGCAGCCGGCGGCCATCCGCCTGAACTACGGCATGCAGCGCACCCACGGCGGCGGCAACGCAGTGCGCGCCGTGGCCTGCCTGCCCGCGTTGACAGGCGCATGGCGCCATGCAGCAGGCGGCATGATGCTCAGCGCATCGGGCCACTTTCCGGTTCAACGCGACGCGCTCAGCCGCCCGGATCTGCTGCGGGGGCGCACGCCCCGCACCATCAACATGTCGACCATCGGCGACGCGCTGCTGGGCCTGCAGCCCGAGACGGCACAGCGCCCGATCGAGGCGCTCGTCGTCTACAACAGCAACCCGCTGGCGGTCGCGCCCGAATCGGCCAAGGTGGCCCGCGGACTGGCACGCGACGACCTGTTCACCGTGGTGCTCGAACACTTCATGACCGACACGGCCGACATGGCCGATTACGTGTTGCCGGCCACCACGCAGCTCGAGCACTGGGACATCCACGCCTCATACGGCCACACCGACGTGTTGCTCAACCGGCCGGCGATTGCGCCCGTGGGCGAGGCGCGGCCCAACACGGCCATCTTTCGGGCGCTCGCACAGCGCATGGGCCCGGCATTCGGCTTCGACGACCCCTGCTTTGCCGACGACGACGAAACCTTGTGCCGTCAGGCTTATGGCGATGCGGTCGACTTCGATACCCTGCTCGACCATGGCTTTGTGACGCTGCCCGTGCCGAATGCGCCCTTTGCCGAGGGTGGCTTTCCCACGCCATCGGGACGCTTCGAGCTCTTCAGCGAGCGGCTGGCCGCGATGGGGCTCGATGGCCTGCCTGATTACCTGCCCAACCACGAGACGCCGCAGCCCGGCAGCCGCTACCCGCTGGCGATGATCTCGCCGCCCGCACGGCACTTCCTGAACTCCAGCTTCGCCAATCTCAAGAGCCTGCGCAGCATCGAGCGCGAGCCCGTGCTCGAAATTCATCCTCAGGATGCAAAGGCGCGCGGCATCGCCGATGGCGACCTGGTGCGGGTGTTCAACGACCGGGGCGAGCACCACTGTCGCGCGGTGGTGGGCGAGCGCGCCCGCCCAGGCGTGGTCAACGGCCTGGGCATCTGGTGGCGCAAGGACGGGCCCAACGGCACCAACGTCAACGAGCTGACCAGCCAGCGCCTGACAGACATGGGGCAGGCCCCGACGTTCTATGACTGTGCGGTGCAGGTGGTCAAGCTCGTCGACTCAGCCGCGGCCTGACTGCCACCACTGCAAGACCCCGCGCCCCACCCAGCGGCCATTGGCCATGGCCGCCGTGAGCAGGTAACCACCGGTGGGCGCCTCCCAATCCAGCATCTCGCCGGCGCAGAACACGCCGGGCAGATCCTTGAGCATGCCGTGGCCATCCATGGCTTCCAGCCGCACGCCACCGGCCGTGCTGATGGCCTCATCCATCGGGCGCGGAGCGACCAGGGTCAGCGGCAGGGCCTTGAGCGCCAGCGCGAGCTGCAACGGGTCTTCCATGCGCTCGGCGCCGAGCACCTCGTACAGCAGCGCCAGCTTGAGCCCATGAATGTTCAACACGCTCTTGAGATGCGTGGGCCAGCTGCGTGGCCCACGCGGACGACGTACCTTTTCCAGCACCTGCTCGGGCGGGTGATCGGGCAGCAGATCCAGCGTGAGCGTGGCACGGCCCTCACGCTCGATGGCGTCGCGCAGCCGGGCTGCAAACGCATAGATCAGGCTGCCTTCCACGCCGGTGTCGGTCAGCACGAACTCCCCTTGCTGGCGCACGGCCGCCCCGTGCGGCAGGCTCACCGAGGCTGCAACCGGCTTGACCGGCTGCCCGGCGAAACGCCCTCGCAGAAATGGGCTCCATCCACCCGCCACGTCGAAGCCGCAGTTGGCCGGCTTGAAGCGCGCGACATCCACGCCGCGTCGGGCCAGTTCGGGCAGCCAGCTGCCATCCGAGCCCAGCCGGGCCCAGCTCGCGCCGCCCAGCGCCATCACCGTGGCGTCCGGCTGGGCCGTGACGCAGCCGACCGGTGCATCGAAACGCAGTCGGCCCGTATCGTCCCACCCCTGCCAGCGATGGCGGGTGTGCACACGCACCCCGCTGGCACGCAGGCGCTGCAACCAGGCGCGCAACAACGGTGCTGCCTTCATGTCGGTCGGGAACACGCGGCCGGATGTGCCCACGAACGTGTCAATGCCCAAGGCGTGCACCCAGTCACGCAGGGCTTGCGGGCCGAACGCCTCAATCCAGGGGCGCACCTCATCGGCGCGCTCGGCATACCGCTCGATGAAGCGCGCCAGAGGCTCCGAGTGCGTGAGGTTCAGGCCACCGCGGCCCGCGAGCAAAAACTTGCGGCCCACCGACGGCATGGCGTCATACAGGTCAACCTCGGCGCCGGCCTCGGCAAGCACCTCCGCCGCCATCAGGCCTGCCGGCCCACCCCCGATCACCGCAACACGGGGGGGCGTGAGCGGGCGAGGCGCGGCACAGATGGACGAAACAGACATGGTGGACAGATGGCGATGCGCGGCCATCACCGGCGCGCGGGGCACCGATGTTAGACCGAATCAACCCGCTGCGCGCCAGCCCGGGGCGATCCCAGGTGGCACGCATGGGGACTCCGGCACAATCCACCCCCATGATCGACGCGCTCCCACACGATTCAAACGACAGCGCGAGCTTCGAAAGCCATTTCCGCGACCCCGCCGATGCAGCCAGCCACCCGCTGGCCTGGGCCCTGGGCCAGCGTCAGGGCGTGCTGGAGGCGCTGCGCGGCCTGTTCAGCGGCCCGCAGGCGGGCGTGCAACTGCGGCTGTGGTGCTTTCTGGAGCTGGCCAGCCAGCCTCAAGGACGCCTGTCGCGCGATGATGTCAACCGGCTGTTTCACATGCTGGTGCCCGACTCGCTCGAAACAGCACTGAAGCGCCTGCGCGAGCTCGACCTGCTGGTGTGGGACGCCACCGCCCAGGACTATCACCTCTCGCCGCTGGCGCAGCAGGTGCACGGCCTGCTGGCCACGCTGACCAGCCCGCCACAGGGCGACGCAGCCGACGAGATGGCCGACTTGCTGGCGCAAGTGGCTGGCGCGCAGCAACTGGGTCTGGTCAACGCCAACCACCTCAAGCACCTGCACGCGCAACTGGCCCGCCTGCACGACGAATTCGCCGAGGCGATCGCCAGCGGCTCGGAAGCCCGACTGCGCCTGGCCCAACCGCGCTTCGACCGCGCACTGCAACTCGTTGACCGAGCCGGCCAGGCGCTGACCGCACTGATCCGCGCCGAACACGTCGACCCGCGCCTGGAGCGCGAGGCCCGCGCCATCGGTCAGGCCCAGGCCCGACTGCTGGCCATGGCCAGCCAGTTCACCCGCGCATTGCAGCAGGCCGACCGCCAGCGCGTGACACTGGGCTCCACTGGCCTGACCACCTCGGACGTGCGCGCCTGGCTGCAGCGCCACCCGGCCCTGTATGAGCTGATGGGCGAGGCGCTGAGCACGCCTGTGCGCCCGGTGATGGTGAGCCAGCACGACCTGGTGGATGTGGCCGAGGGCGAGTTCGAGCGCGACCGCCCCAACCCGAACCAGGCCAGCGGCCTGCCCCCGCCCGCCGAAGCGGCCAGCGGCACGCTGGACACGCTGAGCCTGCCGGCCGAGTTGGGCGGCCTGATTGCGCTGCTGGGCCGCTGGCATGCCGAAGCGCCTGAAGGCGAGCGCCCGCTGGCCGATGCCATCCTGGGCGGTCGCTTCGCCCAAGCGGCCTACCGCATGCAGCTGATGCCCCTGGTGGGCGATGCCCAGGCGCAGACCCTCAAGGGCCAGACGGGCGACCTGGCCCGCGCCCCCTGGCAGTGGGCTTTCAGCCCCCGCCACCAGACCACCACCGACGAGGCCGTGGCCCTGATCAGCGAAGGCGTGATCAGCCCCCTGCCCGTGGATGACACCCCGACCCCATGAGCGCACACCTTGACGATGCGGCCTTGCTGGCCGCCGAACTGCTGGCCCGCCGCTGGCTGCCCCGCCAGCATCCCCGCGTGAAGCGCGCCCTGATCGATGCCGACCTGTGGGCCGCCACGCAAGACCGCCTGGCCCAAGTGGGCCTGCGCCTGATCGACAACCTCTACGCCGACCACATCAGCGTGGCCCTGCTGCGTCCGGCCGAAGCCACGGTGTTTGGCGAGGCGGGCCTCAACAGCCACAACAACCTCGATCTGCCGCGCGATGCCGTGTCGCTGCTGGTCGTGCTGTGGGCGCTGATCGTGTTGCCCAAGCGCGAGCGTCAGCAAGCCCGCGCCACCCAGGCCGAAGGCGAAATGCAGAACGACATGTTCGGCAAGGACAAACCCGTGCCCACGGCGGCCAGCGTCAGCCCCATCGTGCCCTACAAAGCCCTGCTGGCCGACTTCGGCGTGCAACTGGGCAAGAAGACCCGCCTGGACACCAACCTCAAGCGCCTGGAGCAGCACGGCTTCATCACCCGCAAGGGCGAAGACATCGCCGAAGGCCCGCTGCTGGACCTGCTGCTGGACTACGACGCCCTGGCCCCACGCATCCTGCAAGGCGCGCTCACCGACGTGCTCAGCCAAGCCAAGGAGCTGTTCGGCCTCCTGCCACTGGCCATGACCCAGCCGCCGCTGGAAGAGATCATCGAAGACGACGAGCCCGAGGCCTGACTCCCATGTTTCATCTGCAAAGCCTCGAACTGCTGCACTGGGACTACTGCCAGCGCCTGACCCTGCCCCTGGATGGCAGCATCATCACCGTGGCCGGGCCCAACGGCTCGGGCAAGACCACCCTGCTGGATGCCATGCGCACCCTGCTGGGCCTGGAGTGCTCGGGCGGGCGCAGCTACAAAACCTACGCGCGCCACGCCAACGCCGACAGCGCCTGGCTGCGCGCCACGGTGGACAACCGCCCGCGCAACCGCCAGTCCAGCAACCGACCCTTTGCCCGCTGCCTGCTGTATGCCGATGTGGTCACGCTGGTGTGCCGCATCGACCGCAATGGCGGCGACTGGACGCGCCGCTACATCATGGTCGAAGGCGATGTGAGCATCGAGCAACTGATCGAGCGTGGTGACAAGGATTGGCTGGGCATCGACAACTGGCGCAAGCGCCTGGAGGGCGCAGGTTTGAGCCGCGCCATCGCCAAAGTGCTGGCGCTGGAGCAAGGCCAGACCGACCGCCTGTGCGAATACAGCCCCAAAGAGTTGCTGCGTCTGGTGTTCGACGTGTTCGGCGACCAGGAGGTGCTGGACCGCTACGACGAGGCCCGTACCCACCAAAAGCAACTGCTGCAAGAGGTGGAGAGCGCCGAGCGCGAGCTCTCACACGGCAAGGCCCAGCGCGCCGAGCTGGAATCGCGCGTGAACCTCTACCGCCAGTACGAGCTCAAGTGCCAGGAGCGCGAGACCCTGGCCACCGAGGTGGTACCCGTGCTGAGCAATGTGGAGACGCGCAAGCAACTGGCCAACAAGTTGCGCGAGCTGCACCGCCAGCGCCTGCAATCGGCCGACGACCGTCGCCAGCACGCCCAGGTGAAAGCCGACCTGCTGCAACGCCTGCACGAGCAGACCGCTGCGGCCGAGCGCGTGGAATCGCTAGAAGCCCAGGTGCGCACCGCCCGCCGCCTGCAAGAAGAGGCCCGCGATGCCGAGCGCCCGGTGGAGGCGCTGGTCAAGCGCGCCGATGAGCTGCAGAGCCTGGCCGTGGTGGAGGGCGATGCCGGCCAACTCACCACCCGCATCGCCGAACTGAGCGAGCACAAGCAAAAGCTCTCGGCCCAGTGGCAGCGCCTCAAAGACCAGCGCGACGACGCGCAGCGTGCCTTCGATGGCCTCAAGGGCCAGCGTCTGGCGCCGCCGCCCCATGATGTGCAGCGCTTCCGCCGCGTGCTGGAGGAGGCGGGCATCGCCCACCACGTGATCGCCGATGTGATCGAGATTGCGGACGAGCGCTGGCGGGCCGCGGCCGAAGGCGTGCTGCGTGGCAGCCGCTGGGTGGTTGTGCTGGCCAACCCGCGTCAAGAAGCCAAGGCCATGGCCCTGGCCGAGAAAGAACGCTACCGCCACTACATCGTGGCCGATGCCGAAGACGCCCCCGCCCAGCCAGACCCCCACAGCCTGCTGGCCGTGCTCAAGGTGAGCGCGCCCTTGCCCCACTGGTTGCTGCGTCAGCTGGAGCACATCCGCCGCGTGGACAGCACCGAGGCAGGCGTGAAGCTGGGGGGCAAAGCGGGTGGTGAATGGATCACCCCCGAGGCCTACCACCGCGACGGCCGTGGCGGCCGCAGCGTGTGGGTCGAGCCTGGCCACTACCAGTTCGGGGCCTCGGCCGTGGCGGCCCGCCGCAGTTCCATCGAAGCACGTCTGGCCCAACTGGATGAAGAGATGACGCGTGTCGTGCGCGACCAGGCCTTCTTTGATCGACAGCTGCAAGACGCCAAGCAGGCCGCCCAAGGCTTCACCGCCGCGGCCGAGTTGCTGGAACGCGAAGCCGAGTTCAACGAAGCCCGTCGCCAACTGCCCGTGCTCAAGCAGGCCCGCGTGGACGCCGGCGAGCGCTGGCAAGAAGCCGAGCGCCAGCTCAAGCACGCCGTGGTCGAGCAAACCAACGCCCAGCACGCCTACCGGCAAGCCCAGGAGCGCCTGGCTCACCTGGAGAGCCGCAGCGCCCAGCACGCGCGCGAATGGCAGCAGCGCTTTGACGACGTGATCGCGCAGGCCCTGATGTCGCGCGAGGTCAAGCTGTCGCTGCCTGCGCGCTGGCGCCGCCCCGAGCGCGTACGCGAGATGCTCGACCACTATGGCAACGCCACCCAGGCCCGCCTGCGCGCCGAAGCCGTCGAGCGCGAGCTCAACGATGGTCAGTGGGAAACGGATGCCACCGTCATTGAGCAGCTCACGCTGATGAACGCCAACGTCATGCGTCAGGAAGACGAGCTCAGCCAGCGCAAAGCCAGCAACGTGGCCGCTGGCAACGCGGTGGACAACGCCCGCGAGCGCTACACCGACGTGCTCAAGGCCACCGTGCGCCGCTATCGCAAGAACATCGTCGAGCTGGGCCAACTGGCCGGCGTCGAGGTGAATGCCGAGCTGCCCCATCTGGACGGCGACGACACCGTGCTGCGCCAGGCCGAACTGCGCGTGCACTTCAACTTCGATGGCAAGGGCGCCATTGGGCTGAACGATGGCGAGGCCTCGGGGGGGCAGCAGGTGATCAAGTCGCTGATCCTGCTGGTGGGCCTGATGAAGGACGATGAGACCCCAGGGGGCTTCGTGTTCATCGACGAGCCCTTTGCCCACCTCGATGTGCGCAACATCCAGCTGGTGGGCCACTTCCTGCGCAGCACGCGCGCGCAGTACGTGCTGACCACGCCCATCACGCACAACGTCGAGGTGTTCGAGCCGGCCGACATCACGCTGGTGACGGCCAAGAAGCCCAAAGGCGCGCGCTGGGCGCCGCCCATTGGTGTGCTGCAGCGCCGGGTCCCGGCAGAGGCCTATTGACGCGTTTAGCACGGCCATGGCGCACGCATCGCGCGCAAACCCCTACGACAACGGGCGCCAAGCGTCAGGCGCCCGACAGTCACCCCCTCATCCTCGCTGCAGGATGGGCGCACACCCGGTGTAACACCCCATCATAAAAAAACGGTGTCACGCGAAGCTGGGTGCATGTGTCCACACACCTGTTCGAGGAGAGAACCATGTCCCTGAGATCCCTGATTGGTCGCTGTACCCAGATACTGGGCGGCAGCCTGGCGCTCAGCCTGGCGGCGCACGCCGGCTACTTCCAGTGGGAAACCGTCGAGTTGCCGGCCTCCAGCGGCGCCAGCTGCGGCAACGGCACGCCCTACCGCTTCTTCGTCAACCGCACGCCGTTCACCAGCAAGACGGTGGTGATGTTCGAAGGCGGCGGCGCCTGCTGGGATCAGGCGGCCTGCAAAGGCGGCAGCCTGCTGGCGGCCGTGAACCCCGACGGCGTGCCGGCCAACTACATGAGCGACATCAACCGCCAGGCCAAGCTTGGCCTGGTCACCCCGTTCACCGCGCGCCTGCACCCGCTGCAGCGCGTCCAGACGCAGGACTGGAACATCGTCTACCTGACCTACTGCAGCGGCGACGTCCACACCGGCAACAAGATTTCGGTCTATGACAACGTCGATCCGACCAAGCCGCTGACCTACTACCACCGCGGCGCCGTCAACGCGCAGGCTGTGGCCAAGTGGATGGCCAGCAACCTGCCCAAGCAGCCCGCCCACCTGCTGCTCACAGGCTTCTCGGCCGGCGGCGTGGGATCGGCGGCGCTGTACGCCGACTTCCGCGAAACCCTCCAGCCCCGCAAGATGGCGCTGCTGGCCGACTCGGGCCCGCTGTTCGACGTGCCGCGCAACGCCACGCCCGAACAGGCGCCCTCCGTCTTGCTGCACAACAAGATCCGCGACGTGTGGGGCCTGGACGGTCCCAACGGTCTGGTCACCCAGCTGATCACCAAGTACCCGCAAGCCGGCTCGGCCGACAACCTCGGCAGCGTCACGGCCGGCATCGGCAAGATGTTCCCGCAGGACCGGATCGGCTACGCCGTGTTCCAGGAGGACACCAACTTCTCGGCCTTCTCGTACCAGAAGTTCTATCCCGAGATCGCCGCCGAGCCGGACAAGACGCTGCGCGAGCGCATGCTCAACGTGAAGTGGCGCCAGGAGCTGCGTCCCTGGATCGCACAGATGAACACGCAACCGAACGTAGGCTACTACATCCCCAACAAGCGTGAACTGAACGGCTCGCACTGCCTGACCATCGTCACCTTTGGCGGCACCAGCATCCTCGACAAGGGGCTGCTGTCAGTGGGCACCTTCCTCGACAACCTGCTGGACGGCAAAGGCACGCCCATCCGCGCCTACGAGGACAAGCCCACCAGCCAGCGCGTGCTGTTAAGCGACTGGTTTGCCGACGTGGTGCTGGGCGGGCTGATCTGAGCGCCGCTCAAGCATAAAAAAAGCGAGCCCGAAGGGGCTCGCTTTGCTTTGGCTGGCAAGAGGCCGTGGACCGGCCTCATTCAGCTCACTGAGCCTTACGGCGGCGGGCGGCCACGGCGCCAACCACGCCGAGGCCAGCCAGCATCAGGGCGATGGACTCTGGCTCGGGAACGGGCTGAGCGTAGATGCTGCCGATGTACCCGCTGAAGCCGGGCAGCGCGCTGCCCTTGACGGTCAGGGTGTAGCTACCCACGTCCAGACCAGCCGCGGAGAAACCAAAGCCGTTGTTGTTGGCCGTCAGGGGGCCCACGCTGATACCGTTGATCAGAATGTCAGAGAAGGTCACCGAGTTGTTGATGGCGGCGACCGAGCCGATCACGTCGCTCAGGCCGGTGATCGAGAAGGTGTAGCTGTTCGAAAACACGGTCGGCGAAAAGTCCGTCGTGAACGAGAAGTACAGCTCGGGCGCTGCGGTCAGCGGGCCCAGGTCGCCGCCCGGGGGAACGGCAGCGGCGGTGGCCGCGAAAGTCGAAACCGCCAGCAGGGATGCGGCGGCGAGTTGCTTGATTTGCATGCTTGTTTCTCCTTGAAACGAATCTCCGCCGGTACCGCACTGCGCGAGGCAGACCGGGTAGACCGCACGGACTTAACTACCCGGTAAGCGTATTCTTCCGTTGCCCCCCGGTGCGGGATATCCCTCATCCGGGTGATGTCAGTTTGCTCACAGGGCTCACGCCCTGTTTCAAACGCGGAGGCACGCTCGTCGACGTGCGATTTTTGTGCACTCCCTCACAACCCGCACCCCCCCGTTTAGGTGAGTCCGTCATGTATTCGGGCAGGGAAACGTAAAAAAGGCCCCGCAGGGCCTTTTTTAAGGAGTCTTTCAGCCAGTTTCAGGCCGCGAGACGCTGCTCGATCTTGGCCTTGGTGGCGGGCATCTCGGCCGGCAGGTGATACGACAGTTGCTGGAACAGCTCGTCGTGCAGCTTCAGCTCCTGCTGCCAGGCCGCCGTGTCGATGCCGATGACGGACTGGAACTGCTCCTTCGTGAAGTTCAGGCCGCCCCAGTTGATGTCTTCATAGGTGGGGCTGATGCCGAAGGCGTTCTCGACGCCCTTGGCTGTGCCACCGATGCGGCCCAGGATCCACTCC
>OGCL01002653.1_pt1 | contig 12012 bp, 12 predicted proteins | sample 1570041 | NCBI WGS metagenome assembly OGCL01 (sample SAMN06266162, study PRJEB24511) | hot springs metagenome | isolation source: Hot spring water | place: South Africa: Limpopo | collected 2015-06-22 | reverse complement strand
TGGCTCGGCCAGTTCATGAGCTGGCGCTACGCCTTCGCCCTGGTCGGCATCATCGCCATCACCACCATCGCCATGGTCGCGATCTTCCTCCCGGCCGACCCGCACGAGCAGCGCAGCAGCCCCTCGGGCGAGCTGCGTGCCTTCAACCGCGCGCCGATCTGGCTGGCGCTGGGCATCGGTTCGATCGGTTTCGCCGGCATGTTCTGCGTATTCAGCTACATGGCGCCCACATTGCTCCACGTCACCCAGGTCGGCCCCGGCTGGATTCCCCTGGCCATGGGCGTGTTCGGCGCCGGCTGCATCGTCGGCAACAGTGCCGGCGGCTGGCTGTTCGACCGCCTGCGCCTGCGCGCCGTGGCCTGGATTCTGGCCTGGAGTACGCTGGTGCTGCTGGCCTTCCCCTTCGCCGCGCACAGCCTGTGGACCATCCTGCCGGCGATCTTCGCCCTCGGCACGATGATCGCCCTCGGCCCGGCCCTGCAGACCCATCTGATGGACGTCGCCACGGGCGCGCAGACACTCGCCGCCGCATCCAATCACGCCGCGTTCAACGTCGCCAACGCCCTCGGCCCCTGGCTCGGCGGCCTGGCCATCAGCGCCGGCATGGGCTGGACCGTGACCGGCTACATCGGCGCGGCCACCGCCATCGGCGGCCTGCTGCTGTTCGCCTGGGCCTGGAAGGTGCAGCACAAAGACGGGCCAATCTGACAGATGCGGGATAGTGCGCCGGCAGGTATCGTCTACCTCCCGAGCCACTATCGCGTAACCCGCCCGATGATTGCCCAGCGTTTACGATTCGCCCTGCTCGCCACCACCCTGTTCACCGCGCTGACCGCCCACGCACAGGTGGAAGTCGAAGCTAACGCCGGCCTGCTGGCGGTGAAGATTTCCGAAGAGATCGTTCCGGGCGACTACGAGAAATTGCTGCAGGGCTTGCGCGCCAACCCGGGCAAGCACAAGCGCAAGGTCGTGCTGCTCGACAGCATCGGCGGCAGCGCCCCGGAAGCCATACGCATGGGCCGCTTGCTACGGGAAACCGGCTTCGAGGCGCTGGTGCCTTCAGACGGCCTGTGCCAGGGCAGTTGCATCTACCTGCTCGCTGCCGGCACCAAGCGCACCATCAACGGCCATGTTGCCCTGCGCCGACCACCCTTCCCCGCTGGTGACTCGGCGCTGGCACAGGCCGCCCATGGCAGCCAGCCGTTCAGCCCAGCCAGGTACTTTCGTGACATGGGTGTCGACGTAAGCCTGGCGGAAGACATCTATCAGGTCGAGCCAGGGCGCTTGCGTCTGCTGAGCCAGGATGATTTGCGAGACTATCGGCTGAAATAGCCCAAGGTACTTGCTCATACCCGGACAGCGGGATATCGTGCGCATCGGCATGGCAACAGGCCATCAAGGAAACGGAATTCGAGCATGCGCAGGATGCGTACAGGCAATGCCTCCTCCTTCGAGCATCTCTTTCTCCATTTCCGATAGCCCGCCACGGCAGAACATCCAGAGCCGTTCTGCCGCGTTGCCGCGCACATCATTCATCGACACTCGGAGTCATCATGCTGAAGAAACTGGTCCTGGCCGCCTTTGCCTCGTCGCTGCTCGTCGGCTGCGCCTCGGTCCCAATGGAAGACAAAAACGCATCTGCCGAAGCCAAGCGCTTTGCAGCCCCTGCGCCTGGCAATGCCGGTCTGTACATCTACCGCAACTCGGGCGTAGGTGGTTCGCTGAAGAAAGACATCTGGGTCGGTGACAAGTGCATCGGCGAATCCGCACCCAAGGTCTTCTTTTACGAACAGGTCAAGGGCGACATGGAGCACAAGATCTCCACCGAATCGGAGTTCTCCCCTAACGATCTGCTGGTCAAGACCGAAAGCGGCAAGAACTACTTCATCAAGCAGTACATCAAGATGGGTGTATTCGTGGGCGGCGCCAACCTGGAACTGGTCGACGAGAAAGAAGGCAAAGCGGACGTCGCGAAACTGGAACTGGCCCGTAAAGGCAACTGCTCCAAATAAGGCGACACGGCACATGAAGCCCCGGCATCGAGAGATCCCGGGGCTTTCTTTCATCAGAACAGGAAGGTCAGCGCCAGGTTGAACAGCATCGCCGCGACGAAGCCGATGGGCGCGGCGCGCAGCAGCAGTTGCGAGAACAGGGTCGAGCGCACCTTGTCGTCCGTGCAGGAGCCCAGCAGCAGGCTGCCGCCGGAAGAGAACGGCGAGATCGAGGTGGCCTGGGCACCTACGACGATGGCGATGAAGATGATCATCGGATCGATCGACATCGACGCCGACAGCGGCAACACCATCGGGAACAGCGCCGGCGTCACCACGCCAAGCGTACTGGCGAAAATCGACATCAATGCAGCCACCACACCGAAGGCTACCGGAATCATCAGCGGCGGAATGTTACCGCTGATCCAGGACGCCAGGGCGTCGATGGTGCCGGCCTTGATCGCGACGGTAATCAGCATGCCGACGCCGCAGATCATGATCAGCGTGGCCCAGGGCACGGAGGCGATGGCCTTGCGTTCGTCCCCCAGCTTGAGCAGCAGTGCGATCACCGAGAAGACGCTGGCGATCAGGCCGATATCCACCTTGCTGTTGATGAACCTGGCCGTTGCGTTGTCCGGAAAGGCCAGCAGCGCCAAGGGCGCGGCAAGCACCAACACCATCATCAGCAGAGTCAGCAGCAGGGTCAGTTTCTGTTCACGATTGAAGGCCTCCGGCAGATCGGCGGCGAGCACCGCACTCTTCAGGTTGCGGCCATGGCCGCCGAGGAAGACGAAGGCGGAAATCACCAGAACCGGAATGATCGCCGTGCTGGCGAAGATCGCCAGGGCGTTGACGAAGGCTTCGCTCTCCGGCATGCCGGCACCGGTCATCAGGCCGCGGAAGATGATGCCGCTCTGACTGGAAACGAAGTTGGCCCCGGCCAGCGCACCATAGTTCACCGCCATGCCGCCGAGAATCAGGCTCATGCCGGTACGCTGGCACAGCAGCAGGGTCAGCGGCGCCATGAAGGCCAGCACGGTGTAGTAACCGGCGCCCATGGCAGCGATCACCCCCGAGGTCAGCAAAATGGCATAGGGCAGCAGGTGCGGCACGCCACGGCAGCGATACAGCAGATGCCCGGCGAGTTTTTCCAGGGTGCCGTTGACGGTGGCGAAGCTGTAGAACAGACAGACCGAGAAGATCACGAAGAAAATCTTCAGCGGCCACATGTTGATGATGTCGCCCGGGCTCAGGCCCATGCCGAAGCAGCCCAGCAGGTAGGCGAAGGCAATGGCGAACAGGCCGATGTTGATCTTGGTGGTGTACCCCAACGCGACGGCGAGGACGATCGCGGCGACGACGAGCAGGCTCATCATGATTTGATTCCTTTTGTTGTTCTGATGTGAGCGACGGTTACGCCGAGGCGAAACCGAACAGGGTTGCGGGGTTATCCACCAGAACGCGACGGCGCTCCTCTGGGTTGGGCAGCAGGGCCTCGAGCAGCGCGAACTGCTGATCGTAACGGGTCTGCGACTCGAACTGAGTGTTGGGCCAGTCACTGCCCCAGAGGAATCGCCCTACTCCACCGCAGGCTTCACGCAGGCGCGCTTCGATGGCCTGGGCACGGGCCTGATCGGACTGGCTGCGATAGGCCGCTGACAGCTTGACCCACACCGGCGCCTGGCCGAGCAGATCGAAGAAAGCGTCATGCTGCGCAGCGTCCAATTGCACGCTCGGTGCCGGCAGGCCGAAATGATCGATCACCACGGTGACGCCTGACTCGAGGATCGTCGGCACGATCAGCGCCAGGTCGTCGAAACCACGCTGGATCTCCACCTGCCAGCCGCGTCGCGCCAGGCGGCGGAACAGGCCGTTCCAGGCCGGCCCCGTGTAGTCCTCCAGCACCTTGCCGATCAGGTTCAGGCGTATGCCCACCACACCCGCGGCGGCCAATTCGTCCAGCTCGGCATCGCTGACCTGCGCGTCGACCACCGCGACGCCACGCAAACGCTCCGGGAAACGCTGCAACGCCGCGACCATGTAGTGGTTGTCGGTGCCAAGAAAGCTCGGCTGGATCAGTACCCCGTGGGACAGCCCGCAAGCGTCCAGGTGGGCCAGGTACTGCTCCACGGTGGCGTCATAGCTGGGGCTGTAGCGGCGGCCGGGAACCATGGGCAGGTCCTGGCGGAAGATGTGCGCGTGGGTGTCGATGCCGGTGATTTCGGCATAAGGCATGGGCGTCACGAAGCGATACCTCTGTCGTTTTTTGTACGAGCCGCCGGTACGAGCGACTCCTTCTTGTAAAACATATATTCATATATATGATTAGATGACTGTATCTACAGAGATCGAGTGCTGTCAATCTGCAGGCCAGTGGTAAAGTGACGGCCGGTCGACTTGCGGATGTGAGGTTTATGAGCACCACGGTTCTGGGACAGGACGAACGCCTGCCGCTGTATCAGCGGTTACGGGACGAGATGCTGGGGAAAATTGCCGCAGGCGAATGGCTGCCCGGCGAAGCCATCCCCACCGAAGCGGAGTTGACCCGCCAGTACGGCGTGGCCGTGGGAACGGTGCGCAAGGCGGTGGAAACCCTGGTTGCCGAAGGCCTGCTACTGCGTGCCCAGGGTCGCGGCACCTTCGTGCGGCGGCCGAACTTCGACGGCTCGCTGTTTCGCTTCTTTCGTCAGGTCAGCGCCAGCGGCCAGCCTCAGGTGCCGCAAAGCCGTATCCTCGACTGCCGTCAGGTGCCTGCCGACGCCACCGTCAGCCAGGCCCTGAAACTGGGCGAAGGCGAGCCCTGCGTCTTTCTCCAGCGCCTGCGCCTGATCGACGGCCGCCCGCTGTTCCATGAACGTATCTGGCTGCCCGCCTCGCGCTTCAGCGCTCTGCTGGATATCGCCCCCGACGACTTCCCGCAATTGCTCTATCCCTTCTACGAGCAGCATTGCGGCCAGCGCATCGCCTCGGCCCAGGAAACCCTTACCGTCTCCGCAGCCGATGCAGAGCTCGCTGCCATTCTGGATGTGGCCGAAGCCAGCCCGAGCGTGGTCATCGAACGCACCGCATTGGGCTACGACCGCACGCCGCTGGAATATCGCCTGTCACGCGCGGCGGCGGAGAACTTCCGTTACCAGGTGGAAATCAGCTAACAGGCCGTTGTCCTGACGCAAAACGCCCGGGCAAGCCCGGGCGTCAGATGCACTGCAGACCGTCCCCGGGCTAGAACAACCCGAGCCCCCAGGCCGCGCCGAACAGCACCAGCGAGAAGCCCCACATCCACCACAGCGAGTAGCGAATGTGCCGGCCCAGGTCCAGCCCGGCCAGGCCCAGCGCCAGCCACAACGCCGGCGAAAACGGGCTGATGAAGGTGCCGATGATGTTGCCGATGGTCAGCGCATAGACCACGCTGGCCGGCTCGACGCCCTGGGCGCCGACCACTTCCAGCGTTACCGGCAGCAGGCCGAAGTAATAGGCGTCGGTGCTCAGCATCAGCTCCATCGGCAGGCCGAACAACCCCAGCACGATATGCATCTGCCCCACCAGCGGTGCCGGCAGCACCTGCGCCAGGTCCTGGGCAATGGACGTGAGCATGCCGGTGCCGGTGAAGATACCGAGCATCGAGCCCGCCGCCAGGATGATCATGCCCATGCTCAGGGCAGCCGGAGCGTGCGCGGAGATACGCTGCATCTGCGCCTTGCCGCCGGGATAGTTGATCAGCAGCGCCAGGCACAGGCCGATCATGAAGATGTAGCCGGCCGGCAGCACGCCAGAGAACAGCGATACCAGCACCGCCAGGAACAGCGCGGCGTTGGCCCAGAGCAGACGCGGGCGTTCCAGCTCACGCTCCTCGGCGCTCGGCTCATGCAGGTCAGCGCTGGTTTCCACCAGCACACCTTCGTCCGCGCTCTTGCCGGCTGCGATACGGCGCTGTTCACGCCAGCCCAACAGCGCCGCCAGGGCAATCAACAGCACCACGCCGATGCCCTGAATGGTGATCAGCGGACGCCACAGCTCGGTGACCTCGATACCGGTCACCGCCGAGGCACGCCCCAACGGCCCGGCCCAGGGCAGCATGTTGAAGATGCCGGCACCAAGCGCCAGCAACAGCAGCATCAGGTACGGGCTCATGCGCAACTGCTTGTACAGCGGCAGCAAGGCGGGAACGGTGAGCAGGAAGGTGGTGGCGCCGGCACCGTCGAGATGCGCCAGCATGCCGATCACCGCCGTGGCCACGGTCACCGCGATCACGTTGCCGCGAGTCAGCCGGACCATGCCGCCGATCAGCGGGCGGAACAGCCCGGTGTCCTGCAGCACGCCAAAAAAGGTGATGGCAAACACGAACATGGTGGCAATCGCCGTCACGCGGCCGATGCCATCGGTGAAGAAACCGGAAATCGCCTCCGGGCCAAAGCCCGCGGCCAGGGCGCCGAGCAACGGCACCACGATCAATGGCAGAACAGGCGACATGCGCCCGATAAGCAGCAGCACAACCAGGCTGCAGATGGTCAACAGGCCAATCAGGGTCAACAAACCGCTTTCTCCTCTTTTTCTTGTAAGGCACGCGAAAGGCGCGTGCGGAGGCTAAGAGGCGAACCTTTCAAAAACCTTTAAGCGGCGGACATGCGTCACGCTAAATGTCAGTGGATATGTCGCCGAATCGGGGCGGCAGCCCTGCCACCCCGACTTCACTTATTGCAGTGTGTAGCCCTTGTCCACCACCCAATCCTGGCCGTGGACGCCGCGTGCACCATTGCTCAGCTGGAACAGCACCACCTCGGCAATCGCCTGCGGATCAAGGAACTCGCCGTCGACCAGGCGCTTGCCAACCTCACTGGCAACGCCCGCCAAGGCATCGTCGGCCAGGCCCAGACTGTTCCAGATCGGTGTCGCCGTCGGCCCTGGTGAAACCAGATTGAGCCGCAGCCCGTCGCCGGCATGTTCCAGCGCCAGACTACGTACCAGCGCCGAGAGCGCCGCCTTACTGGCGATGTAACCGCCGAGCCCGGCAAACCCCAGTTGCCGCAGAAAGGTACTGATGAACACCACCGACGCAGGCCGCGCCAGATGCGGCCTGAGCACTTGAAAGGTATTGATTGCACCGGCGCCGTTGACCTGCCACTGCTGCTCGAACGCCTGCATGTCGCAGCCCGGCGCCAGCCGCGCGATTCCGGCGTTGGGCACCAGATAGTCGACTGCCCCGAGCCGCCCCGCCCGCTCGGCCAGCCCATGCAGCGCGTCGATATCGGTGACGTCACCCGCACACCAATGCAGCTGTTCTGGATGCAACGCCTGCAGCGCTTCCAACGCGCCCAGACGCCGTGAAAAAGCCAGCACGCGCGCGCCGCGCTGCAGCAACAGATCACACACGGCCAGGCCGATACCCGAGCTGGCCCCGGTGACGACAGCCAGACGACCCTGAAAATTCGTATTCATGAAGTTCCTCGAAACAAAAAGAGCATGAGTGCCGCGGCTTCCAAGAGCCGCGCTGAGATCGACTTACTGCGCTTGCAGGCGGATACCGTTCATCTCCACCTGCTGACCCAGCGCGAAGCGCTCCTTGGGCGAGCGCACCCACTGCTCACGACCGTCTTCGTGGCGCACCATATAGGCGGTGCCACTATTGCCCGTGGCAGCCTGCACCTGTGCGCCCGACCAGAGCCCGGCGGCGCCACCGACCAGCGCACCGACAGGGCCACCCGCGGCGGCGCCCAGCATCAGGCCGGACAAACCTCCGAAACCGGCACCCACCGAGTTTTCTTCACGTTCGGCCAGCACTTCGGCAGCCTGCAGAACATTGGCGGCCGCTAGGCCGAGGGAAAGGGCAAGCAAGGCAATGGATTTCATCTGGGTTCTCCTTTGTTAGGCATTGCACCTGGAGCCACTCAGTTTCCATGCCAGATATTTTTCACTTTAAAAACAAATAGATGAAATAAAATAAGTTTAAATGACTACAAAAATAAGAGTCATAAAGACCGCGAAAGTGTCATAGTGACTCTTGATAGCAACGCCGAGCCTGGCCTAGCGAGCGCGAGCGCGAGCACGCGCAAGCTCCTCAAGCGCAATCCATGCTCTACTGTCGCAATACAACGCAACAACAGATGCCATGAACGACCTCGATCTCTGCGCCGCCCAATACTGCTCCGTCGCCGGCAACCTCGACGCCAACCTCTATCGCCACCTGCAAGTCATGCGACTCGCATCCGAGCAGCACATCGATTTTCTGCTGTTCCCCGAACTGTCGTTGACCGGATACGAGCCTTCGCTGGCACACGAACTGGCGCTGACGGCGGACGCCGCCCAGCTTCAGCCTCTGCGCGAACTGGCCAAGCAGCTGCGCATGACCACACTGGTCGGCCTGCCGCTGCGAACAGCCGAAAACGACGCCGTCCTGATCGGCTCAGTGCTGTTTGGCGCCGATGGTTCGCAGACGATCTACACCAAGCAGTACCTGCATGCGGGTGAAGAACGGGTGTTCAGCCCGGGCGCCGGCGGTGCGCTGCTGCACCTCGGCGACGAACGCATCGCACTGTCGATCTGCGCGGATTTCACCCACGCCAGCCATGCCAGGGCTGCCGCCGAGAGCGGCGCGGGGATCTATGCGACCAGCGTGCTGATCAGCGAAAACGGCTACCCGCATGACAGCGAATTGCTCGAAGGCTATGCCCGTGAACTGTCCATTGGGGTATTGATGGCCAACCATGGCGGCCCTTCCGGTGGCTGGGCATGTGCGGGGCGCAGCGCATTCTGGGAGCCCGGTGGGCGGCGAGTGGTGAATGCGGCAGGCACGGGCGACTGCCTGGTGATCGCGCGCCGCCGCCAAGGCTCGTGGCAGGGGCAGACGCTGGAGTTGTCGCTGAGCGAATGATCAGGCCGCTTTGAACGCCTTCACTCGCTCCAGCCAAGCCGGATCGAGCCGCGTCTGCTCGATGTCCAGCCCCTGCTGCTCCATCGCCTCGCGATGGCTGTCGATCTCGCGCACCATCTGGCTCAGCTCGCTGGAGTTGCCGTCGAGCTGATGCATCTGGGTCACTCCCAGGTGGTAGAAGCGCAGCAGCTTCATCGCCGTTTCATCGCCCTGGGCCACGCCTGCCTTGACGTGATGCATGACGTTGGTCACGCGCATCAGGCTGCGCTTGAGGCGCCAACCGTAAACGGCCGGCGCCATGAACGGCCGCGACCAGAGTCGCTGGCGCACCAGGGCAATGGTCAGGCCGAGCCCCGCCAGCACACCCAGCAGGTTCCACTTGAAATTGTCGCCACCGGGCGTGCCGAACAGCTGCGTGCTCGCCGTGGCGCAGAGCATGGCCAGCGCCACGAAGATGACCGCGATCACCATGGTGCTGCGGCGGGTCTGCTGGCGGTAGTAGGCGGGGTCGATGGGCTGGATTTCGAACATGCGCGAAGGCTCGTGGCGGGGTCAGTCGGCGATGGTACGACAGCTTGCCGCGATGCACGAACCCGTCACGCCTCTGTACGGTCCTGAAGATAAGGACCGATCGCCGCCATCGCCCCCGCCAGGTACTGCGCCTTCTCACCCACCGGCGCCACGTAGTGCAGCGCCTGGCGCGCCTCGTCGAGGCCGACCAGACGGGCGATGACCCAGGCGGCGAGATAGGTCGACGCCAGGCAGCCGCCCGCCGTGGCGACATTGCCACGGGCGAACAGCGGCTGGTCGAGCACCTGCACACCCGCCTCCTGCACCCAGGGCTTGCTGGTCAGGTCGGTGCAGGCGGCGACGCCGTCGAGCAGGCCGAGCCGGGCCAGTAGCAACGTGCCGGAACACTGCGCCGCCAGCAGTTGCCGCGCCGGGTCGAGGCGCAGTTGCGCCATCAGCGCTTCATCCGCCACCACCTCACGGGTGCGCATGCCACTGCCGACGATCACCGCATCGGCCGCGCAGGCCTGCTGCAGGTCGATGTGGCTATCGATCACCAACCCGTTCATGGATGTCACGCGTGCAACTGGGCTGGCGATGCTGACGCGCCAGTCGGGCCGGCGGATGCGGTTGAGAATGGCGAAGGCGATCAGCGAGTCGAGCTCGTTGAACCCCTCGAAGGTCAGAATGGCGATATGCATGGCAGCTCCTGTGATGAAACGGGTTGTCACGCAGCTTCGGGGTAATGATCATGACAATCAAATAATTGTCATGGATACAACCCATGCCCCGCGCGCGCTACAAGCAACTGGTCGATCAGTTGGCCGCCGACATCCGCTGTGGCGCGCTCGCGCCCGGCACACGCCTGCCCACGCATCGCGAACTGGCCGCGCAGCACGGCATCGCCCTGGTCACCGCATCACGGGTCTACAAGGAGCTGCACGCCATGGGCCTGGTCAGTGGCGAAACCGGACGCGGCACCTTCGTGCGCGAGACCAGCCTGGCGCCTGGCCACGGTATCGACCAGCCGGCGACCGAGGGCGGCATGCTCGACCTCAACTTCAACTACCCCACGTTGCCGGGCCAGGCCGATCTGCTGCGCCAGGCCCTGCGCCAGCTGGCATTGTCTGGTGACCTGGAAGCGCTGCTGCGCTACCAGCCGCATGCCGGGCGCCCCCATGAGCGGGCATTGCTGGCCAGGCACCTGACGGATCAGGGACTCCCGGTCACGGCGCAACAGGTGCTGATCGTCAACGGCGCCCAACACGGCCTGGCGCTGACCCTGCAGACCCTGCTCAAGCCCGGTGACGTGGTCGCGGTCGATGCCCTCACCTACCCCGGTTTCAAGGCGGCTGCTGCCGCGCGCGGCGTGGAATTGCTGGCGCTGCCCTGCGACGCCAGCGGCCCCGATTTCGATGCCCTGGCGGCGCTGTGCAGAACGCGCCGGGTACGGGCGATCTACAGCATGCCGACCCTGCACAACCCGCTGGGCTGGGTACTCGACCAGCGACAGCGCGAGCGCCTGATCGACATCGCCCGCGAGCACGATCTGCTGATCATCGAGGATGCCGCCTACGCCTTCCTGGCCAGCTCGGCACCAGCGCCACTGGCCGCCCTGGCGCCCGAACGCACGGTGCATGTATCTGGCTTCTCGAAGAACATCGCCACCGGCTTGCGGGTTGGCTACCTGACTGCGCCTGCCGTCTGGGTCGCCGCACTGGAGCGCAGCATCCGCGCCAGCACCTGGAACACCCCGGGCATCATGACGGCGCTGGTCTGCGCCTGGATCGAAGACGGCACACTGGCCCGCCTGCAAGCACAGAAGCGCGAGGACGCCCGCTGCCGGCAAGCACTGGCGCGGCGCGTGCTGGCCGGCCTGCAACCGATCGGGCATGAGGCCGGCTATTTCCTCTGGCTGCCGTTACCGGCCGAGGTGCGCGCCGATCAGGTCGTGGCGCGCCTGCTGCACGAGCAGGTGGCGGTCTCCACCGCTGAGCCGTTCAGCACCTCGGAGCAGGTGCCCCATGCGCTGCGCCTGGCCCTTGGCTCGGTCACCCTGGCGCAACTGGAAGACGCGCTGGACAAGGTCAGGCAAGCCATCGCCCATTTCGCCTATTGAGCGACCTGACGCAGCCACTCGCTGGGACTCGCCCCCACCTTGCGGCGAAATGCACGGGCCAGGGCCGAGGGGCTTTCATAGCCGACCTCGTCGGCGATCAGCGCCATGGGCCGGCCCTCGCGCAGACGCTTCTGCGCCAGGCTGACGCGCCAGCCCACCAGATAATCCGCCGGTGTAGCACCGACCACATCGTGAAAATGCGCAGCGAAACTGGCGCGCGACATGCCGGCCAGCGCCGCCAGCTCGGCCACCGACCAACCGTGCTGCGGTTTCTCGTGCAACTGATTGAGCGCCCGCGCCAGGCGTGGTTCGGCCAGACCCGCCATCATCCCCGAGGCCAGCTCGCGGCTGTTCATCAGATGGCGCAGCAGCTGGATCACCATCAGCTCGAACAGGCGATTGAGCACCAGTTCGCGTCCGCAATCCTCCCCCGCCGCCTCGGCGAACAGCCAGTCCAGGCAACCGCTCAGGCTCGGCAACTCGCGCAGCGGTTTGACGATGGCACCCGGCAGTGAACGCGACAG
>OGCL01002650.1_pt1 | contig 12030 bp, 11 predicted proteins | sample 1570041 | NCBI WGS metagenome assembly OGCL01 (sample SAMN06266162, study PRJEB24511) | hot springs metagenome | isolation source: Hot spring water | place: South Africa: Limpopo | collected 2015-06-22 | reverse complement strand
CACGCACCGGAAAGTCGATCGCGAGCTACCGGTGGCCGACGGGAAATCAGTTGTTCGCGATTGAGGCGATGCCGCGTTCGACAAAATTGCGGCTGTCTTTCAGTACTACATAGCGCTTGCCAAAAACTTCATAACTCGGCGGATTACCGGCGCGCGTGCGCGGTTCATAGCGCGGCACAGCGTCGGGAATGGCGTCGAGATCCAGCGGTGGCTTGGGCAGCGCGACGCGCGGCGGTCGCTCCGGCGTCGTCGTACACCCGGCGATCCAGATGACCATGATGCATATTAGCCAGCGCCAAAACAAAGGGATGATCACCGATGAGCACTGCGCGACCGGCTTCATGGCATCGGAATAGCTTGATAGCGGATTTTGATCGCTTCGCTCAGTTCGAACACCGCCCGTGCGTACAACGCACTGCGGTTGTAGCGCGTGATGACGAAGAAATTATTGAGACCCAACCACAATTCCTCGCCTTGTTCGGTTTGGTAGGCGAGCAATTTTGCCGGCGCGCTACGCGACAGATAGCTGGGCATCCAGACTCCAGCCGCTTCGATTTGCGCGACCGTCTGATCCAGTTTCAGATCGTTGCCGAGCAACGCGCGATACGCTGGCGTCTTCGCGACCACCGGCAACACGACCGTTTCGCCCGGACGCCACTGGTGCTGCGCGAAATAATTGGCGACGCTGGCGATGGCATCGGCGGGATTGCGCCAGATGTCCTTGAAACGATCGCCATCGAAATCGGCGGCGTAGCTGCGGTAACTGCTCGGCATGAACTGCGGCATACCCATCGCGCCGGCATACGAGCCGACGGGTTGCAAGGGGTCGATATTTTGTTCGCGGCACAGCAACAGAAAGTTTTCCAGTTCCTTCAAAAAAAACTCGCTGCGTTTTGGATAGGCGAAGCCGAGCGTCGCCAAGGCGTCGATGACGCGATACTTGCCGACGTTTTGGCCGTAGCGCGTTTCGACGCCGATGATCGCAACGATGATCGACGCCGGTACGCCATAGCGTTGTTCGACTTGCGAGAGAATGCCCGCATGGTCATGCCAGAATTTGACGCCGCCGGCAATGCGTTCGTCAGTCAAGAAAATTTTGCGGTATTCATACCACGGCTTGGCTTCTGCCGGTTTGGCCATCGCGCTGAGGATGCTGTCCTTGATCTCGGCCTGTCCGAGCCAGCGCTGCAAGGTAGGCTTGTCGAAACGATGTTCGGCGACCATGCGCGCCATGAACTCTTGGACCTGTGGGCTATCCGGCAAACCGGCCGAGCTCTGTACCGACGACAAACTCAAACCGATGACTAACAGCGCATTCAACCATGCTTTAATCATGATCTACTCCCTTATGATCTACTCCCTTAGGCGGGCAATAACTTTCTGTGAGAATGAATAGACATCAGAATACCGAATCCCGCCATCAGCGTCACCATCGAGGTGCCGCCATAGCTGATCAACGGTAGTGGTACGCCAACCACCGGCAACAACCCGATCACCATGCCGACGTTGACGAAAACATAGACAAAAAAAGTGAACGCGAGACTCCCGGCCAACAAGCGGCAATACGTATCCTGGGCTTGCACGGCAATATACAAGCAACGGCTGATCACGAGCAAATACAGTGTCAATAGGCCCACGCAACCCGAAAATCCAAACTCCTCGGCAAACACTGCAAAAATGAAGTCGGTGGAACTTTCCGGCAGAAAATCCAATTGCGATTGCGTGCTGCCGAGCCAACCCTTGCCGTAAAGGCCACCCGAACCGATGGCGATTTTCGACTGAATGATATGATAGCCCCGCCCCATGGGATCGGCTTCCGGGTTTAGAAACGTCAAAATGCGATCGCGCTGATAGTCGTGCAAGAACAACCAAATCACCGGCATCGCGGCGATAGCCAAAAGACCCAGCGCCAACAAGATTCGCCACGAAATGCCAGCGAAAAAAATCACCGCGCTGCCCGCGCTGATCACTAATAGCGCCGTACCCAAATCCGGCTGTTTGGCGATCAACAATGCCGGCACCAGGGTGATGAGCGCGGCGACGAGAATCGCCCGCCATGGCGGTGGAAGCGGATGCTCGGACAAATACCAGGCGACCATCATCGGCGTGGTGATTTTCAACAGCTCCGAGGGCTGAAAGCGAAACACGCCCAAATCCAACCAGCGCTGCGCGCCTTTACCCATTTGCCCGATGATTAAAACCGCGATCAACAGCATCACGCCCAGTGTATACAAGGCCAACGAGTAGCGCTGAAATTGCTGCGGATCGACGTGTGCCAGCACCGTCATCAATACGAACGCCAATCCGATGCGCGCGAGTTGTTTCACGAGAATTTGCATGTCTTGACCGCCGGCGCTGTACAGCACTAAAAAACTTACTCCCGCGATCAGCACCAAACCAACGAGCAGCGGGATATCCAAATGCAAGAGACGTAACAGACTGCCGAGCCAGGAATGCGGCTCAATCGCGGCATTAGTCAATAGTGGGCGTTGCATCGTGCGAGGGCTGTTCCAAATAAGCTTTGATGACCGCCGCCGCAATCGGCGCGGCGACCGCGCCACCGTGACCGCCGTTTTCGGCGACGACGGCGATGGCGATGCGCGGGTCTTCCACCGGCGCGAACGCGACGAATAGCGCGTGATCGCGCAATTTGAAATCGATGGCTTTTTCGTTGTAGCGCTCTTGCTGTTTCACCGTGAACACTTGCGCCGTGCCGGTCTTGCCGGCGATTTGATATTTCAAGCCTTTGCTGATGACTTTCGCGGTGCCACGCGGGCTGTGCACCACGTTGGTCATCGCTTTAAAGATGTTGTCGAGATTGTCCGCGTTCAGCGGGATTTGCGGTTGCGGCGCCGGGGTCAACGCGGTCGTCGAATCGTAATTGACGATGCGACTCACCAAGTAAGGCGTCACCACGCGCCCGCGGTTGGCGAGCGTCGCCGTGGCCCGCGCCAATTGCAGCGGCGTGACTTGCATGTAGCCTTGGCCGATGCCAGTGATGATGGTCTCGCCGGGAAACCAAGATTGACGCCGCACTTGCCGCTTCCATTCCTTAGACGGAAACAGACCGGCTTTTTCCCCGACTAGATCGATGCCGGTTTTCTGACCGAACCCGAAGCGACTCATGAATTCGTGCATGTGGTCGATTCCTAACGCCATCGCCAAATCGTAGAAATAGACGTCGCAGGATTGCACGATGGCTTCCTGCATATCGACCGAACCATGGCCCCATTTTTTCCAATCGCGGTAACGGTGATCGAAATTCGGCAGTTTGTAATACCCCGGGCAATAGAGCCGATGCCGGAAATCGGTAACGCGATATTCCAGCCCGGCGAGCGCATAAAACGGCTTGACCGTCGAACCCGGCGGATAGGTGCCGCGCAACGCGCGATCGAACAAGGGCTGCGCCGGCGCGTGCTGCAAATCATGGTAATTCTGGCGACTGATCCCATAAACGAACGGATTGGGGTCGAAGCCAGGCTTGCTGACCAAGGCCAAGACCGCTCCGGTTTTGACTTCGAGCGCCACAACGGCGCCATTGTACTCGGCCAAAGCTTCATAGGCGACCCGTTGCAATTCCACGTCCAGGGTCAAATAAAGATTGGAACCCGGCAGTGGCGTTTCTTCCGACAAGGTATTGACCGGTCGCGATTGCGCGTTGGTTTCGATTTCGGCATAGCCGGTATGACCATGCAACAGTGCTTCGTAAGCTTTTTCGACGCCGACCTTGCCGACATGGTTGGTGCCACGATATTCGGCGACCGGTAAGGTTTTCAATTCCTCCTCGTTGATGCGCCCAACATAACCCACCACGTGTGACACCAATTCGCCATACGGGTAAAGGCGTACCAGGCGCGCGTGAATATCAACGCCCGGAAAAAATGGCCGCGCCAGCGCGAATTTCGCCAACTCCTCGTCGCTCATCCTGAGCAGCAACGGCGTACTGACGAAACGCCGTTGCCGTAGGCGCTGCGCGTGGAATTGTTCGATCTTTTCATCGGGGATGTCGAGCAGAACTTGCAAACGACGCAAAGTGTCGTCTAAATCGGGGATTTGTTCGGGAACCAATTCCAAGCTGTAAGCCGTCAGATTTTCCGCCAACACGCGGCCGTGACGGTCGTAAATCATGCCGCGCGTCGGCGGCAATGGCGCGATTTTGATGCGATTATCCTTGGCCAGCATGCTGTAGTGTTCATGACCAGCCACTTGCAGATAAACCAAACGCGCGACCAGCGCGCTGGTCAACATCAAGGCCAAGAAAAACGCAAGGACCACGCGACCGATAAACAAACGGCTCTCGGCCAACGGATCCTTGAGGGCAAAGCGATCGAGATCGGCCATCAGTATCCACAGGAACGCGGAATCCGCGAGACATCGACACAAACCCAATCCGCGTCGGTGGGTCGATACGAAGCAGTGCGTCTTTGCTTCATGACGGGCGGGCGAACAAACGCACCTTGCGCAACAACGCGAACACCACCGGCCAACACAGCGTGCCGCTCACAATGGGCAACCAAAAAATAGGTAGGGGACGAAACGAGTGTTGCACATTTTCGGTCCAGTAGAGTACTAACCTGGCAAGAAATAACAACACAAATACACAGAACGTTTGTTGCAGCAGCGGATATTGGCGCAGTTGCCGATGCAAACGCAAACAAATATAACTGACCAAGGTATACGCCAACGCATACTGACCGAGCAAGCCGCCCATCAGGACATCGGCGAGCAACCCAAAAAACCAGCCATGAAAAATACCGACGCGCTCCGGCGCGGCGATCGTCCAATAAATCAACGCCAAAAGTAGCCAGTCCGGATTGATGTTGGCCAAAGTGTACGGCCACGGGACAATACGCAGCGCCATGGCCGCAATCATAGACAAGCCATACCACCAAAAAAAATGTCTAGGGGTGAGCAGCATCAGTAGTGTACGCGGACGGCGCGCCGTGCGAGCCGTCGAGCGGCACGGGATCGCTATGGCTCCAGACCAATAATACCTCGCGGCTACTTTCGAGCTGTGCCTTCGGCGTCGCGAGCACTTTGGCGAATGGTTTATCGGGCTGCGGCGTGAATTCATCGACGACGCCAACCGGATAACCTTGCGGGAACACCCCGCCAATCCCCGACGTAATCAGCAAATCGCCGGGCTGGATATCGGCATTGTTCGGCAAGAAAGGCAGGGACAACCGATTCGGTTGGCCGCTACCGAACGCGATGGTACGTAAACCATTGCGATTGACTTGTACTGGAATAGCGTGGCTGGGGTCGGTGATCAACATGATTTCGGCAGCAAATGGCGTCACGCGGATGACCTGTCCCATCACGCCATTGACGTCGAGCACGGGTTGTTGAACGTGCACGCCGAACCGTTTGCCTTTATTGACAAGCACGACGTGTTCATACGGCGCGAAATTGACGGAGAGAATCTCGGCGACCAACACTTGTTCGCCGAGCTTGTAGGAATTTTCCAGCAAGGCACGCAAGCGGATGTTTTCTTTTTCCAGCGACTCGAATTTCAACAAGCGCGTTTTGTAGACCAATTGTTCTTGACGCAGTTTTTTGTTTTCTTCGAGCAGTTGATCGTAAGTTTTGACGGTACTGACCAATTCTTGCGTGAAATCGAACGGCAAGCTCACCAAAAGCTGCACGGGCAGCACCAAAGCCGACAACAGCGTGCGCAATTGCTGCAAAAACGGGTGGCGATCCCCGAACGCCAATAATGACAACGACAACAGCAACGCGACCAGCAAGCGGGTGTTGATCGAAGGGCCGGTGGCAAACAGCGGTCTCATAGCAACCTACTCAGACGATGGCGGGCTACGCCGGTTACGTGCATGGTTTCATTGCAACAGCTCGCCAGCGATGGCATGGGCGTTCAAAAAATCGCGCGCCTTTATGCGCTTCCCTCCGGGCAATTGGATTTCGTGCAAACGCAGCCAACCGGCGCCGGTCGCGACATCGATTTCCCGCTCCGAAGTGACACGTACCCGGCCTGGCGTCTCAGCAGGTTCGTTGCCCCACGCGCTGGCACGCCAAATACGCAAGGTTTGCCCCCGATAACATGTTTCTGCGACCGGCCAGGGATTCAAGCCGCGCACCCAGCGTTCGAGTTGCGCGGCGGGCTGCGTCCAGTCGAGACGGGCTTCGTGCTTGCTGAGTTTCTCGGCGTAGGTCACCAAATTCGGGTCTTGTGGTTCGGGCACGACACGTCCCGCCGCCCAATCGTCCAACGTCGGAACGAGCACTTCCGCGCCGCGCCGCGCCAACTGATCGTGCAGCGCGCCCGCCGTCATGTCGGGCGCGATCGTACAGGCGACGCGCCGCAACATGTCGCCAGCGTCGAGCTGTAAGCACATGCGCATGATCGTGACACCACTTTCGGTGTCGCCGGCGATGATCGCGCGTTGAATCGGCGCTGCACCGCGCCAGCGCGGCAACAGCGAAGCGTGGACATTGACACAACCCCATTTGGGAATATCCAGCACTGCTTGCGGTAATAAAAGCCCATAGGCCACAACGACCATGACATCTGGCGCGAAGGACGCCAAGCGCGCTTGCTCCTCGGCGGATTTCAACGTCACGGGCTGGCATACCTCCACGCCCGCCGCCAACGCGCGTTGTTTGACGAGACTCGCAGTCAGGTGGCGACCTCGGCCCGCCGGACGATCCGGTTGGGTGTAAACCGCGACGACCTGATGCGGGGAAGCCAGCAACTCGTCGAGACTCGGCAGCGCGAATTCCGGGGTCCCCGCGAAAACAATGCGCATGGCGTCAACCGACGCGCGCGGCTTTCGCGCTGGTTCGCGACGGGGCGGCGCGCTCCTGACGATGCAGTTTTTCCAATTTCTTTTTAATGCGCTGTCGCTTCAGCGGCGATAAGTAATCGACGAACAACTTGCCGTCGAGATGATCGATTTCGTGCTGAATGCACACCGCCAGCAGGCCATCGGCTTGAAACGCTTGCTTCTCGCCTTGGCGATCCAGCGCTTGGACGATAATTTTTTCAGCGCGCGTCACTTTTTCGAAGAACCCCGGCACCGACAAACAACCCTCTTCCGACTCTTCGACGCCTTGCTCATCGACGATCTGCGGATTGATCAAACACAATGGTGCGTTTTTTTCTTCGCTAATGTCGAGTACGATCACGCGCTGATGCACATTGACCTGCGTCGCCGCCAAACCGATGCCGCGCGACGAGTACATGGTTTCCAACATGTCATCGAGCAAACGGCGCACGCTATCATCGACGCGCGCCACCGGTTTGGCGATGATACGCAAACGCTCATCGGGAAATTCAAGAATCGTTAGAACACTCACAACACTCTCCACTATAATGCTCAGGATGCCGCAGCAAAATCGATCCCCCGGCATTGCACGCCGATTGACGCGGCTTCAACGTTTTTGTACGCATATTACGCGCTTTCCATTCCGCCAGGTTTGGTCTGCTAGCGTATTTAAAGCGCCAACCGGACACACCGCATGACACTTCCGAACACATCGCGTTGACTATGAGGGATGACAAAGAATCCTTCATTGAACACGAAGGCTGGCATTCTAACTGAATTCGCCTAGACTTTGCATGCGGCATAAAGCGCTGGATTCCGTACCAGACGATGAGCCTCGTCTTTTATTCCAAATCATGTAAGGGTAACGCTCGATGCGATTGCGAATTTTTTTGAAGCTCATGGTGTTCTGTTGGTGTTTGACGGCGATCGCCGATATACCAATCGCGGTGCAACCCAACCCGCCCAGCCGTTATACCGTACAACGCGGCGATACCTTATGGGGAATCGCTGGAAAATTTCTGCAACGACCATGGCAATGGCCTTACATTTGGCAATCCAACCCACAGATCCGCAACCCGCATCTGATCTACCCCGGCGATGAAATCGTTTTTAGCTATAGCGATGGTCAGCCGCGCGCCAGTTTGGCCGAGGATCGTCTGTTCTATCCACGCCTCCGCGAAACCAGTGCCGAGGAAGCGATCAAACTGATCCCGATCGACATCATCGCCCCGTTTTTGGTTTCACCGCGCATCGTCGAGGCCGATACACTTGAAGAAGCGCCTTACATCTTGGAATTTGACGGCCAGCGGTTGATCGCAGGCAGCGGCGACAAAATCTACGTGCGCGCGATCGAGGCCCCGGAAACCTTGAGCTACAGCGTTTACCGCGCGGGCAAAACCTACCGCGCCCCAGAAAGCGATGAAGTGTTGGGCCATGAAGCGCTGTATATCGCCAGCGCCACGTTGCAACGTAGCGGCGATCCGGCGATTTTGACGATCGACGAAGCGCACAGCGAGATTCGCCGTGGCGACCGCCTGTTGCCGAATACCGAAAAAACCAATCTGCTCAATTTCTTTCCGAAAGCGCCCACCCAAAGCGTCTCCGGCACCATTTTGAGCGTGATGAATGGCGTGTCACAAATTGGCCAATATGACGTCGTCGTCATCGACCTAGGCCACGCCGCCGGATTGGAGCCGGGACACGTCCTCGAAGCGCTAAAGGCGGGCCGCGAAGTGACCGATCGCTTCAGCCGGCATAGCAATGACCGCGTCCGCTTGCCCGACGAAGCCGTCGGCGTCTTGATGGTGTTCCGCGTTTTCGAACGCCTGAGCTATGCCTTGGTCATGAACACGGAGCGTCCGCTACATCTCCACGACAAAGTCCGTACCCCTGAATAGCACGCCGTACTCTCTCGACCAGCAAGGGGTCGTTGCATGGCTGGTGCTGTGCCACGCGCCAGGCGTAGGAAGCCGAACCGTTCTCAAGCTGCTCGAATCTTATCCGACGCCGGTTGCGGTGTGCGATGAGCCGCCGCAGCATTTGATGCGCGCCGGTCTGTCCGACACGGCGATCGCGGCGATCAAACAGCCTGACGTGGCGCTGATCGAAAAAACACTGCATTGGCTGGAGCAGCCCGGGCATCATTTGCTGACACTACACGACCCCCGCTACCCACCGCTACTCAAACAAATTTATGACCCGCCGCCGTTACTTTACGCGCGTGGCGACCTCGCCACCTTGACCCGCCCACAAATCGCCATGGTCGGCAGTCGCAATCCCTCGCCAATCGGTCGTCAGTTGGCCGAGAGTTTCGCGGCGGCGTTGGCGGCGAAAGGCTTGGTGATCACCAGTGGCCTGGCCTTGGGCATAGACGCCGCCAGCCACCAGGGCGCGCTCGACGGCGGTGGCAAGACGATAGGGGTTGCCGGCACCGGTCTGGATCGCATCTATCCGGCGCAAAACAAAGAACTGGCGCTGGCGATCATCGAATCCGGCGCGCTCGTGTCAGAATTTCCACTCGGCACGCTCGCCAAATCCGGACATTTTCCGCGCCGCAATCGCATCATCAGCGGTTTATCGCTGGGGGTGCTGGTCGTCGAAGCGGCGCTACAAAGCGGATCGTTGATCAGCGCGCGCCTGGCACTGGAACAAGGCCGCGAAGTCTTCGCGATCCCTGGCTCCATCCACAACCCCTTGGCGCGCGGCTGCAACGCATTGATCCGCGAAGGTGCCAAACTGGTCGAAACCGCCGAACACGTTCTTGAAGAATTAAATCCCTATTATCAATCGACTAGCGTCGAAACGCCGCCCATGACCAGCGCGACGGCACAATCAGCGCTTGACCTCGAGCAACAAACATTATTGAATCTAGTTCAATACAGCCCGACTCCGGTCGATATGCTGGTCAAGGCGACTGGCCAATCCGTTGAAACGGTAGCCTCGATCTTGCTCATGCTGGAACTAAACGGTTTCATTGCTTCGGTCCCGGGCGGCGGCTATATTCGACTCCAATGACTGCCTGGTGCGCCGCGCCTTTCTCTCCGGCTGGAAACAATATGAAAGAAAGCATTTTTGAAGTGTTGATGTACTTGTTCGAAAACTACTTGGAAGAAGAAACCGAAGGATTACCGGACAGTGATGTGATCCGTACCGAATTACTCGAGATGGGATTCGAAGACCGCGAGGTTGAAAAAGCCTTTCACTGGCTGGAGTCGTTGAGCGTCGATCCGATGATCGAACCCACGCTCACCAAGGCGTTCCGCATCTACAACAGCCAAGAACAAGCGCGGCTTGACATGGAAAACCGCAATTTCTTGATCTATCTCGAGCATACCGGCATTTTGAGCCCGGACAATCGCGAAATCGTCATCGATCGCATCATGGCCCTCGATGAAGACATTTCCTTGCAAAAACTGAAATGGATCGTGCTGATGGTGTTGATGAGCCAACCCGAGGACGGTGGCGGCTCGTTACGACTCGAAGAATTAGTCCCTGAAGCCCCGCGCTCATCCCTGCATTAGCCCTTGATTTCCACCCCGCGCGCGCTCGAGGCGTGGCGCGCGTATTTTCCTGATCGTTTCCGCTCTTCTCGTGCATGCGTCACCATCTCGTCATCGTTGAATCCCCCGCCAAAGCCAAAACCATAGAAAAATATCTGGGCAAGGATTTTCACGTCCTCGCGTCCTATGGTCACGTGCGCGACTTGATTCCCAAGGAAGGCGCAGTCGATCCCGATCGTCAATTCGCGATGCAATACGATTTGATCGAACGCAATCAGCGCCATGTCCAAACTATCGCCAAAGCGGCCAAAACCGCCGACGCACTATATCTCGCGACCGACCCTGACCGCGAAGGCGAGGCGATTTCCTGGCATTTGTACGAGATCCTCAAAGAAAAGAAACTTCTCGAAAACAAGCCCGTACATCGCGTGGTGTTCCATGAAATCACCAAGAAGGCGATCACCGAGGCAATCAGCCACCCGCAAACCTTGTCGATCAACCTAATCAACGCTCAACAAGCGCGTCGCGCGCTGGATTATCTCGTCGGTTTCAAGCTATCGCCGTTGCTGTGGAAAAAAATCCGCCGTGGGCTGTCGGCGGGCCGCGTGCAAAGTCCGGCGTTGCGCTTGATCGTCGAACGCGAACAGGAAATCGAAAGCTTTCAAACGCGCGAATACTGGACGATACACGCCGATTTGCTCAGCGACGGTCAAGCGTTTCAAGCAAAACTGATCATCTACGATGCTGAAAAACTCCAGCAATTCAGTATCGAAAACGCCGAGCGCGCCGAAACGATCAAACGGCACTTGCTCGAACTGGCCGATGGCAGTTTGCGCGTCGCGAAAATAGAGAAGAAACAACGCAAGCGCCAACCCGCCGCACCGTTCATCACTTCGACCTTGCAACAAGAAGCGGCGCGTAAACTGGGTTTTACCACCAAGCGCACGATGACCGTCGCGCAACAGCTCTACGAAGGCATAGAACTCGGAGGTGAAACCGTCGGTTTGATTTCTTACATGCGTACCGACTCGGTCAACCTCGCCGCCGAAGCCATCGAGGAAATTCGCCGTTTGATCGCCGAAAAATACGGCGCCGACCAAATGCCGCCGCAGCCGCGCGTTTACAAAACCAAGGCGAAAAACGCGCAGGAAGCCCATGAAGCGATTCGCCCGACTTCGGTGTTTCGGTTGCCAAATCAAGTCGAACGCTATTTGACCGCTGATCAATACAAGCTCTACACCTTGATTTGGCAACGCACCGTGGCATGCCAAATGCTACACGCGACCATCGACACCGTCGCCGTCGATTTGCATTGCGGCAATGAACGCAACGTATTCCGCGCCACTGGCTCGACGATCGCCGACCCCGGCTTCATGGCCGTCTATCGCGAAGGGCGCGACGACAACCAAGCGGATGAAGACGCCGAAAATCTCTTGCCCGCCCTACAAGAAGGGCGCCCGGTCCCCCTCACGACGATTCTCGCCAATCAGCACTTCACCGAACCGCCGCCGCGTTACACCGAAGCGACGTTGGTCAAGGCACTCGAAGAATACGGCATCGGGCGCCCATCCACCTATGCGTCGATCATCTCCACGTTGCAAAACCGCGAATATGCCACGCTGGAAAACAAGCGTTTCCATCCGACCGACGTCGGACGCATCGTCAACAAATTCCTGACCGAACACTTCACGCAATACGTCGATTACACGTTCACCGCGCATCTCGAAGACGATCTAGACGCGGTATCG
>OGCL01002649.1_pt1 | contig 12037 bp, 12 predicted proteins | sample 1570041 | NCBI WGS metagenome assembly OGCL01 (sample SAMN06266162, study PRJEB24511) | hot springs metagenome | isolation source: Hot spring water | place: South Africa: Limpopo | collected 2015-06-22 | reverse complement strand
GTAGTGGATGTAGTTGCCGCTGGCATCGTTCTTGCTGATGCCTTTGCAGCCCTTCCAGATGGTCAGGTTGGAGCCGGCCAGGTCGGCGGAACCGCCCAGCAGTTCGGGCAGGATCGGGCCGAAGCCGTTCAGGGCGTTTTGCGAGGCCTTGCGGGTGGCCACCTTCTCGGCCTTGGCATTCACCTCGGCGATGAAGGCGTTGGAACGATCCGCCCAGTCGCCGGGCAGCTCGCCGGCCATGCGGCGCTTGAATTCCTCGGCCAGTTGCGGATGGGCCTTTTGGTAGGCGGCGAAGCGCTCGACCCAGGCCTGCTCGGCCTTTTCGCCGCGCTGCTTGGCGCTCCAGGCATCGTAGATGTGGCCGGGGATCTCGAACGGCGGGTAGTTCCAGCCGATGGTCTCGCGGGTGAGGGCGATCTCGTCGGCGCCCAGCGGCGCGCCGTGGCACTCTTCCTTGCCCTGCTTGTTGGGAGAGCCCCAGCCGATAATGGTCTGGCAGCAGATCAGGGAGGGCTTGTCGGTCACCTTGCGGGCGGCTTCCACGGCGGCCTTGATGGCGGCGGCGTCGTGGCCATCGACCTTGGGGATGACGTGCCAGCCGTAGGCCTCGAAGCGCTTGGGGGTGTCGTCGGTGAACCAGGCCGGGGTATGGCCATGACCGCGCACCTCGCCGTCGATGGAGATGTTGTTGTCGTCGTAGAAGGCGATCAGCTTGCCGAGGCCCCAGGTGCCGGCCAGGGCGCAGGCCTCGTGCGAGATGCCTTCCATCATGCAGCCGTCGCCCAGGAACACATAGGTATGATGATCGACGATCGCATGGCCGGGGCGGTTGAACTGGGCGGCCAGGATCTTCTCCGCCAGGGCCATGCCCACGGCGTTGGTGATGCCCTGGCCCAGCGGGCCGGTGGTGGTCTCCACGCCGGGGGCGTAGCCGTACTCGGGATGGCCGGGGGTCTTGGAGTGGAGCTGGCGGAACGACTTGAGATCCTCGATGGAGAGATCGTAGCCGGTGAGGTGCAACAGGCTGTAGATCAGCATGGAGCCGTGACCGTTGGAGAGGATGAAGCGGTCACGATCGGCCCACTTGGGGTTGGCCGGGTTGTGCTTCATGAAGTCGTTCCACAGCACTTCGGCGATGTCGGCCATCCCCATAGGGGCGCCCGGGTGGCCGGAGTTGGCCTTCTGCACCGCATCCATGCTCAGTGCACGAATGGCGTTGGCAAGTTCTCTACGCGAGGACATCTGTCTCTCCTGTAAGCTATGCGACAAAACCGCGGGTTGGGTAAAGATACATATTGTTAGCCGATATTTCAGTTTTCGGCAATATAATGATGCTTATGGGGTAAAAAAACCATTGAGGCGTTCCCCCCCTTACCGCGGACCTAGTGATGAAAAAGCTCAATTCTGTTTCCGCCACTTGATGGAGCAGCCGATGCTTGGGATCTGCTCCCGCGGTCCCTGGCCGGTTTCGGCCACCTGTTTCATGGCCTCGAAGAGATCCCGGCGGGTGTCGGCGGGGGCGGTCTCCTTGCGGCTGGCGTCCAGTCGGCCCCGATATTGCAACTCCAAATCGGCGTTGTAGCCGAAAAAGTCCGGGGTGCAGACGGCGCCATAGGCCCTGGCCACCTCTTGGCTTTCGTCCAGCAGGTAGGGGAATGGGAAGTCGAACTCCGCCGCCACCCGTTGCATGTTGTCGAAGGAATCTTCGGGGTAGTCGCTGGGGTCGTTGGATAGGATGGCCACGCAGTTCACCCCCAGGGCCTGCAGCTCGCGGGCGTCCCGCACGAGGCGGTCGCGCACCGCCTTGACATAGGGGCAGTGGTTGCAGATGAACATCACCAGCAGGCCGCGCTCGCCCTTGCAGTCGTCGCGGGTCCAGACCCGCCCATCGACGCCGGGCAGGCGGAAGTCCGGCGCGGCGGCGCCGAAGTCGCAAACGGGGGTTTCGGTGGAAGCCATCTGGCCATCTCTCCTGTGGTGTCCGGTTCGAGCCGCCAAATATACCGACTTTCGGCAAAAATCCAAACAAAAAAACGCACGCGCGACCGCGGCGGGCATGCCCGGGCACGTCTGCCGGCCTGGATCCTCGTTCCGGCCGGAGGAACCTGGAGTCCAAAGGCGAAGCTTTTGGACGCTGCACAAATCCGCCCCTGAGGATTTGCGCGTAAGCCCCGAAGGGGCGAGGCGCAAGGATGCGCCGAGCAAAAGCTACGCGCTCCGCGCTACGCTTTTGCGCTCCAACCGCGCGACTGGCCGGAACCATGATCAAGGCCCCCGCCGCGCGACCGGTGCCCTTCCGGGGTAAGGTCAGCTGCTGCCCACGGCGAAGTTGCGCAGGGCGGTGCGGAAGGAGTTGAAGGGGCTGAACAGGGCATCTCCCACCACCAGCACATAGCCGAACCAGTGGAAGAATCCTGGGTTGCGATCCGGTACCTCCCACCACAGGTAGCACATCAGGCCGGTGGCCAGGATGACGCCGGTGACCGCCCACAGCATATCCAGGGCGAATACCGTGGTATTGATGTCGCCGGACTTGACGAACTCGGCGAACAGCACGAACACCGCTACGCCAAGAAAGATGTAGCCGGACACCCCGCTGAGGTCGGTGATCCCCACCACCTCGGCGCCGATGAGGTAGCCGATGATGAGGAAGGTCCAGGGGATCTTGTTCATCACGGAGATGCCGCCGCCGGTGGAAACCGTTACCTTGTCGTTCATGGATGGCTCCTTTGGGTAAGAATGCCGAGCAGATTGGCGATGCGGTCGCGCATCTGCCGGCGGTCGATGATGAGGTCGATGGCGCCTTTTTCCAGCAGGAACTCGGAGCGCTGGAAGCCTTCCGGCAGTTTTTCGCGCACCGTCTGTTCGATCACGCGCGGGCCGGCGAAGCCGATCAGGGCGTTGGGTTCGGCCACGTTGATATCCCCCAGCATGGCGAGACTGGCGGAGACGCCGCCCATGGTGGGATCGGTCAGCACCGAGATGAAGGGCAGGCCGCGCTCGGCCATCTTGCCCAGGGCCGCGCTGGTCTTGGCCATCTGCATGAGGGAGAAAAGCGATTCCTGCATACGGGCGCCGCCGCTGGCGGAGAAGCAGACCAGCGGGATATGGTGTTCCAGGCAGGCATCCACGCCGCGCACGAAACGCTCCCCCACCACCGAGCCCATGGAGCCACCCATGAACTCGAACTCGAAGGCCGCCGCCACCAGGTCAAGCCCCTTCAGCTTGCCTTTCATGACGATCAGGGCGTCCTTCTCCCCGGTGGCCTTCTGCGCCTGGCTGATGCGCTCCTTGTACTTCTTGCTGTCCTTGAATTTGAGGGGGTCCAGGGGGATCAGGGTGGCGCCGATCTCTTCGCGGCCCTCTGCGTCCAGGAAGGTCTCCAGCCGCTTGCGGCCCTTCATCCGGCTGTGGAAGCCGCATTTGGGGCAGACCTCCAGACTGCGCTCCATCTCCGCCCGATAGAGGATGGCGCCGCAACCGGTGCACTTGGCCCACAGCCCCTCGGGGACCGCCCGCTTGTGGCCGCCCTCGATTCGGATCCGGCTGGGCATCAACTTTTCGAACCAGTTCATATCAACCTCGCAAAGGGCCGCCTATGGCTATACCCCCTAGTTTTACCACAGACCGCTCCCCAGGTCACAGGGTCAGCGAGCTTAAATTCAAGAAAAAAGAAGGAACACAGAGGACACGGAGAAGCACAGAGACCACGGAGCGAATACAAGAATTAACAGAAATTCGGTCGGCAACCCGTCCACCGGCTGGAAAAAAAGTTCTTCCGTTGTGGGCTCCCTCGCAGCGGTTGCCGGGCCTCCTTTCACTCCAAGTAGAGGGTGCGATAGGAGAGCCGGCCGTCGCGGTACTCCCACAACCGAAACGCCCCCTGCCGGCCCCAACTCCCGGCCAGGGGCGGGGCGATGAAGATGGGCGTGTCCCCCAGCCAGTGCAACTCCTCCTTGTGGAAATGGCCGCTGATTACCCCCCGCACGTCGTGGCTAGTGATCAGCCGCTCCCAGCGCTCCCGCTGCGGTGCCGGCCATCCCTCGCGCAACCGATTGCGGAAGAAGCCCCCCACCGGCGGGCCGTGCTGGAACAGCAGCACCGGCCGGCGGCCGGCCCGATCCAGTGCCCTCTCCAGGGCATCCAGGGGATCGTAGCCGGGCAGCCGCGGCCAGTCCCGCGCCGCCGGCTCGCTGTAGAGAAAGATCGCCGTCACCCCCTGGATCTCCCGCGCCTGCACCAGCGGGCCGAAGCGGTCGCGGAACACCGCGGCGTCCGCCTCCGCCCGATCGCGGGTGATGTCGTGATTGCCGGGGAGCACGAACCAGGGGGCGTGCAGCTCGTCCAACAGGGCCTTTACCTGCCCCACCAGATCTGGATCCTGCATCCGTTCCGCGGTGAGATCGCCGGTAATGACGACGAACTCCACCGGCATGGGGAGCTGGTTGATCCGCTCCACCGCCTGCTGGCCCCGCTCCAGATTTCCGGCGTCGCCGAAATGGGTGTCGGTGAGCTGGACGAAATAGAAGGGCCGCTCGGCGATCGGGATCAGGCTGCCGCAGCCGCCGAGGAATACGACCAGCAGCACAACCCAGCGAAGCGGCGTCTGAGGCACGCGCGGCTACCCCCCGTACAACCGCCGATATCCCGACGGCACCAGCACCCGCCGCCAGATCGGCGGCTTGCTGCCGCGCAGGGCGATCTTGAACGGATAGACCGGGGCCGGTGTGGCCATCTCACTCACCTTTAAAGGCGCGTCAATATAGGCGCGATCCAAACGTCTGAATGCGCTGCCAGGCCCGTTCCAGGCTCGGTGCGTGTCGTCGGGCGGCGTCCAGGTTCCAGGCGTCGCGGACGAACATGCAGAGGCGGGCGTTGTAGCCGGGGCCGATGGGGGCCACCGAACCTGGCTCGGGAACCAGTTCTTTGGCCAGCCTTGTCCGACTGCGGCGGGCGATATTCACCAGCCGTTGCTTGGGGTCGGACTCGTACTCCGGGTGCTCCGGGAGTTTGCCGACGGGCACCCCCAGCAGTTCCGCCATACCCTCGCGGTCCGCCAGCAGCCACGCCTCGACCTCGCGCACCGCCACCCGCAACAGCATTCCCTCCGGCACTCGGCCCACCTTCCAGGCCGCGAACAGGGCCGGAACGCAGGGGTGGCGGTCCAAATCGGTCAGCACGATATGCGGCAAAACCCGGCTGGCCGCCTTGAACTTCTCGATGCCGGCCTTGAGTTGCCCGAATCCGCGGGCAAGCTGTCGGCGATCCACCTGGAGATGGCCCGCCGCCTCCACCAGGCGCAGCAGGATCGCCATGCTGACCTCGTCCTCCGCCGCCAGGACGACCCGCCGTCCGCTCATGGCCGGAACAATGCAAGCTGCTCCACCCGCGCTGGCCGTACCTGCGGCAGCAGCGCCTCCGCCACCGAGTAGCCGGCGGCGATGAGTTCTCGATCCTGTTCCGAGGCCACTCTGACCTCGCTTCCCTCGGTGGTGGGTTCCAGCCGGATCACCTCCCGCGGGTCGATGCTGCGCTCCTGGAGCAACGCCTCGCTGTGGGTGGTGACGAAGACCTGCCGCCGATACTTGGCCTGCCGCTGCATCCGCCACAGTAGCGGGTGGATCTGCCGCACGATGTCTTCGTTCAGCGAGAGTTCTGGCTCCTCCAGCAGCAGCAACGAATCCCCCTCCAGCAGACTCCATAGGATCCCCAGCAGCCGCAGGGTGCCGTCCGAGAACTGATCCTCCCGCTGCCACCCCGCGGCGGGACGCCAGTGTTCAAAGAGGGCTTCAAGGTGCGGCGCGCCGCTGATCTCGTCGTGGACCAGCCGCAGTTCGCTCAGATTCGGCACGCAGACCCGCAGCACTTCGTTGATCTTCTTAAGACGTGCGGCGCGGGTCTTCTCCGGGGTCTTGGCAATGCGCTCCAGAAACGCCTGGCCGAAGGGGTCGTGCTCCAGCCGATAACCGCCGAGTTGATCGGCATACTTGAGCAGCTGCGGCACCAGATGAAGATAGGTGATGCCGGCAAAAAACTCCGCCACCGGGCGAAAGTCCCGGTTGGTATTGATCTGTTCCAGGAAGGTCTGGGTCAGCCGTTCCGGGTCGGCCTGATCCTGCTCGTTGGGCCGATCTACCAATAGCTTACCGCGCTCCAGGTTCTCTACCCTTTCCACGCCGACCACCGGCCGCTGCTGGCCTTTGCCCTCGCTGCGGAAACAGAGCGTATAACGCCACATCGGTTCTGCATCCACGCGCTCCGCCAGTTCGACCGCGACCTGGATCTCCGGATCGCGCCGGGTCTGCAAGCAGCGCAACTTGGCGATGCCTCCCCGATCCTTCACCGCTTTGCGCAACCCTCCCCCCTCGGGGTTTGCCATGTCCCGCAGAAACCGCAGCACATCCAGCAGGTTGGACTTTCCGGAGGCGTTGGGTCCGATGACATAGACCCGCTCCCGCAGGGCCACATCCACCGTCCTGAAGTTCCGCCAGTTCTTTAATTCGAGCCTGGTGATCAGCACCCCTCTTCTCCTGGAACAGCGAAACCCGGCCCCACGGCGCCTAAATCCCGTCCAACGCCCGCCGCAGCTCCCCCAGCAATCCCGCCACCGCCGGCGCGATCTTCTCCGGCTCCGCCGCCAGGGCCTCCACCCGGTTCACCAGGGCGGAGCCGATGATAACGGCGTCACCCAACTGGCCGATGGCCTTGGCGGAGGCGGCGTCCTTGATGCCGAAGCCGACCCCCACGGGCAAACGGGTCACACTGCGGATGGCGGCGATGCGCTCCGCCACGCTATCTACCGAGAGGTGTCCGGCGCCGGTGATGCCCTTCACCGAGACGTAGTAGATGAAGCCGCTGGCGACCTGGCAGACCTTGCCGATGCGCGCCTGATCGGTGGTGGGGGAGAGCAGGAAGATGGGGTCAATGTCGCGCGGGCGGATCTCTTGCAGGAATTCGGCGGCCTCCTCCGGCGGCAGATCGACCGTCAGCACCCCGTCCACCCCCGCGGCCTGGGCGGCGGCGGCGAATTCGGGGTAGCCCATCGCCTCGATGGGGTTGAGGTAGCCCATCAGCACCACCGGGGTGGCCGGATCCTGTTGGCGGAACTCGGCCACCATGCCCAGAACGTCCCGCAGGGAGACGTGATGCACCAGGGCGCGTTCGCTGGCCCGCTGGATAGTGGGGCCGTCCGCCATCGGATCGGAGAAGGGGACGCCCAGTTCAATCAGATCGGCCCCGGCCTGCACCATCGCGTGCATCAGCGGGACCGTAACGTCCGGATGAGGATCGCCGGCGGTGACGAAGGGAATCAGGGCCTTGCGGCCCTTGGCCCGCAATTCGCTGAAACGGGTGGCAATACGGCTCATAACTGGATCCCCTCGCGGGCGGCCACGGTGTGCATGTCCTTGTCCCCCCGGCCGGAGAGGTTGACGATGAGGATTTGATCCGGCCGCATCTTGGGCGCCAGTTTGGCGGCGAAGGCCAGGGCGTGGCTAGACTCCAGGGCCGGGATGATCCCTTCGGTGCGGGTGAGGGCGTGGAAGGCGTCCAGCGCCTCGCGGTCGGTGACGGCGTCGTAACGCACCCGGCCGATGTCCTTGAGCCACGCATGTTCGGGGCCGACGCCGGGGTAGTCGAGACCGGCGGAGATGGAGTGGGTCTCGATGATCTGGCCGTCCGCATCCTCCATCAAATAGGTGCGGTTGCCGTGCAGCACGCCGGGGCGGCCGGCGGTGAGGGGGGCGGCGTGGTGGCCGGTGGCGATGCCGTCGCCGGCCGCCTCCACGCCGTAAATGGCGACGCCCTCATCCGCCAGGAAGGGGTGGAACAGGCCGATGGCGTTGGAGCCGCCGCCCACGCAGGCCACCAGGGCATCCGGCAGGCGGCCGGCCTGGCGCTGGATCTGCTCGCGCGCCTCGCGGCCGATCACCGCCTGGAAGTCCCGCACCATCGCCGGGTAGGGGTGCGGACCCGCCACCGTGCCGATGATGTAAAAGGTGTTGTCGATGTTGGTGACCCAGTCGCGCATGGCCTCGTTCAAGGCATCCTTGAGCGTCTTGGAACCGGACTCCACGCCCACCACCTTGGCCCCCAAGAGCCGCATCCGATAGACATTGGCCTCCTGCCGCGCCATATCGACCGAACCCATATAGACCACGCACTCCAGCCCCAGCCGCGCCGCCACCGTGGCGGTGGCCACGCCGTGCTGGCCGGCGCCGGTCTCGGCGATGATGCGGGTCTTGCCCATGCGCTTGGCCAAGAGCGCCTGGCCGATGGTGTTGTTCACCTTGTGGGCGCCGGTGTGGTTGAGATCCTCGCGCTTGAGATAGACCTGGGCGCCGCCGAGGTTGCGGCTCCAGCGTTCGGCATGATAGAGCGGGGAGGGACGGCCCACATAGTGCTGAAGGTCGGCATCCAGCTCCGCCAGGAACTCCGCATCCTTGAGGTATTTCTCATAGGCCCGCCGCAGCTCGTCGAGGGGCCCCATCAGGGTCTCCGCCACGAAGATGCCGCCGTAGGGGCCGAAGTGGCCCCGCGCATCCGGCATGGCGGAATAGTCGATCGGTTCAGGGATTGGCACGCTCCACTCCTCGCATGAATGCCGCAATCTTCTCCGGGTCTTTGATCCCCCGGCTCTTCTCCACCCCGCCGCTCACATCGACCGCATAGGGATGCACCGTTTCTATGGCCCTCGTTACGTTCTCCGGCGTCAGTCCCCCGGCCAGGATCAGCGAATGGGCCAGCCCGTGGGGGATATGTTCCCACTCGAAGGTCTCGCCGGTCCCTCCCGGCAGCCCCGGCTTGTGGGTATCCACCAACAGGGCCGAGGCGTCGTGGAAGCGGGTGCGCTCCACGAACAGGTCAACGCCCGCCTTCATGGGGATCGCCTTGATGTAGGGCCGGCCGAGGCCGCGGCATTGCTCCGGGGTCTCGCCGCCGTGGAATTGCAGCAGGTCGATATGGACCCGCTGCAACACCGTCGCGATCTCCTCGCGGCCGGCGTTGACGAACAGCCCCACCACGCTGACAAAGGGGGGCAGGCCGGCCAGGATATGGACCGCCTGCTTCGCGGTAACGGCGCGGGGGCTGGGGGGATAGAAAACCAGGCCGATGGCGTCGGCGCCGAGACGCGCCGCCTCCAAGGCGTCCTGGTTGCTGGTGATGCCGCAGATCTTGACTCGGGTACGCATAGGGGTGCAAAGATACCCCAAGTCAGGGCGAAGAAAAAGGGCGGCCTTTTCGCACCAGCCATTCCAAAATTAAGATGATCAAGTCCCATAGGTTGGGGTGAGCTTGCGAACCCCAACCAATCCGCGGCCCGATGGCACGCCGTCCCAGCGCAACACGGGTCACGGATTGTTGGGGTTCCTTCGTCACCTCATCTTAAGAGGCTAGCCGGCGATGGACGCCACCGCGTAGCGGACCCGCATTCGGTGTTCGCCCCCGGCTGGCGTCGTGACGACATTGTCGAAGGCGTTGCCGCTTTCCACACACACCATGCCGAGGTGGCCATCCGGCCCGAAGTCGCCCATCTTCTCGGCCTTGGCGGCGCCCGGGTTCCATACCACGGTGGTATTGGCGTTTTCTTTTTGGATGAGGATCTTGCGGCCCCAGGCGGGGTCTTCGATGACGCAATCGCCGGCGGTGTTCACATAACCGCGATCCACTTCGCCGTCGATGTGGATGGCGCCGCTCTGCTGTTTGCGCTTCCAGTCATCGACCTTGTCCAAATAGGTGACGCCGTCCAGCCCCTGGATGGGGCAGTGGCGGATGTCGCTCACCGCGAAATAGGTGTGCAGGGCCTCGCCGAGGACGAAGGGTTCGGTGCCACGGTTGCGGGTGATCAGATCGAAGGTCAGTTCGCGGCCAATGGTGATGACGCTCTCCGCCTCGCTGGCGTGGGGCCATTGGGCGCGGGTGGCGTCGCTCTGCTCCAGCCGCAGGGTCAGGCGGGTGGCGCCATCCGCCAGGGCCTCGCTGGCCTCCACCGACCAGGGGACGGTGCGGGCGAAGCCGTGGCCGGGGAAGGAGGATTCGGTGGCATGGTTGCCGAACCAGGGCCAGCAGACCGGTACGCCGCCGCGAATGGACTTGCCGGGGGCGAACTTGGCGAAGCCGCTCAGCCACAGCACCGGCCGTTGGCCCAGCGGGTTCCAGGTCATTACATGGCCGCCGCTGAGGGCGATCATCGCCTCACCCTGGCCATTGGCCACCTTGGCCAGGATGAGACCGCCGGGGCCTTCGGCAAAGGTGAGGTGTCCGGGGATGGCGAAGCGGTCGTTGAGTTCGGCGATGCGGGCAGCAGACATAGGGGGCTCCTGAAAGGGAAGGCTCGAAAGGGAGCTAACTTTATCCCAAAAGGAAGCGCCGGTCTCGCCCCGCGTTCTTATTATTTTTCCGGCGCCGCCTGTCCTGGGTTCCGCGGTACGCCGGCGGGCACTATACTGAGATCGCCGCCGCGGGCGGCGCTTTTCCATAATGCAATGCTTACCCTTTATAGTGAACGTACTTGAAATTTCGCCACCCCTCTCCGGGCGAGACCTGACAGGTCTTTAAGACCTGTCAGGTCTGCTGGCGAAATCTCAAGTACTGTCCCTTTAATTCTCAAGGCGCGGGCATGAATGTAGCGAGATTGAAACCGGATCTCATCCTCCGTGCCCACCGGGACGCGGTGACGGCCCTGCGCATCTTCCGCCAGGGGCAATATGCCGTCTCCGCCTCGGCGGACAAGCGGATCAAGGTGTGGGCACTGGACGACGGGCTGGAGAGGCTGACCCTGAACGGTCACCAAAACCGGGTGACCGATGTGGCGGTCTCGCCCGACGCCGCCCGACTCTACTCCTGCGGCGAGGACAAGACCCTGCGCTGCTGGAACCTGGGCAGCGGCCAGGAGGAGGCGGTGCTGCGCGGCCACGACAACCGGTTGCTGGCCCTGGCGCTGCTGCCGGATGGGCGGCGGGCGGTGACCGCCGGCCGGGATGGTCTGCTGAAGTTGTGGGAGATCCAGCGGGACGAGCCGCCGCGCACCCTGGAGGGGCACAAGGGATGGGTCACCTGCGCGGCGATCACCCCGGACGGTCGCCAGTTGTTTTCGGCGGCGCGCGACCTGAGGTTCAAGGTCTGGGATCTGGACCGCGGCGCTGAGCTGGCGTCCCGGACGCTCCATCGAGATACCATCGAGGCGTTGGCGATTGACCCCGCGCAAGGCTTCTTCGTCACCGCCTCCGCGGACGGTGCCATCAAGCGGTGGGGACTGCCGGGATACGAACCGCAAGGGGAGTTGCTCGGCCATCGGCATTGGGTCACCGCCCTGGCCCTGGCATCCGGTCTTCTTGCCTCGGCCTCCCTGGATGGAACCCTGAGACTCTGGAGCCTTGCGGAGACCCGCGAGGTGGCCCGCTTCGAGGCGGGGTCGCCGCTCCTCTCGTGCGCCCTGGATGCCTCGGGCCAACTGCTGGCGGGAGATCGAGACGGCGTCATCTATCGGTTCCCGATCCCGCCGATGCCGGACGGCGACGCGGTCTTCGATTAAGCGGATTGCCGAAAACCGAAAGCAACCACTCAGCCCCCCCTTGCGGATCGCTCGGGTATAGGGTATTAAGGGTTGAAGTTCCAGCTTCCGCCGTGAGGCTTCGCGAGAGAGGCCGCTTTTTGAAGAATATGGCCTCTTTTTCCGGTTCCGCGGCCGCGCAAGGCCCCCGGTGCGTTAGCCAACCTAAATAATCCTTAAAACTTAAAACCTAGCACTTGTCATGCGTTGTCCCTTCTGCGGCGTCCAGGATACCAAGGTGGTGGATTCCCGCCTGTTTCAGGAGGGGGATCAGGTGCGCCGTCGCCGCGAATGCGTTGACTGTCATGAGCGCTTCACCACCTACGAGACGGTGGAGCTGCGCATGCCGCAGGTGGTCAAGCAGGACGGCAGCCGCGCCGAGTTCGATCTCGAGAGGCTGCGCACCGGCTTCATGCGCGCGCTGCACAAGCGGCCGGTGCCGACCGAACTCGTCGATGAAGCGATCGCGACGATCACCCAGGACGT
>OGCL01002646.1_pt1 | contig 12047 bp, 10 predicted proteins | sample 1570041 | NCBI WGS metagenome assembly OGCL01 (sample SAMN06266162, study PRJEB24511) | hot springs metagenome | isolation source: Hot spring water | place: South Africa: Limpopo | collected 2015-06-22 | reverse complement strand
TGTATAAATCAAAATTATAAATAAAATTTGTCGATTATAAAAATCCTGAAACAGCCCTTACTATCGCTATTTTAAGGTCTCAATATCAAGTTGAATTAATTAATTTGATACCTTAAACTATTGTTCTATGAAAATTACAACATTTATAAATTGGAATTTTCTTGAATAATAAGAAATATTTATTAATTGCAGTTAAAGCCCTTGAGCAGGGTGAACTTTTTATCGCAGAAAAGATTCTTGCTCAGCTTTATAAAAGACAGCCGGAGGATAATTCAATATTATATCTCTATATCGACACACTTATAAATATAAAAGATTTAAATAAACTTCTTGATTTATTTGATATCACCAGCAAAAAAGAGACGATTTATAACATTTTAAAAGAATATGGTATAAGGTTTTGCAGTGAAAATGTTTTTGAGTCAATAGTTATATTAAGCAAACTTCATGAATATTGTCCTGATGATAAAGAAGTAATGTGTTATCTTGGATTTAGCTACTATAATATGAAGATTTTTGAAATTGCAGATACTATATTAAAGACTTATGTCGATTCAGGTGGAACAAAAAAAGAAGCTTTTTTATATCTTGCTGATATTGCTCATTCTGTTAAGAGAGATAGTAAATTAGCCTATTTTTACTTTTCAAAATCCCTTGGTATCTCTGATGAAAAAGACAAACACGTTTATCATATGCTTGCCTTACAATCCTTTGCCTTAGGAAGATTTAATGAAGCGATTGAATTCTTTCATCGTGCAAGTGATTATAAAAATAATCACATTGAAGGTTATTTTACAGAGGGATTATCCCAACTATTTATCAATGATTACAAATCAGCTGAAGCATCTATAAAAGAGGTTATAAGCAGATTTGGTGATTATAATCCTGCCCAATTCATCTTAAATAATTTACAAAATCCACAGAATTTTTTGTCCTACTTTTTTCAAACAAACTTGAGTTCACCAAAAACAAAATCTCTCTGCACAACTTTACGCCCTTTTGCCAAGGAAATAGAAAGTCAAATTATTTGCCATAGGGATAAGATATGGCATTCTGCTAACTTTTACAATGACCTTGATGGATTGATTTTATATGCCATGATTAGAATTATCAAGCCCAAAAATGTGATAGAATTTTCGCCCTATCGTGGCTATTCTACATTGTTTATTTATAAGGCATTAGAGAAAAATAATGAATTTTTCAGCTTTGAGACCTTTGACCTTGCTGAATGCACAGAGTTTACAGAAATGATGAGGTTATTCAATATAAATCTCAAAGTAAGGACTGGCGATGCTATACAAACAGTCCCTCTATATATCAAGGAAAATAATCTTGATAGAAATATTAATTTTTGTCATATTGATTCCCTTCATGAATATGAATTTGCCCAAGATTATATAAACAAAATATTCCCACTTTTAGGGGATGACTGTATAATTGCTATACATGATATCTACTATATGCCTGACAACTTAGAAATTCCTTTTGACCATTATGGTGCCATTAATTCAAAAAATATATGCGAAAATCCTGCAAGCATTGGAGAGGCAAAGGCTGTAAGGGATTTTTTTAAAGACAGAGATGATTACATTTTGTTTTCAACAAATAAATTATTTGGTGGTTTAGGACATGGTGCACCACCGTTACCATTAAATAGTGAATTACTATCATTGATAGGTTCAAAGCCAACATTTCTTGAGAATAATTTTTATTGGACACAGTCTCCAATGCTTCTTATAGCAATACCTAAAAGAGTATATTCCTTCCTAAAAAAAGAATTTATCTGTTTGATTTAGAAGACCCAAAATCAGCGATAGAACTAAAAAGCTTAGTAAAATCAGCAAATAAGATAGGAAGGGCTGGTGTGGAATTTTTATACGACACCTTATAAAAAAAGTCCCTTGGGCTTTGTCATAAGGCATTGTTTTAAATGTATAAATCAAAATTATAAATAAAACTTGTCGATTATAAAAATCCTGAAACAGCCCTTCCTAAGCGCTATTTTAAGGCCTTGTTAAAAAAGCACTTTTATCTAAACAATATATTATTTCAGCTTTAATAGCTTATAATTAAAGCCTTTATATAATCATCCATGAACTATTCAAATGCAATAGAATTTATTTACGGACTTCAAAAGTTTGGTTTAAAACTCGGATTGGAGAGAATAACCAAGATTGCCCATTTACTTGGTAACCCTCAAGAGCATTTTCACTCAATTCATATTGCTGGGACAAATGGCAAGGGATCGGTCTCCGCTATGATATCTTTTATTCTCATAGAGGCTGGTTTTAAGACAGGTTTATATACATCTCCACATCTTGTCAGTTTTACAGAGAGAATAAGGATTGATAATAAAGCGATTACAGAGCAAGAGATAATTACATTGACAATAAAGCTTAAAACCCTTTTACAGGAAGCCCTTATTGATTCAACTACCTTTTTTGAGTTTGTTACTGCCTTATGTTTTGATTATTTTAAAACAAATAAAGTCAACTGTGCAGTAATTGAAACAGGTCTTGGCGGCAGACTTGATGCAACAAATATTTTAAGACCCAAGGTTTCAGTTATAACAAAGATTGGCATAGACCACGCTGAATATTTAGGTAATACTATTACGAAGATAGCCTCTGAAAAGGCAGGTATTATCAAGGAAAAGATACCTGTTATTGTATCTAAACAGGAGTTTCCAGTAATAAAGATCTTAAGAGAAAAGGCTCAGAAGGAGAATGCCCCAATATATATTTATGAAGATGATTTTACTGCTATTTTAAGGGAATCAACTATTAAGGGCATAAGGTTAGACTTCAAAGGACCAATAAATCTCGATAATGTATATGTCCCTCTATGTGGAAGACATCAATTAGAAAATTCCTCAACTGCAATCATGGCTGCATTTGAATACCTTAGAGATAAGTTTGAAAAGGATAAAATAGCCCATTTCATCTCAAGTGGACTTAGTAAAGTCACCTGGGAAGGGAGACTTCAATTTATATCCTATAATCCACCTCTACTAATTGACGGTGCACACAATCCACAGGCAAGTCAGACCTTATCAGAATTTATAAAAAATCATCTATTAGAGAAATCACCCGACAGGGAAGTATTCTTTTTGATTGCAATTATGTCAGATAAAGACATTAAAGGCATATTATCTCCTTTATTGCCTCAATCAACTTGGACGGTATTTACCAAAGTAGGATATAATCGTTCTGCTCAACCAGAAGAATTGTCAAGCGTTGCCTCGTCACTTGGATTTAATAATCATGAGACTGCTGTAAATGTAAGTGAAGCTTTATCTAAAATTTGTTTAAAGGCTGGCTATTGCATATCAGATTATAAAAAGGCAATGGTTAATATACAAGACAGTGTATTAAAGGTTAATGAACCTGTTTTAATCGTTACAGGCTCTTTTTATCTGATAGGTGAGGTCTTGGAATTATTGGGAAAAGAGGCAATCCTAAGGGATTTGAGGGAAGATTTTTCAATTTCAGAGGCTAATAAAAAATAAATGGTTAAACTTATTATTTTTTCAATTAGCTTCATGTGGTTATATTTATTCCCAACTTATACAGAGGCATTGACAATTAACGCCGATAAAATTATCCATTTCTCTAAAGAAGGCAAATATGAAGTAGTTGGAAATGTGGTTATTGAATACGAAGGGGCAATAATAAAGACTCAAAAGGCTTTGGTGTATGAAGGCTCTTTTGATGTCGTTGCAGAGGGAAAAGTTATTTATGAGGACAGCGATACCTTTATCAATGCTATGAGTGCAAATCTTAATTTAAAGACAAAGACTGGAGAAATTCAGGGTGCAGTTATCTTTTTTAAACAGGGTAATTACTGGATTTATTCACAAAGACTGCAAAGGCTTTCTGAAGATAGGTATTTTGCCAATTCAGCAAGGTTTACTACCTGTAATCCAACTAATATCAAAAATGCAAAAGATTACACCTATGACAAGGCAGTTAAGGATACTTATGATTGGTGTTTTCAAGGGAGAGATGTAGATATTGTGCTTGGTAAAAACATTGATGCCAAAGAGGTGACCTATCGTGTAAGGGATTTTCCACTCCTCTACTCTCCAAAGATATGGGCAGCTATAAATAATGAAAGGTCTTCAGGTTTTCTCATGCCTCTTGTAGGCAATAGTTCAGAAAAAGGGTTACGGTTTGCGCCTTATTTTTTCTGGGCAATAGATGAAGATAAGGACATGACCTTTGGACTTGACTATTACAGCAAAAGGGGGCTTGGTAAATCTTTACAATACAGATATATCCATCCAGATAGTAAGGGAGTTTTCAATATGTATCACCTTCGTGACAAGGTTTTACAGGACACACAGTTTCAAGTCTCTGCCCAACAGGAATATAACAAAGGGGCCTTTAGGGAGTTTATAGACATAAACTATGTAAAGAGTATTGATATGTATAAAGACTACGCATACATTAATCAAGAAAGGAATCAGAGGCTTTTGCAGTCCTCCATCGAGGCTGGATATTCTTTTACAAATAGCAGGCTTTACCTCCTTGGACAATACTGGATTGACCTAAAACAAAAGGACAAAGAAATACCTCAAGTCCTACCTTCAATAGGTTATTACCTAAACCCTACAAAGATTGGTCCCATTTTGTTTGAAATGGAATCAACTATTTCAAATTTTTATAGACAAAGTGGTCTCAAATCTCAACGATTCGACTTAATGCCTAAATTTTCTCACTCCTTCGGTAATGAGGTACAGATTAGTCAATCGTTGGCATTGAGAGAGACTGTTTATAATTTCCAAAATAACGACGAGTCACTTAAAAACCATAGGGAATCTCTGAGATATACCGTAGAGGCTAAAAGTAGATTTATAAAGAGATATGAAGGTTATGAACACATAATTGAACCATCCATAAATTATCAATACATCCCTAAAAATAACACTGTTCCTGTCTTTGATTATACCGAAAGTATTAATAATATCTCTGAGGCAAATCTATCTTTTTTAAATTTATTTAGATTTACAGATAAACTCATTGCGGTAAGGTTGACACAACCATATTGGATCAAAAATGTTGACGATGGTTATAGGCTTGGCTTGATGACCTTTGAGGGTGCTTATTTGACAAAGCCTTTTGTAGTAAGGGTAGAAAGTGCCTATGACTTTAATGAGAGACAAATAGAAACATTTTACACTGATGTAGTATTATCTCTAAGCGAAAAGACAAACCTTGTCTTTGGTGAGAGATTTTCAAGAGACAATAGCATTTTTCAGTATAGAACTTCTATTGATACAGTTTTGACTAATAGATGGGGATTAAGTGCAAACCTATGGTTTGATGCAAAGGGTGGTGGATTGAGGGATTCTAATTTGAGGATAAAATATATGGAGCAGTGTTGGGCAATTAACCTTTCTATCACAAGGAGACCTCGCTTTAATGACCAAAGCCACGATTACAGCATATTGGCACTTGTGGAGTTAAAAGGTATAGGTTCAATTGGGAAAAAATAAATTAGTAACGTAAAAAATTTCATGAAAAAAATAGTGGTACCAATTGAACCACAGAGGACACAGAGACAATACCTGGGTACTCACGATGATTAAGATATATGAAGCATATTTTCTTTGTTCTCTGAAGTTAATTCTGTAGTTAAAACCAAAGAAAGGACCAATGAGAAAAACAGAGAGAGATTCATTAGATTACATATAATTTTAAATCTGTGTTTAATTTTTGACAATACGAATAAATTATAAACGAAAACTGGGGTGAATAGTTTTTTTGCATTATCGTAATTCTCCCAAAATCGGCGATAGAACTAAAAAGCTTAGTAGTAAAATCAGCAGGTAAGATAGGAAGGGCTGGTGAAGGATTTTTATACGACACCTTATAAAAAAAAGTTCCTAGGGGGGGCTTTGATATAAGGCATTGTTTTAAATGTATAAATCAAAAATTATAAATAAAATTTGTCGATTATAAAAATCCTGAAACAGCCCTTGCTATCGCTATTTTAAGGATTCTTATTAATATAGACAAATCCAATAAATATAGCAAAGGCTGATTTTAATAAAGACTATCACAAAATGGCAGAGTATATGTTTTATTTTCTAAAACTAATAGAGTAGCAAAAAACTTATCTTGCCAATTCTTCTGTCATACAGATATGTGTAATAGGTGGGAAAAAGCATGATAAAATTTTCGATTCTATTAAAGACAATAACAATCCAATTGAGATAAAAACATTGAAAGTTCCCTATGAGACCAAGTCTTGTCATATGATTTATATAGATGAGTCAGAACAGAGAAATCTGGCAGAAATATTAAATAAATCTCAACTCTCAGGCTCGCTCACCGTATCATGTATAAAAGATTTCGTCAAAAAAGGTGGCCTAGTAGAATTTGTGAAAATACATCACCATTTGAGATTTAAGATAAACAACCAAATGGCAAAGAAAAATGGTATAAAAATAAGTTCCTTTCTTTTAGAATTAGCAGAAAGGTAGATTAATATTGGCAAACATTATTAATTGATGCTGACCTAAGACTAATTAGCCTCTCTTGAAGTTCCATAATCAAAGAGCATTCTCTCAATAGATGGTAATAGCCTGATGAAGATTACTGCCTTTTTATCTCTTAACCAATAGGTATTGTCAAAAACATCACTGATGCCAAATTCAAAAGGGAGGTATAAGGGTTTGACCTCATAACCTATCAAATCCCCTTTGTCTGTAATTATCTTTCTAATAGCAAAATTCATAAATGAACTATGCCAACTGACAAATCCCTTTGCCCTCAATAGGGCATCCTTTGCTGTCTTGTTTTCTTCCTTTTTGTAGTTAAATTCTGGTGTGAATAATTCTATCTTATACTCATCATCAACAATATCAAGAAAGGCTATGGTTTCAATATCACTACCATTTCTACCACCATAGAGGAGCAAATTAAAATTACCCTTAATCTCGACTTCACTGGCATCTTTTAAAATAAGGTTTGACGCCTGAAGGTTTGAAACAAATAATAATTGAGCAAGCAAAATCATTATCAATAAAAATTTTTTCATAATCAATGTCTCCTTTTTTATTTTGCTGAAAAAAACATTAACTATTCAATTATCACAGGGCGAAAGAAAAAAACAGTGAATTAATGATTAAGTAATTGCACCTGTATCCCCATTGAAAAGGGAATCTGTTTATTTATTACTACTTAAGATTTATTTGCCTCTGTCGTAAAACTTCAAAACTGACTATGCCCATTGCAACAGATACATTTAGGGAAAGAATTTTACCCCTCATAGGGATTTTTAAAACCTCATCGCATAGGGATTTTACTGTCGGTCTTATGCCTTTATCTTCACCACCAAGCACTACTGCAACAGGCTGATTCAAATCAACCTCCCAAAGTGTATGCCTTGCCTCATGGTCAGCACCAATGATTTTTATGTTTTCTAATTTCATCTTTTTGATTACATTTTTAATATTACCTGTTTCAATAATTCGCACATGCTCTGTTGCCCCTGCTGATACCTTTGAGGTGACAGCAGAAAGATGGGCAGATCTGTGTTTTTGATGAATAACGGCATGCACTGAAACTGCATCAGCAGTCCTGATAATTGCACCAAGATTTCTTGGGTCTTCTATGCCATCAAGTATGACAAAAAAAGGTTTTTCCCCTGATTTTATAATATCCTCATAAACATCTTCAAAGGATGTCTCTTTTTTATCAATGATATGGGCATATATACCCTGATGTCCTTTTGGAAACTTGCTGTCAAAGAATGTCTTTTCTATAATTTTAGTCTTGATAGACAAAGAATTAGCAATCCTTAAGAGGTCTTCAAACTCTTTTTCTCTGCCCTTTTGAATGTAGAGACTGATAAATCTTTTTTTTGCCTTCAAGGCTTCTCTAACAGGATTAATGCCATAAATGACCCTGTCAAAGGACGAGTTAAATTTCATGGTTGACTGACGTTTAGGATTTTTAAAGCCTTTTCGTGAATGCCCTGATTGGCGCTTGCAAGGATGGGTACAGATCTATCAATTCCTATAGTAACATCTTCAATTGAATTACCCTTTAGGTCTGTAATTACGCCACCTGCCTCTTTGATTAATAACCAACCACCTGCAAAGTCAAAGGTTCTTGATGGCGATGGGGTAATGAATATACTTGCTGAACCATAGGCAGTATAAGCCATGTCAATGGCAATTGAGCCAAAACAACGAGTTCTTCTAAATAATGACAGCAAATCCATTATCTTTGGGATGTCTCTTTTAGGAAGTTGTGCCTCATAGATTATAAGATAAAAATTCTCATCAGGCTGGGTTTTAATTTGGATGCCGTTAAAAAAGGCCCCCTTTCCTTTTTTGGCAGTGAAACAATCTCCTGTGAGCAGATTGACAATCAGACTCATATAAACATCACCTATCTTATCTCCATCAACAATAGCCATAGAAGTACAATAAAGAGGGATACCTGTTATGGCATTTTTACTGCCATCAATAGGGTCAATAAGTGCTTTTAGATTTCCACCTCCATTGATATCCTTGTAACCTATCTCTTCTGAAATGACTGTAATTGGTATCTCAAGGGATTGAAGATAATCTATCACAATATCTTCTGACTGTTTATCAATAGGAAAGGTTTTATCCCCACCAGCCCCTTTACCTAAATCTTTTGATTGAAAAGGCATTAGCCTTGTCTTACCGATTGATGAAAAAAGAACCTGACCAAGTTTATGTAAATTTTCAAAATTCATATTTAATAATAACATTTAACCTCTCTTTAATAATACTGTAAAGGACAATCTTGATAATAGTCATCGTGAAGTATTCGCAAAAGGACTTAGTTCTATGTGGTAATAAAAAAATGAAAGGAGTAATAAATTATGACCATTCTTGCAACTTCCGAGATTTTATCGGATTTGATTCAAGGAAGGAGAACCTTTTGTCCATTTTTTGAAAACAACCCGACTGTTTGTGGGGCTTCTTCACTGATAATATTAGATAAAAACAGAAAAAAAAAGTATTGTCATAGCGAAGATTATGAAGATTGCCCTATTTTTCTTGTAAAAAGACTAAATGGGAAGGTGTAAGATTATTTTAATTATTCTGTAATGATTATGTAACAATAAAAATTATATTTTAAAAATACAATTTTTTTCTGGAGGTAATAAAAAAAATGGCTTGTACAATCTATAATAGAGATAAAAATGTCTTTTGCACCTATCTGCAGGGGACTGCAAAAGGCATCCGTTGTTCTTGTGCAAATAAATATTTAAAGGATTTAATTACCGTAGATTCTCGTTTATGCATAAATGGCAGATATGAAGCTTGTCATATTTATTTATTGTCTTTGAGAAATCTGTCTTCTGAACAAATTAATTCACTTCAACTGACCCAAGCAATTTAGAAACCTTTTCATAATAAAAAGGCACAGTCTTTCAAAGACTGTGCCTATATTTTTACTTAAACAGAAAGGAGAAAAATTAATACATGTCGCCCATACCACCATGAGGCATTGCGGGCATCTTCTTTTCATCATCTGGCAATTCTGTTATCATTACCTCAGTTGTAAGCATCAAACCTGATACTGATGCAGCATTTTGTAAGGCCGTTCTTGCAACTTTTGTTGGGTCAATGATACCAGCCTTGAGCATGTCACAATATTCTTCTTTATAAGCATCAAAGCCATAGTTGACATCCTTATTTTCCTTGACCTTTTCCACAATTATTGAACTCTCAAGACCAGTGTTATTTATAATCTGTCTAATTGGCTCTTCTAATGCTTTCTTTACTATAGAAACACCAATCTGCAGATCATGGTCAAGTTTGAGTTTATCAAGGGCTTTGATACATCTAATTAAGGCAACACCACCACCAGGAACTATACCTTCCTCAACTGCTGCCCTTGTAGCGTGTAAGGCATCTTCAACCCTTGCCTTCTTTTCTTTCATTTCTGACTCGGTTGCGGCACCTACATTTATAACTGCAACACCACCAACAAGCTTAGCAAGTCTTTCTTGAAGTTTCTCCCTGTCATAATCAGAGGTAGTCTCTTCAATTTGAGCCTTTATCTGTTTAACTCTGCCCTGTATTGCTGCTGTATCACCTGCACCTTCAACAATAGTGGTATTTTCCTTGTCAATGGTTATCTTCTTTGCTTGACCAAGGTCATTAAGTTTAACATTCTCAAGTTTTAGACCAATATCCTCAGATATTACAGTTCCTTTTGTTAGGACTGCAATATCTTCAAGCATAGCCTTTCTTCTATCACCGAAGCCAGGTGCCTTCACTGCACAAACTTGTATAGTACCTCTTAATTTATTCACCACAAGAGTTGCAAGTGCTTCACCTTCAACCTCTTCTGCAATTATGAGTAAAGGTTTGCCCATTTTTGCAACTTGCTCTAATAGAGGCAAAAGGTCTTTCATGCTTGAAATCTTTTTGTCATGGATAAGTATGAAAACATTCTCAAGGACACACTCCATTCTATCTGGATCAGTTATGAAATATGGTGATATATATCCTCTGTCAAACTGCATACCTTCAACTACCTCAAGGGTTGTAGCCATGCTCTTTGCCTCTTCAACAGTAATAACACCATCTTTTCCCACCTTATCCATTGCGTCTGCAATAAGTTCTCCAATTGTAGCGTCATTATTTGCTGATATTGTGCCTACCTGTGCAATCTCTTTCTTTTCAGCCACAGGCTTAGACATCTTTTTAAGGTTTTCAACTACTGTCTCAACAGCCTTATCAATACCCCTTTTAAGATCAATTGCATTAGCACCTGATGTAACATGTTTCATCCCTTCTTTGTATATTGAATAAGCCAATACAGTCGCAGTAGTTGTGCCATCACCTGCTACATCAGAAGTCTTGGAAGCAACCTCCCTAAGTAATTGGGCACCCATATTTTCATAAGGGTCCTTTAATTCAATCTCTTTTGCTACAGTAACACCATCTTTTGTAATGTTTGGTGAACCAAATTTCCTGTCAATAATAACATTCCTTCCTCTCGGTCCAAGGGTTGCCTTTACCGCATCAGTAAGGACTGTTATACCTCTTAAGATTGCTTGACGAGCAGATTCGTCAAATAATAATTGCTTTGCTGCCATTTCTTTCCCTCCTTGTTATTCAATGATTCCAAGAATATCTTCTTCTTTGATGATTAGGTGCTCAACATCATTAATCTTAATCTTTGAGCCAGAATACTTGTCAAAAAGAACGGTATTACCTTCTTTGACCTCCTTAACCTCTGAACCTACTGCTACAACACTGCCTTTTTGAGGTTTTTCCTTTGCTACATCGGGAACATATATCCCACCAGCAGTCTTTTCAACCTCTTCCTCTGAATACCTTACCACTACCCTATCTTTTAGTGGTCTAATTTTCATAATCGTTCCTCCTTTTCTCTGATTTTTAATAAAAGTTGCTTATTAGCACTCACCATTGGTGAGTGCTAATATATCGTTAAATGGCTAAAAGCATCAAGGTCAAATATTGGTTTTTATTTGTCAATAAAGCATAATATTATTATTTATCACAAAATATATTGATTTTATTCAGTTGTAGAAATTGTATTTTAAAAAGTGTTTTCAATGGAGAAATTTTTAAACTCAAAGGTACTATTGGGAGGCAATATTTAAGGTGCTTTATAATGCAATAAGAATTAAAAAACAAAAATTACAAGCTTTTTCAAGTCTTATATTCTTACAAATCATTTTTTAAGGATGGTTTCACCCAAAAATAACAATAGGAAGGGCTGTTTCAGAATTTTTATAATCGACGATTATTTTGCTTTATTCTTTATAATGCAATGCCTTTTGCTAAGGTTTCTCAAGATTTCTTTTATAAGGTGTCGTATAAAAATCCTTCACCAACCCTTCCCATCTATCTTGTTGATTTTATTAAATTTGTCAGTTCTATCGCTGATTTTGGGCTTCCCATATTTATTGACAAACAGGGATTATTTTATATGGCATAATACCTATGCAGAGGATACCCAGAGTATGCGCAGAAGGATACCCCCACCATATAACACAGCGCAGGAATAACAAAGAGAAAA
>OGCL01002644.1_pt1 | contig 12049 bp, 10 predicted proteins | sample 1570041 | NCBI WGS metagenome assembly OGCL01 (sample SAMN06266162, study PRJEB24511) | hot springs metagenome | isolation source: Hot spring water | place: South Africa: Limpopo | collected 2015-06-22 | reverse complement strand
TAAATTGCCCCGAAGCGACCCGGGCCGGGCCGCCTCGGAGCATTGGCTCAGGTCAGAACCAGGCGTTCTGCATGCCCAGGCAGGTGTCGTCGCGCGCTTCGAGGATGGCCAGGTCGTGGTGGCAGCCCGGCACTTCCCAGGTCAGGAAGTAGCGCGCGGCCTGCAGCTTGCCGCGGTAGAAGGCCTGCTCCTCGGCATTGTCCGTGCGGGCCAGGCCCTGCTCGGCGCGAATCGCCTGTTCCAGCCAGCGCCAGCCGATCACGGTGTGGCCGAACACCTTCAGGTACAGCGCCGAGTTGGCCAGGCCCTGGTTGACCTTGCCGCTCATCAGATCGCCGAGCAGGGCCAGGGTCACCGCCTGCAGGCGGGCCAGCAATTGCTCCAGCGGCTGGCGCAGGGTGGTGAGCGACTCATGGGCGCTGGCGCGCTGGCAGCAGTCGTTGATCAGCTTGAGCAGCTGCTTGAGCGCGGCGCCGCCGTTCATCGAGACCTTGCGCCCGAGCAGGTCGAGCGACTGGATGCCGTGGGTGCCTTCGTGGATCGGGTTGAGGCGGTTGTCGCGGTAGTACTGCTCCACCGGGTATTCACGGGTGTAGCCGTGGCCGCCGAGGATCTGGATGGCCAACTCGTTGGCCTTGAGGCAGAACTCCGAGGGCCAGGACTTGACGATGGGCGTGAGCAGGTCGAGCAGTTCCAGGGCGCGGGTGCGCTCTTCGGCTGTCTCCAGGGTGTGGGTGTCGTCGAACAGGCGTGCGGCGTACAGGCCGAGGTCGAAGGCGCCTTCGACGTAAGCCTTCTGCGTCAGCAGCATGCGCCGCACATCGGCGTGCTCGACGATGGAAATCTGCGGGCTGCTCGGGTCCTTGCCGTCCGGCTGGCGGCCTTGTGGACGGTTACGCGCGTAGTCCAGCGAGTACAGGTAGCCGGCATAGCCGAGCATGATCGCGCCCATGCCGACGCCAATGCGCGCCTCGTTCATCATCTGGAACATATAGGACAGGCCGGCGTGCGGCTTGCCCACCAGGTAGCCGACGCACTCGCCGTTGTCGCCGAAGTTCAGCGCCGTGGAGGTGGTGCCGCGCCAGCCCATCTTGTGGAACAGGCCGGCCAGGGTCACGTCGTTGCGCGCGCCCAGCGAGCCGTCGTCATTGACGTGGAACTTGGGCACCAGGAACAGGCTGATGCCCTTCACCCCGGGCGGTGCGTCCGGCAGCTTGGCCAGCACCATGTGCACGATGTTCTCTGAGATTGGCTGGTCGCCGCCGGAGATGAAGATCTTGTTGCCCTTGATGCGGTAGCTGCCGTCGGCGTGCGGTTCGGCCTTTGTGCGGATGTCCGACAGCGACGAGCCGGCGTGCGGCTCGGTCAGCGCCATGGTGCCGAAGAAACGGCCATCGATGATCGGCTGCAGGTAGCGGGCTTTCTGCTCCTCGCTGCCGAAGGCTTCGATCAGGTTGGCCACGCCCATGGTCAGCATCGAGTAGGAGCTGGTGGCGATATTGGCCGACTGGAAATGGGCGAAGCAGGCCTGCGACAGCAGGTTGGGCAGCTGCATGCCGCCGTGTTCGAAGTCGCGCGTGGCGTTGAGAAAGCCGGCCTCGTGGAAGGCGCGCAGAGCGGGTTCGACTTCCGGGATCAGCACTGCGCCGCCATCGACGTACTGCGGCTCGTGCTCGTCGTTCTTGCGGTTGTGCGGGGCGAACAGCTCCTCGGCAATACCGCGCGCGGTGCTGATCGCCGCATCGAAGGTCTCGCGGTTGTGATCGGCGAAGCGCGGACGCTGGGTCAGGGCTTCGGCGTCGAGCACTTCATAAAGTTCGAACGCCAGGTTGCGGGAGCTGAGCAGGGTCTCGGACATGGAACGGGCCTCCAGATGATCGGCCGAGTCTAGGCAGTCAGTCGCCTGGCTGCCCAGCATCATCAGTGGCGGTGATAGTCACTGGTTGGCCGATATGAGTAGGGCGGGTGCAACCCGCCACTCCGGTAATGGCGGGTTGTACCCGCCCTACGGCATCAGTTGACCGTCATACCCGCGAACGCGGGAACCCAGGAAATTGGCGGAGCCTGGGCTCCCGCCTGCGCGGGAGTGACAGTTGTCATATCGAGCGACCGAGGCCCTGGGCCAGCTCACGGGTCAGCTCGGCTGCAGGCATGGGCCGACAACTCGCGACATTCTGTCCGGCCCACAACGGCGAGAAGTCGCCGCTGCCCTGGGCCTCGGCCGCCGCGCGCAGCGGCGCAATGGCCGCGGTGGCCAGGGGGAAGGCTGGCGCCCGTTCGCTCAGCGGCCCCAGCTCGCGCATCAGACGGTTGACGATGCCGCGCGCGGGGCGCCCGCTGAACAGGTTGGTCAGCGCGGTATGGCGCGCCGCCGGGCTCTGCAGGGCGGCGCGGTGGATGGCGCTGGTGCTGGCCTCCGGGCACAGCAGGTAGGCGCTGCCCACCTGCACCCCGGCAGCGCCGAGGGCCATGGCTGCGGTCACGCCACGGGCATCGCTGATACCGCCGGCGGCAATCACCGGTACGTTGAGGGTATCGACCAGTTGCGGCAGCAGGGCGAAGGTGCCGAGCTGGCGGCTCAGGTCGAAATCGAGAAAGTGTCCGCGATGGCCACCGGCTTCCAGGCCCTGGGCGATCACCGCATCCACGCCTTGCGCCTGCAGCCACAGCGCCTCGTTCAGGGTGGTGGCGCTGGAGAGGATCTTCGCCCCGCTGCGCCGGACTCGTTCCAGCAGGTCCGGCTGCGGCAGGCCGAAGTGGAAGCTGACCACCGCCGGGCGAAATTCCTCCACCAGCGCGGCCGCTTCGGCGTTGAACGGCAGACGACCGGGCCCGCCGGCAATGTTCGCCGGGTCTACGCCCAGTTCGTCATAGTAGGGCGCCAGCGCTTCACGCCACCCAGCCTCGCGGGTCGCGTCCGGCTCGGGCGGCACATGGCTGAAGAAGTTGAGGTTGAACGGCCGCTCGGTCAGCTCGCGCATCGCCTGCAGCTCCTGGCGCAGGGCGGCCGGCGTGAGCATGGCGCAGGGAATCGAGCCGAGGCCACCGGCCTGGCACACGGCGGCGGCCAGGCGATGATCCTGCGAGCCGGCCATCGGCGCCTGGATCAGGGGCAGGTCAGTGTCGAGCAGGGCGGTGAGAGACATGGGATGGCTCCATTTCAGCATGGGATCGTGGTTCGGACACCTGCCAGGCCCACAGGACGGCCCAGAGCAATGCCGCGGTACCGATAAGGAAGCTGCTCGTGAGGCTATGGCCAGCGGCAGTCCAGTGTTGCACCAGCCAGGGGCCGAGCAACTGGCTGCCGCTGTACAGACTGATCAGCAGGGCGGCCAGGCGCAAGCCCTGGTCCGGGTTGAGGGCGCGGGCCAGGCGCTGGGTGAGCAATACGGTGCCGAGGAAGGTCCCGCCGACCAGCAGCGCGCAGGTCATGACGCCAAAGGGGCCGGGCAGCAGGATCGGCATCGTCACGCCGAGCAGTTGCAGCAGGTAGTTGGCCAGCAGGGCCCGACGATCGCCCAGCCAGGCGCCGGCATGGTTCCACAGCGTCGCCGAGAGCAGGCAGGCGAGCGCCGTCCACCACCAGTTGCCGACCAGTAGCGGATGGCCGGCGGGCAGCTGTTCGCGGGCCAGAGCCGGCAGAAAGGTCAATGGCAGGATGTAACCCAGGCCCGCCCCCAGATAGGCCATCAGCAACGCCAGGTTGTGGCTGCCGAACAATGCGCCACGGGCGGTCGCGGGTGGCTTGTCGGGCAGATCCCGCGCCAGGCGCCGCAGCATCGGAGCGCAAAGCAGCGCCAGAGGCAGGGCGCACAGCGCGATCGGCAGCCAGCGCATCGGCCCCTGCCATGGGGTGATGGCCACCAGCAGGCCGCACAGCAACATGCCGCCACCCAAGCCCAGATAGACCAGACCGCTCAGCGCCGTGGCCTGGCGCAGGGCAAGCCACTCCAGCACCAGGGCCGGGGCCAGCACGAAGACCACGCCGTTGCTGACGCCGTTGGCCAGGCGCAGGACGGCCAGCAGGTCGACGTCGTGGGTGAACACCTGGGCCAGGGTCAGGCCGGCATTGACCAGCAAGGCAGCCGGCAAGCCCTGGCGTAGGCCGCGCGGGTTGGCCATGAACAGCGCAAGCAGGGCGCCAAGCAGATAGCCGAGATAATTCCAGGTCGCCAACTGGGCGCCTTGGGCCAGATCGAACAGGCCGTCGTCGAGCAGCAGTGGCAGCAAGGGGGTGAAGGCGAAACGGCCCAGCGCGTGGACGACCACCAGCGCCAGGGCGGCGGCGAGCAGGGCAGTGAGGTGGGCGCGGTCGAGTCTGGGCATAAGGTCTCCGGTCGTGCTGCCCACCTTAGTTATTGTCGTTGCTTGATGGTTAGTGAAAAATATTGCGGTCTATTTTCACTTTTGGTGAATGTCATGGATGCCTGGCAACGACTCAATCCGCAGCTGCTGCGTTATTTTCTCGCCGTGGCTCGGGAGGGCTCGCTGAGCGCCGCCGGCGTGCGCCTGCACTGCGTGCCGTCGAACGTCTCGGCGCGCCTTCGGCAATTGGAGCAGCAACTGGACATCCGGCTTTTTCAGCGTCAGGGGCAGCGTTTGCGAGTGACTGCGGCCGGCGAACGTCTGCTGCCCCATGCCGAGCATCTGGAGCAGCTTTGCCAGATGGCCTGGCGCAGCGTGCAGGAAGATATCTGGAGCGGCGATCTGCGTCTGGGCTCGATGGAAACCACCGCCGCGGTGCGTTTGCCTGAGCTGCTGGCGGCTTTCCACCAGCGGGCTCCGCGAGTGAACCTGCAGCTCAGCACCGGGCCGAGCCGGCGACTGGTCGAGGGGGTGTTGTCAGGAGAACTGGACGGCGGATTGATCGGCGGGCCGTTCGAGCATCCGCAGCTCGAGTGTGTGCCGATCTGGCAGGAGGAACTGATGCTGGTGCTGCCGCCTGCACAGGATGCCGACAGTTTGGCGACGCGGCCGCAGACCCTGCTGGGCTTCCCCGAGGGCTGCCACTACCGCGAGCGCCTGGAGCGCTGGGTGGCCAGCCAGGGGGTACAAGTGGCGGCGCGGCAGAGCTTCGGCTCGATCGACGCGATCTTCGCTGGCATCGCCGCCGGTATGGGCATCGGCCTGCTGCCACGCAGCCTGCTGGAACGCCACCCGCGTGTGCATCTGGTGCACTACCAGGCCATCGCCCCGGAACTTGGTGCGACCAGCACGCTGCTGGTACGCCGCCGCGATGCCGCTGAGCATCCGCCGTTGGCCTTGCTGCTGGAGCTGATGCGTGGGCAAAGCCCGCTCAGCGCGTAACTGGCCGTTGAAAAAAGTGAGTGAGGCCGCCAGCGCAATACCGATGGCAGCCCCGCAAAAATGGGCGAGAAAGCGCAGCTTACGAGCGGTGAACGAGCAGTTTGATCGCGCTCGCGCACGAGTGCATGGATGCACGAGTCAGAGCGACGCAGGAGGCCAAAGCCGAGGTAGTTTTTCGGCGGTCTGGTAAACTTGGCGACCGCTTCGGAGACCTCCATGAACTACCGCCACGCCTTCCATGCCGGCAATCACGCCGACGTGCTCAAGCACCTGGTGCTGACCCGCCTGCTCGCCCTGCTGTCGCGCAAGGAGGCGCCCTTTGCCTACCTCGACAGCCATGCCGGGCTCGGCCTGTACGATCTGCAGGGCGATGCCGCCAGCCGTACCGGCGAGTACCTGGAGGGCATCGGCCGCCTGTGGCAGGCCACGCAGCTGCCGGATACGGTGGAAGCCTATCTGGAGGTGGTGCGGGCGATGAACCCGGATGGCGAGCTGCGCTATTACCCCGGTTCGCCGGAGCTGGCGCGCCTGCTCAGCCGTGAGCAGGATCGTCTGCAGCTCAACGAGAAGCACCCCGAGGATGGCCGCCTGCTCAAGGACAATATGCGTGGCGACCGTCGCGTAGCCGTGCATCTGGGCGAGGGCTGGCTGGTGCCGCGGGCGCTGATGCCGACCCGCGAGAAGCGCGTGCTGCTGCTGATCGATCCGCCCTTCGAAAAGACCGACGAGCTGCAACGCTGTGTCGAGGCCTTGAACGAAGCGCACGGGCGCATGCGTCAGGCCATCGTCGCGATCTGGTACCCGATCAAGGATGAGCGACAGCTGGCGCGCTTCTACCGCGATCTGCAAAAGAGCGGCGCGCCCAAGTTGCTGCGCGCCGAACTTTACGTGCACGCGCCGGATGATGCCACGCGCCTGAGCGGCTCGGGCCTGGTGATCAGCAATCCGCCATGGGGCCTGGAAGATGAGCTCAAGCAGCTGCTGCCCTGGCTGGCCGATGTGCTTGGCCAGAGCCAGGGCGGCTGGCGTCTGGATTGGTTGATCGAGGAAGCGCCAAGCGGCAAGTCATAAGCGCGTAGCCAGGATGAAATCCGGGAGCCGTGGCCCCCGATCCCCGGATTGCATCCGGGCTACAAGGGGCTCAAGCGGGCTTGTGGTTGGGCTCGATGTGGTAGCTGAGGTTACGCCGCGGGCTGAGGTACTCCAGCACCTCCAGCGGTAGCTGCGAGGGGCGCAGGCTGCGGGCGATGGCGAGCTTCGGCTCCTGGGCAAGATCGACGATCAGGGCTTCCTGCTTGGGAATGTCGGGGTCGTAGAGAATCAGCGTCGGTTTCAACGCCTGAGTCGGGTTCATGCCCAGCACCAGCGCATAGCGCTCATCTTCCAGCTGCACCAGGCTGCCCGGCGGGTAGATGCCCATCACGCGAACGAAGGCCTTCAGCGCTACCTCGTCGAAATGTTCGCGCTGCTGCTTGAACATCAGCGCCAGGGCTTCGTGAGGGCTCAGCGCCTGGCGCGGGTCGAGCGGGTTGCACAGCCCGTCGAAATGGTTGGTGATGGCCACCAGACGACTCAGGCGGCCGATAGCGGCCTCGCGCAGCCCACGCGGATAACCACTGCCGTCGCAGTGCTCGTGATGTTCATGGATGATGCGCAGCACCTCGTCATCGAGCATCAGCTTCTGCCCCATGCGCAGGCCGAAGTCGGTGTGCATCTGCAGCAGTTGCTGTTCCGGGCGGCTCAAGGGTTCTGGCTTGAGCAGCACCTTGCTCGGCACTTCCAGCTTGCCGATATCGTGCAACAGGGCGCCGAGGCCGAGGCTATGACAGGCCTCGCTGTCGAGTCCGAGCTGGCGTCCGAGCAACAGGGACAACACGGTGACGTTGAGGGCATGGAAGTAACTGTCCTCGGCCGCCTTGCCGGTGATGCCATGCAGCACCACACCGGGGGCCCCGAGCAGCGTCTCGACCATCTCGCTGACGATGGCGCCGGCCTGGCGCATGGCGTCTTCCGGGCGGCTGCGCAGGGTCTGGTTGAGCGTCTTGATGCGTTGGCTGGCCTCGATGAAGCGGCGATCCACCTCGGCCAGGCGGCTGCGCAGGTGGCGCAGTTTCTCCACGCGTTCCTGGCGTGCCTGACTTTCCGGATCGACCGGCGGTTCTTCTACAGGAGGGGTGGTGACGCTGTCGACGAGAGGCGCGGGCAGGCAGTCGCTGCGCGCCGGGTCATAGCGCAGCTGCTTCAGGTTGAGCGCGCGCAAGGCGCGAATCTGCGCTTCGTCCTTGATCTTGAAATTGCTGAAGGCGAAATCATGCTCCCACCAGCTCAGGTCCAGATGAACGTAGAGGCCGACGCAGAGCTGATCGGGGGTGATGGTGGGCAGAGGGGCGGGCATGCCGGGCTCGTTGATCGATGGCTAATTGCCCGCAGTTTAGTCCGGCAGATGGCCTGAAGGCATTAGTTGTTCAGGCCATCACATCGATGCTGTTGCCCAGGTTGGGCGGATTGCTGGGGGCGCTGACCGGTGCAGCTGACTGCACCAGCCCGGTGATATTGGCGGCCTGCAGCTCCAGCGTCTTGCGCAGCAGCAGAAGCGACATCTGCGCGGAGATCTGCGCCGATGCCTGACTCGATACCTGGCTGGAAATGCTGCTCAGCTCCACGACCCGTTACCCGTGCTCAAGATTCAGGGGGTAGACATACGCCTGTTCCGCCGAGGCCGCAATAGCCGCCCGGATTCTTCGCCAGGTATTGCTGGTGATAGGTCTCGGCGTAGTAGAAGGTCGGCGCCTCGGCGATTTCAGTGGTGATGCTGCCCACTCCGGCCTTGTCCAGCTCAGCCTGGAAGCGTGCCTGGCTGGCTTTGGCGGCGCTCAGTTGAGCGTCGTCCTGACAGTAGATCGCCGAGCGGTACTGGGTGCCCTGGTCGTTGCCCTGGCGCATGCCCTGGGTCGGGTTATGCACTTCCCAGAACACCTTGAGCAGCGCTTCGAAGCTGGTCTGCTGCGGATCGAACACCACCAGTACCACTTCGGTGTGTCCGGTCAGGCCCGAGCAGACTTCCTCGTAGGTGGGGTTGGGCGTGAGGCCGCCGGCATAGCCGACCGCGGTGCTGAACACACCGGGCTGTTGCCAGAAGCGTCGTTCGGCGCCCCAGAAGCAGCCGAGACCGAACACCGCCTGTTGCAGACCGGCGGGGAAGGGCGCCTTGATCGGGTTGCCGTTGACGTAATGAGTGTCTGCCACTGGCATCGCCTCTGTGCGGCCGGGCAAGGCCTGCTCGGCAGTCGGCAGGACATCCTTGTTAACGAGAATCTGGGAACGCAGAACCATGTCGGTCTCCTGGAAGTGGGTAGGTAGTGGACTACGCGCAGTGAGGCGTATTACGTCCGTTGGTCGGCCTGTGGTCGGCAGGGGTAGCGGCGCAGGCTGTCGATCAGTTCGCGGCCAGGAATCGGCTTGTCGAACAGGTAGCCCTGACCTACGTCGCATTGCTGGCGGCGCAGGAAACCGAGCTGGGCGCCAGTCTCGATGCCTTCTGCGACCACCTTGAGCTTGAGGTTGTGGGCCATGGCAATCACCGCCGAGGTGATCTCCATGTCGTCCTGGTTGTCGGGAATGTCCTTGATGAAGCTGCGATCGATCTTGATCACGTCGATGGGGAATTTCTTCAGGTAGCTGAGCGAGGAGTAGCCGGTGCCGAAATCGTCCATTGCCAGGCTCAGGCCGAGCGCCTTGAGCCGGCCGAGCTGGTTGCGGGTGTCCTCGCTGGCTTCCAGCAGCAGGCTTTCGGTCAGCTCCAGTTCCAGCAGCTCCGGCGGCAGCTGCTCCTCGTGGAGGATCCCGGCGATGGCGCCGACCAGGTCCGGATCGCTGAACTGCTTGGGCGAGAGGTTGATCGCCACCTGCACCGGGGCGAAGCCCAGCGCCAGCAGCTGCTTGCTCATGCGGCAGGCCTGGCGCGCCACCCACTTGCCGATCGGGATGATCATCCCGGTTTCCTCGGCGATGCCGATGAACTGGTCCGGGGCGATCATCCCGCGCTCGGGATGGTGCCAGCGCAGCAGCGCCTCCAGGCCGATCAGCCGACCGCTGCGCAGGCACAGCTTGGGCTGGTAGAAGACTTCCAGCTCGTTTTGGGTCAGCGCGCGGCGCAGGTTGTTCTCGACGAACAGCTTGTAGTCGGCCTCGGCATTCAGCGCCTCGGTGAACACCTGCAGCTGGTTCTTGCCGTTGGCCTTGGCCTTGTGCAGCGCCAGGCCGGCATTTTTCATCAGGGTTGGCGGGTCCTGGCCATGATCGGGGGCCAGCGCCAGGCCGATCGAGCCGGTGATGTTGATCAGCTGGTTGTCGACGAACATCGGCTTGTCCAGGGTGCTCAACAGGCGCTGGGCGACCTCCTGGCAGGCGGAGAGCTCGGCGTCTTCGAGTAGCACCGAGAACTCGTTGCTGGCGAAGCGCGCCAGCACGTTGCGCGGGCCCAGGGTGTTGCGCAGCCGGCGGGCGAGGCTGGCCAGCAGCTTGTCGCCGGTCTGGTGGCCGAGGCTGTCGTTGATCCGCTTGAAGTTGTCGATGTCCACCAGCAGCAGGCCGAAGGGCTTGTTGTCCGACGCGGCGAAGCGCTCGCCGAGGCTGCGGATGAAGGCCAGGCGGTTGCCGAGGTTGGTCAGGTTGTCGGTGTAGGCCAGGCGCTCGATACGCTGCTGGGTGGCCTTGGCTTCGGTGACGTCCTCGTAGATGCCGATGTAGTGGGTCAGGTTGCCCTGCTCGTCGTGCACCTTGGAGATCGACAGGTGGCCCCAGTAGGGCTCGTAGTTCTTGCGCCGGCTGCGGAACTCGCACTGCCAGCTGCTCTGCCTGGCCAGGCCGTTGCGGGCGTCGAAGAGCAGCTCGGTCAGGTTTTCCATGGCCGGCAGCTCGGTCAGCCGGCGACCCTGGATCTCCTCGGCGCCGAACAGGGTGATGGCGGTGAAGCTGGCGTTGACGTACTGCACCACGCCTTCGCGGTCGATCAGCAGGAAGGCGCTGGAGCTCTGCTCCACCGCCCGGCGGAACAGGTAGAGCGCGTCGGTGACGCGACGCTTCTGCTGGCTGACCATGACCTGGGCGAAGTGGTCGGCCAGTTCGCCGGCGAAGGCGATCTCGTCCGCCTGCCATTCGCGGGTTTCGTGCAGGTGCTCCAGGCAGAGCACGCCGACCACGTCGCCATCGATGCGGATGCTGGCGTCGAGGATCGCGCGGATGCCCAGCGGCGCGAGGTAGTCGCGGGCCAGCTCGCTGACGCGCGGGTCGAACAGGGCGTCCTGCGCATCGATGGCGCGGCCGCTCTGCAGCGACTGCAGGTACAGCGGAAAGCCCTGGATGTCGAGCGCGGCCAGCTGTTCGAAGCGGCCGCTGGCGTGGTCGTGCAGGACCACCGATTCGAGACGGCCGTCGTTCAGCAGCCAGATGCTCGCCCGCGCCACCCCGTAGATGTCGCAGGCGCCCTGGGTGATCAGCTCGGCCGCCTCGCGCTGCGGGTCGTCGGACTGGTAACGCTGGCGCGCCAGGCGAATGATCAGGCTCTGCTGCGCACGGGAGCGCTGGAGATGCTGCAGGTGGTCGGTCTGGCCGAGCAGTTCCAGCTCGGCGCGCAACTGGCGCAACTGCTCGGGGTGCGAGCTCGATTGCGCCGCGCTGCTCAGCGAAGGTTCGTCGAGCACCAGCAGGTAGCCGCGCAGCAGCTGCTGGCCGTGCTGCCAGAAGGCCTCGCCGACCTCCAGCATCGGCAGCGGGCCGCTGGGGCCCTGCAGCTGGTACTGGATCATGTAGCTGGCGCCCTGGCTCAACTGCATCTGCACCGCCTCGTGCAACTGCAGGCGCGTGGCGGCCTTCATCAGCTGGGCGTAGGGCGAGGGGTTCAGGCCGCAGAGCTCGACCGCGGGCATGCCCAGCTGGCGCTCGCAGGCGGAGTCCAGGTAGAGCATGTCCCAGCCGGGCTGATTCACCCGCTCGAAACGCAGCATCCCCAGGCGCGAAGGCACTGGAAACTGCGTCACAACCTCGACCGCCAGACGACCGGCGCTATCGGGATGGCTTTTCATCGAGCGGCTCACTTCAAGTATGCTGGCAGCCACACGGGTCTCGGCCCGATTCATGGCGTTCGGCAAGGGTGCATCATGCAGCTGAGACTGACAAGAAATCTGACGCGGTTGGCATTATCTCTGGTCCTGCTCGGCGCAGGTGGCCTCCACGCGGCCGAGCCGTCTGCCGAGCAGGGAAGCAGCCTCGGCGGGCAGGAACAGGCTCACTACCTGGCGCAGATCAAGAAGCTCTATCTCACCTCCAACGACCGTCAGGCCCTGCTGACGCATGCCAACGCCCTGCTGGAAACCTATGCCCTGCGGGCGGGCTACCAGATTGGCAGCGCCCATCCCAAGGACATCATCTACCAGCTCGCCGCGGGCGAGTCGGGCGAGCTGCTGGTGCGCGAGGAGACCCGCAGCGATGGCCGCATCGAGGTGCGCAACCGGCCGCTGGCGATCTTCGGTGTCGATCCCTTCATCCGCTACGAGTGCCCGGCCAGCGGCATCGTCTGCGAGATCAAGAACCCTTCCGATGGCTCTCCCTGGCTGACCATCGTCCGCGACCATGATGGCGCGGCCGAGCTGGCCAAGGCGCTGAGCTTCCTGATCCGCAACCTGCAGAAGGGCTGAGGGGCGTCCCGGCGCGCGACCGGTCAGGGTGGCCGGTCCTCACCGCA
>OGCL01002642.1_pt1 | contig 12055 bp, 14 predicted proteins | sample 1570041 | NCBI WGS metagenome assembly OGCL01 (sample SAMN06266162, study PRJEB24511) | hot springs metagenome | isolation source: Hot spring water | place: South Africa: Limpopo | collected 2015-06-22 | reverse complement strand
GGCGACGGCCACCCCAGAGCATGAATGTCGCCGTGTCCGTTCCCTCTCCTTAAGCCCCTCCCCCCGAGGGGGAGGGGGGAATCGAGAGTCGGCTGCGCGACTTTCACGATAAAAACTGAGGAACTGGCATGGAAGACAGGGTTGCATTGGTTACCGGTGCCAGCCGAGGGATCGGCCGGGCCATACTGCATGAACTCGCGCGTCGGGGTGCCAGGGTCATCGGCACGGCCACCAGTGAACGGGGCGGGCGGGACATCGCGGACGGCTTGGCAGCAGCCGGCCTCGAGGGGGAGGGGCTGATGCTGGACGTCACCGACGGTGTACAGGTCGAGGCGGTGGTCGAGGGGCTGATCGAGCGCCATGGCCGCATCGACATCCTGGTCAACAACGCCGGCATCACCCGCGACAATCTGCTCATGCGCATGAAGGACGCGGAATGGGCAGACATCGTCGAGACCAACCTCACCTCCGTCTTTCGCCTCAGCCGGGCGGTGCTCAGGCCGATGATGAAGGCGCGCTACGGCCGCATCATCAGCATCGCCTCCGTGGTGGGCGTCTCCGGCAATGCCGGCCAGACCAACTACGCCGCCGCCAAGGCCGGCATGATCGGCTTCTCCAAGTCCCTGGCCCAGGAGGTCGGCAGCCGCAACATCACCGTCAACTGTGTGGCGCCCGGTTTCATCGACACCGACATGACGCGCGCGCTGCCGGAGGCGCAGCGCCAGAAGCTGCTCGAGCGTATCCCCTTGGGCAGACTGGGGGCGCCCGAGGACATCGCCCACGCCGTGGCGTATCTCGCCTCGGATGCCGCCGGCTATATCACTGGCGCCACCTTGCACGTCAACGGCGGCATGTACATGGACTGATTGGTCCATAGGGGGGATTTTGCTAGAATCCACCCGTTTTCAACCCGGATAATCCATTAGGACGCGGGATGATGGCGAGGCATTTTGCGAGCAGATTTGCGCACACGCGCCAAGCCCATAGCTCGGTCTATGGGCGCGAGGCGAGGGCGTGAAGATGCCGCAAAACGACCGCCAGCACCCGCGTGGGCTCGAAGAGCCGCCCAATGGATCATCCGGGTTCAAGGCTTCGGCTGGATACGTTGGTCCATCCACGGGTCATTTCAGCCGGACTTCCATCCACCCTTAAGGGAGCAAGAGCAGATGAGCGATATCGAACAGCGTGTCAAGAAGATCGTTGCCGAACAGCTGGGCGTCAATGAAGCGGATATCAAACTGGAATCCTCTTTCGTGGACGATCTTGGTGCCGATTCCCTCGACACGGTGGAGCTGGTGATGGCTTTGGAGGACGAGTTCAAGTGCGAAATCCCCGACGAGGAGGCAGAGAAGATCACCACCGTCCAGCAGGCCGTCGATTACATCAACGCCCATCAGAGCAGCTGAGCCGCCGCGGCCCAGCCCGACTGGAGTTTCCGTCTTGTCCAAGCGCAGAGTGGTCGTCACCGGTCTGGGGGTCATCTCCCCGATCGGCAACACGGTGGATGACGCCTGGGCCAGTCTCATGGCCGGCAAGAGCGGCATCGTTCGCATCACGCGCTTCGATGCATCCGCTTTTGCCAGCCAGATCGCCGGCGAGGTGAAGGGTTTCGACGTAACCGCCTATGTCTCCGCCAAGGAGGCACGCCGCATGGATGTATTCATCCACTACGGGCTGGCAGCGGGTATCGACGCCTTCAAGGACGCCGGTATCGAGGTCAGCGATGCCAACCGGGAGCGCATCGGTGTGCACATCGGCTCCGGCATCGGGGGACTGCCCATGATCGAGGAGACCCACAAGACCTATCTGGCGGAGGGGCCGCGCAAGATTTCGCCGTTTTTCATCCCGTCCTCCATCATCAACATGATCGCCGGCCACCTGTCCATCCACTTCGGCCTGCAGGGACCGAACCTGGCCCTGGTCACCGCCTGCACCACGGGCACCCATGCCATCGGCGAGTCGGCACGCCTGATCGAACGCGGGGAGGCGGATGTCATGATCGCCGGCGGTTCCGAATCCACCGTCTGTCCCCTGGCGATCGGCGGATTCGGTGCGGCGAGGGCCCTGTCCACCCGCAACGATGATCCCGCCGCCGCCAGCCGCCCTTGGGACAAGGACAGGGACGGGTTCGTCCTCGGCGAGGGTGCGGGGGTCATGGTGTTGGAGGAATACGAGCATGCCAGGGCGCGCGGTGCCCGCATCTACTGCGAGCTCATCGGTTACGGCAAGGGTGCCGACGCCTACCACATGACGGCCCCGACGGAGGATGGCTCCGGCGCCGCCCGCTGCATGAATGCGGCCCTGCGCGATGCCGGCATCAACCCGGAACAGGTGGATTACATCAATGCCCACGGCACCTCCACGCAACTGGGGGATGTGGCCGAGACCCGTGCGGTCAAGACCACCTTCGGCGACCATGCCCGCAAGCTCATGGTCAGTTCGACCAAATCCATGACCGGCCACCTGCTGGGGGCCGCCGGCGGTGTCGAGGCGGTGTTCACGGCCCTCACCCTGGCGCGTCAGGCCATCCCCCCAACCATCAACCTGCACGAGCCCGATCCCGAGTGTGATCTGGACTATGTGCCCAACGCGGCGCGAGACGCTCGCATCGAGATCGCCCTGTCCAACTCCTTCGGCTTTGGCGGCACCAACGGCACGCTGATCTTTCGCCGCGTCTGATCCGGGGTCTCCCCCGGCCATAGCCCGCCCATGACGCATCGATTCCCGACGCTGGTGAACGGGCGACCAGCTGCCGGGCTTTCGGTCTCCGACCGCGGTTTGATGTATGGCGACGGCGTGTTCCGCACGATCCGCGTGCATCAAGGCAGGCCCGTATGGTGGGCCGCGCACATGGCCAAACTGGCCAGCGACGCCGAACGGTTGGCGATTCCGGCACCGCCACCGGACGTCTGGGATAGGGATTTATCGACCCTGCTGGCATCGACGCCTCCCGATTGCGTGCTCAAACTGGTACTGACCCGCGGGCCGGGCATGCGTGGCTACAGACCTGCCGGACAGGCCATGCCCACACGATTGCTGACCGCCTCGGCCTGGCCCGCGCACATCGAAGCCGTGGCTGCGCGGGGTGCCCATCTCCAGCTGTGCCGCCTCCGACTTTCGGAACAACCCCGGCTGGCGGGTATCAAACATTTGAATCGTCTGGAGAATGTCCTCGCCGCCCAGGAGTGGGACGATCCGAGCATAGACGAGGGCCTGTTGCTGGACGCGGCCGGCCGCGTCATCTGCGGTGTCAGCAGCAACGTATTCATCTACCGCGACGATGCACTGTTCACCCCCCGCCTGGATCGCTGCGGGGTGGCGGGTGTGGCCCGTGCGCGTCTGATCGGCGTGGCCGCAGACCTAAAGCTGGCCGTGCACGAGACCGATATCCATCTCGACCAACTCCTGGAGGCGGATGAAGTGATGTTGACCAACAGCCTGATCAGGATCTGGCCCGTGGCCCGGCTCGGCGGGCGGACCTGGGATGGCCCCCGTGTGAGCGCCGAATTGCGGACCTTGCTGGATGCCCAGGGCGCTGCTGGGCACCTCGAAAAACCTGCTGCGCGGCCTGGTTGCCGCGTTGGGCGGTGCTCGCTCACTCGCCTTACCGTTCATGGCCCAACGGCCGCCCCTGCCGATGAAAGACGTCGTTGACGGCCATGAACGGTCCCTCTCCTTAAGCCCCTCCCCCCGAGGGGGAGGGGGGCGTCACGGGCCGCTCGCGGTGGTTTTTCGAGGTGCCCTGCTGCTCATCATCGCCGTGGCAGGCTGGTTCGTCTGGTATACAACCACGCCGACCGGCTCCGGTCCTTTCCCGGTCGAGCTGCACATACAGCGCGGCAGCGCCCTGAGGGAAGTCGCCGCCCAATTGGAGCGGCACGGCATCATCGAGCATCCCTTTGCCTTCAGTCTGCTGGGCAGACTGACCGGCAAGGCGGGGCAGATCAAGGCCGGCGGCTATCTGTTCGAAGCGTCGACCTCTCCTTGGGCGCTGTTGCGCAAACTGACCCAGGGCGAGACCCTGCTCGGCAGGATCACCATCATCGAGGGCTGGACATTCCGTCAGATGCGCGAGGCCCTGGATCGGCATCCCGGGCTGCGCAACGACACCAAGGGCATGAGCGACGCGGAGCTGCTGGCGGCCCTGGGCATCGAGGCGGCGCACCCCGAGGGTTTGTTCTTTCCGGACACCTATTATTTCGAACGGGGCAGTTCGGACAGGGCATTGCTCCTCAGGGCCCATCATCACATGCAGCAGGTCTTGCAGCAGGCCTGGCGGGATCGCCAGCCCGGCCTGCCCTACAGGTCACCCTATGAGGTCCTGATCATGGCCTCCCTCATCGAGAAGGAGACGGGCGCACCGGAGGAGCGCGCGCTCATCGCGGCCGTCTTTCTGAACCGTCTGCGGCTCGGCATGCGGCTGCAGACCGATCCCACGGTGATCTACGGCCTGGGCGAGCGCTTCGACGGCAATCTGCGCAAGGCCGACCTGCTCACGGATACGCCTTACAATACCTATACCCGTGCCGGACTCCCGCCGACCCCCATCGCCCTGCCCGGCTCGGCAGCCATACGCGCGGCGATCGATCCCGAAGCGAGCCGTGCACTGTACTTCGTATCCAAGGGTGATGGCCGTCACCAATTCTCGAACACCCTGGATGAGCACAACCGAGCGGTTGCCCGCTATCAGATGAGCAGACCATGAACAGGGGGTTGTTCATCACCCTTGAAGGCGTCGACGGCGCCGGCAAGAGCACTCATCTGGAATGGTTGCGTGAGCAGTTTCGCGCGCACGGCCGGACGGTCCGGGTAACCCGCGAGCCCGGCGGCACGCCGCTGGGTGAGCGGCTGCGCGACCTGCTGCTGAACTCGCCCATGCATGCGGAGACGGAAGCGCTGCTGATTTTCGCCGCCCGACGCGAACACCTGGCGCGGGTCATACAGCCCGCCCTGGAGGCGGGTGAGGTGGTCATCTCGGATCGCTTCACCGATGCCAGCTTCGCCTATCAGTGCGGTGGCAGAGGCCTGCCGGAGGTCCGCCTTGAGACGCTGGAGACCTGGGTGCAAGCCGGTCTGCAGCCAGATCTGACCTTGCTCTTCGATGTGGCAGGGGAGGTGGCCGAGGCTAGACGCAGCGCCGTGCGCGAACCGGACCGATTCGAGCAGGAGCGTGCCGATTTCCACGATCGGGTGAGACAGGCCTATCTGCACCGGGCGAGCCGGTATCCGCAACGCATCAAGGTCATCGATGCCAACCAGTCCGTGGAGGCGGTGCGCAGGCAGCTGCTCACCCTGCTGGAGCCTTGGCTGTGAGGATCCACCCCTGGAATCGGCCCCTCTGGGACCGGCTCACACGCGATCGCGAGCGTCTACCCCATGCCCTGCTGCTGCATGGCATGGCCGGGGTGGGCAAGCATCAGCTGGCCCTGTCCTTTGCACAGTGGTTATTGTGCGAGCGCCCTCATGCCGGCGCTGCCTGCGGTCAGTGTCCATCCTGTAACTGGTTTTCCCAGGGCGGGCATCCCGACCTGCGCATCGTGGAACCCCGAGCAGAGGATGCCGATGCCGATAGACCCAAACGGGGCAGCCGGCTCATCAAGGTGGACGATGTCCGGGAGGCCACCGACATGCTGGCCTTGTCGTCGCATCAGGGCGGCTGGCGGGTCGTGTTGATCCAGCCGGCGGAGGCGATGAACGCGGCCGCCGCCAATGCACTGCTGAAAACCCTGGAGGAACCCCCGCCACGGAGCATGCTGATCCTGGTCAGTCACCAGCCGCGCAGGTTGTTGCCCACGGTGCTCTCCCGCTGCCACAAGCTGGCGGTGCCCAGACCCGACAGGCAGGTCGCCATGGGCTGGCTGGCCGAACACCCGATTACGGATGCCGAGGGCTTGTTGCTGGAAGCGGGAGGCGCGCCGCTACTGGCCCTCGACTATGCCCATGCGGAGCGGTTGGCGCAAAGAGAGCGTCTGCTCAAGGCCCTGGCCAGGCCGGATGCGCAGGACTGGTGTGAACTGGCCCACGCCATGCAGCATACCCTGGCCGAGTCGTGGGGCTGGCTGCTGCGCTGGATCTGCGATCTGATCGCTTGCCGTGCCGGCACCGCAGTGCGCTATTTTCCACATTATGCTGCAGCGTTGAGGACGCTGGCCGCGGCCGCCGATCCGGTCCGCCTGTGGGACCTCTATTACGAGCTGCTCGGTGCCGGACGCCGGCTGCAGCACCCGCTCAACGCCCAGCTGCTGCTAGAATCCTGGCTGCTCAAGTACGCTTCCATGGAGGACAAGCCATGAGTGAAGACGGCAAGGTGGCGCGACATCCGGCTCGGCCCGGCGTGCTTTCACTGACCATCAGGGAACGCAGTGCACTGTACGCGGCCTATATGCCCTACGTGAAGGGCGGCGGTCTTTTCATCCCCACCAACCGCAGCTACCAGATGGGTGACCAGGTCTTCATGCTGCTCTCCCTCATGGACGATCCCGGCAAGCTGTCGCTCTCGGGAAAGGTGGTTTGGATCACACCGCCGGGTGCGCAGGGCAATCGTCAACAAGGCATAGGCGTCCAGTTCGAGGACAGCGACAGCGGTCGGGCGGCGCGCAACAAGATCGAGAGCATCCTCGGCAACGCCATGAAATCCAACCGGCCCACGCATACCATCTGACCGCTGTCGATCTCAATTCAACGGCCGCTTCAGGCCGCCGTATGCCCATGCTGGTGGATTCCCACTGCCACATCGACTTCCCGGATTACACGGAGGGGGTGGAGCCCTTGTTGCAGAACATGGCCCGCAGCGGTGTCAGCCACGCGCTATGCGTTTCGGTCAGCCTGGAACGTTTTCCCGCGGTGTTGGCACTGGCGGAACGCTACGCCAACCTTTATGCCTCGGTCGGTGTGCATCCCGATCATGAGGATGCGCGCGAGCCCGATGTCGCGGAATTGGTGCGGCTGGCGGATCACCCCAAGATCGTCGCCATCGGCGAAACGGGCCTGGATTACTACCGCAGCCCGCGCGAGGCGGTGCCCTGGCAGCGCGAGCGCTTTCGTATTCACATCCGTGCGGCTCGGGCCGCACGCAAGCCGCTCATCATCCACACCCGCGATGCCGCGGAGGATACCCTGGGCATCATGGCCGAGGAGGGCGCACGGGAGGCGGGCGGGGTGATGCACTGTTTCACCGAAGGCCTGGCCGTAGCCGAACGGGCCATGGACATGGGTTTTTACATCTCCTTTTCGGGTATCGTGACCTTCAAGAATGCCGCTAAGCTGCGGGAGGTGGCGAAGGCAGTTCCGCTCGATCTCCTGTTGGTGGAGACGGACGCCCCCTATCTGGCCCCGGTGCCGCACCGCGGCAAGCGCAACGAACCCGCCTATGTGCTGCATGTGGTCGAGGAGATCGCGCGGGTGAAGGGCACGGCCATGGAGACGGTCGCCGAAGCGAGCCGGGAAAATTTCTTCCGGCTTTTCAACGCAGCCTCCTGACGACGCCGCTCAGGCCGGCTGTAGCGCCTCGTCGAAGCTGAGCCGGATCTTCCCGGTCTCGTCCACGTCCACCGTGACCTCACCGCCTTCGGACAGGCGGCCGAACAGGAGCTCGTCGGCCAGGGCCTTGCGGATGGTGTCCTGGATGAGCCGCGCCATCGGGCGTGCCCCCATGAGCGGATCGAAGCCTTCCCTGGCCAGGAAAGCGCGCAGGGCATCGGTGAAGTGGGCCTCCACCTTCCGGGCCTGGAGCTGATCTTCCAGCTGCATGAGGAACTTGTCCACCACCTTGAGAATGACGGTCTCGTCCAGGGGGGCGAACGAGATCATGGCATCGAGACGGTTGCGGAACTCCGGACTGAACAGTCGCTTGATCTCCGCCATCTCGTCACCCTTGCGTTCTGCCACGGTGAAGCCGATACCGGTCTTGTTGAGGGCCTCGGCGCCGGCGTTGGTGGTCATGATGATGACCACGTTGCGGAAATCCGCGCGGCGCCCGTTGTTGTCCGTCAGGGTGCCGTGATCCATGACCTGCAGCAGGATGTTGAAGATGTCCGGGTGTGCCTTCTCGATCTCGTCGAGCAGCAACACCGCGTATGGGTGCTTGGTGATGGCCTCGGTGAGGAGCCCGCCCTGCTCGAAGCCGACATAGCCCGGCGGTGCACCGATCAGGCGGGAGACGGCATGCCGCTCCATGTATTCCGACATGTCGAAGCGGATGAGCTCCACACCCAGCGTGTAAGCCAGTTGCCGGGCCACCTCGGTCTTGCCCACACCGGTGGGGCCGGAGAACAGGAAGCTGCCGATGGGCTTGTGCGGATTGCCCAGACCGGAGCGTGACATCTTGATCGCGGCCGACAGCGCATCGATGGCCTTGTCCTGACCAAACACGACCGCCTTGAGATCCCGGTCCAGGCTCCTGAGGGCATTGCGCTCGTCGACCGCCACCGTCTTGGCCGGGATACGCGCGATCTTCGCGACGATGTCCTCGATCTCCTTGTTCGTGATGACCTTCTTCTGCTTCGACTTGGGCTGGATGCGCTGGGCAGCGCCGGCTTCGTCGATCACATCGATCGCCTTGTCCGGCAGGTGGCGGTCATTGATGAAGCGCGCCGAGAGCTCGGCCGCCGTGGACAGCGCCGACTGTGTGTATCGCACGCCATGGTGGGCCTCGAAACGGGACTTGAGCCCGCGCAGGATGGCCACCGTCTCCTCGACACTGGGCTCCATCACATCGATCTTCTGGAAACGTCGCGACAGGGCATGGTCCTTTTCGAATACGCCGCGAAACTCGTTGTAGGTGGTGGCGCCGATGCAGCGCAGTTGTCCACTCGACAGAGCCGGTTTGAGCAGGTTCGAGGCGTCCAGCGTTCCGCCCGAGGCCGCGCCGGCACCGATCAGGGTATGGATCTCGTCGATGAACAGGATGGCCTTCGCATTGCCCGCCAGCTGCTTGAGCACGGCCTTGAGCCGCTGCTCGAAGTCTCCCCGGTATTTGGTGCCGGCCAGCAGTGCCCCCATGTCCAGCGCGTAGACGGTTGCACCTGCGAGGATCTCCGGGACCTCCCCCTCCACCACACGACGCGCCAGGCCCTCGGCAATGGCGGTCTTGCCCACGCCAGCCTCGCCCACGAGCAGGGGATTGTTCTTGCGCCGACGGCAAAGCGTCTGGATGACGCGCTCCAGTTCCTTCTCCCGACCGATGAGGGGGTCGATACGGCCGGACAGGGCCTGGGCATTGAGGTTCACGGCATAGGATTCGAGGGCGGAGGCGTTGCCTGCCTCAGCCTCCTGCTCCTGACCGGCCGGCTCGGCCCGTCCGGCAGAGGCATTCTCCTGGGGGGCCTTGGTGATGCCGTGGGAGATGTAGTTGACCACATCGAGCCGGGTGATGCCCTGCTGGGTCAGGAAGTGCAGGGCATGGGAATCCTTCTCGCCGAAGATCGCCACCAGGACGTTGGCACCCGTGACCTCCTTCTTGCCGGAGGACTGCACATGCAGGATGGCGCGCTGGATCACGCGCTGAAAACCGAGGGTCGGCTGGGTGTCTGCTTCACCCTCACCGGCGACCTTGGGCGTGTGCTTGTCGATGAAGTCACTGAGCTTGTGCCGCAGATCGTCGACATTGGCCGCGCAGGCCCTGAGCACGTCCGCGGCGGATGGATTGTCCAGCATGGCCAGCAGGAGGTGCTCCACCGTGATGAACTCATGGCGTTTCTGGCGTGCCTCCATGAACGCCATGTGCAGGCTGACTTCCAACTCCTGGGCAATCATCGGTTTTCCTCCATGACGCATTGAAGGGGATGCTGATGGCTGCGGGCAAAGTCCAGCACCTGATAGACCTTGGTTTCGGCGATATCGCGCGGGTACACCCCTGCCAACCCCACCCCCTCATTATGCACTTTGAGCATGACAACGGTGGCGCGTTCTCGGTCCATCCCGAAAAAACGCTGCAGCACATGGACCACGAACTCCATCGGCGTGTAGTCGTCATTGAGCAGCAGCACCTTGTACAACGGGGGCTGTGCTGAGACGACGCGTTCCGATTCGACGACCTGTTCGTCGAGATGCCTGACTGCCATGGCTGCCGGGTAGGTTGCGGATAGGTCTAATTGTGATGACTCGACTTTTTTTTTCAAGACGTGTTGACGCTAACCCGAGAGGCGCGTAAAAAGCGCACGTTTGGTTCGAGTCGTACCGCAGTGTGGGCTTGTGGCCAAGCAGTGCTCGTATTTGTTCAAGTAAGGAGTTTTTTTGCATGGCAACTGGTACCGTGAAGTGGTTCAACGACTCCAAGGGCTTCGGCTTCATCACCCCCGACGGTGGCGGTGAGGACGTGTTCGCCCATTTTTCCGCCATCAACATGAAGGGCTTCAAGTCGCTCAAGGAAGGACAGCGCGTGTCCTTCGACGTGGCTGAAGGCCCCAAGGGCAAACAGGCCGCCAACATCCAGACGATCTGACCCTCTCCCCGGTCCGGACGCAAGTCCGGACTGTCATATTCGCCCGCCTGTGCTATACGTCTATCAAGACTTTGGTGCAGGAGGGCACCATGAGCAAGTCGGGATCGTCCGGGCGTGACCAGGCTCCCCCTCCCTTGCTGAAGGGAGATCTGGCCCAACTGTTGGCTGGTTTGGAGCGGCAGAGGGAAGATCTCGGCCCCATCGCGGATGAGTTGATCGACCTGCTGCGCGAGCAACAGGTCGATCCCCGAAAACAGACAGGCTACCCCGCCTGATCCATCCAGCGGACGACCTCGCGGCCAAAGGCCGAGCAGGTGAGCTGGGTTGCACCCTCCATCAGGCGTGCAAAGTCATAGGTGACGGTCTTGGCGCGGATCGCGCCATCCATCCCCCTGATCACCAGATCCGCTGCCTCGGTCCAGCCCATGTGCCGCAGCATCATCTCGCCGGACAGGATGATGGAGCCCGGGTTGACATAGTCCTGTCCGGCATACTTGGGCGCGGTGCCGTGCGTGGCCTCGAACATGGCCACCGTATCGGACAGGTTGGCACCGGGGGCAATGCCTATTCCCCCCACCTCCGCCGCCAGGGCATCGGAGATATAGTCACCGTTCAGGTTCAGGGTGGCGATCACGTCATACTCGTCCGGACGCAGCAGGATCTGCTGCAGGAAGGCGTCGGCGATGACGTCCTTGATCACGATCCCGTTGGGTAGCCGCATCCAAGGCCCCTCATCGATCAGGGTCGCGCCGAATTCACGCGCGGCCAGTTCATAGCCCCACTTTTTGAAGCCGCCCTCGGTGAATTTCATGATATTGCCCTTGTGCACCAGGGTCACCGACTTGCGGTCGTTGTCGATGGCATACCGAATGGCCTTGCGGATGAGGCGCTCGGAGCCTTCCACCGAGACCGGCTTGATGCCGATGGCCGAGGTCTCCGGGAAGCGGATCTTCTTGACCCCCATCTCCTTTTGCAGGAACTCGATGACCTTCTTCACCTCCGCAGTGCCGGCCTCCCACTCGACGCCGGCATAGATGTCCTCGGTGTTCTCGCGGAAGATCACCATGTCCACCTTCTCGGGTGCCTTGACCGGCGAGGGCACGCCCTGGAAATAGCGCACGGGGCGCAGGCAGACATACAGATCCAGCAGCTGGCGCAGGGCAACGTTGAGCGAGCGGATGCCGCCGGATGTCGGCGTGGTCAGGGGGCCCTTGATGGACAACACGTATTCGCGCACCGCCGCCACCGTCTCGTCCGGCAGCCAGGTGTCCGCACCATAGACCCGGGTCGCCTTCTCGCCGGCGTAGACCTCCATCCAGGCGATGCGGCGGCGACCGCCGTAGGCCTTCTGCACGGCGGCATCCAGCACGCTGCGCATCACGGGGGTGATGTCCACACCGGTGCCATCGCCCTCGATGAAGGGGATAATGGGTTGGTCCGGGACGTTCAGCGAGAGGTCGGCATTGACGCTGATCTTCTCGCCGGCGGGGATCTGGATCGGGCTGTTCACGTGCGCTCCTGTCTGCGAAGAAATCATCCCAGATTGTCCATTAGGACGCGGGAAGGCGCGAAGCCTATGATCGAGGCAGATTGCGCGTGACGGTCGCAGGCGAG
>OGCL01002640.1_pt1 | contig 12064 bp, 11 predicted proteins | sample 1570041 | NCBI WGS metagenome assembly OGCL01 (sample SAMN06266162, study PRJEB24511) | hot springs metagenome | isolation source: Hot spring water | place: South Africa: Limpopo | collected 2015-06-22 | reverse complement strand
GGGCACGCCCTGCCATTCACGCTCCGTGGACCCGGGCGATCGGGTGGAGTGCGAGATCACCGGCCTGGGTCGCCTGGCGGGCACGGTGGTCGCCATCGACGCGCCGCGCGCCTCGGCCTTGGGCGTGGGCCACCAGCCCACCGACAGTCCCGAGGTGCGGCGCGTGGCCTGTGGCTTCGACGAGCGCGTGCCCGAGCACCTCAAGGCCAACTACCGGCAGGCCGCAAAGAAGTAACCCACCACCACTAACAGGAGACAAACCATGATCCCTTCCACATCCCTGTCGCGCCGCGACGCTCTGCAATGGGCCCTGGCCAGTGCGGCGGGCGGCACGCCCTTCCTGGCCCAGGCCCAGGCGCTGGAGGCCGTGAAGATCCTGGCGGGCTTTGCTGCGGGTGGCACGGTGGACACGCTGGCGCGGCGCGTGGCGACCCAGATCACGGGCGGCTATGCCAAGTCCGCCGTGGTCGAGAACAAGACCGGTGCGGGCGGGCAGATCGCCATCACCACGCTCAAGGCCGCCCCGGCCGACGGCGCCACGCTGCTGGCCACGCCCATGTCCATGCTGGGCATCTACCCCCATACCTACAAGAAGCTGCCCTACGACCCCGTGGCCGACGTGACCCCGGTCTCGCTGGGCGTGGTGTTCGACATAGGCTTTGCCGTGGGCCCGCAGGTGCCCGCCTCGGTCAAGACCGTGCCCGAGTTCCTCGATTGGTGCAAGGCCAACCCCACGGGCGCCAACTTCGGCTCGCCCGCGCCGGGCTCGGTGCCCCACTTTGTGGGCGAGCTGATCAGCCGTGCGGGCAAGGTGGACATGCGCCACGTGGGCTTCCGTGGCTCTCAGCCCGCCATCCTGGACCTGCTGGGTGGGCAGATCGCGGCCGTCTCGGCACCGGTGGGCGAATTTTTGCCGCACCTCTCGGGTGGCAAGTTGCGTGTGCTTGCTACCTCAGGTGCCACGCGCAACAGGTTCGTGCCGGGCGTCGGTACCCTGGTCGAACAGGGCTTGCAGGACATGGTCTATGGCGAGTGGTTCGGTTTTTTCCTGCCGGGCAAGGCGTCTGCCGAGGTGGTGCAAAAGGCCAATGCTTCCATCCGCACGGCACTGGCCGACAAGGATGTGGTCGCCGGGTTGGCCGCCATGGGGCTGGAGGCGCGCTCGTCGAGTCCCGCCGAGCTGGCGGCGCTGCTCAAGGCCGACGGGGACAAGTGGGGGCCCATCGTCAAGGCCATTGGCTTCACCGCCGAATCCTGAGGGTGCCCCGATGCTTGACGACCCACTGATCCAGCAACTGGCCAGCGAACTGCACCAGGCCGAGAAGACCCGCGTGCAGGTGGAGCATTTCTCCAAGCGCCACCCCGGCATGACGGTGCAGGACGGCTATGCCATCTCGCGCGCCTGGGTGGCCATGAAGATCGCCGAAGGGCGTAGCGTGCGCGGCCACAAGATCGGCCTGACTTCGCGCGCCATGCAGGTGGCCAGCCAGATCACCGAGCCCGACTTCGGTACCCTGCTGGACGACATGTTCTTCGCCGAGGGCGGCGACATCCCCATGCAGCGCTTCATCCTGCCGCGCGTGGAGGTGGAGCTGGCCTTCGTGCTTAACAAGCCGCTGCGCGGCGAGCCGGGGCGGCCCCCGGTAAGCATCTTCGATGTGCTGGCCGCCACCGAGTATGTGGTGCCTGCGATCGAGATCATCGACGCGCGCATCGAGCAGCACGACCGCCACACGGGCGTGATGCGCAAGGTCTTCGACACCATCTCGGACAACGCGGCCAATGCGGGCATCGTCACCGGCGGGCGCCCCGTGCGGCCCGATGCGGTGGACCTGCGCTGGTGCGGCGCGCTGCTCTACAAGAACGGGGTGATCGAGGAGTCGGGCCTGGCGGCCGCCGTGCTCAACCACCCCGCCACGGGCGTGGCCTGGCTGGCCAACAAGCTCGCGCCGTATGGCGAGGGGCTGGCGGCCGGAGAGGTGGTGCTGGGGGGCTCGTTCACGCGGCCCGTGGCGGCTGCAGCGGGCGACACCTTCCATGCGGACTACGGGCCGCTGGGCAACATCGCGTTCCGGTTCGTTTGACTGGATTGGTGGGCGTGCGCCGCACGTGGAGGTTGGTGTGGTCTCAGGGGCGCAGACGGAGCTTGTCTGCGGCGCTGCCGGGCTCGGTGCCTTCAGGCTCCCCTGCGTCATCACTGCCATTGGCGCTGCCGCCTGCGGGGGGCACGGGAGGTGCAGCCGGTGCGCCTTCCACGGCATTGCGTGAACGGATGGCCACCCCTCCGGGGCGCCGCTCGTTGTCCTGTCCCAAGATGGCCCGTGCGGGGGCATTGCCAATGCGCAGGCGCAGCGCATCAATGGCCTCCTGCAGCGGCTCGGGCGATGCAATGCGCGCGCCATGCCGCAGCAGCACCTGCTGCGACAGGTCCAGCAGCTTCGAATTGAGGGTGGTGGCAGCCTGCTGCAACAGGTTCTGCACGGCGCCTGCGGGGTCGCCCGACAGGCTCTGGGCCATGGCGACTTCGGCGGCCTTGTTGACCTGCTGCAGGCAGTCGCGCACCAGCACGCCATAGGGTTCGTGCAGGCTGCAGGCGTTGGCCATCAGCTCGGTCAGCCCGCGCGTGTTGGCGTAGCGCATGCCCAGGGCGCGCACCCAGCCTTCGCCCTCGGGCAACTCGATGGACGTGACGGCCAGCACCGCCAGCAGGCTGCCCAGGTTGCAGGCCGCCTCGAAGTCAAAACTGGCGGTGGTGATCTCGCGGGCCATGGCGCGCACCGATTCCACCGCCTGCGAGAACTGCCGCTGCTGGATCAGCTGCAGCGCACGTGCCACCTCGGCAAAGCGGCGGACGCGCGCGCTGTCGGCGTGGCGCTCCAGGATGCGCGCAAAGTCGGCCATGCAGCGCTCGATGCCCTTGCGGTCGTTCTCGGCGTAGTAGGCAAAGGTCAGCAGCACCAGCGACTGGTAGTCGAACAGCTTGGAGTCGATCCCCAGCACCACGGCCCGCGCCAGCACCTTGGTGGCCGTCTCGCGGTCGCCCATGTAGTACGACATCATCCCCAGCTTCTGCAGCCGCACCACCGAGTCGGGCGTGAGCGTGCTGGCCGTGCGGTAGGTCTCGATGGCCTGCGCGAAGTTGCCCAGCTCCACCTGGGCGCGGCCGAGCACGTCGTAGGCATCGGCAAACGAGGCGTCTTCGCCAATCAGCTCCTGCAAGGTGGTGATGGCGCGCGCCGCCTGGCCCGACTCGATCTGCGCGCGCGCCACCCCGAGCTTGGCCCAGGGCAGGGCGCGTGCGGCAATCACGGCCTCGAACAGCGTGCGTGCCTCGTCGTGCCGGCCCAGGCGCAGCAGCAGCTCCGAGCCAATGCGCGCGGCGTACAGCCAGTACGGTTTGCGTGCCTCGAAGCGCTCCACGCACAGCGCGGCGGCCTGCTCGAAGTCCTCGGCCTCGATGGCGTCGAAGATGGGCTTGAGATGCACCTTGCGCAGGCGCGCCAGGCTGAGGCGCTCAAACAGCGCGCTGGGTGTGAAGGGCTTGAGCAGGTAGCCATCCAGCGCCGATTCGGCGGCTTCGGCCACGGCCGCATACGAGGCCTCGGCTGTGACCATGAAGAACACCGTGGAAAACGGCAGCAATTGCGCGCGCCGCAGGTCGTCCAGCAGGGTCTGGCCCGAATAGTTGGCATCGCCAAAAAACTGGTCGCACAGCACATAGTCAAACACCGTGTGCTCCAGCCGGCTGCGTGCGTCCTGCACACGCGAGCACTGCACGATGCGGGTCACGCCGTACTCGCGCAATTGCCCCACCAGGATGCTGCGTGACGTGGCATTGCTGTCCACAATCAGCGCCTGAACCTGCGGGGGAACGGGTTGTCGGTTCTCAGTGGCCATGGGGCTGGGCTGGCCTGTACGTGGTATGAAGGAGACAACCCCAGTGTACTGGCCCATGGCAGCCCGTGGGCGTCGGGCAAACCCGTTGCCCGCGTGGCTTGCGACACAATCGGGACCATGCAACACGACGACATCCTGCGGGTAGCCACCTACAACATCCACAAGGGTGTGCAAGGCATCGGTCCCGCGCGGCGGCTGGAGATTCACAACCTGGGGCTGGCGGTGGAGCAGCTGGATGCCGACATCGTCTGCCTGCAGGAGGTGCGCAAGCTGCACCGGCGCGAGGCGGCCTACTTTCAGCGCTGGCCCGATGTGCCCCAGGCCGAGTTCCTGGCGCCCGAGGGCTACGAGGCGGTGTACCGCACCAACGCCTTTACCAAGCATGGCGAGCATGGCAATGCGCTGCTGTCGCGTTGGCCCGTGATCGGGCACCAGCACGAAGACATCTCCGACCACCGCTTCGAGCAGCGCGGCCTGCTGCATGTCGAGGTCAACGCCCATGGCCGCAATGTGCATGTGATCGTGGTGCACCTGGGGCTCATCCCCGGCAGCCGGGTGCGGCAGATCGAACGCCTGCAGGGGTTCATCGACCGCGAGGTGCCGCCCGGCGCGCCGCTGATTGTGGCGGGCGACTTCAACGACTGGGGGCAGCAGCTCAAGCGCATGCTGGGCGGGTTTTCGCTGTACGAGTTCGAGGAACCGCGCGCCTTCACCTACCCCGCGCGGCTGCCCCTGACCCAGCTGGACCATGTGTATGCCCGGGGCCTCACCCCCCTGTCGCTGCATGTGCCGCGTGGCCGCATCTGGTGGCGCATGTCCGACCACCTGCCGCTGATTGCCGAATTCCGGCTGTGAACGCGTGAAGAAAAAACCGCCCCTGGTCCGTGGCACGGAGTTCTCGGACGATCACCGCGTGCACCTGCTGCAGGGCGCCGAGGAGTTGTTTCCGGCCCTGATCGAGGCCATGGATGCCGCGCTGTCAGACATCCAGTTCGAGACCTACATCTTCGACTTCACCGGCTCGGGCGCGGCCGTGGCCGAGGCACTGATGCGGGCGGCGCAGCGGGGCGTGCGCACCCAGCTGGTGGTGGATGGCGTGGGCACGGGCGCGTTGCCCGAGGCCTGGGCCGCGCGGCTGCAGGCTGCCGGGGTGCAATACAGCGTGTATTCGCCGCTGGGGCCCCTGGGCCTGCTGCTACCGCACCGCTGGCGGCGTCTGCACCGCAAGCTGTGTGTGGTCGATGGCCGCCTGCTGTTCTGCGGCGGTATCAATGTGCTCGACGATTTTCACGACCCCAACCACGGCACGCTCGATGCCCCCCGGTTTGACTTTGCCGTGCGTGCCACGGGCAGCCTGGTAGCGGCCGCGAGCGACACCATGGAGCAGCTCTGGTGGCGCATGCAGGCCGTGCGCGATGCGCGGCAGCGCCGCCTGCCCGAGGCGCTGCAGGCCTTGCGTGCAGCCAGCAAGGCCCGGCACGCGGCCGACCCGGCCACCGACTCCGGCCCGCCCATGCGCGCCGCGCTGGTGCTGCGCGACAACGTGCGCAACCGCAGCCGCATCGAGAAGGCCTACCGCCGTGCCATTGGCACCGCGCGGCACGAGATCATCATCGCCAACGCCTACTTCATGCCCGGCGGCAAGCTGCGCCGCGCGCTGGTGATGGCCGCGCGCCGGGGCGTGCGTGTGCGTCTGCTGCTGCAGGGGCGCTATGAATACTTCATGCAGTACCACGCCGCCCGGCCGGTGTATGGCGCGCTGCTGGCGGCAGGGGTGGAGATCTACGAATACGCGCCCAGCTTTTTGCACGCCAAGGTGGCCGTGATCGACGCGCAGGGCGATCGGCCCTGGGCCACGGTGGGTTCGTCCAACCTCGACCCCCTCTCCCTGCTGCTGGCGCGTGAGGCCAATGTGGTCGTGGAAGACGGTGCCTTTGCCACTGACCTGCGCCAGCGCCTGGTGCACGCCATGCAGCACGCGGGCCGCCGCATGGACCCGGCGCGCTATGCAGGCCGGCCGCTGCGCCAGCGCGTGCTCGACCGCATTGCTTTTGGCCTGATGCGGCTGGCGCTGTGGGTGACTGGCAACCGGTATTGATAGAGGGCACAGCCCTTGAGCAGCCCTCACCCGGCTGCCCTGGCTTGGGTCGCGCCCGTTGGATGACCGTGGATGGTGCGTAGCGCCCCGCATTGTGATGTTGCTATAAAAAATATAGCTATCAAGGCATGTCCAGAAGGCGCAGACGGCCTAAAACCCTTGAAATCTGCAGAGCGCGGTTCGCTGTTACGATTCCGGCCATGTCCAGCCAACCTGCCGCCGATATGACGCCCACCCCGCCGGATGACGAAGGCACGCCTGTCTCCGTGAAGATTCGCGAACGCCTTGCCGCCGCCCGCAAGCGTTTTCACGCCAACGACAACATTGCCGAGTTCATCGAGCCCGGCGAGCTGGAGAAGCTGCTTGACGAGGTCGAGGCCAAGATGCAGGGCGTGCTCGACAGCATGGTGATCAACACCGAGGGCGACCACAACACCAAGAACACCGCGCGCCGCGTGGCCAAGATGTACATCAACGAGGTGTTCAAGGGCCGCTACGTGGCGCAGCCGCCCATCACCGAGTTCCCCAACGCCGAGCACCTGAACGAGCTGATGATCGTCGGCCCCATCACCGTGCGCAGCGCTTGCAGCCACCATTTCTGCCCCGTCATCGGCAAGATCTGGATCGGCATCATGCCCAACGAGCACACCAACGTGATCGGCCTGTCGAAGTACGCGCGCCTGGTGGACTGGGTCATGGGCCGCCCCCAGATCCAGGAAGAAGCCGTGGTGCAACTGGCCGACCTGATCATGGAAAAGACCCAGCCCGATGGCCTGGCCGTGGTGATGGAGGCCAGCCACTTCTGCATGTCCTGGCGCGGTGTGCGCGAGATGGACAGCAAGATGATCAACTCCGTGATGCGCGGCGTGTTCCTCAAGGACAGTGCACTGCGCCGCGAATTCCTCTCGCTCATCCCTGGAAGGAACTGACATGCTCGTGCGCCTGCTTTATGCCAGCCGTGCGGTGGACACCTCGCCCGCCGCCATCGAAGCCATCCTCACGCAATCGCGCGAGCACAACCCCGCCTGCGGCATCACCGGCGTGCTGTGCTACGGCGGCGGCGTGTTCCTGCAGGCCATTGAAGGCGGCCGCTCGGCCGTGAGCGACCTGTACGGCCATATCCAGAAAGACCCGCGCCACAAGAACGTGGAGCTGCTGCACTACGAGGAAATCTCCGAGCGGCGTTTTGGCGGCTGGACCATGGGGCAGGTCAATCTTTCCAAGATCAACCATTCCATCCTGCTCAAGTATTCGGAGAAGCCTGAACTGGACCCGTATGCGGTGTCGGGCAAGGTGTCTTATGCGCTGCTCGAAGAGCTGATGGCCACGGCGTCGATCATTGGTCGCGCCTGAAAAGTGGGGCGCTTGGCTACTGCGCGGCCACATCTCGGGCCTGCGGTACTCGCCGCACGGGAGTGCGGCTGCGTTCCTCAACCCAGGCTGAGGCCGCTCGCTACGCCAATCACTCCCACTTTTTAACTGCTTGTACTCCAGCCGCAGCGGCCTCAAAGCGCTGCGGCTTTTTGCATTCAAGCCGCTCCATCTTTACCCGTGACCTTCACCGCCTTCGCCCTCATCATCCTCGCCGGCCTCATCCACGCGTGCTGGAACATCGTGGCCAAGAAGGCCGGGGGGGACTCGCGGTTTGCGTTCTTCACCTCGGTGATCATGATGGTCGTCTGGGCGCCGCTGGGCTGGTACCTGGGGCGCGACGCGGTGCCGCAGTGGGGTGCGGTGGAATGGGGTTTTGTCGCCGCCAGCGGGCTGCTGCATGTGGCGTATTTCGTCATCCTGCTGCGCGGCTACCGCGTGGCCGACCTCACCGTGGTCTACCCGCTGGCGCGGGGCTCGGGGCCGCTCTTGTCGTCGCTGGTGGCCATCACGCTGCTGGGCGAGCAGATCTCTGCGCTGGGCGCTTTGGGCATCGTGGGCGTGGTGGGGGGCGTGTTTTTGATCGCGGGCGGCCCGGGCCTGCTGCGTGCCGCGCACGACCCTGCCGCGCGTGCACGGGTGCACAAGGGCATGGCCTACGGGGTGCTCACGGGGGCCTTCATTGCCAGCTACACGGTGGTCGATGGTTATGCGGTCAAGTTTTTGCTGATGTCGCCCATCCTGGTGGACTACATGGGCAACTTTGTGCGCGTGGGCCTGCTGGCGCCCGTAGTGCTGCGTGACCTGCCCACGGCCCGCACGCTGTGGCTGGCGCAGTGGCGTTTTGCCCTGGCCGTGGCGGTAGTCAGCCCCGTGGCCTATGTGCTGGTGCTGTATGCCATGCAGCAGGCACCCCTGTCGCATGTGGCCCCGGCGCGCGAGGTGTCCATGCTGTTTGCTGCGCTCATCGGGGGGCACCTGCTGGGCGAAGGTGACCGGGTGGCGCGCATTTTTGGCGCGCTGTGCATTGCGGCAGGCGTCACGGCGTTGGCACTGGGATGACGGCCATGGCACCCCCACCCCTGCTGCTGGGCTGCGACTTCTCCAGCAGCCCCACGCGGCGCAAACCCATCGTGCTGGCGCTGGGCCAACGCCAGGGCGCACGCGTGGCGCTCACCGCGCTGCAGCCATTCGACACCCTGGCCGCATTCGGCCAGTGGCTGGCGCAGCCCGGCGACTGGGTGGGCGGTTTTGACCTGCCCTTTGGCCTGCCGCGCGAACTGGTGCAGGCGCTGGGCTGGCCCACCGACTGGCACGCCTGCATGCAGCACTACCGCAACCTGAGCCGCGAGCAGATCCGCGCGCAGTTTGCGGCGTTCTGCGATGCACGCCCTGTGGGGGGCAAGTTTGCCCATCGCGCCACCGACGGGCCCGCCGGTTCCAGCCCCTCGATGAAATGGGTGAACCCGCCCGTGGCCTACATGCTGCACGCAGGCTTGCCGCTGCTGCTGGACGCGGGCGTGCACCTGCCCGGCCTGCACGCAGGCGACCCCCGCCGCGTGGCGCTGGAGGCCTACCCCGGCCTGCTCGCGCGCGAGGTGCTGCAGCGGCGCAGCTACAAAAGCGACGACCGTGCCAAGCAGACCCCCGACCGCCTCATCGCCCGCAAGGACTTGGTCAACGCGCTGGAACTGGGCCAGACCCGCCTCGGCCTGCGCCTCAAGCTCAGCCACGCCCAGCGCGATGCGCTGGTGCAGGACGCCAGCGGTGATAGTCTGGACGCCGTGCTGTGCCTGCTGCAGGCCGCCTGGGCCGAGCAGCGCCATGCCGAGGGCGACGCACTCTATGGTTTGCCGCCGGGGCTCGACCCACTGGAAGGCTGGATCGTGACGGCTGAAAAGCCGTGACCGGCCATTCCACCGCTTTTCCTGGCATTGATGCGGCGCGGCCTGCGTAGCATGGAGGGACATTGCCAGATGCATTGCATGCCCATGTCTTTTGTCCCCCGCCGCTTGCTAGTCCTGGCTCTGCTGGCCCCGCTGCTGCTGCAGGCCGCCCCCGCGCCCTGGTATTACTGGCGCAGCCTGGTCGATGGCCAGCGCGTGTGCGCGCAAACCTCGCCCGGCCCTGGCTGGGAGCGCGACAGCGCCGCCTACGAAGGCCCCGGCTGCCAGCCGCGCCGCAAGGTGCTGGTCGTGCCCATGCGGTAGTGCCTGTCGTTTTTTTGTTATAAAAATAATAGCTATTCAGGCATGCTGGACGGGCGGTAGCGGCCAAAAAACCTTGCAATCGTGTGTGTACATTCGATAATGGCACGCATGACTGAATTGATTCTGATCCGCCACGGCGAGACCGACTGGAACCGCGAGCTGCGCTTTCAGGGCCATGTGGACGTACCCCTCAACGCCACTGGCCACGAACAGGCCCGCCGCCTGGCCGAACGCCTGGCCGCAGAGCGCCCCGTGGTGCACCACCTCATCTGCAGCGACCTCATCCGCACCCAGCAGACCGCCACACCCAGCCTGCAGGTGCTGTTCCCTGAGGCCCGCATCGACACCCTCACCGACAGCGCCCTGCGCGAGCAAAACTTTGGCGTGGTGGACGGCAAGCGCGTGGACGACGTCAAGCAGGAACATGCCGACGCATGGAACCAGTGGCTGCGTTTTGAAGCCGACTACGGCATGCCCGGCGGCGAGACCACCCGCCAGTTCCACACCCGCGTGATGGACGCCGTCTACCGCATCGCCCAGCAGCACAGCGGCCAGACGGTGATGGTGGTCACCCATGGCGGCGTGCTCGACATGATTTGGCGCACTGCACGCGGCACGGGGCTGGACGGCCCGCGCCAGAGCGACATCCCCAACGCGGGGCTCAACCGCGTGCGGGTGAGTGGCGAGGCGGTGGAGGTGTTGGACTGGGCCGATGTGCGGCACCTGGCGGATTTGCCGGAGCAGCCGGTGTATGACCAGACGAAGTTGGTGGTGCGGTAGCTCCAGTATTTGGCACAAATGCCAGCGTCCTTGCTATCGACTGGTCGCTTTGATGGGGGAGGCTAGGTTGCAGCGCGCAATTGATAGCGATCTGTCTGGGGTGGCGCAATGTTTCGATGAAAGGACGAGCGCTCAGGTGTCTGCTGTGACTTCATCCCAATTCTGCGCGCAATATCCAACGACCCAGTTGATGGCTCGATGCCTCTCTTGAACAATCTCAATGTTGATCAAGCCAAGATCAGGGCGGTACTTGGGATTGAGCTTGCGCTGTCGGGCCACCACATGTTGAAGCTGAATGGTTTTCGCCATTTCAAACAGCACCCTTTCTGAGCGCCTGCTAGCGGACCCGCGAAATTGGTCCAATGGTTCACTCCCATAAGGTGGAAGGACCTCAGACAGGACACCTGTACTGCACTGGGTGTCTGGGCCAGGTAGGTGTGCCAGCTTCCCAATTGACCAGAGAAGGACCGTGAGTGCCTCTGAATTCCAGCTCATGTTCACCGTCTGTTGTGCTGAGCGGCGCGATGAATAGATATAGCTATGTTCACTGGACGTAAGCTCTTGCAGGAGTCCGGCCCCTTCAACAAATGCAATTACTTCCTTGCGAGGTGCATCAAAACTTCGCGCAACGGCAGCGCCAAGGGATAGTGCCCTTTGCACAATTTCTTCTGTTGTGCGGACTCTATCGTTCGCACATCCACCGATTTGATTTGAATAACGGGCCATAGGGCGGCTGATGAAGATCGTGATAGCAGTCCGAAGGTACTAAAAAAAGCTGGCTCTCTCACTCCACCGGTAACCCCAACACCCCATTCACCACCCCCACCTGCCGCGCCAGCCTCACCGACTCCGGCTGCCCATTTACCAACGGCTGCAACACGTTCTGCACCGCAGCCCACTGCCCGTTACGCTGCAGCGCGTCCAGCCAGATCTGGTGGAACAGATCCCGCTGCGCGTGGCTGCCGCCAATCTCCACCAGCCGGGGCAGGGCCACTCCCAACTTTTCTATCGCCGTCGCCCAGTCGCCTTGTGCATGCGCCAGCAAGCCCTGCGCTGCGGGTACACACACCTGTTGCCACACGGTGCGCTCCTGTGCCTCGGTGCGGGTAGCGGCGTGGGCTTCAAGGTTGCGTTTTAGCGTGCTTGCAGCCTCCATGCGCCCGGCGCGGGCCAGGCCGTAGAGGTATTGCAGGTCCAGAAAGGGCAACACGTGGTCGGCCAGGCGCAGGGCAAGGTGGTCGGCCACGTCGGTCCAGCGCGGGCCCACATCCACGCCCGCCAGCTCCAACCGGGCGAGCAGTGACACGGCGTTGATCTGGTCCTGGGTGTATTCCTTGACCACACCCCACACGTGCTGGTCGTAGAGCGCCAGCACCTCGGCATGCCGGTCCTGCTCCAGCAGGAACAGCGCCTGATGCCACCAGTTGTGCGTGACCATGAAGGAGTTCAGGCCCGTCCAGGTGTCGCTCACGCTGGCCATGAAGTCGGTACCTTCGCGGATGCGGCCCTGGGTCAGCATGACGTGGGCTAGCGCGTGGTGGGCCCAGGGTTCTTTGCGGCACAGGGCGATGGCGTGGCGGGCGGATGCCTCGGCGCGGTCGAGCCGGTGGCATTGCTCCCAGCCGAAGGCGAGCATGCCGTGCAGGTAGGGCACCTCGGCGGCGGCGGGCAAGGCCTGCAGTGCCAGGCGCAGCATGCCGGGCGAGTC
>OGCL01002639.1_pt1 | contig 12066 bp, 10 predicted proteins | sample 1570041 | NCBI WGS metagenome assembly OGCL01 (sample SAMN06266162, study PRJEB24511) | hot springs metagenome | isolation source: Hot spring water | place: South Africa: Limpopo | collected 2015-06-22 | reverse complement strand
TCATTGTTATGTCTCGGTCGCTGCGCTCCGTGCGCCTTGCGCTTCATCCCGCTCGCTGCTTTCTTCAGCGTTTCCCTTGGTGTCCTGCGCATTGAAGACCGTGCCCTACCGAGCCACGGCCCCAGCAGCGCCAACATCATAGGCTTTGCCAGCCCACACTTGGGCACCGACCTCATGGCAGCTTTCCGGCAGCCATCATCTTACTAATCAGGGTGCTCTTTGGCAGCCAGTCCACGATGTCATCGAACGCGCCGCCCGGCGCCCCGTCCTGCCGCAGCGTGGTCATGACAAAGTCGCGGTCAACGTCGGGGGGGATGTTCTCCGCCTCGTCCGGACCGGCTGCGGGGCCATTTTTCCCTGTGGAAAATACCACCGCGACCACGCCTTCGACCAGTACATGCGTGGGCGCGCAGGCGGGCTGCCGACATACGCGCAAGTTGGGTGCGTAGCTGTCAACCCCAGCCTGCTTGATACCCGCCTCCCCCGGGGGGCTAACAAAGCGAGTTGCCGCGTTGCCGTTCGCGCGCGTCACAGCGTAGCGGATGCAGCGGTTCCATCCGTCCATCAAGTAGCCAAAAGTAGAGCCGCCCGGCTCACAAGAGCCGCCAGCGACAGAGCTCAGCCCCAGAGTTGAGGCGGGCAAGTAGCCGATGTAGACATCCGAATTGTTGGGAAGCGCCGCCGAACACTCACCTGTAGTTTCTGAAAATATCGACTCCTGCCCATTCGATGTCGCCGTGGCCGGACACGGCAGCCGCCCATGGATTTGAGCAAAACCGATAAGGGCTTCCTTGGCCGAAGCAAGGGCGCGCTGGGTATCCTTGATGCGGTTTTGCTCCATCTGGGTGGCCAACACCAACAAGCCCCCTCCGGCTACTAGACTCACGATCAGCAGGCCAATTGCCAGCTCAACGAGTGTCAATCCACGCTGCCTTAGCCAATGTTTCATCGTCGCCCTCCTAGCCTTTCAATCTCGATGCGGGCAGAGAATGACGGAAGGATTTCTCCGCTCACCGCATCGTACGTTTCGCCGACACGCCATATTCGGCCATCGATGGTTACACCGCCAGCCACCACGCGCGGACGCTTGCCCGTATCATCTAGGGTCGCGCCCTCTTTGTAAGGCACGCCGTTGACGACCCAATATGGCCCCTCCGGGCGGCGCAGCACACCATCAAGCCGATAGCGCCGGGACTCGCTTACATCGCCTTCCACACCCATGCGCGCCTTGAGCACGGCAGCGCGCTCCTGCGGGCTCAACAGGAGTACGTCCAGCGCCTGCGCCGATCCGGTCGGGGCCAGCGCCATAATCCAGCCGACCATGCCGGCCCGCCAAAAACGCCCGACCGACCCCTGTCGTTGTCCGTCCTGCTTCACCGTATCCTCATGCTAGCACCGTTTACCTCCGGTGCAGCGTCGAATTTTTCGACGCCGGAGGGGTCAAAATGAAAGAGCGCCAGCGTCAGCGTCGCAGCAAGCCCCGAGACCTGGGCGCTGCTGTCCAGGTCGCCGCCCGAGCGCTCGAAGGCCAGCCGCTCAAGGCGCGCGGCCGTAGTGATATTCTGTCGTGCGCGGGCCAACCACATAAGCACCTCGGGCTCCACGACGCCCTCAAACTTTGCTTCAAGGCGATGAACCGCAGCGCCCGGGTGCGCCGCCAGCGGCTGGGCGGGCTCAAGCGTGAGCTCAGGCGCGGGCATGGTGCCGACGCGCACAGCGTTGGCCGCTTCGAACCAGCCCGCACGGTCGCCCGGCCCGATGAGCCCGGTCGCCTGCCAGCGCCGCCAATCCTGCAGACCACGCTCGATGTCGACCAGATCGCGGCGCCGTTGCTCTCTTTCCTGTAGGGCGCTGTCGCGCGCTGCTTCGGCGGCCTGCTGCTGCTGCTCAGCCGACTCCGCCAGCATAAAGAGGCCCCACCACAGCGCCACCGCGACAACGAGCATGACAGCCGCGCCGACGAGTGCGTTCTTCGCACCGAGCGCAATGGACCGAAGCGCTGCGTCCATGCCTAGCCCCCGTCGAATGTTATCGTGAAAGTCGCGCCGCCGACTCACCACACTCCCCTCCCCCTCGGGGGGAGGGGCTTAAGGAGAGGGACCGTTCATGGCCGTCAACGACGTCTTTCATAGTCGGGGGTGGCCAAGCGGCCATGAACGGTTAGGCAATAGCGCACGCCCGCATCCTCCCGCGTGGCGGATTGCGCTGACTTCAGCGCTGCCCCGACCGCCCGCCGGCCCTCGTCGATCTCAAGCGTCGCTCCGGGCAGGGCGGCGAGCCGTTTTGATAGCTGCGTCAAGGCCGCTTGACGGGCGCGCGGTCTAAGCGCCGGATCGACCCACACCTTGAGGTCAAGCAGGGCGCCGGGCGGCGCGGGTGCGTTCGCCGATGCCGCGGCGTGCGTGGCCTCTTCCAACACCGCACCAGCGCCTGCGCCCGCGTCGCACCCCTGCCCTTGCGTGCGCCGCCACTCAAGCTTTTGCACGCGCACCTGCGGGTACACTGCCAGCAGAGCCTGCGAGAGGGCGGCAAGCTGCGCCTGCGGTTCGGGCTGGTGCTCGGTCTCGGCCTGGACAAAAGCGTTTAGCCCACGCCAGGCACGAACCGGAACACCCAGCGCGGTCATACGGCCTTCTAAGTCTGCAATGTCGCGTCGGGCAGCGCGCTCGTCTGCCTGGATTTGGGCGTGCTGCGTCCACGCTCGTGCCAGCCGAGACAGGTCGGCGTAAGCCAGCCCCAAGGCCGCGACCAACGCCAACCCGCCTGTCCCCCATGCCGCCAAGGACAGCTGCCGGGTCAGCCAGGCGGCGCGCAGGTCGCGGGGGGCAAGCTCCACGGATGAGCGCGCCGCCAGTAGCCAGGCCAATCCGGACGCCGCATCACGCCCGGCCGGCCAGTGCACCACAGGTGCGCTGGCGGTTGACGCCAGCTTCAAATTGATGAGATAACGCCACGTCGCCTGGATTTCGGCGGCAAGCGCCGCTTCGTCCAAGACTTCGAGACGGCGAGTGAGAATCGGCCGTCGGTCGGCAAGCGCCACAAGCCGGATGGCAGAGGGCAAGGCCACAAGAACCAGGCACACACCACGTGGGTAGAGCCGACGCGCCCGCTCCCACAGCAGTTGGGACGAGGCGCGCGCACCCACCATCCGCAGCCCCCCAGCCAGTCGCTCGCGCAGCTGGGCTACCGTCGCATCCGCCCCTGGCAGGGCGAAAAAGACCATGTGCCCCGCACCATAAATGGGGTTGCCCAGCCAGGTCCAACCACGCAGAACAGCATCGGGCCAGCCGCTCGCCAACCGACGCGTGGCGAATGCCTGGCGATCAAAAAGCCCCAAGGCGGGCAAGGCCTCGTGCGTCACGGTCTCCTCGTGCAGATCGGTAACAACGAGCACGTCCTGCACGGTCTGCTGCTTCGCCGCGGGCTGCCACCCTCCTTGCCGCCGGACCAGGAGGCGATCGCCCGCCGGATCAAAAAAAAGTACGGTGCGCGCCATCAATACTCGATCTTGGTGATAGTGTCGTAAATGGGACCGAGCACGGACAGCATGATCCAGCCCAGCAGCAAACCCAGCACGACGGTGAGCACCGGTTCGATCATCGAATGCAGCTTGTTGACCGCATCATCGATATCGCGCATGTAAAAGTAACTCACGTTGCCCAAGGCTTCATCCAGGGCGCCCGTGCTTTCCCCGACGCGCAGCATGCGTACCACAAGCGGAGGAAACAGCGCTTCACGGGCAAAGGCTTCCGACAGCGGCGTACCTTCGGCCACGGTATGGCGCGCGCGCTGCACCGCATCGCGCACCGCCAAATTGGTGATGGCCTCGGCAGCCTGCGCGAGCGCGTCCAAAATGGGTACGCCCGAACGGTACATGAGCGCCAGCGTATCCACCAAGCGGGCCAACACCAGCTTCTTGAACAACGGACCCAGCGCGGGGATTTCCAGCAAGCGGCCGTGCAGAAACGCGCGAAAATCTCGGTTGAAGCGGGCGATCACGGCCAGCAACAACCCCACGGCCACCGGAGCGCTGAACACCAGATACCACCATTTGCTCATGAAGTCCGACACGGCGATCAGCGCGCGCGTGTGCAGTGGCAGCTCTTGCCCCATGCTGATGATGAAACTGACAAGCTGGGGCACCAGGTAGCTCATCAAAAAAGTCACCACCCCCGCAATGACAACGAGCGCGAAGCTCGGATACATCAGCGCCTTCTTGGTGCGGCTGGCCAGCTCGTCGCGCCACTTGAGCGAGCGCACGATTTCGTGCAGCACCGCAGTCAGGTTGCCAGAGAGCTCGCCGGTGGCGATGAGGCGCTCAAACTCTTCGGGGATGGCGCGTGTGGCGGCAAGCGCGCTGGCCAGCGTTTCGCCCTTGACGATGGCGTCGACGGTGGTGGTTGCCGCCTGGCGTACGCTGGGGGTGCCAGCCGACTCGCCCAAATCGCGCAAGGCATCCACGACGGGTACGCCCGCCTGCGCGAGCATCTCCAAATAATAGAAGAAATCGATCAGCTCGCGCCGGGACAGCAATTTTTGACGCATACCGCCTCGCTGGCGCACGACGCGCGCCGCCACCAGCACAAGACCCGCCTCGCGCAGCCCCGCTTCCAGGTCCCATTCGTTGATGGCCTCGCGCCCACCTTTGACGATGCGGCCATTGGCATCCAGCGCACGGTAGCGGTACAGGCTCATTGCGCCTCGCCGAGCTTGACCAGCCACTCGGTGAGGTCGACGACGCGCCCCACTTCCTCAAGAGTGGTCATACCTTCCGCAACGCGGCGAATGCCGTCGATCGCCATCGGCTCAAACCCGGCGGCGCGCGCCGACTTTTCCAAAGCCGCCAACGACGCACCGGCCGCCAACAACTCATCGAAGGCGCTGTCGCAGCGCACGATCTCCATGATCGCCATCCGCCCGCGGTAGCCCGTGCCCGCGCAGCGCACACAGCCTGCGGGTCGGCGCACGCTTGCCGAATCGATGCCCAGCATGCCAAATAGCGCTTGTTCCTTTGCGTCTGGCGCCGCAGGGGTGGCGCACGTGCAGAGCTTGCGCACCAGCCGCTGGGCAATGATGCCGATGACGTTGCCTGCCATGACATCGGGCCTAATGCCCAAGTCTATCAAACGCGGAATACTGCGCAGCGCCGAGTTGGTGTGCAGCGTCGAAAACACCACATGACCGGTCATTGCGGCGCGAAACGCCAGCTCCGCCGTTTCCTCGTCGCGAATCTCTCCCACCAGGATAATGTCCGGGTCCTGCCGCATCAGCGAGCGGATACCGCTGGAAAAAGTAATCTTCGCCGCCTCACCCACCTGCGTCTGACGCACGAGCGGCAAGGGGTACTCGACCGGATCTTCCAGGGTCATGATATTGACCCCTTCCTCGTTCAGATAACCCAGAATCGAATACAGCGTCGTCGTTTTGCCCGAGCCCGTGGGGCCGGTTACGAGCAGGATGCCCTCGGGCCGCTGCAGCATCAGTTTCAACAACGCCAAGCGCTGCGGCGGCAACCCCAAGGCGTCGATCGCCACCAACGCGCGCTTCTTGTCCAGAATGCGCAGCACGAAATTTTCGCCATGAACGGTCGGTTGACTCGCGCAGCGGAAATCGACCGTGCGCCCAGCCAGCGGCACGCTGATGCGCCCGTCCTGCGGCGCACGGCTCTCGGCGATGTCCATGTCGGAGAGAACCTTCAAGCGCGTGAGCAAGGCGGGCCAAAAGCTCGCGTGCAAGGTGCGCACGGTGCGCAGCACGCCGTCGATGCGGTAGCGGATGCGCAGCATCGGCCCTTCCGGCTCGAAGTGGATGTCGGACGCCTCGCGCAGCACCGCGTCCGCCAACAAGGTGTTGACCAAGCGCACCACGGGGTGGGCGTAGCTTTCGCCAGCGGCGGCCAACCCGGCCAAGTCGACGCCCCCGCCTTCGAGCTCGCGCAGGATGCCATCGATGGTCAACTCGTGTCCATAGCAGCGGTTGATGGCATCGATGATCTCCACCTTGCTGGCGAGGACGAATTTCAGCTGCGCGCGTGCGCCCACATGGCGCCGCAGTGCGTCGATGGCCACCACGTCATGCACGTCGGCAAGCGCGACCGTCAACGTTTGGGTCTCTTCGTCGAACGCCACGGGAAATGCATGGCAGCGCAGCGCGAGCGTCTTGGGGATGAGGTCGATCGCCTGCGGAATCGGCACCACCCCTTTGAGATCGACGCTCTGATGACCGCTTTGCACCGCCAGCGCTTCGCGGATCTGCTCCGCACTGACGAAGCCAAGCCGCACCAGCAGATCGCCCAACGGCTCGCGCGTGGTGCGTTGTTCGCGCAGTGCAATCTCGAGCTGATCGGGCGAGATCAGCCCCGCTGCCACCAGCTCATCTCCCAATCGGAGCGTTACAGGTGCCGCCGCGGTCATGGCTCCAGCAATTGGTCCAATGTCTGCACCCGGGCGCGAACCGCTTCCTGATCAAACGCCGCCGGAACGAGCGCAGCCAGGCTGAGCGCATGCCGATAACTCGCCACCGCCTCGCCCAGGCGGCCGGCCTGCTCGAGTGCCACCGCGCGATTGTAGGCGTGATCGGGCGAGCGCGGCTCCAGCACCGCCGCCTGCGCGAAGGACTGCGCCGCCTCGCCCCAGCGGCCCAACCGGGCCTGTACGCTGCCCAGCGCTGCCCACAGCCCCGCCGAACGCGGATAGCGCTCCAGCGCCAGCGCCAGCCGGCTTTCCCAACCCACGGGGTCGGCGCTCGCCCGCAAGGCGGCTAGCCCCGCTAACGCCTCGGGGTTTTGGCCGTCGAGCGCCAACGTCTGCTCATACAGGCGCGCCGCCAACCCTGCGTCACCCCGGCGCACGGCAAGACTGGCCAGCCCAAGAATCGCGTGCACGTCCCCAGGGTTGAGCGCCAGCGCTTCACGATATTTGCGCGCCGACTCCTCCAAGCGCCCGCTGGTAAACGCCTGATACGCCTCATCCACCGCCGTGGCCACGCGTTGCTCGATGACGATCTCGCGCTTGTTCGCCGCAGCGGGCCGTGACGCGCCAGCGCGCGCCGCAGACGCCTGTGGCGCGGCCGCACGCGCAGGCGACGGGCGGGTCGCGTCGCTGGCCGCGTCTGCTTCGGCGCCGCCTGCGCTGGGCACCGCGCGATCACGAGAGAGGGGCGGGCGCGGTGCGCTGGCGACTGCGGCACGATCGCCGGCTGCGCTGACCGTCTTCGCGCGTTCACGCCCCCGGGGAGCGTCTGCCGCAGCCTCGCTTGCGGATGGCCCAGGGGACGCAGGGACGGTTGCCTGCGGCGCTGACTCGCCACCGGGCTCCACCGACCGATCCTGCTCCGATGGCGTATCCGCTGCCGTAGTTTCCGCCTGCGCTGCCGCCGACGCTGGCGGCTCCGGCGGCAGCGCTGCTGTTTGGGCGATCCAGGGCGCGCCGTACCACTGCCACCCCAAATAGCCCGCCGCCATCACCACGCCGGCCAGGGCAAGGGCGCCCACCCGCCACGCACGGCGGCTGCGCGCCCCTTCGGCCGGGGTGACCATGGGCGCTGGTGGCGGCGCATGCGCTGCCCGCTCGCGCTCGAGCTTGTCGAGCGCATCCAGCAACAGACTCAAGGGCCGCCCCCACGGTTAGGCGTGGGAGCCGCGGGCGCCCAGGGCAGCTGGGGCGTACTGAAAAACTCCTCGCCCGGCAAACGGTTTTTCGCAAACGCAAAATCACCGTCGATGCTCGGATCGGTAATGACCACCGGGCGCAAGAAGATCACGAGCTCGGTTTTGCCTACGCTCGAGCGGCGCGTGCCGAAAAACCCTGCGACGGGGGAGTCCTCCACGCCCGGCAGCGTTTCGGTGTCACGCACCTGGCTGTCCTCCATCAGGCCGCCCAGCATCACAATTTGTCCGGAGGGCACCTTCATGCTCGACTCCAGCTCCTTGGTCTGCACAACCGGCACCAGGCTCGGCACGTCTCTCAAATTGGGGTTGGGGTCGCGGACATAGCCCCGCAGCCGCGTGATCGTCGGGCGCACGTGCAAGGACACGACGCTGCCGTCGTCCACCTGTGGCAATACCGACATGACAAAGCCCACCGCCACCGTGTTGGGCGTCGAAGTAATAGTGGTGCTCGACGGTCCACTGCCCCCCGTCGTGGTTTGCGCCTGCACGGTGAAGTAGACGTGATTTTCCACCACCCGCAGCACGGCCGGTTGGTTGTTGAGCGTGGTGACCTTCGGGCTCGACACCACCTTGACCGTGCCGTACTGACCAAGCAGCCGCAGGGCGGCGGCCAGGTTGGAGCCGCTACCGTAGCCGATGGTAAAGCCGCGCGCGTCGCCCGTGAATGGAAAGGCACCGCCGATGAACTCCCCGTCCAGCGATGTGCCGACAAAATTGGCGCGGGAGGAAAAGCCCGCGCCCCGCGCCATGGCCATCCAGTCGATGCCGGATTGCGACTGCCGGTTGAGCACCACCTCGACGATGGTCGCCTCGATGAGCACCTGCCGCCGCGCGCCGGCCAGCACCCGATCCAAGTACTCGCGCACCTTCTCGTGCTGCTTGGCGGTGGCGCGCACCGATAGCGTGCCGGTGATGGGGTTGGCAATCACCGAGGCCGCTTCCCGAAAGAGCACCGGCCGCGCAGCCGCTGACGCTGCGGCAGCGCCGCCACCCGCGCCGGAGGCCGCAGGCGCTGCGCCCGACGCCGAGGCTGGCGGCGCAGCGCTGCTGGACGCGCCAGGCGACGCACCGCCCTCTGCGGCACCGGGCAAAATCTTGTCGGTCTCGCGCAGCAAATCGCGCACATTGGCCACCAACACCTCCCAAAACCGCGTTTCGGACCGGTTTCTTACCGTTGCCGACGAGGCATTGGCGCCTCCGCCGCCCCCAGATGCGGAGGCGCCGCCCACCTGGCTGGAGACCGACAACTCGCCTTCCGACTCGCGCGCCAGATTGATGTAGTCGATGCGATAGTGACGCAAAAAGGGCGTATCGCGCTCGACGCGAATCACCCCCTCCCGGATCTCCCAGCGCAGGTCCGTTTGCGCGGCGATGCGGTCGAGAATGTGCGGCAGCGTGCGGTCGCGCGCATTCAGCGTTACCGTCCCCTCGATGTCGGTGGCCACATCGAGCTCCAGGCGCGCATCGCGCGCGATGGCAAACAGCAGCTCGCGCACGGGCGCGTTTTCCACCGCCACCGAGTACAGCCGGGTCGGCTGCCGACTGGCTGCCGGCGGCGGGCTGGGCGCCGCCGCCAGCGGCAAAGGCGGCAAGACCGGGCGCGCCGCAGGGGCGAGGTGTTGGTCAGATGGCTTGATGCGCGGCTCCGCGCAGCCGCCCAAGATGGCCACGGACATCCATCCCAGCCACAAAATCCGCCACTGACGCAACACGTGCTCCTTAAAGGGTAAGGCCGTCCGAGCTGGACACTCACGACAAAAGCCCTTTACATGTCACATTGTAATCTACTTGAACTTATCATCGCAACCGTCTGTTCCACTGCGCGTGCGTCACCGCGGACGCACCCGGTGGCCTTATCGTGAAAGTCGCGCAGCCGACTCACCACATTCCGCTCCCCTTGGGGGGAGGGGCTTAAGGAGAGGGAACGGACACGGCGACATTCATGCTCAGGGGTGGCCGTCGCCATGTCCGTTAGCCGGGCGGTCGGGTGCGCCGTCGATAGCCAGCCAGTCCTGCGCAACGCCCGCCCAAGACCGCAGCTGTGTTGGCTGCGCCCCAGCCTGGGCGGCCAGCCTTTTTTGCAATTCCGCAACCTGCGAGCGCTGGGCGAAATCCCCCGCCAAAATGGCGATGAACAGCCCTTGGGGCGTGCGAAACGGCGCACCCCACAGCGGCACGTCGGGCTGAATGGGGGCGGGCGGGCGGGCGGGCAGCTTAGCCAACGGCAGCGAGGCGATTTGCAGCGTGTGCCCGTGCGCCGGCTCCGCCAGCGCCCGCGCCTGCGTGCGCGCGAGCAACGCGCGCCACTCGGGCGGCAGCGCCGCCGCGTCGAAGGTCGGCCCGGACGGCGCCGGGGACGCGCCTGACGGCGGCAGCGCGCCCGCGGCCGCAAGGCTCGCTTTTTCCAGCACCAGCCGCTCACCCGGCTGCTTTTGCCCGGACGTATCCGTCGCTGCTGCGTTGGCGGCGTGCGTGGCGGTAACAGCCGCCTGCGCGACGGCCTCGCCCGCCCCTGCCGTGCGCGCCGCGGGCGCGACGACCGCCGCCATGCCACCGCCCTCACCGCCGTGCGGCCCGCCCCCCAGCCACCCCAGCGCCAACGACGCCACCACCACGGTCCCGGCCACAGCGCCGCCCGCCGCCGCGACGCCCCAGTGCCTTGGCCACCGCCCGCCAGGCCGCAGCGCCGGTTCGCTCAACGCCGCCACCGCCTGCCGGACGTGCTTGCGCGTTACCTCGCGCGCGCCCGCCGCGTAGGCCGCCATCAAGGCCCGGTCGGCAATCAGGTTAACGCGCCGGTGCCGCCCGCCTGCCGCACGGCAGATGGCGACCGCCACCGAGCGCGGAAATATCACCCCCCCCTTCCAGCCCGCCACGCGCAGGCGATGATCCAAGTAAACCGCGCACTCGATGTCGGGCATCAGCGGCAACGCAATCCGATGCAAAATACGGTCGCGCACCTGACGCAACTCATGCCGTGCCAGCAGCGCCTCCAGCTCGGGCTGACCAAAAAGAACGATGTTGACCAGCTTTTCCTGCCGCGTCTCCAGGTTAGACAGCAGCCGCACTTCCTCCAAGGTGGGCGGCGGCATCAGATGCGCTTCGTCCACCACCAACAGCACGCGCTGGCCGGCGGCGTGGCGGTTGAGCACCGCCTCGCGTAACCGCGCCAGCCACGCCGCCCGCCTATCCGGGCGCTGCGGCGCCTCGCCCTCCAGATCGTACAGAATGGCCGCCAGCACCTCATCGGCGGTAAAGCTCGGGTTAGCCAGGTACACCGTGGCGATGCGCTCAGGCAGCTCAGCCAACAGCGTGCGCGCCAGCAGCGTCTTGCCCGTGCCCACCTCGCCGATGACCACCGACAGTCCCGCCTCGTGCTCGGCGATGTAGCGCAGCTGCGCCAACGCCTGCGCGTGGCCGCGCCCCAGAAACAAAAAATCGCCGTCGGGCACGATCTCAAACGGCGCGCGGGCCAAGCCAAAAAAATGCAGATACGGCTTCATGCGGTCGATTGTACATCTATGCATCTATGATGACGCGGAGACGACGCATCGCCCGCCCACAGACGCGCGCCAACGTCGAATTTTTCGACTCCCCGTCGCGGGCGCGCACCCCTATCATACCGTACAAGCAGTCGCTCGATCCAACCCTGCTTGGCGGGCGCTGTGAGCTTGTCAACCCACTCTCATGAAAGGAGCCTACCATGCGACCCATGTTGCATTACCCTCGCCGCTTCGCACAACGCGGCTTCACGTTGGTGGAAATGGCCATCGTGCTGGTCATCATCGGCATACTCTTGGGCGCCGTGCTCAAAGGCCAGGAGCTGATTGAAAACTCCCGTGTCAAGGATGCGGCCAACCTCATCAACGGCGTCACGGCCGCCTATAATGGCTACATCGACCGCTATGGCCGTTTGCCTGGGGACGATGGCCCGTTAGCCGCTCTTGCAGGCCGCGGCGGCGTCTGGGCGATGACGGGGATGAGTGCCGGCGATAATAACGGCGTAATCGCAAACGCCGCGGCGAATACCTTTAACACAACTGGTGCTGAGCATGTTTCTTTCTGGCGACATCTCCGCGCTGCCGGTCTCATCAAGGGCGACCCGCTAGCTCCCGCAGCACAATTGCTGCCCAGGAATGCCTGGGGCGGCTTGGTAGGGATGAATTATAGCGCCGTCCAAGGCCGTGGTGGAGATAAGCTGATGATTTGCATGCGGGATGTCCCGGGCAAGGCGGCGAGGGCATTGGATCGGCAGATGGATGATCACATACCCAACACCGGTGCCTTGCGTGCTAATGCAGGTGCCTCTGTGCTCCCCACTAACCCCGCCGCTACTGCATATGATGAGACGCTGGTCTACACCATCTGCATTGAGATCTGAGCCTATTCAAGCGTTC
>OGCL01002637.1_pt1 | contig 12074 bp, 9 predicted proteins | sample 1570041 | NCBI WGS metagenome assembly OGCL01 (sample SAMN06266162, study PRJEB24511) | hot springs metagenome | isolation source: Hot spring water | place: South Africa: Limpopo | collected 2015-06-22 | reverse complement strand
TAGCCTGAGGTAAATCTATTAAGATAGAGCGATATGCGCTATATTCGCCTAGTTTTAATTAACCGAGCAAAAACTTAATTTTGATATTATGGTAGCAACTCCAGAAAAACAGACCCCAGCCATCAACGGCACAGGCAGAAAGGAAACTATCCTCACTCCCCGCTTCTACACCACCGATTTTGAAGCGATGGCAAACATGGACATCAGCCGTAACCAAGCTGACTTTGAGGCGATCTTGCAAGAGTTTAAGGCTGACTACAATCGCCGCCATTTTGTGCGGGATCAGGAATTTGAGCAGTCGTGGGATCACATCGCCCCAAATACCAAGAAGGCTTTTCAGATCTTTCTGGAAGGCTCTTGCACCTCGGAATTTTCAGGCTTTCTGCTCTACAAAGAAATTGCGGTGCGTCTAAAAGACAAGAACCCCATCGTAGCTGAGTGCTTTTCGTTGATGAGTCGGGATGAGGCGCGTCATGCAGGTTTCCTGAATAAAGCAATGCCAGATTTTAACCTGCACCTCGACCTTTCCACCTTGTCCAAGACCAAGAAGTATGTTTACTTCCAGCCCAAGTTTATTTTTTATGCCACCTACCTGTCCGAGAAGATTGGCTACTGGCGCTATATCAAAATTCATCAACATTTGGCACAGCACCCCGAAAACCGCATCTACCCCATCTTCAGGTTTTTTGAGAATTGGTGCCAAGATGAAAACCGTCATGGCGATTTTTGCAATTTACTGCTCAAGAGCCAGCCTGAGTACATTCAGGGTTGGCAGGCGGAACTGTGGAGTCGCTTTTTCTTGCTGTCGGTGTTTGCCACTATGTACCTGAACGACATCTGCAACCGCAATGATTTTTATGAAGCGATCGGCATGGACACTCGCCAGTATGTAGATGTGGTTCTGCGGGAGACCAATCGCGATGCCGCCAAGGCTTTCCCTGTGGTACTAGACCTAGACAATCCCCAGTTTTGGCAGTGCCTGAAAAACTGCGAAGTCAACAATGCTAAGCTGGCTGAGATTGATGGCTCTGCTCTGCCACAGTTCTTCAAAACACTGCGTAAGCTCCCCTACTACATCAATAATGGCTGGCAGTTTTTGCGGATGTTCTTGCTGAAGCCAGTCAAGGTGCAAAAAGGCGTGGTTCTCTAGGCACTAGCTAAAATCAAGCATAATAGGAGAGGTCGATTTCACCTTACCTCGCCATGCTTCGCCTTGAACACATTCAAAAAATCTACCCCACTGGTGAAGTTCTCAAAGATATCAATTGGGAAGTTAAGGCGGGCGATCGCATTGGTTTGGTTGGAGTCAATGGCGCAGGTAAGTCCACTCAGCTAAAAATTATTGCTGGGGAGATCGAGCCTACGGCAGGGCAGGTAGTTAAACCCAGCCAGTTTCGGGTGGGCTATCTCAGTCAAGAATTTGCTGTAGATGTCAGGCGCACTGTAAAGCAGGAATTTTGGACAGTATTCAGTGAAGCCAATCAAATTCAGACCGAACTGGCGCAAGTCAATCAGCAGTTGGAGCAAATTCAAGAAGGACAGGACTTTAGCCAACTACTGAAGGATTTGGATCGACTGCAACGCCGCTTCGAGGCTATTTATGGTTATGAACTGGAGAGCAAAATCGATAAGTTGCTCCCCGATTTGGGTTTTATGCCCAACGATAGCGATCGCTTGGTGGGGGAGTTCAGTGGTGGCTGGCAGATGCGGATCAACTTAGGTAAAGTCATGCTCACCGATCCCGATATCATGCTGTTAGATGAACCAACTAACCATTCAGTGGCTGGAAACCTATCTCAAGTCGCAGAAAGTGCCGATGGTAATCGTTTCCCACGATCGCACTTTTTTGGATAGCCTGTGTACCCAAATTGTGGAGACCGAGCGGGGTGTCTCTACTAGCTATCTGGGCAACTATTCCAGATACTTAGAGCAAAAAGCCGAAAACCGTAGTGCCCAGCTTAGTGCCTTTGAGCGACAGCAAAAATATATTAAAGAACAGCAAGTTTTTGTGGAGCGCTTTCGTGCCAGTGCCAATCGCAGTACCCAAGCCAAAAGCCGCGAGAAGCTGTTAGACAAGATCGAAAAGATCGATGCACCTGATGCTCAGGTACGCACGCTGAAGTTTCACTTTCCCCCTGCCAGCCGCAGTGGTAGATTCCCCGTAGTGATCAAAGATTTAACCCATGCCTACGATGATAAAATTCTATTTTTAGGGGCAAACTTAGAAATTGAAGCGGGCGATCGCATTGCTTTTTTGGGAGCTAATGGCACGGGCAAATCTACTTTATTGCGCCTGATTGTTGGTGCAGAAAGTCCTAATGATGGGACAATTAGCTATGGACATAATGTGCAGATCGGCTATTTTGAACAAAATCAAGCAGAAGCCCTCGACCTGCACAAGACGGTATTCGACACAATTCATGATGAATTTCCTGATCGCACCAATGAGGAAGTACGCAGTTTGTTGGGACAGTTCTTGTTTAGTGGTGATACCGTATTCAAAAAAGTAAAAGATATTAGCGGTGGTGAAAAAGCCCGACTGGCACTCGCCAAAATGCTGTGGAAACCCGTCAATTTTCTGATTCTGGACGAGCCAACCAATCACCTCGATATTCCCGCTAAAGAAATGCTAGAAAATGCCATTCAAGAGTATTCAGGAACGGTTGCCATTGTGTCCCACGATCGCTACTTCATTGCCCAAACCGCCACCAAAATTGTGGAACTGAGAGATGGCTTGCTCCATGTTTACTTGGGCGACTATGCCTACTATCTACAGAAGAAAGAAGAGGAGCGCAGGGAGTTAGCGAAACAAGCCAAGAAAAAACAGAAGAAGTGAACTATATTAAAGTATAATTACTTAAAAGCTAGGGAATTCCTATGTTAGAGAATCGAGACTACACCCTAATTTTGGACAAAAGTGGCAGTATGTCTGCTCGGGATCAGGCTGGAGGAAAAAGTCGTTGGAAATCAGCCCAAGAATCTACCATTGCTTTAGCTAACAAGTGTGAAGAGTTAGATCCAGATGGGATCACCGTCTATACCTTCTCCAGCAAATTCAAACGCTACGACAATGTAACTGCGGCTAAAGTAGAGCAAATTTTCAAGGAAAACGAACCCGTAGGCGGCACTAATTTGACTGCTGTGCTTCAAGATGCCATCAATAATTACTTGCAGAGACGCAATCGCGGCGAAACCAAAACAGGCGAAACAATTCTGGTGATTACCGATGGCGAACCTGACGATCGTAAATCCGTATTTGAGGTGATCATTCAAACCACTAAGCAACTGCGGACTGCGGAAGAATTGGCGATTTCCTTTATTCAGGTGGGTAATGATCCTCAAGCCACCCAATTTCTCAAAGCCCTTGACGATCAGCTAGTGGGTGTGGGGGCAAAGTTCGACATTGTGGATACGGTTACCATCAGCGATATGGAAGATATGACGCTGTCTGAAGTTCTGCTCAATGCCATCATCGATTGATTTTGACTGCCTTGATTCCACCAATAGCGAAGCCTGGCGACAGATCGATCGGGGGCTTGTGCATCACGGTTGGGCAATTCAGGCAAAGCAACAAACGGCGGGGCGGGGGCAGAGGGGACACACTTGGGTCTCAGACTGGGGGGGACTGTATCTATCAGTAGTTCTTGAGCCAAATGTTGCTGTCAGTCGTGCAGAAGAATTTACTTTGTGGAGTGCATGGGCGATCGCCAAGGCGATAAACCTCTATCTGCCCCAACCTTTGGTTAAGCTGAAATGGCGTAACGATTTGCTGATCTATGACCAGAAATTGGGCGGTATTCTAGTCGAGACCAGATGCCAAGGCACGCAGATCAAATATGCGGTCATTGGAGTGGGGATTAACTACGAAAATGCAGTGCCAGAGGGGGCGATCGCCCTCCAGCAAGTTGTACCCCACCAGATTAGCTCCCTCAGCCAACTCAGCCAGATCGCGCACCAAGCCATCTTGCAGGGCTACGACTATTGGCGAAATGCGGGCATGACCGAAGTTTTGGCTAGCTACTCCGTATCCGCCAAGATGGGGGGACAGGAGCAGAAAAAGTGGCGATCGCCATAGGCATTGTCAATTCTACTTACTGGAGACCAGTATTTGTGCTGTTTGAGCCACTCGGCGGGGTATGCCCCCAACTGACGGGAGTAGGGATATTGCCATGTATCGCAGATCAGGTCGTAGGCGGTGTGGGGTGCATTTTTGAGGGGATTGTTCTGACGATCCAACATTCCAGTGGCGATCGCTTCGATCTCTTCTTTGATGCTGATCATGGCAGAGCAGAAACGATCCAGTTCCGCTTTGGATTCACTTTCGGTCGGTTCGATCATCATCGTTCCCGCCACGGGCCAAGAAACCGTAGGCGCATGGAAGCCATAATCGATCAGGCGTTTGGCAATGTCATCTACTTCTATGCCTGCTTCGGTTTTGCACGGTCGCAGATCAATGATGCACTCGTGGGCAACCAGACCGTGCTTGCCTGTATAGAGAATGGGATAGTGGGGTGCAAGGCGGTGGGCGATGTAGTTGGCGTGCAGAATGGCTACTTTGGTGGCGTGAGTTAAGCCTGCTCCCCCCATCATGGCAATATACATCCACGAGATGGGCAGAATGCTGGCACTCCCCCAAGGAGCGGCAGATACCCTGATACCCTCTAGGTCGGTGCTGGGGAGAAAGGGGATCAAATGGGACTTGACGGCAATGGGACCCACGCCTGGACCACCCCCACCGTGCGGAATGCAGAAGGTCTTGTGCAGGTTCAGATGGCAGACATCAATGCCCAGATCGGCGGGACGACAGATACCCACCATGGCATTGAGATTAGCACCGTCCATATACACCTGACCACCGTAATAGTGCACAATGTCGCAGATTTCCCTGATCCCTTCCTCAAATACCCCATGAGTAGAGGGATAGGTAACCATTAGGGCAGAGAGTTGGTGCTGATAGCGTTCCGCTTTGGCTTTGAGGTCGCCGATGTCCACATTGCCGTTGCGATCGCACTGGATCGGGATCACCTGCATACCCGCCATCACCGCACTAGCGGGATTAGTACCATGCGCCGACTGCGGAATTAAGCAGACATGGCGGTGATCGCTCCCTTTTGCTCGATGGTATGCCTGAATTGCTAGTAAACCCGCATATTCCCCCTGCGAACCCGCATTGGGTTGCAAAGACACACCCGCAAAACCCGTGATCTCCTTGAGCCACTCGCTCAACTCAGCAATTAGCATTTGGTAGCCCACTGTCTGCTCGGCAGGGGCAAAGGGATGAATTTGGCTGAACTCTGCCCAGGACACAGGAAGCATCTCAGCAGTGGCATTGAGCTTCATGGTGCAAGAACCCAGCGGGATCATGCCGTGAGTCAGGGAAATGTCTTTATTTTGCAGTTGTTGGATATAGCGCAATAGTTCGGTCTCGGTGCGATAGCGCTGAAAAGTGGGGTGCGTTAAATAGGGCGATGTGCGCTGTAAGCTAGCAGGGATGGGGCTGGGTACATCTGCTTGGTTGAGGGGTAGGGTTTCCCCTTCGCCTGCAAAAATCATCAACAGATTGTGCAAGTCTCGATTGCCCACCGTTTCATCCAAAGTGATGCCCACCGCATTATCATCGGGATAGGGGCGCAGGTTGATGCGATACTTGCGGGCGCGCTGGCTAATTTCGCTGAGGGGGATAGCGCCCAACTGCACTTTGAGCGTGTCGAAAAAGGCGCTGTGGGCAAGGCTAAATCCCAAACTTTCAATACCTCTGGCAAGGGAAACTGCAGACCTATGAATTTTCTGAGCAATTTTGTGCAGACCCTCAGCACCGTGATAGACCGCATACATACCCGCCATCACCGCCAACAACACCTGAGCAGTGCAGATATTGCTGGTGGCTTTTTCCCGCCTGATGTGCTGTTCTCTGGTCTGCAGGGCTAATCGTAGGGCTGGTCTGCCTTTGTTGTCTTTGGATAGCCCAACAATGCGCCCCGGTATTTGTCTTTTGTAAGCCTCTCTGGTGGCAAAAAAGGCGGCATGGGGACCCCCAAAACCCAGTGGTACGCCGAACCGTTGGCTACTGCCCACTACTACATCAGCACCCAATTCCCCCGGCGGTTTTAATAAAGTAAGCGCCAGCAGATCAGTGGCAACAATCACCCGTGCGCCCTGAGCATGAGCTTGCTGAATCAAGTCTTGGTAATCCTCTACATTCCCCTCAGTGGTGGGATAGGACAGGAGAATGCCGAAACAGGAATCATCCAGAGTTTGCTCATGCAAGTTGGCGACCTCTACTTTGATCCCCAAGGGTAAGGCTCTGGTTCTGACCACCGATATAGTCTGCGGATGACACTGATCTGACACCAAGAAGCGATCGCTCTCAGTTTTATCTTTAGTTTCGTGCAGTCCATAGATCATAGTCATCGCCTCCGCCGCCGCCGTTGCCTCATCCAAAAGGGAAGCATTGGCAATTTCCATACCTGTCAGGTCAATTACCATCGTTTGGAAGTTGAGCAAAGCCTCCAGTCTGCCCTGAGAAATTTCTGCCTGATAGGGGGTATAGGGGGTGTACCAGTTGGGGTTTTCCCAAATATTGCGCTGGATTACGGGCGGGGTAATCGTATTGGCGTAGCCCATGCCGATATAGGAGCGCCACACTTGATTTTGGCTAGCGATCTGCTGGAGGCGTTGCCATGCCTCCCACTCAGTTAGCGGTGCATCGAGGTTGAGGGGCTGTTGCGCCAAGATATGATCGGGGACTGTTTTGCGGATCAGGTCATTGAGGGAGTCTAGCCCAAGGTTGTCCAACATGAGTTGGATGTCTTGCGCCGAACTACCAATGTGGCGATCGCTAAACTGGGGCATACAGCAAGTTTTCAGTAATGATTATTTACATTATGTCAGGTAATTTGGGGCGGTGGGCAGAGGCAGGGGCAGTCCAATGGGCTTTGGGCTATAATCCATAGGTTCTTGAGTTTCGCTGAGGGGCAACCATGACAAAATTCGTCTTCGTAACCGGCGGTGTGGTTTCTAGCATTGGCAAGGGTATTGTTGCCGCCAGTTTGGGGCGATTGCTCAAATCCCGAGACTACTCCGTGTCTATCCTCAAGCTCGACCCCTACATCAATGTCGACCCCGGCACCATGAGTCCCTTCCAGCACGGCGAGGTGTTTGTAACCGAAGATGGGGCTGAGACCGACTTGGACTTAGGGCATTACGAACGCTTCACCGATACCTCCATGTCCAAGTTGAACAATGTAACCACTGGGGCAATCTATCAGGCGGTGATCAACAAAGAGCGGCGGGGGGACTATCAGGGCGGCACCGTACAGGTGATCCCGCACATCACCAACGAAATTAAGGAACGCATCTATCGGGTGGCGCACAACACCAACCCCGATGTGGTGATTGCCGAAGTCGGCGGTACGGTGGGCGATATCGAGTCCCTGCCCTTCATGGAGGCAATTCGCCAGTTTCGCAAAGATGCGGGACGCAACAATGTGGTTTACATGCATGTAACCCTAGTGCCGTGGATTCCTTCGGCGGGGGAAATGAAAACCAAGCCCACCCAACACTCGGTTAAGGAACTGCAATCCATTGGTATTCAGCCCGATATTTTGGTGTGCCGAAGCGATCGCCCCCTGCCCGAAAATATCAAAGAAAAAATTGCCGAATTCTGTAATGTGTCCCCAGAGGCAGTAATCACAGGGATTGATGCCAAAACTATCTACGAGGTGCCGCTCACTTTGGAACGGGAAGGCTTGGCAGAGCAAGTACTGCAACTGCTGGGGCTGGAGCAACGCCAGCCCGATCTGCGCAGTTGGCAGAGTGTAGTAGAACGGCTCTATCGCACCGAGCATACCCTAGAAATAGCGATCGTCGGCAAATATGTCAGGCTCACCGATGCCTACCTATCCGTAATTGAGGCACTAAAGCATGCAGGCGCATCCCAAAACTCAGCGGTACAAATTCGCTGGGTAAACTCTGAAGATATCGAGACCTTTGGCACTAGCAAATTCCTCACTGGAGTGCATGGGATCATTGTTCCTGGTGGCTTTGGCATCAGGGGCGTAGATGGCAAAGTTGCCGCCGTCCAGTATGCCCGCGAGCAGAAGATTCCTTTTCTGGGTTTGTGCTTGGGTATGCAGTGTGCCGTAATTGACTGGGCAAGAAACACTATGCACTTCACTCAGGCAAACAGTGCTGAATTTGACCCTGAATCGCCGCACCCCGTAATTCATCTATTGCCAGAACAGCAAGATGTAGTGGATTTAGGCGGTACGATGCGCTTGGGGCTGTATCCCTGCAAAATTCTCCCCCACACCCTCGCCAGCAGTCTCTACCAAGATAGTGTCATCTACGAACGGCATCGCCACCGCTACGAATTTAATAATATCTATCGTGCCATGTTTCAAGAGAGCGGCTACCTGATCAGTGGGACTTCCCTAGATGGCAGACTGGTAGAAATCATTGAGCTACCTAGAGATTTGCATCCCTACTTCATTGCTACCCAATTCCATCCTGAATTCCAATCCCGCCCCAGCAAACCCCACCCCCTGTTTCGTGGGCTGATTCGTTCTGCCCTGCAATTACTGGGCATCAGTCCACCTGCTCCAGCCACTAATGGCACTAAATTGGAACTGGTCAATAGCTAAGCCTATCCATCATGAAAATTCTCGTGATTGGCTGTGGCATAGTGGGAGCTATGACTGCTTACGAGTTGAGCAAAGCGGGGCTACAGGTTACTGTCTGTGAAGCTCAGCCCACCTATGCCCAAGGAGCATCTGGTTCGGCATTGGGGGTGCTGATGGCGGTTTGCAGTAGTAAGGGTGAAGGAGCGATCGCCGAACTACGATTAGCTAGCCTGAAACTGTTTGATAGCTTGTTATCGGAATTGCAGAAAGAATTACCGAGTGAACTTGACCCCAATACTCCCCTCCATCGCCAAGGAATCCTTTGCCTTTATGAGAGTAATACTGCACAGGCGAAATTGACTAAGTTAATCTCTTTGCGCCAAGCACAGGGCTATATTCTGGAATGGAAAGAATCAGTGGCGGGGTGGCAATGTGCGGGTGCTATGTACAGTCCAAGCGATGGCTGGGTGCACCCCCAAAGGCTGATTTCTGCGCTAGTTTCTGCCTCAAAGCGCTATGGAGTTAAGTTCTACTTCAATACTCCTATTGCCAAACTCAAAGCAGTGATTGAGGAGTTTGATCATGTGGTGATTACAGCGGGATTGAGAGCAAACCAGTTGATTGAGTCCAGTATGCTCCAACCAGTCAGGGGTCTGGCTATCACTGCGGAATTAGCCAAACTGCATCTATCTACTGTAGTTCATGCCGTCAATAGTACAGGAGAAGATATCAACATTGTGCCCTTAGGAAATGGGAACTATTGGTTGGGAGCAACTGTACACTTTGCCCCAGATGACTGCCAGCCCCAGCGAGATATTGATTGGTTGCTGACCACAGCCCAAAGGTTTCAGCCCCTGTTCCAATCTGCTCGGGTGCTTAATTCTTGGATGGGCGATCGCCCCAGACCGAAATATCAAAAAGCTCCTGTTTTGGGTTTTCTCAGCCAAGATCGGAAAATCCTCATCGCCACAGGACACTATCGCAACGGTATATTGATGGCTCCGATTTCCGCACGCATAATTAGGGATTTAATTGTGGATGGATACAGCGATCTGCCTTGGCAGTCCTTTGCTCCCAAACCTGCGGATAGTGAGAACCAAAAGCTCACGCTTTGATTGCATAAATAGAATTAGGGTCGATCATTGGCAAGATAGTGCTATCCTTACCTGAGTTCAACAACGTTGGGTTTCATAGGTTCGGTAAACTGCAAATTGGGAGTGGGCTTTACCATACCTGCTAAATCGCTGGTAGTGATAACTTAGTAATCAAGAAAACTAAATGTTTTCCCAAACCCAAAAAGCAATTAAGGAGTGTGAACAGTATGGCTATTATTCGTTGGCAACCCTTCCGTGAAATTGATGCTTTGCAAAGAGAAGTAAACCGCTTGTTTGATGGTTTGACCGCCGATCTGTCCTCCTTCAGTAGCAGTGGAGCCTTTATTCCTCCCGCCGAAATCCATGAAACTCCTGACGCAATTCACTTGAAATTGGAAGTTCCTGGCATCAATGCCAATGACTTGGATATTCAAGTATCTGCGGATGCGGTTTCTATTAGCGGCGAACGCAAGACCGAATCAACTACTGAAGAAAAGGGCATGAGGCGTACAGAGTTCCGCTATGGAAGCTTCCAAAGGGTCTTTCAACTGCCTGCGCGAGTGCAAAATGACCATGTAACCGCTGACTACAAGGATGGTATTCTGTCGCTAGTGCTTCCCAAAGCCGAAGCGGGAAAGACCAAGGTAGTCAAGGTCAATGTTGCTTCCTAAAACTGTTTTCTAAAGGAGTAAATCCTTAGCTCGCTGAGCGATAGTTTCGGGGGTGATGCCATTGAATTCCATCAGTTGATTGGCGGAGGCAGTGGTTTCACCCCGTTTCCATGCGATGAGATCGCGGTTGAGCTTACTTCTTACTAAGATTCCCTCCAGCATCGCAGAAGCGCCGCCCGTAATTCCCAATAGTGCATCACCAGAAAAGAGAGCATGAAACTCAATGTCGGATAGAAAACTACCATCAGGCTCGGCACAGGTCTGCCAACCTGTATCACTGGGACGGTACAACCTGCGGGGATTGATTACAGAAATAATTTTGGAACCGATGCCAGCGATCGCCAGTAGTTCTGCGGCTTTATAGACTGGGATCAGGATCATATCCCCAACTACAGGAAAGACAATAGTTTTTTCGCCAGCAATTTCTTGCAGTAAAATCACCCCCTTCTCCAGACCCTCTCTAGTCTGCGCTAAGGTAGTGCGGATGGGCAGAGGCGACTTGCTAGCAATAATCACAATGCCTTTGTTTTGAGCACGCAACGCCCACTCGTAGCACACTTGAATACTATTGGCATCGGGGGGAAACAGGGCAAATACATTGCCATTGCGCATCATGGCGGCAAAATATGCCTCAATTTCGGGTCGTTGGTGTGTCCAGCCGTTTCTGCCCTGCTCCAAAGCCCCCGCCGTAAACAGACAGACCGTAGCAGGGGTGGGGCGCCGCAGTTCTGCCATGGCTTGGGTTACCGTCTGCCAGATGGGCAGTCCATTGATGGCAAAAGATTCATAACTGCACCAGAGCGATCGCCCGCCCAAAAGAGCCAAACCACCAGCCAAACCCGCACAGGCATCTTCGCTCAACGGTTCATAAACTTGCCCCTGTGGTGCCTGATTGTAGAGGTCATCTCTGGTGGGGTGGATGATTTTCAATGCCTGATTGATATTGGCAATCCCTGAAGCTTCATTGCCATCAGCATTAGTAACTAGGTAGTTGGGGTCTGCCTGCCCCACTATCCCCACCAGTCTGCCCATCGCCGTAGTTGCCACCTTATTTTCGCCCAAGGCGTATTCTTCTAGGGGCAGATCAGCTATTTCTGGCAGTGGCAAAACCGATTCGGTTACGGCAATAGCGGAAGCACTCCCTCCCCCTGCTGTTTGCAGGTTTGCCCGCACCAGTGCCCATGCCTCAGGTGGTAACGCTCTTTCTTGCAAAGCCCTGACAATATCTGGATTATCCAAAGTGTGGTGGGCATAGAGGTTGTGGGACTTGGCACCACGGGCATGCACCCCCGCCCCTTTTAGCTGTTTGATGATGAAGACGCTGAGCTTACCCCCTAGTGCGGATTTTGCCGCCTGATCCGCGGTAACCAGCACCCGTTCCATGAATGCCATGCGCTGGGCAAGGGAAAACTTAGTGCTATCCACATAGTCCCCTGCTTGGTTTTGATCGTCAAAGTCTTTGGCATCGACCAAGAACACCGCATCAAAATCATTGCCTCGCCAGTAATCCACCATTTCCTGATTGGACTTAGTGGAGATCATGCTGTGATGTTCCTGCGAAAAGCCATTCCACACCAAAATGGGCAGAAAGTTGGTAATCTGCGGAAAGGCGGTATGGAAATGTTGCATGGCACTCATGGGATAGGGTTCGCCCATGCCACCATCACCTAAGGTGTAGGGGAAGAGGA
>OGCL01002636.1_pt1 | contig 12082 bp, 9 predicted proteins | sample 1570041 | NCBI WGS metagenome assembly OGCL01 (sample SAMN06266162, study PRJEB24511) | hot springs metagenome | isolation source: Hot spring water | place: South Africa: Limpopo | collected 2015-06-22 | reverse complement strand
GGCCGCCCCCTCCCTGGCCCTCCCCCGCTGGGGGAGGGAACCGGGCGCCTCCCCGCAGGGAGGGGATTGGGGAAACCAGGTTTCCCCACGTCCCAACCGCTGGTGGGAGCGGCTGGCATCCCCCACAGGGAGGGGGATGGGGAAACCCGGTTTCCCCGTATGCTCACATCGGCACGTTAGAGGGCGCATTGACAAATCGGCCCGGATCGGGCATCCTGAAAGGCGGTTCACCACCATGCTCGTTGCGGATCGTGGATTGATAGCAAGCGCACGGGCAAGCGTCGGAGCAACTGCGAGCCTGCGGCAGCTTCACAACCCATCGGTAGCTTAATAGAGGAACGCTATGACCGTGACCGACGAACTTTCCAGTCTGGAGCAGGAGGCCCATGCGGCCCTTGCCGCCGTGCGCGACCTGGCCGGCCTGGCCGAGTGGAAGAGCCGTTACATCGGCAAGGCCGGGGCGCTCACCCGGCTCAGCCGCGGCCTTGGCGCCCTGCCCGCCGAGCAGCGCCCCGAGGCGGGCCGCCGCGTTAATGCGCTGCGGGAGCAACTCGAAGCCGCCTATGCAGCCGCCGAGGCCCGACTCAAGCATGCCGCTATCGCCAGTGAGCTGGCTGCCGACCGGGTTGATGTCACCCTCCCCGGACGCCGGCCAGCCCTCGGGTACGCCCACCTGACGAACCAGGTGCTGGCTCAGGTGCAGGAGATCTTTGGCGAGATGGGCTTTCAGGTTTGGGAAAGCCCCGAAGTGGAGCTGGATGAGTTCAACTTCGGCCTGCTCAACTTCGCCGAAGATCATCCGGCCCGTGATATGCAGGATACCTTCTACGTGGAGATGCCCCCTGGCGCGCCGTCGGTGCTCCTGCGTACCCATACCTCCCCCGGCCAGATCCACGCTATGCGCCGCTATGCGCCCCAACCGCTGCGTGTGCTGCTCCCCGGCAAGGTGTACCGCAACGAACAGGTGACCGTGCGCTCCGAGATGATGTTTCACCAGTTCGAGTTCCTGGCGGTTGGACGCCACATCACTATGGGCGACCTGAAGGGCGCCCTGGCCTATTTTGCCGAGCGGATGTACGGGGCCGGCACGCAGGTGCGCCTGCGCCCGAGTTTTTTCCCCTTCACCGAGCCAAGCGCCGAGATGGACGTGAGTTGTTTCCTCTGCGATGGCAAGGGGTGCCGTGTCTGCAAGTACGCCGGCTGGCTGGAGATCGGCGGCTGTGGCATGGTGCACCCGGTGGTGCTACGGAACGGCGGCTACGACCCCGCGCAGTTCAGCGGCTTCGCGGGCGGTTTTGGCCCCGAACGGATCGCGATGCTCAAGTACGGCATTGATGATATTCGCGGCTTTTATTCGGGCGACGCGCGCTTCGTGGAGCAGTTCGGGTAGCGCGCCGGTCGTGGTCGCCGGGCGCCACGTCGGCCTGGCGGTGATCCTCGTCGCCTTTCTGGCCCTCCACGCGCTCTACAACTGGGCCGTTCCTCTCGGTGAGGGTCCCGATGAACCGGGTCACGTCGCCTATGCGCTGTTTCTGGTGACGGAGCGGCGTCTGCCCGTGCAGCGCCCCGCCCCCCAGATCCCCGATGTGCCCGGCGAGGGGCACCAGCCGCCTCTGGCCTACCTGCTGGCCAGCCCTGCCCTGGTGTGGTTGCCTCCCGATCAGCGGCAGATCCGGCTCACTGCCAATCCTCGCTTTCTCTGGGCCGGCGGTGATGAATCCGGCGCCTTTATGCGCGGAAGCTGGGAACGCTGGCCCTGGACGGGCCTGAGCCTGGGGTGGCGTCTGGCTCGGGCCGTGTCGGGCCTCTGGGGAGCAGCGGCGGTGCTCTGCACCTACCTGGCCGCGCGGCGACTCACTCCCACCGAACCGCTCCTTGCCCTTATCGCGGCGTCGCTGATCGCCTTTAACCCGCAGTTCCTCTTCATCAGCGCCCTGGTGTCCAACGATGCGCTGCTGGCCGCCCTTGGCGCAGCGATCCTCTGGTGGTGCCTGGCGCCCCCGCCGTCTTCCGCTGCGTGGCGCTGGGCCATCGGCGCCGGTGCGCTCTTCGGTCTGGCGCTGCTCACCAAGCAAAGTGCGCTGCTCTTCGGACCACTGTTGCTCTGGGGCGCCTGGCGCATTGCCGGGGGCCGGCCCGGTCGCTTTGCGCTCCTCACCTTCATCTGGGGGGGTGTGGCCCTGCTGATTGCCGGCTGGTGGTTCGGGCGCAATGCGCTGCTCTACGGCGACTTGTTTGGCCTGGCCGCCTTCAGGGCCGAGTTTGCCGGTCAGCCCTTCGAGTGGCGCGACCCCCTGGCCTGGAGCGGCGCCCTGCGCCAGCTCGCCGCCTCATTCTGGGCGCGGTTCGGCTGGATGAGCCTGCGCCCACCCGCCTGGACGCTCTGGCTGTATGCGGCGCTGTGCGCCCTGGCGGTGGCTGGCTGGCTGTCCAGGCTGGCCCGGCGCCCGCCCCCCGATCCCGCCTGGGTCGGGCCGCTGGTGGCCCTGGTGATGGCCGGCGCCTGGACACTGGCCTTCGCTCTCGCTGCGGGCCTGGTGGCCTGGCAGGGGCGCATGCTCTTCCCGGCGCTGGCAGCCAGCGCTCTGCTGCTGGCCGCCGGTCTCCTTGGGCTGCTGCCAACGGCAGGCGCTGGCGCAGCACGCCGTGCCGGGCCCGCGGGGCGCCCCGGGGTCGAGCCTCAAACCGACACGCGCGACCCGTTCGTGGCGATGCGCGCCGCTCTGGCCGGACCCCTCGCGGCGACGCTGTTCATCCTGGCCGCGGCGCTGCCGCCGATGGTGATCCGGCCTTCCTATCCCTGGACGGCCCTGGCGCCGCGGCAGGCGCTGGCCGGCCTGGGCACGCCGGTAGACGCGCGCTTTGCCGCGTCGTGGGAGCAGGGCGTGGCGCTGCGCGGCTGGCGCCTGGACACCACGGCGCGCCCCGGTCAACCCCTGTCCGTAACCCTGACCTGGAACAGCCTGGAACCGATACCGCGCAACTGGATGGTCTTTGTGCACCTGGTTGATGCTGCGGGGGCGATTGTTGCGAAGAGCGACAGTGTGCCGCGGGCCGGCACGTTGCCCTTCCCCCTGTGGACACCGGGTGACTGGATGCGCGACACCCACGCGTTGCCCTTGCCCGTAGAGTTGCCCCCCGGCCGCTACCGGCTACGGGTCGGCCTTTTCAGCCCTGAGCACAACGGCCAGCGCCAGCGCGTCTGGTCGGCCGATGGGCAGGAGCGCGGCGATTTTGTCGAGGTGGGGGTGGTTGAGGTGGAGGCGTAGCGGTCGTTTGTGCGGCTGCGCCGCGCAACGCCGGAATGAAAATATTATTGTTCCTGGGAGGGCGTAGCCCTCCCAAACCCTCCCCGCTGGCGGGTTGTTTCCCTGGAGGGCTGCGCCTTCCCAAACCCTCCCCGTGGGAGGACTTGCCGCCCCCACAGGCAGGGGGATGGGGAAACCCGGTTCCCCCGTATGTTCGCGTTAGCCTTCCGTCTCGCGGAGGGGGCGCTGGGCCACGACGATCAGCCGGGGCGAGTCGATGGTGAAGGCGTGCAACTGCATGCTGCCGTACCACGCCGTTGGCGTCAGGCCGGCCGCGCGGAGCATGGCGGAGAGTTCGGTAGCGGTGTAGATGCGGATGCGGTGGAACCGCTCTTCCTCCTCGCCGCCGGGGGTGCGCCAGCGGTCGAGAGAGGTCAGCAGGCCACGGATCGGGTCGAAGTGATGCCGGCGCCAGATCAGCGTGCCATCATCGAGTTCGTACCAATCGGCTTCCTGAAAGCTACGCACCACCCGATCACGATGGGCCAGTTCCATCACCAGGCGCCCGCCGGGTTTGAGGGCGCGCGCAATGCCCGTCAGAACCGCCTGGTTCTCTTCTTCGGCATCAAAGTAGCCAAAGGCCGTAAACATGTTGATCGCCGCATCGAAGCAGGACACGTAGGGCAGGGCGCGCATATCGGCGGCGACGAACTGCGCGTCAATCCGCTCCTCTGCCGCAGCGGCGCGCGACAGCGCCAGTAGCGGCTCCGAGATGTCCACTCCTACGACGTGGAAACCAGCCCTGGCCAGGGCCAGGCTATGCCGCCCGGCGCCGCAGGCAACATCGAGGATATCGGCGGGTGGCTCGGGCAACAGATCGCGGAGCATCAACACCTCGGCGACTGTCTGCTCCGGGTCGATCTGGTAGCGACGAGGGTACGTTTCGTCGAAGTATGCGCGCCACCAATCCACGTCTGCTCCTCACCGCTTACGCCCGAACCACCCACCCTTCTTCGGCGTCTCCACCGTCTTGCGCAGCGCATCCAGATCATCCGGGGCGGGGACCGGGCCGGAGGGTGACCGTGTCGGCTCCTCGGCCCGCAGTTCATCCAGCGAGATACGCTGCCCCCCGGTCGGACCGGCGGCCACTTCGCCGGTTCCGGCGACCGGTGCTTCCAGCGTCACTCCCTCGCCGGCCAGCGTCGGCGCCAGGGCGCCATTCATCGCCATTGCCGGCTCTGCGGGCACTGGCGCCCCAGCGGCATAAGGGTTGCCCCCCTGCTCGACGCCCAGGGCCTCGAGCCACTCCCAGATGCGGGCGCGCCGGGTTGCAGCATCAGCAGGCAGGTGCAGGGGGCGCCCGCGCGCGTCAATCACCAGGCCCAGCAGGCTTCCGGCAATATCGCCGCCCTCGGAAGACACTGTCTCACCCGGCGCCGCCAGGCCAACCCGCACTGCCGGTTGGGGTCGCACCGTCACCTGTCCGAAGCGCCCCGGAGGCAGCGCCAGCCGCGCTATGTCGCCGTGACGCACCACCAGGCGCTCGGTCGCGCCGCCAACGGTGGTCAGTTCCACCTCGGCGGCGGGCGCTCCCGCGCTTCCCTCGCCGAGGAGCACCAGCACCGCTGCCAGCGGCACGTTGCGCAGCAGGTCACGATCGATCAGCGAAACCGCCGCATCGGGACGCAGTTCTGCCAGCGCTCCGCTGACCGGAAGCAACCCCAGGCTATCGAGATAAACGTCTATGATCGGGTGGTCGTGCGCGCCATCAGGCTCCAGGCCATCGAGCAGGGTCAGCAGGGCCAACCCTGGCTGCGGGGCGTGGATCATGCCCCCGCCCGTAGCCAGCACCCAGTCATAGTCAGCCGACGCGATCTCGTCCAGGAGCGCGTCGCGGGTGAGGCGCAGCGCTTCGCGCAGTAGCGCGTGCTCGATGTACAGATCCTCACGGCTGGAGGGCAACACCTGGGGCCGTAGCGCGCGATTGAGCAGCCGGTCGGTCAGGGCCTGCGTCGTGATCGGGAATGGCAGCCAGCGCGCGACGGCTTCGACACCGCGCTGCGCCAGCAGTTCGGTCAGCCCGTAGCCCGTGCCCACCGCGCCCAGAATTGCCGGATGAAAGCTCCCCGGCGCGGCATAGAGCATGGTGCTGGCGCTGGAGCCAACGTCCACGGTCAACACCCGGCGCCCGGTTCGTTCGGCCAGAAAGCGAGTGAGCAAACTCTCGGCGGCACAGACCGCGCGTGTTGGCGCGGCGGAGAGACGTTGCAGATCCGACCAGCCCGGCAGCCGCGGCAGGATCAACTTCTCGTAGAGGCGCGCCAGCTCCTGACGCGTCGGGTCGAGCCGCTCCTGGTCGAGAGTTGGGCGCAGGTTCTCAACCACAAAGATCTCGGCCCGATCGGAGAGGGCGGCGATCACCTGGTCGCGGATAGCGCCGTTGCCGGCGAAAATCACCGGCCGGGCAGTCACCGGTCGTCCCGGCAGAACCTGGTCGGCTATCCCCGGGCGCAGCGCCGTCAGGCCCACCAGATGCGCCAGCCGCCTGACAGGCGCGCTTGCGCCGTGTTCGAGGCCGCCAGCGATCAGCACCGCATCGGGGCGCAGACGCAGCAGCGCCTCCACCTGGCGTTCGGCCCACGACCCGCCGTTCGGGTTCTGCGCAGCGCGACCCGTCGCCTCATCGAGAGTCACCATCTGGAGCACGGTGGTGTAGGTTGCGCGGCTGGCGCGCAGGGCGCTGCGCCCCGAGAAGGCGCTGGCAATCGCAGTAATGACCAGCGTCATAGGCCCGGCCGCGCTGGTCACGGCAATCAGGTGGTTGACGCCATTGCCTTCGCTGCTCTGCGGCATCATAAGCTGGCCATCGCGCAGCAACTGGCGCCCGGTCATCTCGGAGATCTGCGCCACCGCTTCCAGAACGCCGTAGAGTACGTTCTGGTAGGGCAAATCAGCGCTGCTCGTCACTTCAGCGTGCCCCACCATACGGCTTTCGCCGTCAACATCATCGACCAGGGTTACACGGGTGATCAGGCTACCGATCTCGGCAACCAGCACCGCCCCCAGGGCGTCTGCCATGCCAACCTCCGCCGCAGTACGAACGGCTATCAGCGAGCTTCACCCGAGCGGCGCGCGCAGCCAGTTCACGATGAACTCCAGCCGCGTGTTGAGGGCCGTGAGGTAGGTCAACAGCACTCCCGCGAGGAAGAAGCCAAAGGCAACCATCAGCAACCAGCGCCCGACGCGCGCGCTCAGGGCCAGCAGCCGCCCCTGCCCGCGCTCACGGGCAACGGTGAAGTAAAAGGTGCTCAGGGTCAATACCACACCGATAACCAGCACCAGCGCTCCGACGATCTGGAGCGGATCGGCGCCGAGCGGCCGTGCCGTATCCAGGAGTTGCGGCACAATTGTGCCCGCCAGCGCGCCGCCCACTGCCAGGGCCATCGCCACACCGAAGAGCAGGGCCAGCGGAACATTCGCCAGCCACGAAATCGTCTGGCGCCGGGTCAGGCGCGTGAGCAGCAGCAGACCGAGCACCCAGGGCGCCAGGCGCAGGCCAAACAGCAGCGGATCGGTCACGCTTGCCAGCAGGGCCAGGGCCTCGGGGCGCAGCACCTGGTGGTACACGACCACAAAGGCATAGCCGAGCGACGCGCCGACGAAAAGGTACTGAACGGCCCGAAAGGCGGGATTATCGCCCAGCAGACGGCTGAAGACCAGCAGGGTCAGCACCACGGCGATCAGCCCCATGGTCAGAGTAGCAAGCGCATCGCCGCTCACGTCGCACCTCCCGGGGCTTCGCGCTGGCGCATCAACACGCGTGCTGCAGCGCCGAGCAGCAATAGCACGACAAACACCACCACGGCGAACGCGAGCTGGCCCGTGGCCCGGCTCAGGTTGTCTGGATCAGCCGTCGGGTCAGTGGCGAGGAGGGCCAGCGCGCCCTGTTGCCCGGCAATGGCGTAGACATTTGGCAGGCGCAGATAGGGCTGGGCCAGGGGTTGGGCATCCTGGGGCAACAGAAAGGCAATCGGCACCTGATCGCGCACCTGGCGATGCGCCTGCTCCATCCACACCTGCACGTCCTGAGGCTGGTCGGCCAGCACCACAATCAGCGCCAGATCCTCCATCCCGCTGATGCGCGGCGTGCCATCGGGGTAATTCGCTACCAGGCCCTGGGAGGCGTCCTGCCCATCAAAATCCGATGTCAGAGCGCCGCGCAGATCCTGGGCCAGGCCCCGCACCGCCAGTTCGCCACCGGGACGGTAGCCGAGCAGCACATAGTCGCGGCCGCCGAACGATACCCCATTTTCGTTGTTGTAGCCAGCGGCCCGCAGCGGTTCGATCACGTCGAAGGAGAGCAGTGTACCCTGAAGATCGGTGCTGACCAGAATGAGCCTGGTGCGGTTGGCGATCAGCCGGCGCGTGACGGCCTCCTCCAGGGGCCGCAACTCGCCGCTGCGCTGGGCGGCCCACTCGTAGGCCATGAGCACCACATCATCGGAGTCAAGGCTATCGAGCAGCGCGCCGAGTGCCGCGGCGTTCCCCGTGACCGGCGCGGTTGGCCGAAACGGGGCGGTGATCTGAGGCGCCAGCAGAGCGATGAGCAGGGCCAGGGCCAGCAGGGCGTAGAGGACGCGGTGAAGGTTGAGACGCGCTTCCGCCCGCTCAACTGGAGCGGGCGCCGGAGCGGGCGCCGGATAGGGCGTCGCGACGAGTTGCTGGAGCAGGCGCATGGCCCCGAGTTGCTCGGCCGTTGGGTGGTAAATCGGACGCGGGCGCGCCACTGCCGCGGCGACGGGGGCCTCGACCAGGCTCTCTTCTGCTTCAATGCCGCCGAGGCGTCGCAGCCAGTCGAGTTGCTGGCCGGCGGCAGTCTCAGTGGGCAATTCGGGCTCCGGCACGCGGAGCCAGCCTGGCAATTCAGCTCCGCGAAGGAAGCCAGGACTTTCATCTTCCTCAGGTGGACGCCTGGCCCGATCTACCGACTCTGCCGACGACTCGCTCGGAGATGGCGCAGACTCGGCTGGCGCGCCGTGCAGCCAGGCAGGCAGACCAGGCTCGCCTACGCCGGCAGCGACAGGACCGGGTTGGACGCTCTCCGCCGTAACGAGCCAGGGGGGCAGATCGCCGGCGACCGGTGGCGCTTCAGCTTGCGGCGCTTGGGCTTCAGGCGCCTCCTGGAGCCAGGCAGGGACATCGGCGCTGGCGGGGGGCTGGGGGGCTTCGGCGGCCTCCTGGAGCCAGGCGGGGATCTCCTCGCCCCTGGCGGGGGCCTCGGCCTGTGCCGCGTCGCGGAGCCAGGCGGGGACATCGGTGCTGGCGGGGGGCTGGGGGGCTTCGGCGGCCTCCTGGAGCCAGGCGGGGATCTCCTCCCTCCCGGCGGGCGCCTCGGCCTGCGCCGCGTCGCGGAGCCGGGCGGGGATCTCCTCGCCCCCGGTGGGCGCCTCGGCCTGTGCCGCGTCGCGGAGCCAGGCGGGCAGCTCACTGTCCCCCTCGGGCGCTGCGACGGAACGGTCGCTCTCGGGCGAACCCTCGGACGCCTCGGCAATTTCGCGCAGCCAAGTGGGCACCTCGGCATCGTCAGCGGCATGCGCCTCCGGAGGCGGGGGCGCCTTCTGCTTCTCGGGAGCCATAAACTCGCGCAGCCAGTCGGGTTCTTCAGGGAGCGACTCGGTTGATGGCGGTGTCGGCGCTGACGAGGAGCGCTGCGCCGGAACCGTACTGGCATCGGCGGAGGGCGTCTCGGCGATAGGGCGCTCGGGAGGAGGCGTCTCGCCTTCAACTGCCCGGGCTACCTCATCGGCGTTCAAGTCGCGCAGCCAGTCAGGCAACCCACTCGTGTCCAGCGGCTCAGAGATCGGCCCGGAGAGCGGTTCCGAGGGCGCATCGGGGTCCTGGCCAATTGAGCGCAGCCAGTCCGTTGCCCCCACGGGCATCTTCACCCGGGAACTGGTTGTCGGCTGATCGGCAGCCGACGCCGGTTCGATGGGCGCCTCGGGCTTGTCGTGACCAAGATCACTGAGCCAGGACGTTGCCCCGAGGGGCGGTGTGCGCGGCGAGGGCGCAGCGGGTGGAGGCGCGGAGGGAGGCTCAACATCGCGCAGCCACTCAGGCGCCTCGGCAGAGCCGGTTCTGGCCTCATCACTCACCTCGCGACGCAGATCGCGCAGCCACTCAGGCGTCTCAGTAGAGCCGGTTCTGGCCTCATCACTCACCTCGCGACGCAGATCGCGCAGCCACTCAGGCACCTCTTCATCAGCCCCGGCAGAGGGCGGAGGCGCTGTTTCAGCGTGACCGGCGGGGGGAGTGGGAAGCGGCAGATTGCGGAGCCAGGGGGGAAGGTGTTCCATATTAGCGATCGAGGTAGGGCGTATCGAAGCCGAGCAGCACCCGCAACCCGGCCACGAATGCGCCGATGGCGGCGCCGATCACCAGGCCCCGCGCGCCTGCGAGCGCCACATAATCGTTGAACCACTGGAGTGTCGCTCCAACGCCGGGCAGCGCCGTCACCGGCGGCAACTGCGCCACCAGCACGAGCACTGCCACGACAACGATGACGACGGCCTCGGCGCTACCCCGCCCCAGGGCGCGCAGGGCGGCGCTAAGGCTAAAGAAGGCCAGCAAGGCGAGCAGACTGCCGGCAATCGGCTCATAGAGCGCCCGAAAGACGGTGCGAATCGGCACTTCGGCCAGACTGCCGGGCAACACAATGCCTGCGCGGCCAGGCAAGGGAAAGAAGATCCCGGCAACAATCATCACCAACAGACCGGCGATGAGGATCAGGCTGTAGGGCCAGTCGGCGCTGCGCGCGCGAACCCGTTGCAGATGGGCGCCGCTGACGCTCAGCACCCCCAGCAACAGACCAACTGCCGTGATCACTGCCGCCCACTCAACCAGCACCGAAGCCAGCGCTGCCAGCGGGCCGCCCGCGCCGGCAAAATCGAGCAGCACAATCAGCCCGGCGACACCGGCGATCAGTACGGCAAGCAGGCGTTTTGGATCACGGAAGAGTGACATAACCGTCCTGGACCGTGGCGCAGCCTACAACCCCGGGAGCGGCGGCAATCCCAGGTAGGGCTGGATCAGGCTGTAGACCAGACCTCCGATCAGCAGCACAATCACCGCCGTGCGCAGCACATCCTGGGTGAGCAGGCGCGCCTGAGCAGGACCGGAGGGAGCCAGGTAGGCTTCGCTGGCGTAGATCTCTTCGCCGATCAACGTTGCCGGCGTGGTCAACAGCATTAAGGGGAGACCCGTGGTGCTGGTCGTGCCGACGACCTGGGGGATGCCCCGTTGCGCGCCGTCTTCGCCGACGAGCATGAACTCCTGCCCGAAGCCGCCGAGCATGGCGCTGGCTTCGAGGGGTTGGCGCCCGTACAGGGTGGTGACGCCGGTTACGTAGGCCAGTTCGTCGTGGTGGGTCAGCAACTGCACCCGGGCCGGCTCAAAATCCTGCGCCTGGCCCGCCTGTTGGAACGCCTGGCGGATCCCGCCGCGCAGCGCGAGATGGGCGACCACATCACCCGAACTGACGAGGATCGGCGTACCGTTGCGGGCCGCCTGCGCCGCTGCCTGTTCGGCCAACAGCAACCCTGCGACCAGCTCGGTCGCAGCGGAACGCACGCCGCTGCTCGCGCCCAGCACGCTCGCCCCGGGTGACAGATGCACGGCCTGCCCTGTCTCGGCGGCCCGGCCAAGGGCAGCGCGCAGCGCATCGAGGGCCGGCAGCGGGCGCTGCGGCGTGATCCTGCCGCGCAAGGCGCGGGCGTGGTGCAGCCAGATCAGCCCGATTGCCACCAGGATGACCAGTAGCATAAAGATGGTAGCGATGTTTACGCCAGGTGGCATAGGCTGGCTCCAGTCAAAGCGATCTGGACAATTCTTTACAGCAGTAAGCCGTTTCCTGGCAATGAGTGTAACCTAGCCGATAGGCTTTGTCAACCGATGCGCTGAACGTATGCAGGGTTGTTACAACGATACTGCTGGCAAACCCCGTTGTGTCTATGCCTTTGCGAACTGGAGGCCCGCATACCTTTGGATTGTAGATGTTGGATTGCGGATTGTCGCGCAAGGCGTCCGGGAGGGCTTCGAGGCAGTACTGCTTGCAGTGGGTTCAAGTGAAACCGGTATCCACAGGGCCTGATCTCCCTGTTGCCGCTGTTCCTGCTCACGGCTGGGAGCGGGTGTCGAGCAGGCGACGGAGTTCGCGCCAGGCATCCGGTTCGCCGAGGACGAGGGCATAGGTTTCGGCCCGCGTGCCTCCAAGGAAGGGCAGACTGAAGCGCGCGAGCTGGCTGCTCAGCACATCAATCGGGCTGAGCATATCGAGTATCAGCCCGATGGGGGCGCGCATGCCCGCGCGGTCCACACCGCTGACCAGCCGTTGGAGCACCTGGCGTGTATGATCGTCCATACAGATGGTTGATTGTCGATTTCTGATGAGAAAATATGGGGAAACCGGGTTTCCCCACCTGCGGTGAGCCTGTCGAACCGCACCCCTGCCGGTGCGGGCGCCAGCCGCTCCCAACCGCGGTTGGGACACGGGGAAAGCGGGTTTCCCCACCCCCCTGCCGGTGGGGGCGCCAGCCGCTCCCAGCAGCGGTTGGGAGACGGGGCAACCGGGTTTCCCCATTCCCCTGCCTATGAAGGTGCTAACCGCTCCCAGCAGCGGTTGGGCCAGGGGGCAACCGGGTTTCCCCACCCCCTGCCTGTGGGGGGTGCCAGCCGCTCCCAGCAGCGGTTGGGAGATGGGGCAACCGGGTTTCCCCACCTGCGGTGAGCCTGTCGAACCGCCTGCGGTGAGCCTGTCGAACCGCCTGCGGTGAGCCTGT
>OGCL01002634.1_pt1 | contig 12096 bp, 11 predicted proteins | sample 1570041 | NCBI WGS metagenome assembly OGCL01 (sample SAMN06266162, study PRJEB24511) | hot springs metagenome | isolation source: Hot spring water | place: South Africa: Limpopo | collected 2015-06-22 | reverse complement strand
GACCTGCCTCTTCTTTTCGATCTCAAAGGTCAAATGGACAAGGAGGTTTTGAGCATCGGTTGCAGTCAGTGGTGAGACCTCCACATTGGCATAGCCCTGGTTAGAAAATTTTTCGGTCAACGTATGGATATCTCTCCGGATGGCTGAGGTGCTGTAAATATCGTTTCGTTTGACCTTGATCGTTCTGAAGAGGTCCTCCTTCGTGGTGAGAACATCTCCTTTGAAGTCAATATCCCCGATCCGGTATTGGGAGCCTTCTCCAATCTCGATCTCAATCTGAATCCGTTTGGGGTCCTGCAGATCGATTCTGGGTTCGAGGATCTTCACGTCGAGGTAGCCGTTGTCAATGTAGTAGGCGGTGATGATCTGGATATCGTTCTTCAAAATGTCCTCGTCGAGAATGCCTGTCTTGGTGATGATGGAGAAGATGTTTCTCTGTTTGGTCTGCATGATCTTTTTCAGCTCAGAGGATTTGATCCTCTTATTCCCTTTGAAGACAATCTTTTTAATGTGCCCCTTAACCCCCTCCTCGATCTGAAAGGTGACCACAACCTCATTCGTCTCAAGATAATCGATCTTATGCTCCACCTTTACCCCATAGTAACCTTTAGAGAAATAAAGCCTTCGTATCTGTTCGCTGTTTTCCTTCACCTTCTCGAGGTTGAGAATGGAACGCGTTGTTAGGGTCACCTTCTCCTTAATATCATCCAGCTTCACCTTCTGGTTTCCAGTGATCAAAATCTCTTTAATCGAGGGTTTTTCCATGACAATGAAGATGATCTCTCTTCCTTTAGGAGTGGCCTTGATGTCAACCTGGACATCAGAGAAGTATCCTAAATTGAAGATGGCACGAAGATCCTCCCGTACTTGGTCAGCGGAAAACGGACCCCTCTCTCGACTCTTCACCGCACGCCGGATCACTCCTTCTTCAACTTTGACATTTCCGAGGACAGTAATTTTATAGATGATCTCCTCCGAGCCTTCGCTTATCCCGATCGCAATAAGAAGGAGAACGAGACCGACCCAAACGATTTTCCCAATCCTATAATCCATTTACACTCCTATTGGCTCTTCTTCATTTTGAGTTTTATCTTCCATATCAAATCCTTCCGTATTTGCCTACCCCCATCAGGCTTTAAGGCTCTTCTGAATCAGACAGACCAACCCTCAACCAAAGGCTTTCCCATCGGTGAGAAGCACCTGCCTTGGCAATTGAGCAGCCAGATTCGGGTTGTGGGTTACAACGATAAGCGTCACATTCTTAATCCGGTTCAGTTCCTGGAGAAGGACGAAGATCGATTCTCCAGTTCTGGAGTCGAGATTCCCTGTAGGCTCGTCCGCCAGGAGGACTTTCGGTTCTAAGACCAAGGCTCTGGCCACGGCCACGCGCTGCTGTTCCCCACCAGAAAGCTCTCCGGGTTTATGGGAGAGTCGCTCTTTTAAGCCCACAAGGCTGAGGATAGCTTCGGCTCGAAGGGTAGCGTCCTTTTTTGAAATACCTTGGATGAGACAGGGCATCATCGTATTCTCCAGAGCATTAAATTCCGGAAGGAGGTGGTGAAATTGGAAGATGAAACCGATCTCCCGGTTTCGAAAAAAGGCAAGCTCCTTCTCATTCAGGGTGAAGATATCTCTTCCTCCATAAAGGACCTTTCCCGCGGTGGGACGGTCAAGCGTTCCCAAGATATGAAGGAGGGTCGTCTTCCCAGCGCCGGAGGCACCCACAATGGCAACCCTTTCTCCCTCAAAAAAGGTGAGATCGATCCCCTTGAGGACCTCTACCTTCTTCTCCCCATTTCCAAAAGATTTGAAGAGCTGCTGAACCTGGATCAATTCCTTCACACCATGGGCTCCTTTGCCTGATCCACCGAATCTTTAGAAAAGATCTCCTTTATCCGGACGAGTCGTTTTGAAGAGATCTCTTTGGCAATGGCTTGAAGATTTGGAAATTTTTGGATAAGCTCATCAAAATCCTTCTTGTTGAGTTCAAGAATTTCTGAAGGTTGGGTTGCTCTGGCTGATCCAATCCTTGGTGTATTCAGAAGAACGCCAATCTCTCCAAATAGGTTGCCACTTCTCAGTCTTCCCAGAACCACCTGCTTTCCCTGAAGATTCTCTCCAAAGATCTCCACCTCACCACTCTTGATCAGATAGAGGCTATTGGGAGGCTCTCCTCTGCGAAAAATAAAGGTATTTGCAGGGAAGTGATGGAGGTGAAACCGCTTTAAGACTTCCTCCCTTTCCTGGACCGACAGTGGAGCGAACAGAGGCGAAAGGGCAAGTAGGATATCCAACACCCTCTTCTTAAAAAGAGCTTCCAACACCTCATTCACGCGTGGATTTTTTTTGATAATCTCCTGCAGTTCGTTTCTTGTAATCTCAAGCGTTTCGGATTCACCGATGCTTTTGACAGTGGCATGCCTTTTTCGATCGAGGAAGAAACCGAACTCTCCAAAACTCTCTCCTTCACCGAGATTCTGGATCCATACTTCATTCCCTTTGGGGCCCTGTTTGTAAACCGAAACCTCCCCCCGAACAATCACCACGAGGGAGTCACCTGGTTCGCCCTCCCTGCATAGCAAAGCCCCTTCCGGATAGGTCCTGAATTGAACACGGCCAAGTAGAGAACGAAGTTCCTCCTCTTTTAGATCGGAAAGCAATGGGATGTGGGGCAAGGGTTGCGATGGCTTTGATCCTCGGATCTTCTCCATATAGAGTTGAGTTAATCGTTCATCAATATCTTTTGAAGAAGGATCGATCCTCAGGATGATCTTGTTGAGGGAGATGGCCTGAAGCAGAAAACCATCTTTCGCATAAGTTTCGGCGACTTGGCGATACTCTTTAACGGCCTCCTTCTTATTCCCCAGTCGCTCTAACAATTCGGCCTTCTTTATTCGAGATCGAAGATCTCCGGGGTCCTGCTCCAGATGCTTCTGGAAAGATTCGAGTGCCCTTTTCCATTCTCCACGTGAGAGGAATGAAAGGGCTTCATCTTTATAGGAGATCTTTTTCTTATTCATATCTCAATGCCTCCGCGGGATCCAGTTTCGAAGCCCTCCAAGAAGGGTAGAGGGTGGCTAACAGACTGATTAAGATGGCCGTGGTCACGATCAGTAAGACATCGAGGAAATTGACCTGCGAAGGAAACTTATCGATGTAGTAGACATCCCTCGCGAGGATTTTGAATCCGAAGGAGCTCTCCAAAAAATCGATGATCTTCTCCAAATGGAATGCGATGGCTAATCCTGTGGCCGCTCCCAGAACAGTTCCTACCAAACCAATCACGCCGCCTTCAATGACGAAGATCTTCAGAATGTCTCTCGATGGCGCTCCCATGGATTTCAGAATGGCAACATCTTTATTCTTCTCCATGACCACCATGATAAGCGTGGAGATGATATTGAAAGCGGCCACGAGGACAATCAGAACGACGATGATAAACATGATGATCTTCTCCAGCCTGAGTGCGGAGAAAAGGTTGCGGTTCATCTCCATCCAGTCTTTGGTCCAAAAGGGAAAACCCAACTTTTTTCGAATCTCTTTGCCGATCTCCTTGACCTGGTAGATGTCCTCGGTCTTCACCTCAATTCCTGTGATTCGGGTCTCCATCGCAAAGAACTTCTGTGCACTCTCAAGAGAGATATAGGCCATGGTGTTATCGTACTCATACATTCCAGAATAGAAGATCCCCTTCACACGGAATCGTTTCATCTTGGGCATCATGCCCATGGGCGTCACCGTGCCCAAGGGAGAGATCACCTGAATCGGATCATCAATATTCACGGAGAGGTGCCTGGCCAATTCCACGCCGAGGATAATGCCCAAACCGTCCTTCTCTTTCGGATCTTTGAGATCCTGTAGACGACCGGCCTTTAAGTTATGGGCCAGTGCCGTCACTTTGGCCACGCGATCGGGATCAATCCCTTTGAGTACAGCTCCAGAAACTCCAGAATCAGAAGAAAGCATCACCTGACTGAAGATGAAGGGAGCGGCTGAAACCACACCTTTCACCCCTTCCACCTTCTTAATGGCCTCTTCGTAATGATCCATCCCCTTTTCGCTCGCCTTGAGAACCACAATATGAGCCTGAGTGTCCAATATCTTCTCTTTAAGGGTCTGCTGAAAACCGTTCATCACGGAGAGTACAACGATAAGTGCCATCACACCAAGCATCACACCTGCAACGGAGATGACGGTAATGATGGAGATAAATGTCTGCTTTCGTTTGGCTTTCAGATATCTCAGCCCAATAAACCATTCGTATCGCATAAGCAGATACCAGTTCCCCTCGCCCCTGTGAGACTGTGTGGCAGAGGGATTGGGTAAGAAGAACTACCTCTCCGGCCTCAACTGCGGAAAGAAGATGACATCGCGGATCGAAGGGGAGTCGGTCAGAAGCATGACCCATCGATCGATTCCTATCCCCTCTCCGGCTGTTGGCGGCATTCCGAATTCGAGCGCAAGAAGAAAATCCTCATCGAAGAAGAGGGAGGAATCCCCTTCCTCTGTCTTCTCTTTCAACTGCTGGAGGAACCGTTCTCTCTGGTCCGAGGGGTCGTTGAGTTCGGAGAAACCATTGGCAATCTCCATGCCCGCAATAAAGAGTTCGAAACGGTCTACCACCTCCGGGTCCTCTTCATTCCGGCGTGAAAGAGGGGAAACCTCTGTCGGGTAATGGGTGACAAAAGTGGGTTCATGAAGATAGGGTTCCACACGCTCCTTAAAGAGATCTGCCAGGACCCTTCCATGGGAGGTCCCCCTTTTTAACTCCAAGCCGAAACCTCTTGCAACTTCAATAGATTTTGAGACATCTTTCAAAATCACCGGATCCAGCCCCCCGATCTCCAGAAGAGAATCCTTAAAACGAATCCTCCTCCAGGGTGGGGTGAAGTCAATCTCCCTTCCCTGATAGCTGAGACGGAGTCCGCCATGAATCTCTTTGACTAAAGAACAGAGCAGTTCCTCTGTAATCTCCATCATCTCGATATAGGTTGCATAACTCTGATAGAATTCGAGCATGGTGAATTCTGGATTATGAAGCGTTGAGATGCCCTCGTTTCGGAAACTCCGATTGATTTCGAAGATCTTCTCGAATCCCCCGATGACCAGCCTTTTAAGATAGAGTTCTGGAGCTACCCTGAGAAAGAGTTCCATGTCGAGGGCATTGTGGTATGTCTTAAAAGGTTTGGCGGTTGCCCCTCCAGGAATGGGATGGAGCATCGGTGTTTCGACTTCACAGAAGCCCTTGCGATTGAAGAATTCACGAATACTCTGGATGACGAAGGCCCGTGTTAGAAAGACCTCTTTGACCTTCGGATTGGCAATCAAGTCGAGATAGCGCTGGCGATACCGTGTCTCGATGTCTGTTAGACCATGCCACTTCTCCGGAAGGGGCCGAAGTGATTTCCCAAGGAGGCGGAAATTTTGGACGAAAAGGGTGAGTTCATTCGTCTTTGTCCTGAAGACCCCCCCTTCTACGCCGATGAAATCTCCAATGTCCAATCTTTTAAAGAACCGAAAAGATTCTTCGCCAAGAATCTCTCTCTGAAAGTAGGCCTGTATCTTTCCCTCCCGATCCTTCAACTGAATGAAACTGGCCTTACCAAAATTTCGTATGGCCATAATTCTTCCGGCAAGGCAGAAAGTCTCTCCAACGGATTTGAGTTCCTCCTCGGACATAGGGCCATAGGTTTTTAGAACCTCCATGGAGGTATGGGTAACCTTGAAATCATTGGGATAGGGATTGATCCCCACTTCCCTTAACATCTCTAATTTACGTATTCTCTGCTGGAGCAATTCACTCGTTTCATCCATCTCTGTTCGCTAAGCCTTCCGATTGAAAATGAATGTAAGATTAAAGGGTTATCTTACTTACTTCAAGATTTTTAAAACTAACCCATTTTGGAAACTCCGTCAAGGTAAATCCCGCCTGGAGTTTCCTGAGTTTTCAAAACGAAAAATGTTTTTATGTAGCAATGTCAAAGCCTTAGAGATAATCGCTTCTCGAATTGTTTTGTTTTGAGTTACAAAAATCATGGGCTAAGTATTTCAAGGGCTTAGGGAAAATTTTTTACTAAAATTGCCCATTAAAAGCGATATATCTCAAAAAACTCAGGAAACTCCAGAAATCCCGCCCATTGGATGTCCTGATAGAAGCTCCGCTTTGCTTGGGGCAAGTAGCAGCGCCTTTCAAACGGAGTAAGCATGAAGAAAATTGAAACTATTCACCTATAGAACCACAGTTGGGCCAGCAGAGAAAATGCATATCATGAGAGAATCTTTTCGATCTCAGCTACCAGATCATAGGGAAGAGCCTGGGTGACTCTGGCTTCCACCCAATCACCAGCCAAGGCCTTACCTTTCAGAAAGACAGAACCATCGATCTCAGGGGCCTGAGTCTTTATTCTTCCTCTGAGAGCAGTCCTTCCCCCATCTGCTCCCTCCACCAGGACCTCCATCCTTTGCCCTACCATCTTTTGGTATTTTTTGAGGGAGATCCTCTTCTGAACCTGCATCAGGATTCGAAGCCGCTCCTCCTTAACCTCCTCAGGGATAGGATTGGGAAGCCGATAGGCGGGCGTCTCCTCTTCAGCAGAGTATTTGAAGGCTCCGAGGTAATCAAATTGGGTCTCTTCAACAAAACGAAGAAGAGCCTTAAACTGCTCTTCGCTCTCTCCTGGGAATCCAACGATGAGCGAGGTCCGCAGAGCAATCCCAGGAATAGCATCCCGAATTTTCTGAATGAGATTCCGAATCTCTTCACCCTTCGATTTTCGGCCCATCCGCCTAAGGAGGATATCATCGATATGCTGGATGGGAAGATCGAGATATGGACAGATCTTCTCCTCCTGTCCCCACAGTTTGAGAAGATTTTTCGTAAAATAGGTGATTTTCGGATAGGCATAGAGGATTCGTATCCATCGAATTCCATCGACTCTGACCAGATCCTTGAGAAGCCTTTCTAAGGAAGTCCCATCTCCAAGGTCTTCTCCATAAGCAGTGGTATCCTGTGCAATGAGGATCAACTCCCTCACACCACAATCCGCAAGCCTCTCGGCCTCCTTACGTATAGAAGGGATTCTTCGGCTCCGATAAGGACCCCTGATCATAGGAACGATACAGAAGGTGCATGTTCTGGAACATCCCTCTGCAATCTTTAGGTAAGCGGTAAAGGGAGGCGTGGAGAGGATCCGTGGTGTCTTATCATGATAGAGAAAGGTCTTTCCAGAGAGAAAGCTCTTTCTCTCTCGTTGCTGGGAGATGAGCTTTGGAATCTTTTGGAAGGATCCTGTGCCAACGAAGAGGTCAACTTCTGGCAGTTCCTTCTCCAAAATCTTGCCGTAACGCTGAGGGAAGCAACCAGAGACAACGAGGAGGCGACATCGTCCTTCCCTCTTATATGGGATGAGCCGGAGGATCGTCTCAATCGCTTCCTGTGTCGCATCCTTAATAAAGGAGCAGGTGTTGACAATGATGATCTCGGCCCTTGACGGGTCAGTCGTGAGTGGATGTCCTTCTTTAGAGAGAAGGCCGAGGATCACCTCAGAATCAACCAGATTCTTCGGACATCCCAGGCTGACCAGACAGACTTTTTCTTTCATGGCATTCCATTATACCTTAAACCAAACCAATATCCAATTCGCTATTGAATCACTGTTGAACCAGGAGATCAAAGTCCCTCAGAGATTGACGTGCATGATGGAATAAAGGCAAAAGGGGGCTCGATGAGTCCTTCTCTCACAACTCGATACAGAGAGTAAATGGGTGGAAGGTCACTGAAAAGTATAAGGCCCGCTTAAAACATTTTTTATCAGGGAAATTTTACCTTAGTCTGATTCAAAACCCCTGAGAATTTTTATTGGGTTGTAACTATTTTGGGAGATTCACCTGCCCATGTCTATTGAAGATGCTCTCTAAGTAAAACAACCGGCAGGATCTGCCGATCAAAGTGGATCGGAATGAATTTACCCTGAGAATAATCATGCTCCTTGTATCTCACCATATCTCTTCCCTCTCCACTAAGCGGTCTCTTAGAATCTTACGAATAAAGATATGGCGAATATCACGTCTTTAAGACTTTTTCTACAGATTCAACGGTTGGGTTCAGCCGCGTTGCAGAGCGTAGCGGAGCAACGTCGGCTGCAACCTGTTGTTCGACCTTCATTACGTCTTTACGCAGGCGAATACCGTGTACTCATCCTCGCCCGCGTTGTACTGCCCCTCATGCACCTCGAAACCCGTTTCGTGCAGAACATGTCTCCAAGTGTCCAGGGAGAATATCCCCAATGTCCAGTGATCGGTCTCAATCCGAAGACGTCCGTGATCGCGAATGAGATATAGGATCGTCGCTTCATACTGTTCATCCGTGGGGTCGGGATCATACACGTTCTCAACGAAGACAACATCCAATCCGTCTCGAGTGGCCCGGGTAGTGCTGGTCTTGTTTTGCTGAAATGTTTCGACTGTCACGTCCGGCGTCACAACTAGCACCCCGCCGTGGTTCAGGTGTGCAGACGCCGTGCGGAACGCCGCCACGAAGTCGGCGAAGCAGGTCATGTATGAAATTGCGTCGTCCATCAGGACGGCATCGAATGTCCTATCGAGCCGGAATGTCCGCATGTCCCCGAGGACGAACGGGCACTCTGGGTTCAGAAGTCTTGCCTGCGCAAGCATAGTGGGACTCAGATCCACGCCAGTGACGCTAAACTGCCCTTTCAAGTTGAAGACGTTCTTGCCGCCGCCACACCCTATGTCCAGCAATGTGGTTACCTGGCGCCTGGCGTGCTGACGGATCAAACCCGTTACGTGTTGGCAGTAGTGCGCGTATTCAGTGGCGGCATCGCCCCACATTGGCCACAGCCATGCCAAGTCCGCGTAAAGACGACAGGTATTATTCATCACTCATCTCCTGCCGAACGTTAGAAATAAGGCGCGGGGGGACTGACCCCCGCTAAAAGGCGACGGGGCTATTCCCCATCGCCTTCATTGACTGGTTACGCAATAATTTCATTCAGCCCTTCAATTACTTGGGCCAATTCTTCCTGGGATGCTCTGCCAACGAGTTTTCCAATCCTCTCTACAGAAAGGGTCCGGATTTGGCTAATCTTAACCCATGATTGCTTCGGCAAACCTCCAGCCCTCAATTCAAGGGTCAACGGAAATCCGGCTCTCTGTGGCTGGCTCGTAATTGCAACCGCTATGACGGTCCCTGAACGTTCGTTGAAGATATCGTGACTTAGAATTAGAACAGGACGTAGTCCTGCTTGCTCATGACCTCGAGTTGGAGTGAGATCAGCCCACCGGATTTCACCTCTTAGTATTCTGGCCATTGGTTTATATCCTCAGTCATTCCTTCTTCAGCCATGGCTTTTTCAAAAACCGGTTGGAGCTTGGCGCATTCCGTTGCAAGTCGGCTGCGTTTCATGCGGCGTAGTTTTTCGCTAACTGCTTCTTGAATGGCCTGACTACGACTTTGGAAAACATGTTGATTAACCAACCTATCCAATTCACCAATAAATTCTTCGTCCAATGTAATCGCTATCTTCTCTTTGCCCATGTTAATCCTCCTATGTATTGCATTCTATCATACCAAGAGTGTTACTTCTTAGGCAGATAATTACACTTGTAGTGCCCTGACCTCACGGACGCTGACCGGATTGATTTATGGCACCCCTTCCCGATCCGGCAGAATGATCGCAGTCTCCTCCGAACAGCTAATCCGGGGATTGCCCGCCGAAATGAGTGGCAAAAAAAGAGATAAACAGGTAATCTTAAGAAAAAGATTGACCGATCCTGATCGTGCAATGCGGAATCATAACGCATAAGATAGATCGTATGCTTTTTAAACACTATTTCACCATAATCCATCAATTCCTGTACCGTGTCCCGAGGAGCCATATCGTCTTCTCCTCCATGATTTTCCTGGCTGTCCTCACCTATTTTGACTATGTCACAGGAATAGATTACGGGTTTACCCTTTTCTATTTCTTTGCAGTTCTCCTCCTGACATGGTTTATTAATCTGCATGTTTTTCTTTGACCGGAATAAGATCAGCCAGGTGGTGACCAACCTGCTGATGAACGCTATCAATTATTCGACTCCTGGTTCACCAGTGAAAATCATTCTTCGGCGCGAAGGCCGAGCCGTCCTCACGGAAATCGTCGATAACGGACCCGGCATCCATGCAGAAGACATGAACAAACTTTTCGCGGAGTTCTACCGGAGCAAGAGGACAAGCGAACGCGGCGTGGGTCTCGGCCTGACTATTTCGAAGAAGGTCGTCGAAGCGCATGGCGGCGCCATTGGATTCAGAAATAATGCCGACGGAGGCTCGACATTCTGGTTCGCTCTTCCAGGTGAAGAACAGATGCAGCCCGGCGCGCACGAAGAAAGGGGAAGTGCACATGAAAAGAAAAATAATTACCATTGACGAAGAATTGTGTGACGGGTGCGGGAACTGTGTAACTGCCTGTTCCGAAGGGGCTCTACAGATTGTTGATGGTAAGGCAAAGCTCGTGAAGGAGGATTTCTGCGACGGATTCGGCGACTGCATCGGTGATTGCCCAACAGGCGCCTTACGAATCGAGGAGAGGGAATCAAAACCCTTCAATATCGAAGCAACGAAGGAATACCTTTTGCAGACTAAGGGAAAAGAAGCGGTACGGAGAATGGAAGAAGCACAGAAGAAGCATGATGCTAAGGGACAGCAGACCCTGCCGTGCGGATGCCCCGGGAGTTTTTCGCAGGCAATATGCCCAACGAAAGCCTCACAGGCAACAGCCCCCGGAAAACTCATGCCGCATCTCAGGAATTGGCCTGTTCAGATTAGCCTTCTTCCCATTAAAGCTCCATATTATAAGGGTACAGATCTATTGGTAGCTGCTGATTGTTGCGCGTATGCATATGCAGGGTTCCATAAAGACTTCATTAAGGGCCACACGCTCGCCATCGGCTGCCCGAAACTGGACGACTCAGGTGCATACAGGGAAAAACTTTCAGCGATTCTGAAGGAAAATGATATCCGGTCCGTCACTGTCGCCTATATGGAAGTCCCATGCTGTGCGGGTTTGGTGAAATTAGTCGAAGCCGCAGTAAAGGATTCCGGGAAAAGGATCCCCGTCAGGAAGACAAAAATCGGCATACAGGGCGGGATTGTGTAGCTTACAAAAATGTTTTCCACTTGACAAAATTGTACCTTGCCTTCTAATCTAAAAGCGACGGCAATCGGTTGCCGTCCTATTAATCTTCAGAGGCAATAACCATGTGCAGATTGGCTGCAATAACGTCGAAGGACTATATTTCTCCAATGGAGAACATCCTTGCCCTTGAGACGATGAAGGAAGGTCATGATGGATCAGGCCTCGGTCTCACCCTTAAAGACCTCGGTGGGCACTTCGATCACCTGAAGGCTTATCCGATCCTTTCCGGAATATGCTCTAAAGACGGTGCAAAAATACTCGACGACTTTATGGACAAGGCGGGCTTCCAGCTAAAAGACGTCTGGGCCCCGAAAATAAAAGCCGTCAAGGGAATCAGGCCGCGGGACCATTATTTCGCGCGGGCATACGATTATCCATTTTCTTTCAAGTATAAACCGTTCAAGGAGAAGGAAGACCTGCTGATGAATACCCGCCTTGCGCTGAGAAAGATCGGGGAAGTGGATGAATCAATCTTCGTTTTCTCGTTCTATCCCGATGTGCTGACGCTCAAGGAAGTCGGCGATCCGCTCCAGGTCGTTGTTGATCTTCATCACCGCCACGATCAGGCCGAACAAGGCCAGCGGGTAAAGGCAGGCACCGACCCGCAGTACCGGGCGCGGCCCGAATCGATCGATCAGCCGTCCGATCCCAGGATTCTTGCTGATGATGTCGACTGCTTGCAGAATTCGCTCGCCAACGCGTCGCGCGGCCATCGGATCGTCGCCACCTATGTGCTGGCGAAGCGACTGGAGGTCGCGGATGGCCGCCCGAGTGAACTCGATCTTCACAGTCTAGCCGTCTCGATATGACGGCTCGCTTTCGAGCGTCGTGCTCTCCGCCTGGCTTCCCCAGCTTTGCAGCCAACTGACGACGGAGCCACCATCGACCACCTTGCCCT
>OGCL01002633.1_pt1 | contig 12097 bp, 11 predicted proteins | sample 1570041 | NCBI WGS metagenome assembly OGCL01 (sample SAMN06266162, study PRJEB24511) | hot springs metagenome | isolation source: Hot spring water | place: South Africa: Limpopo | collected 2015-06-22 | reverse complement strand
TGGCGCGGCTGATCGCCCTGCCGCTGACCTCGCGCCTGGAAGGTCGGCGCTTCGAGCAGCTGCAGCGGCAGACCAGCCTGGCGGTATTCGAGTTGGCCAGCGAGACGCGCAAGGCCTGGTACCAGGCGGTCGCCGCCGAGGAGAGCCTGGTCTACGCACGGCAGGTGCTGGACGCCGCCGAAGCCGGTGCCGAGCTGGCCCGGCGCATGGCCGCGGTGGGCAACTTCAGCAAGCTGCAGCAGGCCGAGCAGCAGACCTTCTACGCCGAGGCCGGCATCGGCCTGATCCAGGCCGAACAGGCGCGGGTGCGCAGCCGCGAGCAGCTGACCCGTCTGCTCGGCCTGTGGGGCGAGCAGCTCGACTACCGCCTGCCCGAACGCCTGCCGGCGCTGCCGAAAAACGCGGACGAGTTGCCGGACGTGGAGCGCCTGGCCATGAACCAGCGCCAGGACATCCAGGCCGTGCGCCTGGGTGCCGAGCGCCTGGCGCAGAACCTCGGCCTGACCCGCACCACGCGTTTCATCAACGTGCTGGAGCTGGGCGTGGTCAACAACCGTTCCAACGAGGAGCCGACCCAGCGCGGCTACGAGATCAGCGTCGAGCTGCCGCTGTTCGACTGGAGCGGGGCCAAGGTGGCGCGGGCCGAGGCGCAGTATCGCCAAGCGCTCAACCGCGCCGCCGAGACGGCGATCAACGCCCGCTCGCAGGTGCGCGAGGCCTACCACGCCTACCGCAACGCCTTCGAGCTGGCGCAGCACTACCGCACCGAGGTGCTGCCGTTGCGCCAGCGCATCGCCGAGGAAAACCTGCTGCGCTACAACGGCATGTTCATCAGCACCTTCGACCTGCTCGCCGATGCGCGCCGCCAGGTGCAGGCGGTGGACGGCTACCTGCAGGCGCAGCGCGCCTTTTGGCTGGCGCGCGCCGACCTCGACATGGCCCTGTTGGGCGCCCCCAATCCCTCGCTCGGCGCGGCGCCTGCCGCTGCTGCCGAGCCGGCCGCCGCCGGCCACTGAACAAGGAATTTCCCAGATGGTTTCACGACGCGATTTCTTTCTCGGGGCCGGCGCCATCGGCGCTGCGGTGGCCACTTCGGCGGTCAGCCGGGTGGCCATGGCGGCCCTGCCCGAACCGGTGCTGCAGGCCAGCGCCGACACCCAACCGCCGCTGCAGCCGGGCAGCGGGCGGCCCTACAACCCGGTGGTCACCCTCAACGGCTGGACCCTGCCGTGGCGCATGAACAACGGCGTCAAGGAGTTCCACCTGGTCGCCGAGCCGGTGGTGCGCGAGCTGGCGCCCGGCTACAAGGCCCACCTGTGGGGCTATAACGGCCAGTCGCCGGGGCCGACCATCGAGGTGGTGGAGGGCGACCGGGTGCGCATCTTCGTCACCAACAAGCTGCCCGAGCACACCAGCATCCACTGGCACGGCCAGCGTCTGCCCAACGGCATGGACGGCGTCGCGGGCCTGACCCAGCCGGCGATTCCGGTGGGCAAAACCTTCGTCTACGAGTTCGTTGCCCGCCGCCCCGGCACCTTCATGTACCACCCGCACGCCGACGAGATGGTGCAGATGGCCATGGGCATGATGGGGTTCTGGGTCACTCACCCTAGAGAGCATCACCCATTGATCGCCGAGGTGGACCGCGACTACTGCTTCCTGCTCAGCGCCTACGACATCGAGCCGGGCGCCTACACGCCGAAGATCATGCAGATGCTCGACTTCAACCTGTGGACCTTCAACAGCCGCGTGTTCCCCGGCATCGACCCGCTGGTGGCGCGCCAGGGCGAGCGCGTGCGCCTGCGCGTCGGCAACCTGACCATGACCAACCACCCGATCCACCTGCACGGCCACGAATTCGAGGTCACCGGCACCGACGGCGGGCCGACCCCGGTCGGCTCGCGCTGGCCGGAGGTGACTACCGACGTGGCGGTGGGGCAGATGCGCCAGCTGGAGTTCATCGCCGACGAGGAGGGCGACTGGGCCCTGCACTGCCACAAGAGCCACCACACCATGAACGCCATGGGCCACGACGTGCCGACCCTGGTCGGCGTCGATCACCGCGACATGACCCGCAAGATCGCCAAGCTGGTGCCGGACTACATGGTGATGGGCGAGCGCGGCATGGCCGACATGGCGGAGATGCAGATGCCGCTGCCGGACAACACCGTGCCGATGATGACCGGCGACGGCCCGTTCGGCTCGGTGGAGATGGGCGGCATGTTCACCATGCTCAAGGTGCGCAAGGAGCAAGCCGCTGGCGACTACCGCGATCCGGGCTGGTTCAAGCATCCGGCCGGCACGGTGGCCTATGAGTGGAAGGGCGCATTGGCCAACCCGAGCCGCTCGCACGACGGCGGCGGCCAGTCGATGCCGCTCAAGCAGCCGCTCGAGGCGCCGGTGGAAGTGCAGGTACGCAAGCCTGGTGGTCATGCCGGGCATTGACGGGGCGGGCTGCCACGCGGCTCGGTCCCCACAGCAAGCGAGGATTCACCGATGAAAACAGCACAGTTACTGGTTCTGACCCTGATCGGGCTGCTCGGCAGCCCGGCAGCGCTGGCCCACAGCGAGGCGCACGAGGGGCATCAGGCCGCCGCAACGATCAGGGAGCAGAAACCCTGGGGCATCGCCGGCGACGCCAGCGAAGTCGACCGCACCATCGAGATCCGCATGACCGATCAGATGCGCTTCACCCCGGATCGGCTGCAGGTCCGGCAGGGCGAGACCATTCGTTTCGTCCACCGCAACGACGGCAAGATCCTCCACGAGTTCGTCATCGGTACCCGCGAAACCTTGGATGAACATGCCGAGGCGATGCTGCGTTTTCCCGGCATGGAACACGACGAGCCCTATATGGCCCACGTTGCGCCCGGACAGAGCGGCGAGATGATCTGGACCTTCAACCGCGCCGGCGAATTCGACTTCGCCTGCCTGATCGCCGGCCACTTCCAGGCCGGTATGGTTGGCACGATCCAGGTGCTGGCCGACTGACCTACGAGAGGAAACACGCATGAAGAAGCCATTGCTGATCGCGGCACTGACCGCCCTGTTCAGCCTGCCGTTGCAGGCCGCCGACCCCGCACCGCTGAGCCAGGGCGAGGTGCGCAAGGTGGACGCCGCTGCGCAGAAGATCACGCTGCGTCACGGCCCCATCGCCAGTATCGGCATGCCGCCGATGACCATGGTGTTCGAGGTGGAGAAAGCGGAACTGCTGGAAGGGGTTTCAGCGGGGGAGAAGGTGCAGTTTCAAGCGCAGCAGCAGGGTAACCGTTACATCGTTACCGAACTGCAGGTAGTGGAGTAGCCAGGAGAACCGGCCCGGGCTTTGCGCTCCGGGCCGGCGAACACTCAGTTCAGGCCGTCGGTCAGGGCCTTGGCAGGTACCAGCTTGACCACTTTCTTGGCAGCGATTTCGATGCTCTTGCCGGTCTGCGGGTTACGGCCAGTGCGCGCTGGGCGCTCAGTCACTTTCAGCTTGCCGATGCCTGGCAGGGTGATCTCACCGTCGTTTTCCAGCGCGTCGCCGACAATTTCGCCCAGCTGATCGATCAGGGTGCGGACAGTGGCTTTGGGCAGGGATACGGCCTCGGCCAGGTCGCTGATCAGTTGGTCTTTGGTGATTGCCATGATGTAACTCCGTTTGCAGGTGAGAGGTTCGATGCTGCCGATATGGGGCTGCGCAGTCGAAAACGTGGGAACGCTAACATAAAAGAGATGATTCGGCAGTGTCGCAACGGGCACTGCCGATAGGGCTTAGTGTCGCATCAGTCCTGGTGGTTCCAGCGTGCGAGCAAAAAACGCAGCCTGCCGCTGATGCCGGGTTCGCTGGCGCTGTCAAACGGCACCTCGATCTCCAGGCTCCCATCGTTCTGGAGGTTGCCATCGAGTTTATGGTCGGCGCTGTGCACCCCCTGGTTCTGCCAGGCGTGGCTCACCTGCCAGCCGCTGTCGGCACTGGGCGGGGTTATTTCCAGCACCAGGCTGTTGCGGAACAGGTAGCTGCCCTCGAAATGCTGGTTGACCCATAGCTTGCGCTCCACCTCGTAGTCCGGCACTCGCACGTTAAAGGTCAAGGTATAGGCCAGCCCCTTGCGCCTGCTGTTCACGCGCGCCCGATCAGCGAGAAACAGGCTGCCAAGAAACAGCTTGCCGTTCTCCTGCGGTGCCTTGAGCCAGTGCTGATGGGCGAGACAGGCCACCGAATCCTCTTCGGCAGTACGCCGACTCAGGTACCAGAGCTTGCCGCGGGGGGCGGCGAGCACTTCGAATTGGTACAGGGCGTTGACCGTTTGCCCCTGGCTCTCAGACTTGCGCAGCTCCTTGGGCAGGGTGATGGCGTCGACTTCAGCCCAGATGTCCACACGTACATCGCCGAACAGAAAACGCGTGAGATTCTGGTAAGCCTCCTCGCTGTTGACGATGCCGAAGTAGCCGGAATGGGCTCGATAGGTAAATGCCTTGGCGCAAGGGGCTGTCGGTTTGCCGCGAGCGTCCAGGCCGCAGAGGGTCGCGTTGTCTATGCGCACCAGGCCGTCGCTGCCATGGCCGGCGAAGGTGCGCGACAGGCCCAGGCCAGCTTCGTAGTCCATGCGGTTGGTGCCAACCATGCAGAAGAAGCGTTTGGATGCAAAGCGGGTCTCGGGCAGCCAGTCGACGCGTTCGGTGAGCTTGTAGGCAGCTTCCAGATCCAGAAAGGTCGCCAGGCGCTGGCGGTTGAAATTGCTGATATCGCTCAGGTTCAGCCAGCTGGGCGGGTTGATGCCGAGTAGGTCGATGCCGTTGTGCGGGGTAGCGTAGGTAAACACCTTGTCCACCAGCTGAGCCGCGCCGCCCGGATCCAGCTTGGGATTTTGCAGCAGGCCGCGGCATACCAGGCCACCCATCGAATGGGCCACCAGGTAACAGCGAAAGTCGGTCTTGGTAATGCCGTTCTTGGGGTTGGCGCAGATCAGCTCGCGCACCTTGAGTATCAGCTCGCCAAGCTTGCTGGCGAACACCTCCAGGCTCGGTGTGCTGCCGATACCCAGCAGCCGTGAGGCCTCGTCGTAGTAGCGATAGATGATGATCGAACGGCTGCCCAGGCGATTGTCGGTGTTGGCGGCCCATTCCGGGTCGAGAATGTCGTAGCCGTCCTCGTATACGTCCTGATAGTCGAATTCCGTGGCCAGGCGGATCACTGGCGACTCGAAGACGAATTTGCGTGGCTGGCGGGTCTTTTCCGCCACCGCGCGGTAGACGGTAGAACCGAGGTTGAAGCCGCAGAACGGGTCGGCACTGGTCTGGTCGATCTCCCCCGGGGTCATGGCGTAGCCACGCACGTAGATGATCGGATGGAAGGGGCTATGCGAATTGGCCATGATTGCTCCTGAGGTGGCGTGCGCGTGCCTCGGGAATGCTCATCATGGCCGAACTGCGGGATGCGACGAGTGGCGCGGGTAATAGTGGAGAAGGTTAGCTCAGCGCTGGAGGTTTTCCGGATTTTTGTACCGTCAGACGGCGACTTGGCAAGGCTCGACTAAGCTACTGATACTTGCCTAATGCTGGAGTGCCATCATGTTGCGCGCATTTGCCGATCTGGGGTTCCGCTGGAAGATTGCCCTGCCCATTCTGTTGCTGGCCGCCTTGCTGGTAGCGATGGGCACCTTGGGGGTGCGCGGTATCACTCAGGTCGCCGAATCCAGTACCACCCTGACCAATCGCCATCTGCCGGCCATCAGCCTGCTGCTCAACGCCGACCGCGATCTTTACCAGGCCTTCGTCGCTGAGCGCAGCCTGCTCGATGAGGACTCCGGTGCGCACGCGGCACAATTGCGTGCCTCGCATGCGGAGAACCTGCAGCAGGCCTATGACCGTGTGCACAAGTTCGCTGCGATGCAGCCGGGCAGCGAAGCGCTGGCCTTGGTGGCCGAGTTCGACCGTGGCTTTGAACGCTGGAAGGCAACCTCGTCGCGTGTGCTGGAAATGGCCAGCAGCGATCCCAACGCGGCCAGCCGGCTGAGCTTCTCAGACAGCGAGGCGCAGTTCGAAGAGGCGCGCACAGCCATCGACAAACTCGGTGAGTTGGAAGACAACGCCGCCAATGCCGTTGGCACTGGTGCCATTACCCGCGGCGAAGCGCTGGTCTGGCAGCAGGGACTGATCATCGCCATAGGCCTGTTGGTGTGCCTGATCCTGGTGGTGGGCTTCCCGCTGTTGGTGACCCGTCCGCTGCATAACCTGCTTTATCGCATCGAACAGATCGCCGACGGTGATGGCGACCTGCGGGTGCGTCTGGACGTGCTCTCCAGGGACGAACTGGGCAAGCTCAGCCATGCCTTCAACCGCTTTCTCGACAAACTGCAGCCGTTGATCAAGGAAGTCGGAAGGGTCACTGGTGAGGTGGCCGACTCGGCACAGAGTCTCGCAGGCATGGCGGCCGCCAATGATCGATTGATCAGCAGCGAGCACGCGGCGGTCGATCAGGTCAGCACTGCGGCCACCGAAATGAGCGTGGCCGTGCATGAAGTGGCGCGTAATGCGCAGAATGCTGCCGATGCCGCGCGCCATGCCGAGGTCCAGTCGCGAGAAGGCGCCCAGGTGGTCGGTGCGACCATTCATTCGATCCGCCAACTGGCCCAGGAAGTGGAGAGCGCATCCGACACCATCCAGACCCTGGAGCAGGAAACCGCCAACATCGGTGCGGTACTGGCGGTGATCAAGGGCATCGCTGAACAGACCAACCTGCTGGCGCTCAACGCGGCCATCGAGGCGGCGCGGGCAGGGGAGCAGGGCCGCGGTTTTGCCGTGGTCGCCGATGAGGTGCGAGCGCTGGCAGCGCGTACCCAGGAGTCGACCAAGGACATCCAGCAGATGATCGAGCGTCTGCAGGCTGGTGTGCAGAATGCGGTCAAGGCCACGCATTCAGGCAGCGCACGGGCGCGGCAGAGCGTGGAGCAGGCGGCTGGTGTGGATCAGGCGCTGAGCGTGACCGGTGATTCGGTGCAGCGTATCAACGACATGGCTGCGCAGATCGCCACCGCCTGCGAGGAGCAGAGCAGTGTTACCGAGGAAATCGCGCGCAATATCAGCGACATTCGCGACCTCTCCAACGAAGCGGCGCAGACCTCGGAGCAAAGCACCCAGGCCAGCCAGCGCCTCTCCGAACTGTCTACCGGTCTGGCTCAGCTGGTAGGGCGTTTTCGCGTGTAGAAAACCGCTTGGCACATCTAAGTGTTTGAAGCAGTTGTAAGTTTGCGTTTAGCCGTTACAATGGCGCGGCTCGTCGCAATGGCGAGCAGCGTTATGGTGGCCCTGCCGGTCCCCTCGCAACGATTACCCGTTAACCTGGTCAGGCCCGGAAGGGAGCAGCCACAGCGGGAACATCGTGTGCCGGGGTGTGGCTGGTGGGGTCCACCTCCAGTGATATAAGTCGCTGATTCTGAACGGTTTTTCACTCCAATCCACGCAGTGGTACAAGGAGTGATACATCCGTGTCTACTGTCCCGTCTTACCTTCTCCTGTCGCGCCATTCGGTCTTCTATTTCCGTATCGTGGTGCCTGAAGTCATTCGCCCTTTGTTCCCCCAGCGGGAGATACGCAGGTCGCTCCAGACGCGCTGCCGTAGGGAGGCGTTGATCCGTGGACGTGAGCTTCTGCTGCAGGCCCAGCGACTGTTTACTGAGGCATTCCAGGGGCGTCGGCCATCGTTGGACATCCTGAGCGGTGCCTGGGAGGCGGGTGGGAAGCGCGTCGCTAGCTGGGCCTCCTGGCTGCGCCAGCAGCAGTTGGTTAGTACCTTCGAGGCCGTGATAGCTAATCCTCGGGAGCAGCCTAGCAGGGGGACGCAGAAGGCCAATACGGCCCCCATTCGTGACGAGCCGCCGCTGGCCCCGTTGTTCTCCAAGGTCGTCGACGAGTACCTGCGCCAGCAAGCTCGGGAAGGTGTCTCTACCAAGACCCTCGACGACAAGCGGGCAATGGCTTCCCTGTTCGTTCGCGTCATCGGAGACCATCCGATAAACCTCATTACCCGTAAGGAGACACAGCTGTTCCGGGAGACAGCGCTGAAGCTGCCGCCCCGGATACACCAGCTCTCCGTCACGTCCCTGGAGCAGGCCATTGCCGAGGCCAAGACCACCATCAGTCAGACCACTTTCAACAACTACGTGAAGAACCTGACGACGTTCTTCGCCTATGCCATCCGGGAGGGGTACTGCGATAAGAACCCGCTCTACAGACTTGGCATCAAGCGCAGGGGGAAGGTGAACCAGGAGCGTTCGGCGTTCACTGAGGCCGACCTGAAGGCCTTGTTCGACAGGAGCAGGTACGCGCCTGCAAATGGGCCTAAGCCGAACCAGTATTGGCTACCCCTGTTGGGGCTCTATACGGGCGCACGGCTGAATGAACTGTGTCAGCTGTACCTGGACGATATCCTGGTCGTTAATGGTGTGGACTGTCTTCACATACGAAAGGGTCGGCCGGACCAGAAGCTCAAGAACGATGGCTCTGAGCGTTTGGTCCCGATTCACTCTCGCCTGAAGGCCCTTGGGTTCATGGAGTATGTCGCCAGCCTGCGTGTAGATGGGCATGCGCGGCTATTCCCGGAGCTGACCCTTCACAAGAAGCATGGCTACAGTGCTGCACCTTCCAAGTGGTTCGCTCGGGTCAGGGCGCAGTTGGGCTTTGAGGGGAAGAAGGACTTCCACAGCTTCCGGCATACATTCGCAGACCACTTGAAGCAGAAGGGGGTTTCTGAGGCGCTGGTCGGCGGTGTACTGGGGCATCAGACAGGCGGGATAACGTTCGGTCGTTACGGGAAAGACTTCAGGCCGGAGGTACTGGTGCCCGTGGTGGAAATGGTAACTCTGAAAGCACCCTAAACAGGGGCCGCTCCCTGGCCCCCTTATCGTCAGGTGGTGTGACAGACGTAAGAGCAGTAGTAGCAGCCATTGGCGGTGGGGTACATGCGGCGAGCCGCGACCACAGCGGTCTGGCAACCGACGTGATAACCAAGGTCTGTACGATTAACAGGGAGGTACTGGCAGGTGGCTTTATGCACCTCATGGTCACCATTTGCCTGCTGACGCTGGTTGACGTAGTAACGTTCCATGATGGTCTCCTCAGCGCTTTTTGTTGCTCTGCGAAACCACCGAGCCAGCCAAGGCCTTGGTGGTGTCACTGGAGCGTGGGTTGCGGAGTGCCTGCGAAGCTTTGCTCTCCATGTCAGCTCCGGTCTCTTTCCCAGTGGTTGCTTGCGCAAGTGCGGAGCCGGCAAGGCTCTTTGCGATTGCAGAAGCATTGGGGGCGCGGAGTGTTTCGGATGCCAAGGTAGCGATGCTGGCCGATGTATCTTTGTCGTTCTTCGCCATGATGGTATTACCTCAAATAGGCGATTGCGGTAGTCGGCCAGCTCGGGGAACCATTCGGCAGATGCGCGTTGACGGAACAACTGTCGCAATTGCTTAATTGGCCCCCCGTCAGGGCCGGTTCGTGTAACTACTGCTGAGCTCCCGGTGGGGCGGGTAACTGCGCTGTCGTCGCCACAACTTCAGGCGCAGTTGCTCGCTGACTTCCTTTCACTCGACCTCGCAATGAGGTCTGCAGTACGGGTGGAACACAATATCTTGTGGTGTTCTGCTCCGTGAGAATCAAGATAATGTGCCCGGATAGGCACTGCAACGCCACGGTGAAGAACAGCCTGTGGATAACGTGTGCGCTAGATGTGGTTGTTTTTTGATCTCCCTTAAGAATCTTGTACTTAGACGTCGATTACCGTTCGTCGGGTTCCATTGTCTTGGTGACTGCTTTTAGTTGATTTCTCTGTAGGCCCCGTCAATTCGGCGATAGCGCTGCCCCTGCTTCAGTACGGTTCCTGGTTCCGTCAATTTTCCAACTCTGTGTAGCTCTCTTTGGTGAGCCTTGGGGGTATCTCCAAAGCCAGGCGTGCCAGGGGCTTGCAGCCGGCCTTCATGGCCAGGCGGTTGTCGTGATAGAGGCGGACCAGAAGCTGCTGCCCCTTCTCCAGGACGACGATTTTCGAGCGTCCATCCGGCGCCAATACTTCATCGAATAGGACGCCCTTGAACTTGTGCCGCACGGCCCAGTGACCATCGCGCTTGAACAGGTACTGCATGACCATGAGGTCTTTCTGTACCTGCATGGTGTTGACGCCTTCCAGCTTGCGGGCGAACTCGACGACGCCGATGCGGGCACGTTGGCCGACCGCCTGGCCCACTTCAGCAGCCGGGAGGAGGCGTTAGTTGTCGGCCTGCAGGGCGGTTTTCTCCCGGGCCAGGCGTTCCAGCTTGCGCTGCATGATGCCCATGGCCTTCAGTACCAGCTCGTCTTCGTTTATTTCGCCGGTCGCTACCTTCTCTTCGCCTAGGACATAGGCGCTGTCCTTGCGGATGGCCGGCAGTACTACCCGCGTGCCCCAGTCCTGGAAGGGCGAGCTTCCGGCTTGTCGGAGCGCAGGACAAACTTGTACAGGCCGGTTTCGCTGACCAGCTTGTACCTCATGGTCTGATTGCTAGGCGCCTTTGTTATGCCCATGAAAACATCAGGGGGGCAGGCATTTGTCGACTACTCCAAGTACCCGCCGCCGGCTTGGGTAATGTCCTTCAGCGGGTTATCTGGTGACGACCGCAGCCGCTACCTGTCAAACACAGGTAACGGTCTGGCGGTCTACGGCGTTACGCGGCGTTGCCTTCAGCGGCCATTTGTGGGGCTAGGGTGGCATGTCTACGCACACTGTCGTAGGGCAGTTTCAGCAAGGTGGCTATTGGGTTCATCTTCATTCCCGACGCGAACAGTATGTTGATCATGCATTTTTGTGTCTCGCTCAACACAATCCGGTCTCGACATTCGGCATCGCGAAGAGCATTGGCATGTTGCACGTTCTCCGCTGGCGTGACCCATTCAAGATTGCTCGCGGCGTTGTTCGCAGGGTTCCCGTCGATGTGATTGATCTGCGTACGCAACAGCGGAGTGTCGTTTGGGATGAAGGCGAAGCCAACCAGGCGATGAAGAAGCTGGGAACGACTGAGTGCGCCCTGCCCGACGTTGACGAACCAGTAGCGCCCTGCGGCAGATGTGCCTGGTTTTAGGTAGCGCGGCTTTCGTCTTTTGAAACTGAGTGCCTTCCCGTCTGCTGCGAAGGCGTAGCCAGGGAACATTGGCAGGATGCGGAAGAGGGTGCCTTGATAGTGAAACTGAGCGATAGCCAAGGTGCTGTCGTTCACGAGGGTGTACTCGACTGGGGTGCCGTTAAAAGTGGTTGCTCTGTAAGCCATTGGATAATTGGTTCTTGCTGTGGCCATAAGGCCGTTAAAGGAAGTCAGCGCCCACACGGGATCGACGTCCTGACGTGATGTCGGTGGGCGTTGGCGTGAGTGCTGGGGTTGGGTGGACAGGAAGCCGGGCGGCGCCTGTGGTGTTGCAAGGGGCTTGTCTACGCCATGAGTCCAGGCTGTGGCCCGAAGTCGTCGACACAGTCGTCGTTACCAGATGGCCGATTAGCCAGCGCTGGAGGCATGGACCGTATTAAGTACGGCATCGCCAGACGGAGCGCCTGTACGTAGCGTCGAGCCTGCCGCTCCTCAAGCAGTAGAAGCTGCGTGATAGAAGCTGTGTCTATGACCGGCAGGTGCAACAGGATGCGGACCATTTGCTTAGTCGATAACGGGATGCTCCTGGCACCTGGTCGATACGAGTTGGCCCGGGCTACACCCTGGAGAATGTCGTCAGCCCAAGTCGGGTAGGCGCGCAGATCGTCGAAGCTAATCAGGGGGTTGACCAGCTGTGTCGGCTTGCGCCCCTTCGGACTTGCTTTCGTTACTGGAGAACGGAGGCGTTGCGCCTTTTGTTCGATTGCTTGGGTGCGCTTTTCGAGCACGTTCTGGAATTGCTCCAGGTCGGGAGGGAGATGAGGCAAGGGGATGTTTCAGTTGGTGCTTTAGCAGGTACGCGGGGGCCTGGTGCTCGTCGAGGACGGTCCATGTAGGCGAGGCCCTGCTGCGGCTGGCAGAAGGGACGCAGTTCATCCTGGTGACGCACAATCGCGGAACGGTCGAGGCGGCCAATACGCTGTACGGCATCACCATGGCCGACGACGGCAGTT